>Ga0316190_10000538_pt1 | contig 26396 bp, 21 predicted proteins | sample Eddworburrow2_MG_FD_204929 | JGI IMG/M metagenome (GOLD analysis project Ga0316190, IMG submission 204929) | Coastal sediment microbial communities from Maine, United States - Eddy worm burrow 2 | ecosystem: Environmental > Aquatic > Marine > Coastal > Sediment | place: USA: Maine | collected... | reverse complement strand
AAACAAATAAATGTAATGAACTCATTACATTAGATATAAATAATGATCCTATTGATATAGGAAGTGGAATTAGCCCGCTGGCGGTTTCCGCAACAGCATCGGATAGTTTTGGTTGCGGAGCGGCTTCTGTAGATGTTAACGTCGACACCTCAGGAGGTACGTCACCTTATAGATTTAGTTTAGATGGAGGCGCCAGTTTTAGTGCGCCCTATGCAAGTACGGCAATGTTTACGGTAACTTCTGCCGGGACATACAACATTCTTGTTGAAGATGCCAACGGCTGTACAAAGACTGCAAATATAGACGTTGAGGATTTACCACCCCCGATTTTTAGTATTACAACGCAGGATGCGAATTGTGGTGGGGTCAATGACGGTCGAATTACGGTAAATGTGACCAATGGATTTGGATATAATCTTGAATTCAGCAATGACAATGGATCTAATTACCAGGGGAGTAATGTATTTAATAATTTAACACCGGGCAGTTACGATGTTATCATCCGATATCAGCAGGGTTCTTTTGTATGTACAACTCCGTCATCTACAGAAACAGTTGGGACACCATCAAATATTACAGGTACTGCCACACCCAATTCCATTCCTACTTGTTTAAATGAGAACGGCGGACAAATTACAATTTCAGGAGTAGCCGGCGGGACAGCCCCATATGACTACAGCATTGGTGCCGGTTTTAGTCCTACCACGGTTTATTCTAATCTCGGAGTGGGAACATATACACCACAAATCAGGGATGCAAATGGTTGTGTAGAAAGTCTGCCTCCAATAGTCTTTAATGCCTTAGACAAACCTACTGATATGGACTTTACCATTTCCAGTATTGATTGTTTAACGAGTAGTGCTTCAGTTACTGTTGCTGTTACAGACGGTGCAGCACCCTATACCTATGAAATTATTGCCCCAGCGATCAGTGCAATTAACAATGGGAATAATCCTGTTTTTACCGGTCTGGGACTAGGAACTTATACTTTTAGGGTAACTGACAATGCAGGGTGTAGTTATGACGAAGTTTTTGCAATTACTGATATTAGTTCCATTGCAGTCCAGGCCCAGGCTACGAAGGTAGTAACCTGCGTGGGAGACAGTGATGGTGAAGGTCGCTTCCTGGTAGACGGATTTGATACCACTTACAGCTATCAGATTGATGCAGGTCCGGTATTTAACGGAGAATCAGGAGGTATAATAAATGTAACTGGTTTAACTGCAGGAAGTTATACGATAACGGTTACGGACGAAGACACCAACTGTGCCGATACTGCTACTCTGGTTATTCAGGAGCCTGCCGTAGCCTTTGCTATAAGCAGTCTCAATGTTACTCCAATGAGTTGTCAGAATGGGAATATAGGGAGAGTTACCATAAATACAGTAGGTGGTTGGGGAGGTAATCGATATACCTTAATACAACCAAATGGCACTCCCAGAGGACCAAAAAATGGAAATACCTTTTCAAACCTGTCTCAGGATGGTTTGTATCAGGTAAGTGTAACCGATGCCAATGGTTGTACGATAACAGATAGTTTTACATTAACAATTTTAAATTCGCCTACGCTGACCTTAGACGCAGCTGCGTCCGATTTCTGTTATGACAATGTGGATGCTGCTACGCTTGCCGTAAATGCAGCAGGAGGTCTACCCCCATATCAATTCAGAGTAAACGGAGGCCCTTTAGGTGGTGCAAGTACTTTTAATAATCTGACGCCAGGCACCTACAATATTGAAGTAATAGATGCCAATGATTGCCGGGATAATATTACTTTAACTATAGAGCCGGAAATAACAGCCAGCGGTACTATAATAAGGGAACTTACCTGTGGTGGTATTTCCGCCCAGATTCAGGTAAATATTTCTAATGGGTACCCATCAGGTGGTGACTATGATATATATGAAGTAAGTATTAACGGAGCCCCGTATACTTCAAATTCGAATAATATTACTGGGAATTCCTTTATTTATGATATTCCTAATGGATCTATTTTAGTTTCTACGACCTATCAGTTTTTGGTTACTGACAGTCAGGGATGTACAACAGAAACAAATATAATAACTATTGATCCACCTGAAAGTATCGTGGGATCTGCAAATCCAACAGATACCACCTGTGGTGATACTAATGGTATTATAACACTGGTTCCTGACACCAATTTCGGCGTACCTCCCTATGAATATAGTGATGACAACGGAACTACATTTAGTTCACAAAATATATTCTCGGGCTTCGCACCGGGAACTTACAGTACATTTGTTATCAGGGATAGTCGTGGGTGTATAACTCCCGTATTATCTGCTACTATTAACGCCAGTACCCCTGTTGATGCAACTGCTGTCGCCAATAATGCTATTTGTGCGGCGGGTACTGTTGAAGGTTCAATAGATGTAACGGCGGTTGCCAATGGCACACCTAATTATACGTACATTGTACAAGATATTACAGGAACTACGGTGGCTACAGTAGGCCCAACAGCTAGTACGACAGTAAATTTCCCAAATCTTATTCCAGGTTCCTATACTATTGTAACTCAGGATGCTTCCGGATGTGAAGACCGGGATACCGTGACCATTACACAAAATCAGATAGACCTGGTACCTGTGGCGATCACCACACCACCCGATTGTACAACAGCTTTCACGTATATTGTAGATATTGTCGGAGGTACACCCCCATATCAAATAGGCTTGGTAGGAACTGCTTTGGGACCACCAAATGTGGATATTGATACGCACGATTTTACAGGTCAAATTGCTTATGGAGTAACTTATTTTGTAGAGGTTGTTGATGCCCTTGGATGTAGGTATATTGAGCAAATAGATCCAATATTAGGACCATCACCTATTGCGGTAACAGCAACAGCGACGACAGCGTCCTGTGCGCCGGGAGGTAATGGGCAGATTGATTATCAGATAGCAGGAATTGCATCACCTGCAGACCTGACCATTGAATTGCAGGATACCAATACAGGAGCTATTATTAGTGGTCCAACAATATTAAATAATGTACCTATTCCTTATAATGGTTCATTTACGGCACTTCCTCCGGGAAATTATCAGATACTGGTAAATGACAATAACACAAGTTGTGATGCCAGTGCACTGGTTGATATTATAACAGATATTCCTTCATTGGTTGTAGATAATAATGAACCGGCCAATTGTAATGTAGGTGCATTAGTTACTGTACGAGGCACAGGTGGCACTCCTGGTTATAACTTTGCATATGTTCCAGCTAGTGATCCCGCTCCGGGCGTATTCACAGCACAGACCACCTATGAAATTGCGGGACCATACCCGGCAGATTACGATTTTTATGTTCAGGACAGCAATGGCTGTATCAGTTTTACAACGGTAACCGTGACAGAAAACGCTGGTGTTTCCAACCCTACGGTGGATGTTGTGAACCAGTGTACTGCAGTTGCCAATTATACGGTTAACATTCTCTCTCCTTTGAGCACAGGTTCAGGCCTGCCCGATGAGACATTTGAATATGATATAGGGGGCGGATTTCAGACAAGTCCTAATTTTATTGTACCAAACCCTGGGGATTATACTATAATTGTAAGGGATGGAAATGGTTGTACCAACAGTATCGTTGCCAGAGTATTTGATTTCTTTGCAATTACTGCAAGTGCAACTACGGAACCTACTTGTAACGCAGGAGATGGGGTGATTACAGTAAATACTACAGGTGGTAGTGGTAATTTCAGATTCGATCTGGATGATGGTGTGAATCCTACAATTACCCAACTTAACAACCCGGTATTTATTAATCTACAACCTGCTAATTACTCAATTTTAGTTACCGATTTAGATTCCAATACAATCCCTTTATGTACAGACTTAGTTACCGTAGATGTATCCATTGTTAATTCTCCGGTTATATCGGCAACACCTAAGGGAGACATCACCTGTAATGGGGCGAATGATGGGTATATTTCTGTTGAATTAGCTCCGGGAACAGATACAGACAGCCCGTTTAGTTATATTCTGTATGATGGAGGAACCGCAACGGTAGTAGCTGGCCCTCAATCAATAGCTATTTTTGATAATTTAGCTCAAGGCACATATCAGGTTGAAGTTATATCAGACAGAGGTTGTACAGATAGATCGGGAGATGTTGTAATTTTTGAACCTACCCCATTACAAATCGCTACAACGAATACGGAATTTACTTGCGATCCAAGTAGCAACCGATTCAATACGGCTACAATAACAATATATACGGATACCAATGGAGATGGCACAGGTGCTAATACCGGTACCCCTGCCTATACCTATAGTATGAATGATGGGACGCCGGCCTTTGATGGTACTAATTTTCAGACTAGCAATGTCTTTGAAGTAATTGACAATGGTACGGATCAAACCATAATTCTGACAGCTAAGGATCAAAATGGCTGCGAAATTACAGATACAGTTACTATTAATGCACCAGTTGGACTCACTTTTACGTTTAATGTGAATTCTATTAGTTGTGACGCTTCAGGTACCGGTGTAAGTCCGGGTTCAATAGATATTATAATAGATCAGGGCCCAGGAAACTATGATGTGGAAATATTGCCATTAGGATCAGAACCAATTCAGAATTCGGGTGGTAGTAATACAGTGAGTTGGGCCATTAGTACCCCTGGGGACTATATATTTGCAGTTACAGATGTTGGAAATGCAGGTTGTACCTATCTTACCCCTGTAGTTAACGTTCCCGACTACAATACCATTGAGGCTCTTATTGCCGAGACCAAACCGGTTACCTGTTTTAATGGATCTGACGGTGAAATGAGTATTCAAATAAACAATTACAGCGGAACCTATAATTATGAAGTATTTTCGCGGGATAATGCAGGTGTTGAAACAACTACAGGCGTTACCGGTACATTTGATACCAACATTCCAGCTCAGAATCCGGGAATAATTACAGGTCTGCCTGCAGGAAATCTCCTAGTTTATGTGGAGGCACTAGACATTCCGTATTGTGATGCGGTTAGTAATATAGCCACGGTAAGACAGCCAGACAGGGCCTTAACAGTTGCGCTTACACAAACAGCAGAAGTAACCTGCGCCGTACCAGGATTAGGTGAGGTATTCGCAGTAGGTGATGGTGGCTGGGGTAGTTTTGAATACCAGCTAATAGCACCCGATGGCATTACTATCATACAAGATTTTCCGAGTACTAATGACAGCTTTTCAGGTTTATCTGATGGCACATATACAGTGAATGTAAGAGATCTGGAAGGATGTATTGCTACCAACACAATTAATTTAGCACTGCCGGCACCAATTTATGCAGATATTCAGGTTGTCACACCTTTACAATGTAACAATGATAATAATGGTGAAATAGAAGCCTTTAATGTAAGTGGTGGTCAGGGCCCCGGTAATTATTTGTATCAACTTAATCGATTAATTGATGGTTCCAGCAGTGGTATACAGACCACTACCAGTTTCGGTAATTTATCCGCGGGTGATTATACGATTACCGTTTTTGACGGATGGGACTGTAGTTACACAACTGTTCCTATTACAATTGTAGATCCTGAAGTAGTTCTGGCGGAACTTGTAGAGTTGCAACCACCCGGTTGTGGTGATGTGGGAATCATGGAATTAACGGTAACCAATCCTGAACCAGGGGTAAGTTATTTCTACAGGCGTTCGGGTACTACAGATCCGTTTTTACCTTTAGATGCACTTGATCCTACGGCGACTTCAGTACAGATTTCTGAGGATATTACAATTGACCCGGGACCATTCCAATATGATGTGCAAAACTCAAATGGATGTCCTTTTGAAAAATCGAATCAAATATCTCTGGATCCTGCGGCACCCCTGGTAATTGCATTAGATTTAGCTAATGCTACCATTAATTGCGCCGGTGAGGCAACAGGTATTATCCGATCTGAAGCTTTCGGCGGTATTGGTAATTACATTTATTCCTTACTTAATTCAGATGTTCCTCCTTTCCCATCAGGTGGTAATGTAGAAAGAAGTGCCCAGGCATCAGGGATATTCAGAGACCTTGGACCAGGAACCTATTGGGTTTATGCAGAGAGTGGTGGATGTACTGCCATTTCTACCCCAATTACTATTGTAGATCCACCACCATTGGTGCTGGATTACATAGAAGCAGTACCTGTTAGTTGTAATGGAGATATGGATGGTCAGCTTATTATTGAAGCAAGCGGTGGTACCGGTATTATCCGTTATTCTATTGCTGACCAGTTAAGTGAATTCTTTGAGGCCGATGATCCTTTATTCCCTAATAGAAAGACATTTACCGATTTAGGTCCCAGAAGTTATGAAGTTATTATTCAGGATGATTTGGGTTGTACCATAACGCAGACTATCACTATAACCGAACCAATGGAATTAGTGGCAGGGATCGTAGATTCTACCCCTGAAACCTGTCTGGGTGATCAGGACGGTACGGTAAGCCTGGAAGTATTGGGTGGAACCGCTCCTTATGAATTTGCTTTAAATTCATCTGCTGATGTAGACTTTGCAACTAACCCATCTATGTTCTGGGATAATCTTGTTGGAGGTGATACGTATGTAATTTTCGTGCGTGATTCAAGAGGTTGTGAAACAAATGTGATCGTACCTATAGGAATAGGAGTGGAACTAATTGCTACGCCAATTATTCAATATGGTTGTGATGGCATATTCCCAAACAGCACCGTTACATTGGAAATGCAGGATCCCAGCCAGTATTCAGATTTGCTTTTTGCATTAAATCCTGCAGATCCGACAGATGCAATTACCGCCCAGGCAACAACCGATAGGATCTGGGGTGATTTACCTGCGGGCGACCATACCGTATATATTTATCATTCCAATGGATGTACAACCTTCGTGGACTTTACGACGGATGCTTACGAGCCGTTAACTTTATCTGCCGTAAAAAGCGGACCCAATGAAATTACAGCTACTGCCATGGGCGGATATGGAGGTTATGAGTATTTCTTCCAGGGTGAATCTTATGCTGATGTAAATGTTTATGAGACAAATGAGGATGCCATTGTTAATATTATGGTAAGGGATCAGGGTGGATGTGAAGCCGTAATTGCGATACCTTTCGATTTTACAGGAATGCTCGAAATACCAAATTTCTTTACGCCTGACGGAGATAACAATAATGAATTATGGTTTCCAAGAAACAGGGACTACTTCCCAAATATTGAAGTCAAAATCTATGACCGTTACGGTAGAGTAGTGGCAGTATTGGATCAGGTTTCCGGATGGGACGGTAAATACGACGGAAATGAACTTCCTTCCGGGGATTACTGGTATGTGGTAAATGCTAATGATAAAGAAAGACAGCAGTATGTAGGTCATTTCACGCTTTATCGCTAAGGTATTGACCACCAGGAAAACAACAATACCCCATTTTATTTATCGAATATAAATTTAAAAAGTGTTAATTAATAAGTATACCATTTTCCAATATCAAATCAAAGGAATATCCACTTCCAAAATCCTTGTTTAAAATAACTTCACCCCTGAGGGTTATTCTAGAATCTTTTTGGACAATTTCTTCGGAAGTAATTACGAGGTCAAAATTATCTTGACTCCCATCTTTAAGATGTATCCAATTCTTTCCCATAATATTAGGGTTAATTTTAACGCATTTCCCGGTGAGTTCAACTATTTTGCCTCCAAATTTTTCAGGATCCTTTATGAGTTCGGCAATTTTTACGGAACCTACAAATTGACCCTTTGAATCCTGAGAAGAAGCTATTGATTTTTTAACTGTATTAGTCTTTTTTGAATTTGTTTTAGGTTTATTAATTAAAGTTGTTTTTACTCCATGATCCTTGGGTATCAAAGCAGTCACTAAATAAACCGTATCAAAAACACGTTGGTACTCTTTGCTTTCAAATTGTGTCTTTAAAAGAGCCTCATTATATAAATAGACATTTCCTTCTTTTACTTCCTGTTTTGGGGCAGCTATCCAAAATTCTTTATCCCCTTCCTTGACGTTGAGGTATACATATTTTGATGTAGGCAGTATTTCACCTACGGTTACTTCATGTATATCACTGTTTACATCATTTGTGGTATGCTCCTTATTCATTTTTGTTAATGAAAAGGGCTCGATGGTTTTCGGACCGTTGTTACAGCCAGCAATTAGAAATAAAAAAAATATTGGAAGTAGTTTATTTTTGTTTTTGATCATCGTGGTAAATAATTTTAATTTATGAAGCTACCCTACTTGTTATATTCACTATAAATTGGCATATGCTGCGATGATTTCATTCATCTCCTCGGCAGGAATAGACAAGTTGGATTCTTTTAATAGATTCCTCATAACGCGGTCTGTTATTACTTTAATTTGTTCCTCGCTCATGGGTTCTAAATTTTCTTCGACGTAAACGGCAACTTTTTGATTTAGTTCTATTTTATAATTAGCGAGCGTTGCCCTTAAAGGCGCTTCCTGATACCATTTGTTATATTCATTGAGTTCCTCTTGCTTAATCATGGCAACCTTTTGAATAGCTGCTAACCTTGTTGCTTTGGTATCTTCTAATTCCAAAGAAATAGTATCTAAATCGTAGAATAGTATTTCAGGCATTTCAGCCAGCATTGGATTAATATTTCCAGGTAATGCCAGATCTATCAATACCCTTTTCTTTGAGCTTTTATTAAGGTTAGTAATGAAGTGGTGGCGATTACTAACACCGCTAATGATCACATCAAAATCCCCAAAATCATTTGCTAAGACCTTTTCCCACTCGTATAATTTACATTCGTACATTTTAGCAATTGAAATAGCTTTGCTATTTGTTCTATTACTAATGTAGAGCTGCTTAAAATTAAATTTGGAGTTGTACTTAAAAAGTTGTCTTACGATTTCACCGGCACCCACAAATAAAATTTTCTTTTCTTTGGAATCTGTGCTCCCATAGGTGCTTCTAATCATTTTTAGGGCTTTGTATGCTACTGAAGTAGTTCCATCCCTGAAATGGGTTTCATTTGAGATTCTTTTATGACATTTAAAGACGCTTTGCATAGCGCGTTCCAAAAGTGAACCCTGGAGCTTGTGGGTTATTGATAACTGGTACGCTTTTTTAATCTGGCAAATTATCTCAGCATCCCCTAAAACCTTTGAATCCAATCCGGAAGATACTTTTAAAAGATGCATTACAGAAGATTCTGTAGTGTCATTTTGCGAGAACCAAGCCTTAATTTCTGGGATTCTTATCCTAAGTATCAGAGATATAAATTCATCCCGAAGCATATTGGTTGTTGTTATTTCGGATTCAAAATACACCTCAGTCCTGTTGCAGGTAACGAGTAAAAGTAATCCTGTAACATCCGGAAATACTGTACAAAGATGTTTTACTACAGTATGCTTCTCCGGATCAGCAATATAAAATTGCTCCCTTTGTGTAACAGTAGCCGTATTGTGGGAGATACTTATATATCGTAATGTGCTCTTCATAATCTAATGGTAAATGAATTTTATTTTTTCTTTAATTACTTCTGATAACTATAAATTTTTGATATAATTAATAACCAACCATTTATCTTCCTCAGCAGTAATTTTTTTATCAAAACTTGGCATATCATCTCTTCCAAAATATGTTTTATAGTAAAGAGCTCCATCTGTTTGATTTTTGAAAGAATCATCCGTAAAATCCCCTATGGGCGTATCTATACTGGCCGCTTTTTTACCGTCACCTTTTCCTTTACTACCATGACAGGACTTGCAATGTTGGGCATATAGAATACGTCCAATATTTTCAGTATCCGTAGCATTTAAAAAAGGATTTTTCATTTTTTCATATTTAGCGGGCACAACCCATGGATCCTGCCGAAGTGATTCCTTCAACGTCATTGCAAGCAATGTCCAACTTGTAATAAAAACTGTAATAATAAATAGCCATTTATTTTTCATGATCAAAGAAATTAGATTAATGTAAATCTAGGTTTTAATAGGTGTTATTTTACTTATTTTAAATAAGACAAAAATTATATAAAATATTATGAACCATATTACAAGAATCATTCCACTTACGGCTATGACTAATGTAATTGGTGCATTGGCAGCTGCGGCCCAAAGAGATCTTTTTTCCTCTGCTTGATCAATCTGCGCAGGAATGCCCCAGTTTTTAGTTATCTCAAGAGAAAGGTCGTTATATAGGTCAGATTCAATAATTTTAACCACCAGTATAATATTCCCTTCAGTATCTCCTGGAAGATCATCTGGAAATTGGACTTCAACAACGCCATTCTCATCCGTCGAGTTAAAAATATCGCCTATTGGTAAAAGGCTAAAAGTTCTCTTTACATAAAAATATAAATCAAGTTCTTCTATAGGAACACCAAATTGATCTACTGCCGTGGCTATGACTGTTTTACGACCATCTTCTTCTGAGAAATCAACGGAAAGTGTTGCATCTTCCATGGTTTCTTGCCCATAAATATTTGGGTTATTTATCAGGAATAATCCCACTATAAAAATGATATTCAATATTGCGATATGTAGCTTCTTACCAAGTATCATTGTTGTAATATTTTTTCAACAGCTTTTTTAGAAATATTTTCCGCTTTTTGAACAGGAATTATTGGAAACAATTTGATGAGAACGGTAATAATTAATAACAACCAGGCAAAAGATGAAAGGGTAATAGCCCATTCTTCCCAAGTTGGATTATAATGTAAATACGATTCATCAACTCCCTGAATAGGTAAATAGGGGTGTTGCAATGAAGGGATTACTATTAAAAAGCGTTTAAACCAAGCTCCTAGAATTACAAAAATTGATATAATGGCAATAGGAATCGGTTTACGTAAGTTTTTGAAAGTTAATAAGATGATTGGTAAAATAAGTCCGCCTAATTGAACAAACCAATACATGGGGGCATATTTCCCAACAAATAATTCTGTAATATGTTCACCCTCAACACCAACCATTTTAAAAGCTGGCCCCAAATATTCGTTTATATTAAAATACAGGTAAACGAGCGATAAAAGAACCAAAAGTTTACCCATTTTATCGAAATGGCTTTCGGTGATATACGCTTTCAGTTTTAATTCAGTCCGCATAAAGTACATCGCAACAATTATGACTGCGGCACCGGCCATAAAAGCCCCTGAAACAAAATAAGGTCCCAAGTTAGTACTATCCCATCCAGGACGCCAGGTTGTGGCAAAGAGCCAGGAGGTTATAGTGTGGATGGCAAACGCAACGGGAAGTACGGAAATGGCTAAAATGGTACTAACTTTTTTTAGCATTGCCATTTGTTTGGGATCGTTATTCCAATTAATTGCTGTAATTCTATACAATCTTTTTTTCCATTTAGGGATCTCAATCAGTCGATCACGGCAGAGGGCAAGATCGGGCAGAACGGATATAAATAATAATAAGAAACTAATTACCAGATACGTAGAAATAATTATAACGTCCCATATTATGGGGGATTGAATTCTCAAATACTTAATTACATAAAAAAAACGGTCAGGTCGGCCCATGTCAACGATAATAATAACCGCGGCACAGATTATGGCTGCAACTGCAATTATTTCGGAAACTCTTGTAAGAGGTCTTGCCCATTCATTTTTATTAAGCTTCAATATGGAACTGAACAACGAACCAACCAGGCTGATTGCCACGAAGAAAACAAAATTTGAAATATATATTCCCCAGGAAGTATAGTCTCTCATGGCAGTCACGATTAGTCCATATTTTATTTGCCTGTAATAACCAAACATACCAAAAGCTATAATAAGGAGTAAAAATGCAATCCATACTTTATATTTTAAGGAGGTGGTAATCAAATGACCTAGCAGGTCTTTTTCTCTCCTTGTTTCGAATTTTTGCAGGTTACCGTTGTATTTTCTCATGATTCACTATTTCCTTGAACCTCATTTTCAAAAGGGAACATCCTGTTAACTGGGGGCAGATAGTATACTCGGGGTTTTGTCCCTAATTCTTCCATATAGCGATAACCAGCTTTGTCTTTTAATAAAGTGGATAATCTGACGGTTTCTTCACCGTTAGTAACTGTATCTTCTATCTCATCTCCAAAATAAATCACTCCATTTGGACATGAGGTAACACAGTGAGGGAGTTTATCTTTCCGAAGCATATCAGGACAAAAATCACATTTGCCTACGGTGCCAATTTTACTGGGAACACTGGTTTCAGGAGAATAAGCAATTTCCTGATCCACATTTGGAGGTTGTCCCCAGTTAAAAACCCTGGAAGAATACGGACATGCAGCCATGCAGAATCGGCAGCCGATGCATCGCTCATTGTCAATAAGAACAATACCATCAGTACGTTTGTAAGTTGCACCTACCGGGCAAACTTTTACACAGGGCGGATTATCACACTGAAAACACTTTTTGGGCATCCAGTATGGCGCAGATTTTTCATTATCCCGCATTTCCAAAACTTTGATGTATGGACGATCTGGTGTTAAATTATGATGTTTGTCACAGACCTCAACACATTTCCTTGCATTTTTACATTTCGCAAGATCCACAACCATTACAAATTTTTTGCCTGGAATACCTTTGCGCGATTCTTCGGGAGAAACTGATTGCATTTCCAGCATTTCAATTTCAGAATTGGGAACCTCTACTAATTTTCCATCAGTTGTCAATAAGGTTGTTTTTTCTTCTGAAGATGGTTTGCAAGAAGAAACAGAATACAGAGCCATCCCCGATACGGCAAGTGCACTTCCGGATGAAAGATTTTTCAGGAATTCTCTTCGAGAAGCGGGCTGCGGTTTTTTATTTCCCATGATTTGTTATTTAGCACAAAATCAGATTATTAACAAAAATTTGAAAAGAAGATTTTCAATAATTGAAAATCACTTTTAAGGGTTCCAACAAATACTTTAATATGTTTAAAAGTAAGATTCAATCAGCAGATATTTAATGACATATATCATATTTTATAACCTTTATTATAAAATAAAAATGGCCAAAAATCCTTAAGATTTCCGGCCACAATTAAAACTGATAAATTTTTACCAGGTTTAATTTATTATGTCTTAACTGTTATTCAGCCAAGGTTCTCATAAAATTTACAATAAGCCATCTGTCTTCATCATCAGGCATTTTTTTGGTGTACTCCGGCATATCGTCCCTGCCAAAAGAGCTTTTGTAAAATAATTCCCCATCTGTTTGTGCCTGGAAATCTGAAGACGAAAAGTCTCCTAAATCACCTTTCTGATCTTTTGCTTTAGGCCCGTCGCCATAACCCTCTTTGCCATGACACGATTTACAGTGCTGACTGTATAAAGATTTACCTATAGCCATATCCGCTGAAGGATCTGTTGGGTTTTTCATATTTACGTATTTCTCCGGTACCACCCATTTGTCCTGCACTATGGTGGTGAAGGAATAGAACGCAAAGGAGACAATCCCCGCTATTAATAGCATTTTAAGTGTTTTCATTTTTAATTAAGTTTAATTTTTAGAAATTCTGAATAAATTGGAAATGAGCAATATAAATAATCCATATATTACTGCAATAGTTAAATTTATAAATATTAATAGAAATATAGGTGTTTTATTTCTTGCAGACCACATTTTTCTTTGGTCAAAAGTTGATTCGTCAACAATAGGGGTACCTACCGGTGCATTAACTATAGCTTTTACGGTACCGTAGGAATCACTATCGTTCAGCACAACTTCAATAATTAAATTTCCATCAAGCCCGGGTATTCCTTTATCAATTGGCACAAGAATTGTGCCGTTTTCGTCTGTAAAATTAAATTCTTCACCAATTTTTAGAGGTCTAAATAATCGCTGTACCTGTACATCCAGTGCTTCGCCAACAAGCAGGCTGTCCGTGACAGTTTCCTTAAGTGTGGCCGTTAAATAATTTATGCTGTCTTTTGAAATAAGATTTGCTTCAATATGGGCATCTTTAAAACTGGTACTTTTTGAAGCTTTCTTGAACGAATCATTTCCTTTAAATGAGATTCCCAGATTAAAAGTATTTGTTGAGTCGGCTTTTAAATCAGATTTATTCAACAAAAACCTACTTTCACCTTTCATATTGGTTTTGGTATTCCCCAATATAATTTCTTCACCTTCAACCTCATTATAAACTGCGATTTCAAGGTTGGGCACCGGTAGAGTTTCGTCTTCTATCTTGGCAGTTGCTTTGATATTTAAGTACGCATCGCCCTCCATTATCTTTACATAATCGGCTCTTAATCTAACCCTGTATTTTTCATCATTTTGCGCATATATATTTGATAAACCCAGGCAAAATAAGAACCCAGTAGTCCAGACTAAAAAAGCACTCCTAGATGTTGATCTATTTTTCATGATTCTGCTTTTTTATCTGTTTTCAACAATCCTTTTTCTTCAGCTGTGCGTTGAATAGGAATCACAGGTAGAAACCTTACAAATAAAGTAATTATCAATAAAGCCATTGCCAGAGTTGCCACCGTAATTAACCATTCATGTATACTAGGAAAATAATGATGCCATGACTCAGGAACTCCTTCTATTGGCAAAAACGGATGCAATAAGGTAGGTGTCACAATGATATATCGTTTCCACCAGGAACCTAAAACCACCATAATACCTACTATAAGCATGGGCAGCGGTTTTCTGCCCTTTTTGAATAATAAAATGAGGATTGGTAAAATCAATCCGACTATCTGAGAGAACCAAAATATTCCCGCATAATCTCCGTAGACCAACGCATTCAAATGAATCTCTTCTTCTGCAGGAGCATTAAATATGGGAATCAAATATTCGTTTATATTAAAGTAAACGTAAGCCAGGCAGGTCACAAGTAAATATTGGGCTAGTTTATCAAAGTGATAATCCGTAATATAATGTTCGAGTCCTCTTACTTTTCTTATAACATAAACCACGGTAATAAGTGCCCCAAGACCTGCTACAAAGGCTCCAGAAGTAAAATATGCACCCATGTTAGTGCTATCCCACCCAATTCTGTAGGTTGTGGAAAATAGCCAGGCATCAATGGTTTGCAATAATATCCCCACAGGTATGACCATTATGGCAATGATTTTGATGGATTTTGACTGAATGGCTTTTTGGGCTTTACTCCCTGTCCAATTCAAAGATAATTTACCGTACCATTTGCTAAAGGTTGGTTTTGTTTTTAAGTGGTGTTTCTTAAGGATTGCTAAATCAGGCAACAAAGGAAAATACAGTAATAAAAAACTTAAGATAATTGAAGTTGGAATAATGATCACATCCCAGGTAATGGGTGACTGCAATCTGGCATAAATAAACAAATTTAATAGCCTGTCTGGTCTTCCCATATCAATCATAATGGTAAAACCTGCCATAACAATGGAAGCCAATGAAATTATTTCCGCAATTCTAACAACCGGCGTTCTCCATGAATTATTGGTCAATCTTAAAACTGCAACAGTAGCAGACCCCACAAAGCTGGTAGCAACAAAAAATACAAAATTGGAGATATAAATTCCCCAAAGCGCATAATCCCGCATATTGGTAACCACCTGTCCTTGTCTAATCTGGTCTATGTATGCGATAAGACCAATAATAATAATTACTACTAAAATGAAGGTCCAAATGGTACCGCGTTTGCCGAACTTTCTCGGTGCTAAATCGTTGATTAGAGACTCATATTTTGTCATCGCTATTCAGGTTTTTCAACAGATTGGAACTCATTGTAATCTTCCAGACCTTTTTCGAAATCCACAAGCCTGTCAACCGGAGGCAAATAATATACACTTGGCGCGGTCCCTAATTCTTCTAACAATCGATACCCTGCTTTATCTGTTAATAATTTACTTAAACGTAAGGTTTCCTCTCCATTGGTGACGGTATCTTCATATTTGTCTCCGAAATAAAATACACCATTAGGACAAGCCGTAACGCAATGAGGGAGTTCATTGTTTTTTATAGAATGAGGGCAAAAATCACATTTGTCAACTGTGCCTTTTCGACTAGGCATCCCGGCATAGTCCGGAGAAGGGGTTTCACCACCCAGATGCATAGTAATTTCACTCATTTCGCCTTGTTTAGGTTCTTCCCAGTTAAAAACCCTTATGGAATAGGGGCAGGCAGCCATACAAAAACGGCATCCGATACAGCGTTCATTGTCAATTAATACGAGGCCGTCCCTTCTTTTAAAGGTGGCATCTACCGGGCAAACAGTAACGCAGGCCGGTTGATCACAATGCATACAAGTTCTTGGCATCCAATAGGGTGCAGTATCTTTTGATTCCTGCATCTTGTGAACTTTTAACCATGCATTCTCACCGGTAATATAATGGGTCTTATTACAGGCACTAACACATTTTAAAGCATTTTTACATTTGGCCAGGTCTATGACCATCACAAACTTTCTGTTGGGCATACCTTCCCTGACATTGTATTTTTTATCATGGTCTTCAGCATGCTGTACCTCCATAACCTCAGATGAATCTACTTCTATAAGCGTGCCATCTACGGTCATTAATTCCATTTTATCCGTGGAATTATGATTGGTTTTTGCATTTAACTTAGAAGTGATTTTTGAAATTCCCAAACCACCAATGGCCGCGGCAATGCCAAGTTTTAATCCCTTATCAAGAAATTTCCGTCGTTCTTTTTTAGTATTATCGCTCATTATCAGAATTACTTAATTGACATTACATTTTTTTGCCCAACCAACTGAGTAGGGATGTATTTGAAATATTCTTCTTTACAACCTTTGATTTTTTAAGTGCACTAACTTTAACCTTAACGGTAGTACCATCCGGTTTTAAGAGAGTTTCATATTCTTCTTTAGAAATATCCACGTCTTCAGAGGATGCCTGGGTAAACCCAAAAAATGGTAATAATAAAGTACCTCCCAATATGGGCAGGATTCGCCTTCTTGATATTTGATTCCGGTTTTTGGATTTATCTTTCATACTTCTTAGGTATAAGTAATTCTGTCTTTATGATTTATTCTTATTAGAAATTATAGAGTCTGGTAATATTAAACCCTATTAAGAAATCTCCGTAAAAAAAGTCATTTTGATTATACATATAATTTGATTGTGGTACAATGCCTTGATAGTTGCTGAATGTTAACTGGAAAGCATGGCTTGATGTTCTGAATTCCACCCCTAAACCATATCCGGGTTCCGGATCAAAACCTTTTATTGGACTATCTGCATCATCCGGAAATAAATGATGGGTAAATGGCAGACTAATGTCTACCAGTATGGAAGTTTGAGGGCTTACCTTATACCGCCCGCTAAGGGCAAGGCCAAACATGTCGTTCCTTACTCTGGGTTCTACCGCATTGTAATGCGAAATACTGGGCGCAATCTGCATAGAAAAATTAGGCGAAAACCGCTTGGCAATAATTAGCTGATGAAAATAGGAATAGCGAGCCTGGTCTGTGGCAAATTGCTTATTGCTGGCATCAATTGCAAAATTACCATAGTAAGAGACACTTACAGGCATTTCATTACCACGGGTTTGTCTTAAGAGTGCTGCTTTCCAGTTAAAATCCTGCATTACGTTAAATTTAGAAGTACCAAATCCCAGAGTTAATCTGTCATGAATGGCATAGGAAACTCCAATTCTAATATTTGAGTTTGCCCAAATCCCGGCCAAATCGGCGGTTCCTCCATTGATTAATCCAAACCTGTGAGCCATTTGTATCTCCATGGTGTTTTTGCCATAGAGTACATTGGTAGGGTTATCAATGATCCATGCACTTTCAAATGCCGCTCTTTCGAGTTTTACAGCCGTAGTATCTTTAACTTTTTCTTGTGAAACGATTAATAATGGTAACATTGAAAAAGCAAAAAGTATTATTTTAGAATATTTCATGTCTATAGTATTGAATTTTAATTATCTAAAGCTCCTCGCTCAATCCAAGTTTTTATTTTATTAATTTCTGAATTTGGTAAAGGATTATTTGGGGGCATAAGCTCCTGAGCATTAGTAGTAATAAGGGTTTGATATAATATACTGGCATCTGGATCTCCCTTAACTATATAGCCATCATTAATAATAGAGTTATATGAATTGCCAACTGTTAGATCCGGAGGTGCAATAGTTGGATGACATGAAGCACAGCTAGCGGTAAAGATTGGCTGAATGTCAGTTTCAAATGAAACTACTACATCCTCTGGTATTTCAGGAGGAATTTCTTCCACAATTTCATCATAATAACAGCTGGATAAAGAAAGCATTAGAGTTATTACGGCTGCTTTGCTTACTAATTTTAATATTTTTTTCATAATTGGAAATTTAGGATGATAAAAAAGGCAATAACCAAAATTAAATTTTGAAATTTTAAATTAATTGTTCGTCATTGCCCATTTGATCTATATTTTATTAAGGCGTTTTAGGCTTACTCATCGCTTTCTGAAACTTGGAGTATAATTACAGGCATGTTTTCCTAAAGCTCAGAAATAGCCATATATGCATCATAAAATATCCCAACAACTATTCTTGCATTGCTGCCAAGGAGTTCTTGATTATAGATTTTGCATAGTTAGGGTTATGAACACCATTACTTTTATCTTCATAAAAATATAGGAAGTTCCATGCAGCTTCAGCATCTTTTAAGTCAAAAAGACCCACTTGAGGCTCCCATTCGTCACCATCTTTAAGTACTATTCCTACAACGGGTACAGGAGTAGTTCCATCAGCTTCGAAAAGTGGTATATACCCACCAACGGCAGTGGAATCTTCAATCACTGCTTGTCCGACAACAGTTTCTAAAATACCTCCTAAAGTTTCCCATTCAGCGATTAAGTCATCCATTACTTTTAGTTCTTCAAAAGGAACGCCAGGATGGCAAGTTGCACAATTATTTCCTGCAGGTGTCCAGCTATGCCCTGATGAACCATCAGTTGTTTCACGCATATGGCATTCTATACAAGATGCTCCTTGTCTGTGTGCTGCGGCTTGTACTGGTGGTATGGCTTCAACCAGAGTGAATGTGGTGTAAGCGCCCAAAAGACCTTCTAATAAAGCCGTTTGTGGGCCATGATGTGGTCCCCAATGCGTACTTGTTTGTAAGAACTTGCCTTCTAAATTTGCAATAGGAGCATCTGTCCTGGGTTGGTGGCAGTTTGCACACGTATTACTGGCATTTCCGTAATCTATGGTGTAATCTATATTATTTAAATTTCTTAGCGGAACTGCTTCCAACGTTCTTACAGCGTAATCGTTTCCATCGTTTTCAAAATCGAAAGATCTGTGACTGTCGTGACAACCATTACAATTTATAGGATTAGAAACAGTATATCCGTTCTCGTTAACTGCTCCGGTTTGTATAAAATCTATAAAACCTTCATTGTTGTGGCATTCTGCACAACTGGCGCGAGTACCCCTTGCCCAGGATGATCCCGAACCGTGTTTGGCGTTTGAATAAGCCTCAATGATGGGGTCTCTTTTTTCATTTGAGTGACAAGCAATACATGAGGCTGCAGAACCGTCAACCCCGTCAACCCCGTCAATTCCGTCAATACCATCAATTCCAGCGGTTCCGGCAGGTCCGGGAACAGGGTCACTGGTACATTGAACAAATAGTAAACCTGATGCTAGAATCATCAGATAGCCAATTAACTTTAAATTTTTCATAAGACTGTATTTTTAACCGGTTTATTAATCTTTTGCTAAAATTAAGACAGCAATTAATCTTAATTTATGACATATATCATATTTTATTTTATCTATATATTTGTAAATCAATGAATTAATAAAAACGCCTAAATTTTTGTACATACATTAATGTCACATATGTTACTAACGAAGTGTATTTCTAAATTGAAATAAGGGTTAGAAAGCACAAGGCATTTAAAATAAACTTTGCTATTTTTGCGATCTTAAATTCGGGATATGGCTAGTTCCCGCCATATGCGGGACAGGCCGGTTAGCGTACCCCGCTTGCAGCGGGATGGTCGCAACGGTTCAAGAATATAAAAATAGAATAAAGGCAGAGTAAAAGTAGAAGATAAATAGATTTGGGATGTGGCGCAGTCCACGCCTATGGCGTGACAGGCTGGTAACGTATCCCGCCGGTGGCGGGATGGTCGCAAAGGTTCGAGAATGAGATTTAATTAAATACAAATGAAAGAATAAAATAGAAATAAATTCGGGATGTGGCGCAGTCTGGTAGCGTACACGGCTGGGGGCCGTGTGGTCGCAGGTTCAAATCCTGTCATCCCGACCAAGCAGAAAAGTGATTTGCAATTCCAAATCACTTTTTTTATTCCCCAAAGCAATTCAAACCCAGTTTGAAAAAGCGGTGGGTAATAAAAAATATAATGGCGTAAGCCATTACTTTTCTATTTTCAGTGAGGGTTCATTAGGATTATCCAAATCCTGATTTTGTTCTTACACCTAATTCCTTGAAAAGAATAATACAAAAGGCCACAGCCTTCACTTTTCAATTTGCACTGAGGGTTCATTAGGATTATTTAAATCCTGATTTTGTTCTTACACCTAATTCCTTGAAAAGAATAATACAGAAGGCCACAGCCTTCACTTTTTCATTTACCAGGAGGGTTGTTTTAGGATTTTGTAAATCCTGCTTTATGGTTTTACTAAGTTTGGGGCTTGCAGCACGAAACTTCTTTTCGCTCGCTTTCTTAAATAGTATAATTTAATATCAGAAGTTCAATATTGTTTTTTTCGGAGATTACGGGTTTTACTTTAAGGAAACCTGTTCCATTAAAGGTGAATTAACGAAACTATTAAAAGAGACTACATATGGCACATTCTCAATAAAAGTTTTGTGCTTCAGGAAAAGAGTCCGATAAAACGGCGTTTTAATATATATTTTTAATCTTGTACAGGAATCGAACCTAGGTTTAAGTGGTGGTAAATATCTATAAATAAGTATTTGAAACTGACTTTTTTTCTCCAGAACCTATCATACTATGTCTATGAAAATTTGAAAATAATTGGTTTTGAATTGTAAACTGATGCTTACTCTTGGCTAGATTTTACGCTTAAATAAATATAGTAATCTTTCTTTTTAATTTTCCCGAAACCAGATAAATTGGAATTAAAGAGAGTTGAGGAATTAATGATTTTTAGGGCTTTAAAAAATATTTTCATTAACCATTTAAATAATAGAGAGATTTAAAAGGGAAACCTTATTTTTATATTGCCTTATCGGTAATTAAACTAAAAAATACAGGAAATGAATCAAGAAGATAGTGTCAGATTATTTTAACACACTATTTGGTTTTTACTTGTAATTTGTTCATTTTTTTGGGTTAGCGCAAATGTTTCAATAAAAGAAGCACAAAACTAGGTGGAGCAATAAAAGATAAGGTGAAGTCATAACTCAAATTCAATAATCTGAAACGAGGTATTGGCTAATTTAAAAGCAGGTAGTTTAATGGTTGTTCTAAAAAAGCTTGGTTCTGCAATTACTGATTTGATTCCCATAATTTTGGTGGTTGTTTTTTTTCAACTAGTGGTTATCCAACAACCATTTCCGAATATTGGTGAGGTAGTTTTCGGTAGTTTTTTCGTGATAATCGGGTTAATGTTGTTCATTGAAGGTCTGGAAATAGGGTTATTTCCCATAGGAGAAGCCATGGCATACGCCTTGGCCAAAAAGGGAAGCCTTTTTTGGTTAATGGTGTTTTCATTTGCGCTTGGTTTTTCCACTACGATTGCTGAGCCGGCATTGATAGCAGTGTCGAAGGAGGCTGGGAGAATAGCTGCACAGGCCGAATTAATAGACAATGCACAGGGTACGATTGATACTTATGCAATGGGATTGCGATTATCGGTCGCTTTTTCAGTAGGCTTGGCTATTGTAATCGGTGTATTGCGAATACTAAAAGGTTGGCCTGTATATTATTTGATCATTGGCGGTTACGTTGTTGTAATGCTAATGACGGTAGTAGCACCCAAGGAAATTATAGGTTTGGCCTATGATGCAGGGGGAGTTACTACTTCAACCATTACGGTTCCGCTTGTAACGGCTTTGGGGGTTGGACTTTCAAATACAATCAAGGGGAGGAGCCCCTTGGTAGATGGATTTGGGCTTATTGCTTTCGCATCCCTTTTACCCATGATATTTGTCATGGGCTATGGTTTATTTTGGTTTTAAGGCATGATGTACGTGATTTCTTTTTTAAAGGATTTTTTTCAAATACTGTTATACACAGTACGTGATGTGACGCCGATTCTTATATTGATTCTTTTTTTTCAACTGGTAATCTTAAAACAACCCATACCACATCTGAAACGTGTAGTTCTGGGCGGAGTTTATGTGGTATTGGGCCTTGCATTTTTTCTTTTGGGATTGGAGAAGGCTTTGTTCCCTATAGGTGAGATTATGGCCACCCAGTTATCCGACCCCTTCTTTTTAGGAGCCGCTGCTGGCGAAGAACTGGATTGGAAATCCTATTATTGGATTTATATTTTTGCGGCCCTGATCGGTTTTTCCACTACCATTGCCGAACCTTCCCTTATTGCCGTTGCAATGAAAGCGACCGAGGTATCGACAGGCACGATCAGCCAATGGGGGCTAAGGATTACGGTGGCATTGGGGGTTGCCTTTGCGCTCGCTCTGGGTACCTTTCGGATCGTCACGGGAACACCATTGCATTTATACATTATGGGAGGATACATTGTGGTGGTCATACAGTCAATTTTTGCACCAAAACAACTTATTGCCCTGGCCTATGATTCGGGAGGAGTTACCACCTCTACGGTCACCGTACCCTTGGTAGCTGCGCTCGGATTAGGCCTATCCACGGCAGTGCCCGGCAGAAACGCAGCAATTGATGGCTTCGGATTGATTGCATTTGCAAGCCTGTTCCCGATTATTTCAGTATTGGGGTACGCCCAATTCATGCATTTAAAAGTAAAATTGTCTAACAAAATAAAGAAACCATGAAATTCAAATTGATTATGGCCTTTGTAAAACCGAACATTACTGACAAGGTAGTGGACGCAATGAAAAGGAAAGGCGCAACAGGTGCCACTATTATACCGGCCAGAGGAACCGGAGTACATGAGGCCAAGTCCTTTTTTGGACTAAGCATTGAGGACCAGACAGATATTCTCGTATTTTTGGTCGAGGAACATGTAGTGGAAAAACTGCTGGGAGTTATCGAAACTGCCGGTGATTTTGACAAGCCCAGTACCGGTATCGCTTTTGTCCTGCCCTTAGAACATGCGGTGGGATTGGGCAGCCAGATGAAGATTTTCAAAGATCAAGCCCGAGATGATTATTTTTGAAATAAAAACAATACTATAATTATATCATGAGAGATAAAAGAGAATATCAAAGTGCCAAGGATGCCATGGTAAAAAACATTATTTTTATAGATGGTATGGCAACCGCCAAGGAAGCGGTAGACCTTATGCGCGAAAAAAATATAGAGGCCCTTATTGTTGAAAAGCGCAACGAACATGATGCCTATGGAATCGTTGTAGTACAGGATTTTATCAAGGGAGTAATCATTCAGGAAAGGACCTCGGAAGAGGTGAATGTTTTTGAGATCATGACCAAGCCCGTTGTTAGTGTACCCGGCAAAATGGATGTTCGGTATGTTGCCAGATTGCTTGTTCGGACAGGGTTGCGTATGGCTCCGGTAGAGGAGGATGGAAAATATATTGGTATGATTTCTCTTTCTTCTATCATATTGGACAATTTATCATTCTGATTCTAATTATACTTCTATCCGTGGAAAGAATCGAAGTTCAAGCCTAAGGTATTCATCATAATGAATAGCATAACAGATACGAAAGGCGGAATGATAAAAAAAAGACCATTGAAATGAAAATCCAAGGATGAACTATAAATTACAAAGGATGAAAAAAATAACAACATATTTAGCGCTCGTAGTATTTTTATACTCATGCACTAGTACAGATCCTAACTTAAAAAAGGAAAGTGAAAATATTCTTGATGTCAACCAATTAAAGAAAGGGAGTGTTGAGCTGCCCTATAGAGATACAATCTACATTCCGATGTACACGGAGATTTATATGAAAAATGACACGTGGAAACTCCAGTTGACCCCCACAATAAGTGTCCGTAACACAAGTTTAAAAGACACTGTCTATATTGAAGAAATAGACCACTACAATTCTCAAGGAGAACTTGTTCATCAATATCACGATAATATTTTGTTTTTAGGTCCTTTGCAATCTATAGAATATGTAGTAGCCGAGAGAGAGAGCGAATCCGAAGCGATGATCGGTGGCAGTTTCATTATCATATGGGGTGCGAACAGTTCAAAAGTAAAGCCAATTATCCAAGGTATCATGATTTCATCTCATGGACCACAAGGGATTTCGTTTTTAACTGAAGGGGTTTCAATCAGTGGCGAGACGTTGAGGGAATAAAAGATGGTAATACAATAATGTAGTGCCCAATCATCTAATAAAGAAGATGAACAAGATTAAAGAAAGAGTCAATAGGAATATAAAAGGGTAAAGCCGAAAAAATCAGAATTTATGCATTAAGCGAAAAACGGTGGTATTAATATAAAACGAACGATTATAAGAACGGAATGTATTAAAAGCCCAACGTCCATAAAAACGTTCGTTTTTTGGAACTAATCGAGTTTAGATATAACTATTAGGATAAAAAATAAGAAGGCTTAAGCCTTCACTTTTCCAATTTTCCGGCAGTATTGGATTTAAGGTGTAAATCCATTTGCGGGAAGGGTATTGTAACTTTATTTTCGGCAAATTTTTTATTAATAATTCTCCTGATATCACTTTTTGCTTTTCCTATTCTAAATATATTTTTACTAAAAAACAAAAGTTGAAAATCTAAGGATGAATTTCCGAAATTCATCAATCGGGCTTCAACCAATTCCCTGTTTGAGACTTCTGGATGCTCAAAGGCGCTTTCTTCCAATATTTTGATAACCTTTTCAACATCACTTCCATAAGCTACCCCAACATCTATCTTAAAACGTGTTTTTTTAGATTGATGACTCCAATTGATTACTTTACTGGTAGTAATTAATGAATTTGGAATGATAATGGAAATATCATCCCTGTTTAAGGCTTTAGAAGTTCGCAAGCCAATACCTTCAATTTTTACCACGTCGCCATCTATTTCCAAAACATCATCTATTTTAATGGATCTCTCTGAAAGCAAGATGATACCTGATATCACATCATTGAATGTTTGCTGTAATCCTAACCCAACACCCACTAATAAGGCTGCAGAACCGGCTAATAACAAAGTAACTTTAACTCCGATAGTTTCCAGCAACAATCCAATGGCCATAACCCAAATCACATATTTTATGATCTGATATAAAGCATAGGTAGTGCCCGGATCGGTTTTGCGGAATTTGTACTTGCGAAACAAGGCTTTCTTTATGAGCCATAGAAATAGTTTGGTAATCACAAGGATAATCAGAATAGTCACCAGGTCAGAAACCCTTATAGTATAATTACTTAAACTTATGATTTCAAATTCCAGAATATTTTTTAAGGTTTCCATGTACTTATTTATTACTATATATCAAATTTTACTTAATTTTTCACATAAACCGTCTTGCGATTTATAAACTCCATCATCCCATCTTTTGCCAGTTCACGTCCATAGCCGGAATTTTTTGTACCGCCAAACGGCAGCCTTGGGTCTGATTTGACCAGTTCATTTATAAAATAGGCCCCATCGCTAACTCTATCTGCAAACTTTAGTGCCTTATCTATATCTGTAGTACAAACAGTTACCCCAAGCCCATACTTCGATTGTTCCGAGAGGTCAAAGGCCTGATCTATATCTTTTGCTTTTATCATAGCCGCCAGGGGGCCAAATGTTTCTTCTTCAAAAGCAGCCATTCCGGGCGTTACATTACCCAAAATGGTAGGTTCATGGTAACAACCGTTCTGTTTGCCTCCAAGCAATAGCTTTGCACCTTGTTCTATCGACTCTGTGACCTGACGATTAAGCTGGTCTGCCAGATCTTTACGAGCCATCGGCCCAACTTGGGTAGCACCTTCCAATGGATCCCCCGATTTCAAATCCTTTACGGCTTTTGTAAATTTTGAAACAAACTCGTCATAAATTCCTTCCAATAAAATAAAGCGCTTGGCAGCAATACAACTCTGTCCGCAATTAAGCATTCGGGCGGTAAGGGCAGTTTTTACGGCCTTATCAATGTCCGCATCTTCCCAAACAATAAAGGCATTGTTCCCGCCAAGTTCCAAAACTGTTTTTTTAATATGCCTGCCGGCTATTTCTGCCACGGCCGAACCCGCTCTTTCGCTTCCTGTGAGTGTTACTGCTTTTACAGCCACGTGTTCAATGATCTGTTCTGTATGGTCGTGGTGTACAATCAGGTTTTGAAAGACAGCCCTGGGAAAACCGGCTCTAATAAATACTTCTTCTATTTGTTTGGCACATCCAAATACATTAGGAGCGTGTTTCAACAATCCGGTGTTGCCCGCTGTTAAAGTTGGTGCAGCAAACCTAAAAACCTGCCA
>Ga0316190_10000537_pt1 | contig 26397 bp, 36 predicted proteins | sample Eddworburrow2_MG_FD_204929 | JGI IMG/M metagenome (GOLD analysis project Ga0316190, IMG submission 204929) | Coastal sediment microbial communities from Maine, United States - Eddy worm burrow 2 | ecosystem: Environmental > Aquatic > Marine > Coastal > Sediment | place: USA: Maine | collected... | reverse complement strand
TGCGGGCGGGCTGGCCGACGCGCAGTTTATCTTGAAGGAATTCATCAAGAGGCAAAACCCGGGTTACAAGCTGACGGCCACCTTTTCCGGCTCGAGCGCGGTCATCATCCGCATTTCGAACGGGCGAAATTCCTGGACCTTCTGTGACTCGCTCTGGCTGTTGAAGGCGGGGCTCTCGAAGATCGGTCGGAGCCTCGGACTGGAGAAGGGAGGCGCCGACTACTTCTGTTCGAATTTCCCCAATTGCTCCCACCCCTTGAAAAAGGACGGGGGCCCGTCGTGCATCTTCTACTCGCCGATCCCCATCCTGCGCGACTACAACGCGCTCGACTGCCGGATCCTCTACACAGCCATCATGAGGCTTCAGGATGAGTTGTTGGCGCTCGGGGGCCTACTCATGCCCACGATTGCGTCGAGCGCTTTGATGCTCTTCCGCTGTGCCTTCCTCGAGAGGGACATCGACACCGACCACCGCCTAAACGAAAAGATGCGGGAGTCTTACATCGCTTCCCGGGTGGAGGTCATCCAGGCGGAGTGCGGCGAAGCGGATTACTACGACATCAATTCGAGCTTTCCCTTCTCGATGACAGAAAAGCTCCCGGCGGCTTTTCTTGGCGAGTCGAAGACGTGGGACGAGCACCGCCCGACGGACATCATCAAGGCGACGGTCACAATCCCGAAGATGCACATTCCTCCGATCCCCGTCCGCATCCAGACGAAAGGCTACCGCCGGGTCTTTTTTCCCACGGGGACCTTCACGCGCTGGATGACCACGCCAGACGTGAGGATGGTCCTCAACTCCGGAGGCACCATCGAGAGGATCCACAAGGTCTATCGCTTCGACGAATTCCACGAGATGGGCAACTACGTCCAAGCCGTCTATGAAATGCGGAGGAGGACCGACGACCCTTTTAGCCGCATCGTTTATAAGCTCCTCATGAACAGCCTATACGGCAAGTTTGGGGAATCCTCGGACAAGCAAAAGGTCCTGATAAACCCCAAACGGAAACCCAAGAACGCGACCCCCGGACTCATCAAGGGCGTCTGGTTCGTGGATGAGGTCGTGAACGTGGCACACGCCCATGTGCCCATCGCGGCACATATCACCGCAAACAGTCGGGGCCTGATTACCGAGTATCTCCAGGAAAGCGACAACGCCTATTACTGCGATACCGATAGCATCGTGACGACATCATCGTTTGAGACGGGGGATAAGCTGGGGGAGCTGAAGCACGAGAAACACATCGAGAGTGGGACGTTTTTGGCTCCGAAGCTTTACCGCTTGTTCCCCGGTCCGGAGATCCGAGCGAAGGGGTTCCCAAAGTTGAGCGATGATGAATTCAGCCGGTTGAAAGAGGGTGGCTCGGTGGAGGTGGAGCGGATGATTCGGATCCGGGAGAATCTCCGGCTTGGGATCACCCAGCCTCGCGAGGAGAAGACGCGCAAGCGCACGCTTTCACACCTTCCGCAGGACCGTTTGAGGGAGTTGGGAGTGCCTGAACGGCTGGCTTTACGTCCAAAAAGAGCGCCCGAAAAGGGGGGGTCTACGCGCGCGTGGGACGTTGGGGAGCTGGAAGAGGACTCCTGAAAAGTAAAACCGCCAAAAAGCTTCCCAGCTATTTTCTGGTAGCCTTGCCGTGATTGATGCCCCGCGTCTTGGGGCCAACGAAAGGAATCTGAAATGGCCGAAAGCCGAGCATTGGTGAAGGCGCGCGAGCAGAACGAGCGCCAAAAGGCGTTGATCAAGCGCCTCAAGAGCAAGGGTGAAGACGCGACGAAAACCGCGGTGCGTACCGCAGCGGCGATGGGCACGAGCTTCGCCGTGTCCTACGTCGAGGGGCGCTATCCCGACAAGTCGGAGATCCTTGGGATCCCCGTGAGCCTCGCCGTCGGCGTCGGGCTCACCGTGACGGGAGCCATGGGATGGGCTGGCAAAGAGTCCAGCGAGCTGGTCCAGTCGGCCGGCGATGGCGCCCTGAGTGCGTACGCGGCTCGCCGCGGCTACGACATGGGCATGGACGCCGCCCAGGGGTAGCACCCAGGTCGGCCCTAGATTCGAGGAGCGCAACAAAACCCGCCGCACGCGAACCGAAACCCTCCCCAAGGAGAAACAAACATGTCGTACCGAAACCCCTATGGCCCCGGCCATGAGTTGGACAGCATGGGCCAGCGCTACGCGGCGGCTCTCGGCGCCCTTCGAAACCCTGCCATTCGTGGCGCCAACGCGCAGATCGCGGCTCTCGCGAATGCGGACCTCGTCAAGGACGGTCTTTTTCAGGCGGCGGCTCTGCCGTCGTATGAAAAGGTCGAGCTGGCTCGAGGAAACGATCTCATGTACGGGATCGATTCCACCACCACGATCGCCGCGGGTGCCACCGCGACGCTCACCGTGACCCCGCAGAAGCGCCATGTGCCTCAGCGGATCGTCATGAGCGCCGTCGTGGCGGGCAACTTCGTTTGCACGGACATTCGTGCCGGCGTCGAGCCCATCCTGGCAACCGTGGGCGCGATCTCGTGCGCGGTCTTCATCCAGGACGCCACCACGCCGCCCTTCCGTGCGGTCGTGATGGAGGTCGGGATGGACTTCTCGATCACGGTGTCGAACGTGACCGGCGCCGCTGAGCGCTTCACGTGCACCGTCATCGGCAAGTACCTGCCCAGCTTCCTCGGCTGAGTCGGTCGATCGCGTGCTGTGACGACACGTCAACCCATCTGCGTTGACTTGCTAGGCATCGAGCCGGCTACGCTCTTCCTCGAAGACGTGGCCAGCTCGGTGCCCGGTGTGCGAGTTGTCGACGCCGGCCCTCTCGGTGGGGCGCATCCCGAGGGCTTGCTACACCGGTTGGTGTTGGACGTCCCGCGCTCTACCGACACCTACGAGAGCCTCTTGCGGGCCCTGGTTCGGATGAATCGCTGGTATCGGCAAAACGGCTGGGGCTCATTCACGATCTACGATGGGCGCATTCGCTACCGCGCCGAGCCCCCCGGACAAGAAGTCTGGCAAAGCATCCCCGCCCTTTTCGCTCGAGGCGAGGGGGATTGTGTGGATCTCGCGACCGCTCGAGTTGCCCAGCTTCCCAAGACTGTACGGGCGACGGCCAGACTCCAAGAGGAAGGCCCGAACCAAACCGGCGGGACGCTCTATCACGTCGTCGTCGCCACCAAGAACGGGATTGAAGATCCCTCTCGAAAACTCGGAATGAGGTAAGAAAAATGTCCGCCTTTGTTTTGCTCGCCGTGGCCGGAGCCGCCTACCTGCTCACCCGCGCGAAAACCAGCGACGGTTTCACGCACACCAAGGAGCAAGAAGATGCCGTCTTCAACGACATGGGGGGCGGCTTCAAGGCGTACAAACCCGGGATGCAGTCCGTCCTTTTGAACGGGCTTGTCGCAAAGAAGGTCATCCCCAAGTCATCGCTTGAAGGGGCGTGGCAGACCATCGAGCAAGCCGGCGCCCCTGTTGGCATCAATGAATCGGCATACATTGCCGCCCAAGGGCTCCAGGCGAACGGCTACGACCTTTGGATCTCGCCGGGGACCATGCACTTGCCCACCAAGAAGGGCAAACGCTTCAAGCTCCTGTGGACCGAACCGGGGACAGTCCCGGCAGACCAGTACAAGGGCAAGGCCGCGCTCCTCATCCAAGCTGTCGAGCCATGGCCCGATCCACCAGTCCAGGGCGCCGAGCCTCCCCCGCCGCCCGCACCGCCCGCGCCCCCGGCCGGTGCCACCCCCTACGGCAGCTGAAAAGCTCCCCCAAGCTCCCCACCCGAAAAAGGAATTTCAAAAATGGCTGCACCTATTCTTCTCATCGGTGGCGCTGCGGCGCTTCTGTTCTTCCTCGGTCGGAGCAAGGGCGGCGGCGGGGGCTCGGATGAAGGCGAGGACATCCCGCCGGGCATGGAGGCTTGTGTGGATGAAGGGATGCCGCCGTGGTTGCGTTCCAACACGCTCGAGGCTTTGGCCTCGACGTCGATCCCGTCTGCCCAGCTCCAACAGCTCGCCGATATGGCGATGCAAGCCGGATTCCCCAAGGCCGCGGCATGTCTCGAGGCCAAGGCCAAAGAGAACGGCGGCGGCGGCGGCGGCGGTGGCGGTGGCGGCGGTGGTACTGCCACGACACCACCCGTGGAGATCCCGCCGGGCACCACCACGGGGATCCCTGGCGTGGATGACCTCCTGGACAAGCTCAAGGGAGTTGTCGGCGGAGGCCCCCCCGGAACGATCGCGCCCCCTGGCGCGGCGGGCGATCACCAGATCCGCTATGGCGACACGCCCTACTACATGGCGAAGTACTACACCGGCAACGGTGGGCGCTTCAAAGAGCTGGAGCCGCTCAACCCGCACCTGGGCAGTTTGCAGACCATCAACGGGGTCAGCAATTACCCCGGCTGGCAGCCCGGGATCTGGATCGTGATGCCGCCGAGCTGGGGCTACTACTCCAAGCCCCTGCCGAATGCTGGCACGCAGACGCCCAGCGCCATCACCCCGACGCCCCTGGTGGGATGAGTCCATGGGGGTCATCACGCTACGCAAGCCGGCCCAACGCGGCCGTGATTGGGTCCTGAGCGGGGACATCCGCCTGCCGGCGGGGTCACTGCTGAGCGTGCACGCCGTCATCACCCCGGAAGCGCTCGAGTGGGCCAAGCGGGGCGCCAAAGGGGCCGGCGAGTGGGGACGCTTCGGGGCTCTCGCCAATGCCGCCCAGGGCGTGCTCGAAGGGGTGGCCCGCCGGCCCCTCCTCGGGCAGCCGTCGGGCGATCTCCAAGATGCGGCCGAGATCGTCCGGCTGGCAATGGATGGCTGTCCTCGAGCCCTCACCTTCGTGCAGGCCCACCAGAGCGAGCCCTACATCGGGGCGTCTCTTCTGGCCGGACAGATTGCGCAAGACAACAACATCTGTGCGCACCTTCGTTTTCTGCGGGACGCCCACGCGTCTGGAAACATCGCGGCGGCCAACGTGCTGGACGCTGTTTGCCTGCTTTCGGGCGCGCAAAAAGGGGGCTGCGCTTGCAAAGCACCGTCCGACGGAACACTTGACGTGGGGTATTACGCAGAGGACGCCGTTGGCGGGGTCGCCCCGTCTGTGGATTACGTCCAGAGCGTCCACGATACGTTTCTTTCGGCCAAGGCAGTACCACCCGGCATCAAACCCCACGACTACGGCCGCCAGCTCCTCAGAGCCATTCACGGCGGGGGCGGTGGGAGAGGGCTCGAGCGTGTCTTGGCCGATCCTCTGACTGGTCGATACCGGGGGGCAAACGATCGAATGTGGGCGGATGACGTCCGCTGGAATTACCCCAACATCGGATAGGAGAAGCGCCACCATGAATCCCCTCGCAGAAGCCCATCATCAAATCTGGATCAACATCCCCTATGTCGGCCGCCAGTGGGCCGGTTGGTTCTACGGCTCACACCTTGCCGCCCAGGGGCTTCTCGAATCGCTCATCGCGAGCGCGGCGAGCGGAGCCGGGCTTCAGTGGGAAGTGCTCACCGCCGACGGGCAGCCGTTGCCCTCGATCGCTGGGCAGCTGGGGATCCCTGGTCTGCCCCCCCTCCCCGGGCTGAATTTCTGAGCGTTGGCCATGCATCCGCCCTATGCAACCCCGTTTGAAGAGGCCTGGTTTCAGGTCTGGGTCGTTTTGCCCCACAACGTCAAACAGTGGGTTGCGTGGGTTTGGATGAGCTATGCCGCCGCCGAGCGCCTATCCCTCGCGCTCAACACGAAAGCAACCGCCCCGCTCGAGTGGTTGGTCTACGACGAGAAGGGCAATTCTGTCTTGGTGGTAGGAGCCTGAATGCTGACTCTCATCGGTGCCCCCGGTCTCGAGACCACTTCGCCCGCTTTTCGGTCGGAGTTGGTGAGCATGGCCAACCGTATCGGGCTCAACCCCGACGCGCTGGCCGTGGTGATCTCTTTCGAGACTGCGGGCACCTTTGACCCGGCCCAAAAGAACTACGCCGGATCGGGGGCGACCGGCCTGATCCAATTCATGCCCTCGACCGCCAAGGTCTTGGGCACAACCACGGCCGAGCTGGCGACGATGAGCGCCGAAGAACAGCTCAGCTATGTAGAGGCCTACTACAAGAAGACGGGCAAGCTCCAACAGATCGGCTCCCCCCTCGACCACTACCTGGCGGTCTTTTCACCCAAGTATGTGGGCCACCCACCAGCCACCCCCATGTACTCGAAAGGATCGAAAGCTTACGAGCAGAATGCAGGACTGGACGCTGACGGTGACGGGGTGATTACGGTGGGGGACGTGGGCACCAAGTTCATGGGACTTTATAAGTCCTCCGAAGCTAACCCAAGAATTGCGGTTTACGACGGGTCCGACGCGACCACCCCTATGGTTGCAAGCGTCGGCACTGTCGCTGCCTTGGCTCTCACTATCTACACACTCTCGAGGATCCGATGGCACGCAAGAAACTCCGGGTGACACCCTCGCAAGCCCAGGCCCGGCGCAAGCTCTACAAGCTGTCCCGCCGCTACCAGGCCGCCAAAGCCGCCCAGGCGCCCCCCACGCCCCCACCAGAGGGCGGCACCGACAGCTTCGGGGCGTTGGGCTGGCACGTGCCGATCGAAGCGGTGGAGGCTCTGAGCGCCAAGGTGACCCACCTCGGGACGGACATCATGAAGATGCTCCCCCCTGACTACGAGGTCGGGATGGATCTCAAGGACTGGTCTGGGCTCAAGGCCCAACAGATCGAATTCAAGACGGACTATGCCGGTTTCTCCACGACGTGGGCCGGTTGGGTTGCCGACCATTACGGGGACCTGAGCCGGACTGGGGCTGAGCCGGTCCAAGAATTCGAGAATTTTGAGAAGAACTACAACGAATATCTTCGCCAGTACCAAGAGGACTGGGGAGGCACGACGACCGCCATCAAGAGCAAAGAGGACACCGACCGCGGCGCCTTCCTCGAAGCGGCGTCCGCTCTGAAATGGGTGGCCATCGCCGTGGTGGGGTATCTCGCCTACAAGTCTGTCAAAACCTGAACCCAAGCACCGGCCTTTGAGCGAAGGCCGGAGAAACGTCGCACATGTTCGAGACACACCGTTTTCAAGACTGGATCACGAAGACCCTCAACAACCTCCCGTCCCCCGATGTTTTCCGCCTTCGTCATGAGGGGGGCGAGGTCGTCCAGACCTTCACCATCGATCACGACAACATCGATATCGTCGCCACCACCATCGCAGAGGAAGTCATGCTATCCGCCCGTTCCCATGCCGACTCCTTCGATCGCGCTCAGCGATATGCGCTTGTCGGTTTCCAGGACGAGGAGGAGATCGCACAAATCGCATTCCGCCAGGCCCCGAGCCATGGCGATGTCGTGACGGCGGAGATCGTCCCCGCAGCTGCCGAGCCGCGCGACGAGAATCCGGAGCTTGTTGGGATCCTGACGCGCCACCTCGAGAGCCGCGAAAAGCAATTCGTGAGCTTGATGGATTCGGTTGTCGGACACCTCGCGAGCGAGAACGCGTCCCTACGGCGCTCGCGCGAACGTCACGACGAAATGCGTTTCGAGTACTTCACCAAGACGGAAGAGCTACTGAACGAGCAACACTTGCGCGACATGGAGCGCGACGAGTTTGACCGGAAAGAAGCTCTCAAGGAAAAGGCCATCGAACGGGTGATGCAATTCGCCCCGGCCGTTGTCGGGCACATGCTCAAGAAGGGCTCGCTACCCAAGGCAACTTCAAAGCCGGCAGAGGAAAAAGCCGGACCGACCGCGGCCGACTTCGAAGCGACGATCAACGAAACCGTCGCATCCTACGAGAACGAGCCTCCGGAGATGTCGCAGCTTCTCGCGGGGGCCTATTCGATCGTCTTGAAGATCGGAGGCTACCGCCAGATCCGTACCGAGCTTCAAGCCCAAGAGCTGATCGACGACCTGGACGCCATCGTTGGCATGATCGATCCCCCGACAGATGTCGGAGCCTTCCGCCAGGCCGCCTATCGCGTGGTGAGCGCGCTCAGTGAAGAGACGATCTTGGCTGCTGCGGGCAAGCTCACCGAAGAAGAGTCGCGGCTTTTGACGTTCGTCATGTCGCCCGCCATCCACACCCCCGAAGAGGACCCGACCCCATGAGCGATCTTCCCAGCGACTACGTCTACCAAATGGCTGCCCGCGTCGAGCAGTTGGAGCAGGCTCTCGCGCGCATGGGCGACCGCGGTGGGGACATGTTGGATGATCCCGCCTACCAGGGCGGGCAAGCTCTCATCACAGAGACCGTGCCAACCCGCCGGATGCTCCTCGCCAGTGCGACGAATCGCAGCCGGCCGCGTCTCTTCTCGCTGACGTTTGACGTCGTGCGGGCAGGAGGGGACGACTCCGCCGGGCAGAACCACCGCCCGCAAGCGCGCATCTTCTGGGGCTCGACGAAGGGCCAGCATACCGCAGTGATCGATCTGATCAGCGGCGCCCGCACGAGCTTGATCGCCTGCTCGCTGACGGTTGACGTTTCCATGTTCGGTTTCGACCCCGACGGTACGATCAGCACGTTGCCCACCACCCCTGACTCCCCGGAGTTGAAAGTCCACTTGTCGGTCGGTTATGGGGGGCTCGGAAAAGCCAAGCCGAACACCTACACGGCTGAGAATATCCTAGGTCTCACCAGCAACAGCTCAACGGTCGTCATCCCCCCGAAGTACGCCCGCCGCGTCATGGTGAAGCAAAGCTCCGATCCCTATGGCTCGAGCGCGCCCCGATATGACGTGCAATTCCTCAACACCACCACGGCCCTCGGCGGGCGCGTTCGAAGTGGCTTCATCACTGACGAGTACACCGTCATCCCGGCCGGTATCGAAGCCCTCCGCATCACCAACCGGGCCACCTTCACGAACACCGTGCAAGCGGTTTACGAGCTGGCCATCTGAGCATGAGACAAGGCAACCACACAGGGATCACGTTGGGGCTTCGCTCCCCCCGGCGCTTGTGTGAGGGGGCGCGCGTTACGACCAGTCGTGCGACGGTGGCACCGGGCGCGCGCCCCCATTTTTTGACGGAGTGAAAAAGGATCGCAAAATGAAAACCACGATGAAAGTCCTCGATGTCCCGCTCGTTGGTGTCGCCGCGGGAGAAGACGGCGCCCAGCCGGCCCCACCCCCGGCCCCGCCCGCCAGCGACGAGCCGTCAGCGCCCATTCTCCAGCGCCCCCCGACGGGAGGCACGCGGCGCAAAGACCATGCCCCCCTCAACTTGCGTGAGATTGCTCCTGGCGTCCGCATTCACGAGGGAGGCGCACAGACCGGCATGCCCACCCGGCGAGTGGACCACACCCCCGTAGAGATCCGCGGGCAGGTCGTCAGCGGAGGCACCCGCGTCCGCATCGACAACCCCGGCGAAGACGAAGAGCCGGAGCCCCCGCTTGCCGCGCCGGATGCGCCGCTAGCTCTCGGTGCTCCTCCGGATCCAGAAACGGAGCTGGCCGAAAAAGAGGCCAAGAAGGCGAAAGCCAAGAAGGCGAAGGCCAAGAAGGCGAAAGCCAAGAAGGCGAAGGCCGCACTTCCCAGCGAGAGCCAGCTCCGACGGATGCGGAAAGCTGACCTGGTGAAGCTCGCCAAGGCCCACAAGACCGCCACCAGCGGCACCAAGGGCGATATCATCGGGCGTCTCGTCAAGTAGGAGGATCGACCGATGGCCGACGAAAAAGACGCGCTTGTCGCCGCTGCTATCGAAGCAGCAGGCGAGGAGCTGCGGGGGCGTCTCGAAGCGTTCGGCTGCACCCCCCTCGGCCGGCTGGTTCGGATCGGGGGGCGGCGTCTCTTCCTCGCCAAGCAAGAGGGGCGCCCGGTCGCCGATGAAGCGGTCGCGCTGGTAGAGGACCTGCCGGAGATCATTGCCAACCTTCAAGAGGAAGACGACGACGATGTCTAATTTGCTTTGGTTAGCTATTCCTGGCATTTTCTTGGTCCTGCAAAGGGCCAAGGCCGAGCCCAAGCCCCAGACGGGCGCCCCGCCGGCAAACATCCCCGGGGGCGCTCCCCCTGCGGATTACGGAAAGAGCAACGCTGTGCCTTCGAAGTGGACCGATCTCACCGACTCCCCGTTCCTGCTGAGCCTCCCCGGCGATGCCACGGGAGGCACGAACGATCCACGGGACATGGCCATCCTCAACGAGATCCACAAGCGGGCGACCCTCGGCGTCTTGGGGTTTGGTCCTCCTCCGAGCCCCGCTCAGCCGCTTTCCGGCGCCGGGTGGTCGGATGTCTACGTCAGTGCGGGCGGGCTCGCTGCGCGCGTTCCTGTGCAAACTGACGCCGTGAAGTTGGACGGTGTCCGGGTCAATACCTCTTTCGAGCTTCAGCAGCGGACGGCGGATCTTCTCGGGCTCTTCTCGCTCACTGACAAAGTGGGCGATGCCATCGACCAGCAGGGGCTCAAGATCGATCCCAGCACCCACGGCGGGATCGGCGACTGGATGGCCAAGGGGCAAGGCTCCTGGACCCGTCACATGCTCGAGCATTCCTATGAGGTCGACGACCGCATCGAAAACGCCGGCCATGTCCCGGGTGATGTCCTCATCAACAATCCGGGGAAGTACTGGATCAACACTTATCGCAACTGGGAGCTGGCCAGCCCAACCACGGGGGCGAAGTATCTCGACGGTCCGCATGGGGCCAACTTCGGTTGGTACAAACCCGGGGGTGGCAAGTGGCAAAACATCGGCAACGCGCACAACATCTGGCACGCCGATTACTCTCAGGTCATGCGCTTCATGGGGCCGTGGATCTTCCTCATCCAAGGGGACGGCTCGGAGATCCCCGTGCCGACCGCTACGGCGCTCAAAGACCCGGAGCTGGCCCCGCTGCTGATGCACATGGGCAAGCCTCTTTTGGCCGCACGCCACCCCGCCATCCCTGAATGGGAGCAAAAAGCCGTCCTCATCGGCTGAACCGTAACCAAGATTCTCCCCGGGCTTCCTGCCGCGGGGCTTTTAAGGAGAAACAACTATGTCGACTCGAAATCTGAACCTCTGGGGCGCTTGCTCCATCTTTTTCAACGCTGGCGTTCCCACCTACGTGTGGCAGTCCGGCGAATTCACCGGCGTTCTGACGGACACCGGCGTCGGCGATGTCGGCGTCTTGTTGGCCGGCGGCGGCATCGATTCGGACGAGTGTGTGGTCATGGCCAGCATTCGCGGAACCCTCGCGGCGAGCCAGCTCACCACCGTTGCCGTCGAGCACACCAGCGACACGACGAAGGACGTCACCATCCTTCGAGAGGGCGCCATGGGCGCCGCCAGCGCCGCAGCAGACGTCAGCTTCGATCTGCTGTTCATCAAGACCCGCTTGATCTGAGCAGGACTCGAGCGGGACTCGTGACGGGTCCCGCTCGTTTTTCCCCTACCCCCGACCAACGACCCCGGAGATACCACGATGGCCGAACACATCATGCAGGGATACGACCCCGGCCAGAACCTCCCCGGTCGGATCATGGTCGGTGCCGACCTCGAGCACGAGGACGCCGCAGCTAGCAGCGTTGTTTTCAACGCGGAGGCTCGGCTCGCGATGATTGCCGTGCGAAACCTCAACGCCGCCGCGCGGTGGTTGATGATCTTCAACGCCGCGGCTCTGCCTGCAAACGGCACCGTTCCGGATCTTCTGATCCTTCCGTTGGCTGCCGGAGAGATCAAAACGTACGCGCCGCCCGCCCCCGTCTACTTTTCGACCGGGCTCGTTTGGGCCATGAGCACGACCGACACGACCCTGACTGTGACCGGCACCAACGACGGCGAGGTTGACACCTTCACTGTGCCGATCGGGTGATCTTTCATGAGCATAGGGCTTGGCTTTCGCGGCATTTCCTCTGACGCCTCCGGAGGGGGCGCGAGCGCCGATGGTAGTGACGGCTGGAGCGCTGTCACTGAGCAGAATTTCGCCGACGTTCCGACGACACTCACCCAGCTCGATCTCACCGACTTGGATCTGCCGGACGATTCGTTGCTCTACGTCGAGCTACTGATGACAGGACAACGGCACTCGAGCGGGGCCCCCACCTTGCAATGGTATTTCGCCGTTTTCTCGAAGGTCGGCGGAACGCTCACCCTCCGAGGAGGGGCGACCCAAACCAACTACACGAGCGGCGCCGGCAATATTTCCGGCTTTCCTACGGCGGTCGCTGGGGACATCCGGATCCCTTGGCTCTGCGGAGGCGTCGGCCTTTGCGACATCACGATTCAAGCGCGCTACCGTAGGCAAGCGGTGACTTTCCCTTGAAAGAGTAGACATGGGCATTGGACTAGGCTTCAAGGGAATTTCGTCGGACGCATCCAGCGGGGGCGGCGGTGGTGGTGGCGGTGGGCCAGACATCGAAAGCGCTCTGATCAACAACACGCGCTCAGAGATCGGAAATAGCTGGGTTGAGCGCGGGACCCTCAGCATCACCACCAGCGGCATCTACGAGATCGCCATCACCGGCGTTGTCGCTTCCGACAGTGCCGCCGCCACGGCCGCCGTACAACTTCGAGCACTGCGCGATGGTGTGCCCCTGGCAGGCTACGCCTTGAACGCCGACGCGAATGGCGTTTTCTTCGAGCGCAGCTCACGCAACGCATGGGCGCCCGAATCGTTTTCGGCCCGCTTGCTCGTCTACTCCGACGGCACCGACACCTTCACCTTCGACAGCCGAAACTCGAACGCCAGCAACTACCATGCTGTGGGCCTTTCGAAGATCCGAGCCTGGCGCGTGGGCGACCTCTCCGACGTCGATCTGATCTCAACCCGCGCGAGCCGTTGGCACGCCGAGCTTGCAAATTACGCCTACGACAACGCGGCCGGACCGGTCGACTGGTGGAGCGATGCTTTCACCGGCTACCGGATGCTCGATGGTATCCATGGGGGCGGCACTTACGGCCCCGACGGCTGGGCGGCCGGCGTCGATACCGTCGACTGCTCCACGAGCGGCGGCTGGACCGGAAACGTTCCGGGGTACTCCTCGACCGATCATACGTTCATTTGGGTCGCCACCGGCATGAGTGTTTCGGGCGACTTTCGCAACCTCGGTCGTTTCACCCCCGCGGGAAGCGAGATCGGCTGCATCCAATGCCACACGACCGGCAGCGGCAGCCCCGAGGTCAGCTACATCTACGGCCACGGCGGGACCGTGCAACAGCTGGGCGTTACCCCCACAGCCGGAGATCAAGCGCTGGCCTTCGTCTTCGACAAGACCGGTGACGACGAGATACGCCTCTACCGGGCCACCGGCGCGGGATTTGTCGAGCTGGCCTCAGATTCGCTCACAGGCCAAACAGGACAGACATTCTCGGCGACCAACCAAGGATGGCAGTGCTTCCCCACCTCTGCCGGCTTTGGCTGTCCGGGGAGCTTTCGGGAAGTCCTGCATTTCTCAAATGCCCTCGACGGTGTTTCGGCAGACTGGGCAACTCTCGAGGCTTACGTGGCGAGCGCCTACTCTCTTTGACGTGTAGGGAAAAGTACGACATGGCCTCGAGCTGAGAAATCAGGTAATATTCTTGGCGGGTGGAAACCCGTTTGAAAAATAAAAGCCGTCCCTCTTCTGGGACGGCTTTTTTGCGGAAAAGGACCGGACCACATGAGCATCAAGCAAAGCGACATCAACCACCTCATCGACCTCTACAACAAAAAGCGCATCCCGATCGATGGTAGTCCCGCTCTGGCCGCGTTCGCCAAGCGCAACGCTCACCTCGTCGAGACCTGCAAGAGCAAGGGACAGTTTTGCTGGAAGCTCACCGAGAAGGGGCGAGCCACGGCGCGCTCCTTCGCCTGCGTCAAGAGCGCGCCCACCAAGCGCACCACGAAGAAGCGCACCACGAAGAAGCGCACCACGAAGAAGCGCACCACGAAGAAGCGCGCCACGAAGAAGCGCGCCACGAAGAAGCGCGCCACGAAGAAGCGCACCACGAAGAAGCGCACCACGAAGAAGCGCGCCACGAAGAAGCGCGCCACGAAGAAGCGCGCCACGAAGAAGCGCTCCCCGCGGCAAGGGCAATTGTTCTGATCATTGACCCCACCCGACCCCACCAAGAGACCTCCCCAAGAGCCAGCCATGTCAGCCCTAAACTACATCAAGCACACATCCGGCTACCTCATCCCCTCACACCAAAAAAGCCGAGGCTCGCAAGTCCAGCGGATCGAGCTTGATGGGCAATGGCTCGGGTGGACCCTCCGCCGGACCAGCAAAAACGAGCGCTGGGTGGTCTACGATGACACTGGGCGCATTGCGGAAGGCTTTGCAGATCGCCCAACTTCCTTGGAGGACATCCACCGACGACTGCTAAAGCTTCCCGCTAAAGCTTGGCACCCCCACAACACCGCCAAACGCGCCTACGTCAGCCGTCGAGAATCCTTAGAGGAGGGCCCTGGTTTCCACCCCGTGCTCGTCATCGCGGGAAGCGGCAACGGGCCGTGGTTTGCTTACGCCACCAGTCGCCCCCAAACCGGCGATGAAGGACCCTACGCCATCATCGCGCCCGCCTTCGGTCTGTCTGTTGGGACCGTCGAAACGAAGGCCCAAGCGCGCGCAGCCATCAAAGGTCTGAAAGCGCGTTGGCCCGAGGCCTGGCTTTGGTTCAAAAAGCACAAAGACGATGGCGGCGACGTCCGCCAGATCATCCAGGACGCCATCGAAGCCAACCCGGGCGGCAAGCCGAAAAAGAAAAAGGGGCCCGATCCCAAATATGAAATCTACGGGGACCTGCCCGGCGACTCTCGCACGCTCCGCTGGACCCGGGAGAAAAGCAACGGTCAGACCTGGTACTACACCGCGCCGACGATCCGCACCGCCAACGGAACATCTTTCATGATGGCGATGACGGTCGAGCGCGACACGCGCCACCCTGGCAAGTGGGCGCTCCTAATTTCAATGTGGGGGCTCCGCGGCGACGTCGGGGCTCGCGTGGCTGTCAACCTCGACACCATGAAAGAGGGCAAGACCATCGCCGAGGCTCTTGCGAAGGCCATGGTGGACAAGCCCCGCCCGACGGCTGACGACGATCCGGAGCTGTTCGCCCGTGGGCGCATCCAAGAGCACATGCGTCTGCGCGGCTCGTTTTCGTCGCGCCCGATGCCCAAGGCTTTTGCAGCCGAGGCATACAACCGGCTCGAGAACCGCGATCCGGATGCGCTCGCCATCGCCGCGCTCATCGAAAAGGCGCGCATCCACACCAACCCCGACGGCAGCGACAAGACGTGCCCTCGGCTCGTCGCGCTCACCGAGACGATCGCGGACTACGAGGGGACCGGCTACGACACCACCCCCAAGGCCGCCAAGACCGCCGCACGCAAGCTCCTCACGCGCTGGGGGCGCGGAGACGCCGCCAGGGTCTCGCCCAAGGCAAAAGCCCTCCCAGCCCGCACTCAGGCTGTCTACCAGCTCAATTCCGAGACCTACAACCTCCCGCGCGTGACCTTCGACGTCGAGGCGAAGATCAAGACCGGGCCGACCACCGTGCGGACTGTGACCTTCATCGCCCATGGTGAAGAGGGGGCGAAAAGCTACACCATCGACAAGCCCCGCGACGAGAAGGGGGAGAAGGTCCCCGACGCCGTCTCGGAATTCTTCGCCAAAGACTTCGCCATCGCGGCAAACAAGGTCATCGCCGAGCGCCGAGCGTTCTTCAAAGACTTCGACCGTGAAGAGGAATTGTTTGCTTCCCTCCTCCACAAAGCCAACCGGTTCAAATTCGACAAGCCGGTCATTTGGCAGCAGGTCGGGGGGGCCGGTGATGAAGTCCTCGCCAAAGCCAACGCCCTCGCGAAGCGTCTAGGCTCCGATCCGGCAGCCCGCATCAAGACACTCTCGAGAATGCAGGGGCGAAAGGATCTAGGCGAAGAGCTGCGGAACGTTCGGATCTCCCTCAGCCACCTCGAGAGCAAGATGGGCGAAGCGCGCACCATCGTCGAGCGGCGCAATGCACAACGCGCCCACGAAGAGCACACCGAGCGCCAACGCATCGCCGAGCGGATCAAGGTCCTAACTACACCCAACGCCCTCCACAAGGCCGGCCAGATCGGACAAATGGCCGCGGACAAGGGCAAGCCTCCTGAACCGTACGATCTGGCCATGTGGGGCGGCTCCGTCGTTACTCGGAACGACGTCACGAGCGCGACGCTTCGCGAATCGATCGGCGGTCCCCTCAAGTGGCCCGAGCTGCACGCCGTCATCAAGACCCACATCGAAACGGCCCGGGACGCCTACACCCGGAAGATGAACGCCAAGGCCAAGAGAGCCAAGCAGCAAGAACGGGCGCAGTCGTTCGACATTCTCAAGCAAAGCCCCGCCGTCCAGAAAACCCTGCGCTACTTCGGAGGGGAACGAACCGACACGCCCAGCTTTACGTCGTCTTCGGATTGGCTCGAGTCACACGGCATGACCGGACCGAATGGGGAGCTTACCGACGAGGGGCGCGCGCAATATGCACGGTTGAAAGATCACCTCAGACGCAACCCGCCAAAGGAAGAAAAAACGCTCAGCTATCACGACATGAAAAAGGATCTCCAAGAGGCTCTCCAGAAGGGAGCCCTCATCCAGCACAAGGCCGACGCCGCGCGGATCCTTGGCGTCACAGAGATCCAAGCCGCTGTTGTCCTGCGCGCCCTCCTCGCCGACGACGTCATCGAGATGGGTTCCGGCCGCACCCCCCACGAGGGCAAGCGCTACGTCCTGGCGTCGGTGCAGCGCTCCGCTCGAAAGGTCGCCATCGGGCAGAAGTTTGCCGACACCAACGGGACCGTCTACCGCGCGGTGGGATGGTGGCAGCGTTCCGCCATGTCCAACGAGGACAACACCCTTTTGCAGTACACCCCAAAGGCCAAAGGCATCCGCGGCAAGGTTCTGCACGGCAACCGCAACATCGTCTTGGCTGGCGCCATCTACGACGTGCCTTGGAGTCGGATCGTCACGCAACTACCGGCCCCCGCGGCGCCACCTCCGAAGGGCGCAGTCCCAAACCCTCAATCGCTAAACACCCAGCAAAGGGAAGCTCTCCAACTCCTGGCGGAAAAGGGGCAGAACGGCCATTCATCGAGCCTAGAAGCCCTCAAGACGCGCGGCCTCGTTACGCTCACCTACACCACCGGGAAAAAGTACAAGGGGCGCAAAACATACCGCGATATCGATCACGCCGAGCTGACCACGGCCGGCATCGCTACCGCCCGTTCTTTAGGATTCCGCCCGCGCCCCCGTGACGGGGGGAGCTACCCCCCCGGGCCGGGTGCTGCCGCTGCGCCACCTCCACCGCCCAAGGCCGGCCCCAAGCCGCGCAAACCCAAGGCGCCCAAGCTCAAATGGTCGACAGCCGAGAAGCACAACAGTCAGAGCACGAGCTGGGATCTCAATGGGCCCGACGGCAAGTACATCGCGACCCTGAACCGCGAGCGGCCCCAGCGTATGACGGCCAGCCATGGGACCGTCTACGCCACGGACAAGCCCTACCGCTGGACCCTCAACTTGCCGGGCGAGGCTTCCCAGCACCTCACCCCCGGGCTCAGTCTCAAAAACGCCAAGCTGCGCGCGATCGAAATCGTCACCGTGGGGATCCCCAACGTCGTCGCGCTTGCCGGCGAGCAGATCCGCCGGGGTTCCTCCAATCCTGTTCCCGCCCCCGAGCCGGAGCCGTACACCCCGACCGCCCCCGAGCCGCCAGCCCCCGCGCCCAAGCCTGCGCCGCCCGTGCAGCCGTCCCCCCCGGCCTGTGCTGCCGCTGAGCCGGCTTCGTGCCCCCCGGGGGAGGTCCTCATCCCCGCGCATTGCCGCCCGGCCCGCAAAAAGGCTCCTATCGCTGTGAAGGAGGCAATCGAGCTGCCCCCCGGGGTCGCTGGGTACGATGAGATCGCAGTCGGCGAAGCCATCGAAGCGCACAAGGCCGCGGGCAAGCCCGAAGACGAAGCCATTCGCCTCGCCTTTGCCGGCGCCCGCGCGGAATTCCGCAAGACCAAGAAGCGCGGCCGATGGCTCCGCCACCTCGACCCCAAAAAGCCCGAGCGTGGTCTGCGCATGGTGCGCGAGGCGATGCCGTCGCGAGGTCTCGCTACCCCCGACACAGAACGAGCTACCGCGATCGGCTTCAAACAGGGGCGCATGGGCAACAACTCCGATTCAGCCGAGCACGCCTACAAACAGGCATTCGGCCGGATGCCGTCCGGCACCACGCAAGCGGCTCTTTTTCAAGGGTGGAAAGACGGCAAGGCCGAAAGGGACCGAGCGGGAAAAGCGTAGCGGCTCCCCCTGCGGAGCCGACGACCAAGCCAGCGCAAAAGACACTCACCGAGCCAACGGAGCCGACGACCAAAAACCTCGCCGGTGGTCCCGATCCGCGCTGGTCTCTCGACCCCGAGGGATTCCTCGACCGGATCGAAATCTACGCCAAGGCACGAGCCCCGCGCACCAAAGCGGCCGACCTCATCGAAGGGGGGGAAGATCGCTTTGGAGCGTTTGACCCTCACCCCTTCGCCGGCACTGCCCTCCAAGAGGGGCTCATCGCCAAGGGGGGGCCCATGGGCGACGCCTGGCAACTCACCGACAAGGGGCGCGCTCGCCTCTTGCGCGGGCTCACCGTCGCCGAGGGCTTCGAAGCCCTGGACAAGCTCCAAAGCGACACCGCTGATCAGTACTGGCGCTTTTCGCGGTCGTCGTCTCCGAAGGTCGCACCGCCCGGCGCTGAGCTGCACGGTCGGATCTCCGAGCTGAAAACCGCCCTGCGCTACCAGGCCCGCCCCGAAGCTGTGGAGGCCTACCAGGACAAGCGCGAAGCCAAGGCCGACCGACTGGCCGAACGCGCCGAGAAAAAGCGCTCGGAAGCTTCGGCGGCCTATTCTTCCAGTCGGGGGAGGCTCGATCGTATCCCCATGGGCCAGCCCATCCTCGTGGGCCACCACAGCGAGCGCAAACACCGGCGCGACATCGAGCGCAGCAACCGCGACATGCGAAAGGCCGTCGACACCACCAAAGAAGCGGAACGGCTCGAGCGCGCCGCCGATGCAGCCCAAAGCGACAAGGCCATTCGCAGCGACGACCCCGAAGCGCCACGCAAGATCAAGGAACGCATTGCAGCCATCGAAGCACAAGGCGCCCGCTATCGCGACCTCAACCGGGCCGTGGGCCGCAAGCGCAAGAGCCGCGACCGGACCGACAAGGACAACGCCCGCTCACGCAAACGCCTCGCCGAGCTGGGGCTCAGTGAAAAAACCATCGAGACCATCTTGACCCCAGACACCTTCGGGGAGATTGGGATCCCTCAGTACCTCGTCGGAAACCTCCGCGGAAACCTGCGCCGCCTGCGTAAGCGTCTCGAGGAAATCGAGCACCAGCGCGAGAAGGCCGGACGCGAAGAACAACACGGCGATGTGCGCCTGGTCGAAGAGGAGAACCGCGTGCGCCTGTTCTTCCCCGGCAAGCCCGACGCCGACACGCGCAAGAAGCTCAAGAGCTACGGTTTTCGCTGGGCCCCGTCCGTCGGTGCCTGGCAAATGCACGCCTCTGATTCCGCATGGGCGCGCGCACGACACAACATCCTAGGAGTCCCCCGATGAGCACCCCGGCCCCCCCTTCTTCTGGCGCCCCCCCTTCTTCTGGCGCCCCTCCACCCTCGCAACCCCCGAAGAAAAGAAGCAGTCTCGCCGCATCCATGACGGAGAAGCTTCCCACCGGGGGCGGCGGCTTGCCCGTATGGGCCCACCTCCTCGTGGACGCCATCACCATCCTGTGTCTCACCTTCCTCATGTGGAAGGGCGCCATCGCAAAGGAATTGGGGATCGCCCTTCTCGCTGGCGTCATCGGTGCGAAGCTGCCCCCAAAGGGGGGAGGGGTCGCGACCATGATCTGGCCGTTCATCTACTTCGGGGTAGACCTTCTCGGCCAGAAGAAAATCAGCTGACAAAAAAAGGGCCCCGCATGACTGCGGGGCCCTCACCCATGACTCACCAAGAGACGACGTGACTGTATCACAAATCAATTTCGGGGGGAGGCTTTCGCCCATGCGGCCGGATGAAGTAGTGGCCGCTTTTGCTCGAAATGATGTGGGGAACACCGTTGATGATGTAAGGACCGTTCCCCCAGCGCTCGCTCATCACCCGGCAGTGCTTCGTCTGTTCCTTTTTCAGGTCGGCCACGCGCTTCGTGGCCGCGTCGATCTCTTTCACCCGTTGGGCCCACTTCAAGAAGTCTTCCCGGCGCTTCTTCTCTTCAGCGTCCGTGAGCCCCTCGCCGCTCTCGCTCCGCGTCAGAGCGCTTTCGACCTTCTTCGCGACCGCCTTCTTTGGCGCCTTCCTCGCCTTCGTGGTCGCTTTCTTCGTCACCGTCTTTTTCGGGGCCGTCTTTTTCGTTGCGGTCATCTGCTCTCTCGCTCCTTTTTGAGGTAAAAGGGTTGTTCCATGACCAATACTCCAAAGACCGATAAGAGGCAACCGCCCCCGCTCCGCCTGTGTTGCGACTTCTGTCGTCGCGGTTTTTCAGATTGCCGGTGCAATCCCGAAAAGTGGATCGGAACGACCCAGCAGCGACGGGCCCGCGCGAATGAGATCAAACAAATCAAGTTTGAGGCTCGGAAGGCCATCACCGCCAAGCATTCGAGCAAACCTCGAGCCCACCACCAACACGTCTGGATGCGCCTGCCTTACGAGACCATCGAAACGCTCCGCATGATGGGGCAAATGGAGGGGCGCCGCGTAGCTTCTCGCTGGACTCCCCGCTCGTCTTCCGTCGATCGGTTTCTGAATCTCGGCGTGGCTCTCGCCCTGCACTACTACCACGGCACAGCGTCCGCCCTCCCCGCCAAAGGCGCCCCCACCGAGCGCGTTCGGGTGCGCCTGTCGGCTGAGTCTCTGAAGCATGCCCGCCTGGTGGCTCCCCTCCGCCAGCAAGACCCAAAAGACACTCTCCGCGAGGAGATCATCCGCGGGGCGGCTCGAGCCGTTGAAGACTACGAAACTGGGCGGGCAGACGTTTTCGCCCGACAGGACCCGGCCTGATAGAAACCGGCCTGATAGGATCCCCTCATGCCTTCCGAACTAGCCAAGCTGACGAACGCCACCGCCGACGTTTTTGCTGGCAAGAGTGGCGACGCCACCTTGAACACCCCGAACGCCGTCACCATGGCCGGTTTTGCGTTGGGGGTCTGGTGGGTCGTTGGAGGACCTGACTGGGCAGCCGTCGCGTCCATCATTGCCGATGAAGCTGACGGGGCCATCGCGCGCGACACGGGGCAAACGAGCGAATTCGGTGCTGAGCTGGACTTCAACGCAGACGTCGTTTTGACCGCGCTCACCCTCAGAAAACTAGGCGTCCCCTGGGGAGCTATTCCCCTCGTGACTGCGGGACAAGTCGCCTTGCGAAACGGTGGCTACAAGCCCCCCGTCCTCTCTTTGCGTGCCGTCCTGATGCTGTACGCCATCATCGCCAAAAACAAACGGAAGAAGTGAAATGTCCCTTTGGATCCTCCTCGGTTTCGGCGCCGCTGCCGCAGCTGTCGCCGCCAGCCAAGACAAGAAAAAGCGGGCCCCGCTCGCTTCCGGGATGGTCATCAAGCCCCCTGCCACCATCCCGCTTTACGACGTCGACAAGCTCCTCAACGCCAAGCTGGCGGGCCGTGTTGCCTTCCCTATCATCGACGCCCCCGGTGGTGGTGAAAACGTCGTTGGGCTAAGTGAGATGCCGTCCCTGCAAGAGCTAGGCTCCGTCGTTGCACGCGCTTGGCAGGGCACCCCTTTGGATGGGGGCGTCGAAGGGGGCGCCGTCGAAGGCGGCAAAAAAATGTACCAGGATAAATTTCTGCCTCGCGGTTACAGCTACACCGATCTCATCGAAGCCATGAAAGGCTTTGTCCGAAACCCCGCGGGGGATCCGTACTGGCTTGAAGATCCCCAGCAAGCTCGAGACCTCCTCTTTTCAATGTTGCTCAAGGGCGTACAAGTCGGTCTCGATCGCCGTCCGGCCAACAAGAGCGCGGCGAAGCTCTACCAGGAGCAACAAGGGGCGCACGGTGAAACCCTTGCGGGTCCTGGCGACATCGTCATGTACGCGCTGAGTCTGATCTTGAGCCCCGCTCGCGATCCGGGCCTTCGCGCCCGCGTTAAAACGCTCTACTTCGCCGTCAAAAATCTCATCAAAGAACCCACCCGGGACGAGTACCGCAAGAGCAAGACCTTTGGGCTCTCCTGGTCTCGTGTCGGTGGTGGTGAGAGCCTCGCGACGGGTGAAAAGGTCTACAAGAACGCTTCGAAGGCTCTGCAATACGGTACCGGCGCAAAAGGACTTCCTTACTGGCAATATCGCAAGCTCGATCTGCTCCACAAGACGATGCTTGACTGGCGGGCCTTCTTCAAGAAACCAAATCTCACCATGGACACCGCCGACCGTCCCGAGCTGGTGAACCTGGCGATCTCTCTCGGTGTCCTGTACCTCCTCATCGCGGCTGAAAAAACCGTCGCATGGCCAGCAGGAGCCCCCCAAGGTCCCTCGCTCAGTTTCGAGGAGGTTTTTTCTGCCATCGTCGGCCTCGCCATGGCGGCGGCCAGCCAGAATTACGCGGGCATGGTCAACATCGCCCTTCAAGCCGGCGGAAAAGAGCCCCTCCCCGCCAAGGCCGCAGCCGCGCTCAACGAGGGGATGCAAGCAGGGACCGAACAACTACAAGAGTGGGCCCTCTAAAGACCCAGGAAAAAAGGAGCGGAAAGCATGAACGATGAATACAAGGCTAGGGCGTTTGTCGCCGGGTTTTCCTGTGGTTGGGATGACTGGGCATCCGCCGAGCCAAGCCCGACCACAGGGAAAGACGATTCCGCACACCCGTTTGACCATGGGTATTATGTGGGGTGGAATCGGGCCCACATCGCCGCCCTCCATGGGGAGGATGTTGGAGAGGGTGGGTGGTGTGAGTACTCTGAAGACACCTTGAGGGATTACCTCGGGTGATGGTCCCCCGGGGAAACCCGGAAAAGACCCGGCAGGATTCTGTCGGGTCTTTTTCTTTTTATCCGCGGGGAGCGGTGTTACTTCTCTTATCTATGACGACCCCCGACAACGCTCCCCGTTCGTTCCCCACCAACGCCGCCCCCGTCCGAAAGCTCCAAACTTGGATCACCGCAAGCGGTTGCATGGGGCGCGTGCTGTCTGTGACGCACCGCCCGCAAGCGGTCGCCAAGCGCTGGATCGTGACGATCGCCTACTCCGGCGACCGCTACGTGATCGCGGGGTCGTCCTTCAAGGACGTCCAAGGGCGCTACATGGCTATCTTCGCATAGGCGCGAGCGCTGACGGAGACGATCCATGCTCATCGCCATCACCGCCGGCCAGTACCGGACGTTTTACAACCTGATCACCCTGCTCAACCCCAACGCAAAAACCATCGTCGGCAAACACGAAGGCTCCACCATGGCCCTCGCCAGCGAGCCCCCGGTCTGGCTTTGCGAAGGCGACGGGGATCATTGGCTCCACGTCGATCCCGACCTGGCAAAGCTGGCCGACTTCGAGAGCGATCTCTACGACACCGATCCCGACGACTTGCTTGCAAGCCTTCCCAACCGACGTGGAAAGCAAGTCCTCCAAGAGTATGGCCTCGTGCTCGTTTGGGAGTGGGCTTGTGGGGGCTGCCATGCCAAGGGGTATATCGCCTCCGCCCAAAAGCCCGCCGTCTGTAGCTGTTGCCAGAACAAAGGCGGTCTCGTCTTTCGGCGACGCGCCATTGCCAGCCTCGAAGACCTCTGAAAAGGAAAACCCCCATGCCTCTCGACATTCACACAATCGTTGCCGCCCTCCGAAAAGCCGGATGGGGCCCTACCCTCACCACCAACAGCCAGGGCATCACCATCGGGACCGGTCCCCGGCGCGTCCTGATCAGCTACGGACATGTCTCGGGGTGGGAGCTTCGAACGGGAGAGATCACCCGCCTTTTCGACGACACCCAAGAGCTGATCGATGCTCTCGACGAAGAGATCACCCACAGCACTTTCCCCGCGCCGACGAGCGAGCCGCCCCCCCGCGCGTAACCCCACCCACCAACAGGAACGAAACCATGACCATCATCAAGATCGACATCCCCGAGCAAACCATCATCGACACTCTCTTAACGGCTTTCGGAATAAGCACCTATTGGGGACAATTCGAATATGTCCCCGGCAAGGGACAGACCGCCCCCGGAACGGTGGAAGAACGCTTGCGCGCCGTCCTCGCTGGCGACGGCGTCTACAAGGTGATCGTCGACCCCTGTCGGGACGAGGAAGATCCCCCCACCTACCACATGACCGGCAAGCAAATCCGCGCCGGGCTCGCTGCCATGGCATCCCGCCACCCGCACGCCTTCTCTCAGGTCCTCTCCGCCAGCTGTGACGGCTACCAGGCCGACATCGCCATGCAATGGTGCGCCATGCTCCCGGCCTGCCTCGAATCGCGCGACGGTTGCGGAGACGTCATTTTCGCGTGACGGCAGCTGTCTAGCTAGAACCACCACCCAACCACCGAAAGAGAGACAACCATGAAAATCATCGTCATCATCGCCACCATCGCCCTTCTGAGCGCCTGCCACGTCTCCACCGTCCACGAGGACCCAGCCGGACAGGGAGGCTCTCAGCTCCCCGATGGGGGGCACGGGGGTACCGAAACGGGGCAGGGTGGCTCGCTTGGGGGCGGCGGGGCCTCAGAAGGGGGCTCGGGCGGCTCCGTAGGGGGCGCGGGGGGCGCTGGCGGTGCGCCGCTTCCTGATGCCCTCTGCGAGCACGTCTGCGCCTCTGCTGCGTCGTGCGCCCTCAACATGGATCCCGCCTGCATCGACAATTGCGAGATCGCGATTGCGGATTGCACGCTCGACGAGCGCGTCACCATCCGCGGCTGTGCTTGGGACTTCTGGAACGTCGAAAACGACGCCTGCGACCCTCCGGCCGGATACGCCTGCCTCGACGCCGTTCCCTGTCTCACTGGCGAGGTAAGCCCGTGAAAAACATCCTCGACGACATGAACCCGGGCGATCTGGCGCTCGTGCGCAGCTATGCGAAGGAGACCGCGGGGGCGGATGGCGCATCCATCCTGCCCATGCTCGCCGACGACCAGGGGCGCCCCTACGCCTACGCCCGGTGTGCGCGGGGTGGATGTCCGTTCTATGCCCCCCACTGGCCGGCGTGCAACATCTCCGGCCGGTGGGTCGACCACAACGGGGCGATCCCGTGCATCCCCGCCATGCTCGCGCCTGACATGGTCGACCAGGCGCGGGCGGACCTGTACGCCTCCGTGCCGGAGATCCCCCCGCCCCCCTCAACCCAGCCCAGCCAATCACCCACAAGCGAAGGAGACCCATCATGATCCCCATGACCATCCACGAATGGCTCGAAGACCTGCGTGACCTCGACCAGCGCGAATATTACGCGCTCTTGCTCGAGGTTCGCGAGACCGTCCAGAGCTGCCTCGATTGCGCCGAGGGGGACGGCATCGACCTTTCCGATCTCGAGCCTGCCGACACCACCGCCTAACGCTGCCCCGGCGTCGGCAGCCGAGCCGCCCCAAGGTCTTGCGCGCTTTCGTGCAGCCTTCGGGCGGCTTTTTCTTTTGCCGTTACAGCGTGGCGGGCCCACACGATGCAACACGAGCCCTCGGCGCTCTCCCAATCCAAAAAAGCCCCCCGAGAGCTTCGGAGGGCTTTTTCATGTGGCATGCGCCAGACGAACCAGCGGACCTTCATCCGGAAAACGGCATGGAGACGGGTTGCGCCGACTCCCAGAGCGCTTGGATTTCGTTTTCGTTCAGCTGTCCCTGCTGCGCGCCGAGCATCGCGCCGCCTTGCAACACACCGGTTTGCGGCAGGACGTAGATCCCAAGGTGTTCGATGAGCAGGTCGACCTCGGACTTTGTAGCCTCCAGATACCCCACGGGGATCTGTGGGTGCGAAGCGCCCCATGCCGCATAGGGCGCGAGGTCCATGGGCTGCCACGCGGCATTCAGCACCAGCACGCGGGGGCTCGCGCCCATGACCCAAGCGGGCATCTCCGCCATGGTCAGCGGGACGAGCCCCGGGGGAACCTTCGTCGTCGGTGGCGGCTTGTTCTTGCTGTTCGTGCCCTTGCCGGTCACGGGATCGGTTCCCGTCCCGCCCTTTTCCTTGTCCGTCTTCCGCCCAAGGACGAAATACGCCGCAAGACCGAGCACCCCGATCGCCATCATCTTCATTTCGGCATTTCCTCTTCTGAGAGCTGGCCGTGTCCGGTGGGCCTACGCCCCGCCGGCGCGGTAGCTCCGCTGTGCTTCGGGCTCGACTTCCGAGCCGCAAAAATCCCGAATAGCAACAAGGCGAAAATCCAACCCCAATCGCCATTCTTGTTCGTCGACATGATGCGATGCTAGCATGTTCGTGAGGTCGTGGTGGTTTCCCCCCGCTTGCCCACCCCACCCCCCCCCCCAGGCGGGTACGGACCCCCCCGGAGGTGCGGG
>Ga0316190_10000536_pt1 | contig 26420 bp, 12 predicted proteins | sample Eddworburrow2_MG_FD_204929 | JGI IMG/M metagenome (GOLD analysis project Ga0316190, IMG submission 204929) | Coastal sediment microbial communities from Maine, United States - Eddy worm burrow 2 | ecosystem: Environmental > Aquatic > Marine > Coastal > Sediment | place: USA: Maine | collected... | reverse complement strand
AGCAGGATCCTGCTAAACCCAAGTTCGAGACAAAAGGTTGCGGTTGCCATACTACTAAGTCAAAATGCGTGGAGAATAAAGTCAAAGCAGCAAAGTAGTCGAGGTAGTGAGACTGTCTTATGCTTGAGTGGAGCGCAAAATTAAGTGTTGGGATCGAGAGTATAGATCTCCAGCATCATTACTTCATTGATCTTTTAAATCGTCTCTCTATTGAACTAGAGGGAGACGACACAGAGTATCAAGCGCTACTTATTGATGAATTAGCCAGCTTTGCCAGGCAGCATTTTGTTGGCGAAGAAAATATAATGTACAGACTGGGTTTTCCTGGCCTGGAACACCACCGTGAATGCCACCAACAGCTGCTTGAGAAGTTAAACGGGCAGGTTGGTCTTTATCTTCTCGGCATGCTTGAAGCAGGTGAAATCACCAGCTACCTAGCAAAATGGCTTGTTCAGCATATAGTGCAGGAAGACCAAAAAATCAGTGCGTTTATCTCCAAAACAAAAAACGCCTGATATCGCTCTACTCTTTTTTTCTGCTCAGTCGTCCAGTATCTATGCCTCTGTGTGATCAGGCATGAAAAACGCATGATCTTCAGTGCGATAGTTATGCATGGCGCCCATTGCATCTAGTGCAGACATCAAAAATCCAGTGGCGGTTATGCGGCCCAGACCGCCCTGCATGCAGCTGGTCTCTCCAAAGTCTTTACAGTCGTCCCTGCGTGATTCGGGATAATGTAGCAGTGTGGGAACAGGGTCAGCGCAATGACTGCCGTAGGTGGAGTTTGTTGAGTGGTCACCAGAAACTCCAATTACAAGATCGCCAGAGAGCAGTGGTGCCAGTGCTTTATCAAAATGCTCAAGGAAGTCACGCTTCTCAGCGGGCATTAGATCATGTGCGCAGATGTCAGGTGCTTTGATATGTAGAAAGACTACATCATGATTTTTAAGAGCAGCTTGGGTAGCAGAGACTTTTGCTGCTAAGTCCGTATTGGCAAGTGCGGTAAATTCGGGTTTTGTGATAACTGTGTATTCAAACAGTTTGCCAAGGCCGCAAACGCTGCTTTCTCCAGCAATTAGTGCAGCTTTAAGCTTCAGGTAATTTATGATGTTGCGGCTCTTATGCAACATTCCGGCACCACGGGTAATGATGCCATTCGCAGGCCGTAGGTTCTGTAGCTTGCGTTGCTGATTAACAGGATGGTTTTCTAACCGGCCATGTGCCTCTGCAATGAAACAGTTGATTGCATTTGCTGTTCTAATAGCCGCGGCATCATCGGGGTCGTGGGGAGCGCTTTGCAGTGTTTTATCGAGGTTGCAAGTGTCGTCTGGGTCGGTATCTGTAATGGCTTCTGATAAGCCTTCACCTGATAATTTCAAAACGGCACGATGTTGTGTGGCTGGCTTCAGGGTTGCTGTAATGCCATCTCCAACAGGTATCTTTTGTAGAACCTTGGCTAATTGATCTGTGCCCTCACTAATGCGCCCAGCCCGACGGTCTATGACGCTTAATTGGTTACCGCTTTTTTTTAGTGTCGCAAAATTACAGCGGATGGCAATATCTCCGGGTGCCATGGATAACCCAATTCCAGCAGCTTCAACAGGGCCGCGTGAGAGTCGGGCTGCATCTGTGGGAGTTAGGCCAAGTAGGATGCCTGTGCCGGTATGAGTGGAGACGGGGACGCCGGGAGTTAGCGGATCCACCATGCCACATAGTCCTTCAGTGGATAATTTATCTAAATGTGGAGTGTGAGCTGCTTCCAGAGGTGTGGCGCCATTTAAAGATGCGCAAGGTCGGTCACCCAGGCCGTCAAGGATAATGATCAACCCTTTGTAGCGTAGATTCATACGAACACCTCTTCAGGCGTGCCAGAAAAATCTTTGGACAGAGCATCGATGACGGCTTTCATGACGTCACTAAGAGCGTCTTCTTTATTGTCGTTGGTAATAATATTAAAGTCAGCGCGTTCAGCTTCTGCTGTTAGAAATGTCTGTAATCGCCAGATAGCCTCAAAATTATCAAGGTAACGTTTAGCCCGACGGTTGGGGGCTTGCTGTCCGCGCCCTTTAAAACGTCGGCGCAAAAGATCTTTATCTGAAACACGAAGCATGATGGGTACTACTATGGCATCTTCTTCCTTTGGAATATTGTCAAGAAAAGAGGGGTGCATGTGCACGCCTTCAAGTATCAGTGAAACCCGCTCTGTGAGCGCGCGTTGCAGTACGGCTTCACCTGCTACAGATAGCAGTTCTACTTGTGTGAGATAGCCATCTGTTAGCAATCCATCACGGTCTGTAAGTGACTCAGTAGGTGCAGGTAGTGCCTTCCAGGCGTCAAATGATGAAGTATGCAGTATAGGTAGTAGGCGATTCGGCAACATCATACGCATTACTTCACGGAGCATATCGGTTGACTGGGTGCGCACAATATCAAGCCGGGTGGCAAGCTCTGTTGCCATGGTGCTTTTTCCACAGCCAGGTGTGCCGCCAATCAAGATCAGAAGAGGGCGATTGCCATGGTGATAGTCAGTCCAGACCAGATAGCGCGTTGCGGCATCGGTACCGAGCTCTCTTCTGAGATAGCGGTGAGTTAAAAGCCCTAGCTCACGTGAACTGATACGTTTTGTACCAATGTTGATGAGGTAATCGTAGATTTTGGCTACGATCTCTGTGGCTCCCTCTTCGGTTAGCCCGCAGCATTCCAGGCTGCGCCTCAACTCCCCTCTGGAGAAGGGGATGCTCTGTAGATTTGAGCGTTCCACCAATATGGTGGCAGGGGTGTGGGATGGTGTTTGATAGCGTTGTACAGCTGCTTTGCCGTAAGACACTTCGAGCTGCTGTGCCACGAGTGCGCGCAGGTCGCCAGTGGAGATCTCTGCTTTATCAGCTAAAAGCTCCCGGATGGATGATGCCGTATTGAAGGCGTCTTCAAAAGATAGCTCCGCAGCTTGCAAAGAGCGAGTAAGAATGCCTCTCAAGAAAGGTGTTTGCCTGCCAGCTGCCAAGTCTATGATTAGCGTTTTTGCCATTGGTGCCCGTGTGTTTAATCGCGTTAGGAATACACTGTACGACTAACCCAAGTTAAAGTGAAGCATCACTGAAGAGATTTGATATTTCTTGGTACAATGCTGGAAATTTTTGGATAAATTCCAATCAAGGGGCGAGGAAAAATGATGTACTCAAATTTACGCTCGAATTCAGGCGCGGCGACCGCTCACGCTAAGTATCTAAGGCCTGTAGGCACTCTTGGATGATATCCAATCCCAAAATCTTCTCAGGAGCGCTGCCGGCACTGCAGTTTTGCTCAATCAGATCATCAAAATGCAACCCAATTTTGGGTGAATATTATTTCCGCGCCCCTAAGTGATGGAGTAGAAAATATGGCGACTACCAATCCGCTTGCCGCACTGTTTAAGCGTTCACCTTTTAAGGCCATGCAAGAGCATATGCGTTGTTCGGTTGAGTGCGCACGCCTAGTTGTTCCTCTTTATGAGGCTTTGATTGCAGGTGATCAGGATGAGGTTGAAGCAATCAAAGAGAAGATCTATGAAGCTGAGGATCGGGCAGATCACATTAAAAACAAGCTGCGAACTAACCTGCCCAGAAGCCTGTTTATGCCGGTAGACCGTCGTGACCTGCTAGAGGTGCTTCAGATGCAGGACTCCATTGCAGATACTGCCCAGGATATTGCAGGCTTGCTGGTGGAGCGTCCGATGACAGTACCAGAACCAATGAAGAAACCCTTGATGCTGCTTACTGCACGTTGCATTGATGCATGTGAGCAGTCTGCCAAGGTAATTGAAGAGCTGGATGAGCTGCTGGAAATGGGTTTTAGAGGACGTGAAGCCACGCAGGTTGAGGCCATGGTGGATGAATTGGAGCAGATTGAGGATGCAGCCGATGAGCTGGAGCTACAACTGACCCGGATACTGTTTCAGCATGAAGATGAGATTAATCCGGTCTCCGTCATGATGTGGTATCGACTGATTGAGTGGACGGGAGATCTGGCAGATTATTCTAAGAAAGTCGGCAATCGTCTGCGCCTGCTTATCGCACGCTAATTTCAATTTTGGGGAAATATTGTGGAAATCCTAGCTGAACACGGGACGATCTTAATCATATTGGCTGTGATTTTTGGTCTTTATATGACTTGGGGTATTGGTGCCAATGATGTAGCAAATGCCATGGGCACCTCGGTTGGATCAGGGGCAATTACGGTCAAGCAGGCCATTATTATTGCTGCCATCTTTGAGTTTGCAGGTGCTTTTCTGGCTGGAGGGCATGTTACTAAAACCATCCGAAAAGGAATTATTGATCCCAGCTCTATTGCAGATACACCAGAGATACTGGTGTTTGGCATGCTGGCAGCACTGTTGGCTGCAGCCATCTGGTTAATGATTGCTTCACACAAAGGCTGGCCAGTCTCTACTACTCACTCGATTGTTGGTGCTGTTGTCGGCTTTGCTGTTGCAGGCATTGGTGTAGATGCGGTTAATTGGGGAAAGATTGGGCAGATTGTTGCGAGTTGGGCTGTCTCACCCATGCTGGGTGGAACCATCGCTTTTTTATTGATGATCAGCATCCGTAGATTGATCCTTAATACAGATAATCCTTTTCAAAATGCCAAGAAATGGGGGCCAGTCTATGTCTTTCTAGTGGGGTTTATTATTTCACTGGTGACAATATTCAAAGGTCTGAAGCATCTCAATATAGATCTCACGGTGGGCATGAGTTTTATTTTGGCAGTGGTTATAGGGCTGGTTGTTGCTGCTGCAGGTTGGGTGTTAATCAATAAGGTAAAAATGGACCCTGAAGCAGATCGTGATTTTCATTTTGCCAGTGTTGAAAAAGTATTCACCCCCATGATGATCTTTACAGCTTGCGCAATGGCCTTTGCGCATGGCTCCAATGATGTTGCAAATGGAATTGGCCCATTAGCTGCGGTTGTCAGTATTGTGCAGTCAGGTGGGATGGTGGCTCAAAAGGCAGGTCTGCCCCTTTGGATTTTAGTATTGGGTGGTATTGGTATTGTGGTTGGTTTGGCTACGATGGGCTACAAAGTTATGCAGACCATTGGTACACAAATTACTGAGTTAACACCAAGTCGTGGTTTCTGTGCCACGTTGGCCGCAGCTGCAACGGTTGTTATGGCTTCACGTACCGGCCTACCTGTCTCGACAACCCACATTGCAGTAGGTGCGGTTATTGGCGTAGGGCTTGCACGTGGTGTGGGGGCCATTGATCTAAGAGTCATTGGTGGAATTGTTGTTTCATGGATAGTAACACTCCCTGTTGGTGCCTTTTTATCAATGCTCTTTTTCTTTATGCTAAAAGGGATATTTGGCTAAAAATAGTCTGTGTTAATTGAGTGCTGAATATAGGTGCAGTTATCTATATTTAGCTTTCAATGCAACTCCGAATTACACCCTGCTGTTTTCTAGTGCCATATTGGCATGAGGGTATCTTTCAAATCAGTTTCTCACTTTGGCAGATTTAAAAGTATGACATTTGTCATGTCCTTAAATCTGAATCTTGTAAAAAACTTCAATAAAGTTAGATAGTTAAATGCCGCTATAAACTATGGGGCTATTCGGCCAATGTACCGGTATGCCTATTTTCAGTTGTGAATCTTTATGGAGGAAGAACTTCTTACCAGCTCAGTAAGCAGCTGGTGGATTGGCTTGTTGGCAACAAAAATAAGTTAAAACAGGAAGATAGCTGTGGTTTATGTAATCTAATAAAGAGATGAACTTTGGGCTATGAAAGGTTGCTGTTGATTGCCTGAGAGGTAGGAAATTGAGAAGAAATGCATAGTTTATGCGCCAGTAGTTTTTGGGAATGAATGGTTATCAGCATTAATTGAAGGTGTGATTTTATGATTTTGATAAAGAGAGGAGTGTGAACCATGTCACATTTTAGAACATTAAGTGCGCTGTTTTTTACGCTCACTTTTTTGACTGGAGCGCCGGTGTTGGCGGATGAGGGTGCTATTGAGCTAAAGATGATCGCTGAAAAGGAGATCAAGATTAAGGATGAAAATGGAAAGACTGTTATTAAGCGTGTAGCCCCCACACGTGTGCTTCCAGGTGATGAGGTGATCTATATCCTCCGCTATGCCAACAAAGGCAAAGAGGAGGTTGCTGATGTGGTGATCAATAACCCTATTCAACAAGACTTACTGTATACCGCAGGCTCTGCCTATGGGCAGGATGCTGAAATCAGGTTCTCCATCGATGGAGGCAAAAAATTTGATACCCCAGAAAACCTGGTCGTAAAGATGCCGGATGGTACAGAGCGTCCAGCTACTGAATCTGATTACACCAATATTCGTTGGTTACTCAATAACCCGGTAGCACCAAAAGGTGGTGGACAAGTTGGCTATCGGGCAAAAGTTAGATGAGAATTGAGGTGTACTGTAAATCAATACAGGAAGTTGGCGTCAAATGGGATTTGGCGGAAGGCCGGTGCTGGAGTGATGAAATGGTATCGGGTTCATATCTGTTCAGGGGCTTAATGCCACTGTGCAGTGGTTTTTTGTAAGGCGAAATTCCTTAGGAGAAGACAATGAAAAAACAATACTTCAGTCCAAGACTGATTGGGGTCTTAACAGCACTCCTGCTGTTTGTAATAAATGCAGGGAATGCTCTTGCAGCAGGCACAGCTTCTGGTACCACAATCAGCAACCAAGCCTCGGTTGACTACAAAGTTGCTACGATTAGTCAGCCAACTGTAAATAGCAACAACTACCAGTTTGTTGTGGATAACAAGGTCAATCTGACTGTCAGCACAGACGACGTGGCCGCAATTGCCGTGACGCCAGGCTCGAATGACAATGTGATGACCTTTACCGTTACCAATACGGGTAACACCAGTCAGGATTTCCAGCTTACAGCGGCGGCTCTTGCAGGTGGCACAGGCGCCTTCGGCGGTACTGACAACATCAATGGCGATACTGTACAGGTGTTTGTCGATGCCGATGCTTCAGGCACCTACGTAGCAGTTACAGATACGGGTACCCACATCAATGCTTTGGCGGCTGATGCAAGTATCAAGGTGTTTATCGTAACAGACTTCAATACAGGCTATAGCGATGGTGATATCGCCTCCTACTATCTAGTAGCTGAGGCACGTACTGATGATGCTGCTGGTACTCTGGGTGGTGCACTGACAGAAACTGCAGGTGCAGACACTGAAGGCAGTGTAGATATTGTCTTTGCTGATGCTGATGGTGATGGTGGCCTGGGCAATGATGCCAGTCGCGATGCAAAACACTCAAGCCAGGATGACTATGAGATTGCAGCAGCAAGCTTGAGCTTTAGCAAAAGCTCAACCGTTGTGTCTGACCCATTCAATAACACGACCAATCCTAAACGGATTCCAGGTGCTGTGATTGAATATGTTATTAGTATTAGTAATGCTGCAGGTGCTGCAACAGCAACAGATATTGCTATCTCTGACAGCCTTAATACAGAGATCGCAACAAACGGCACACTATCATTTAATACACAGTACGATGTGACTGCTGGGCAGGGAATTGTAGTGGCGCATCCGGACTTTGCTGCTGGGGCTGATACAGAGTACACCAATGCAAGTGACGGCGCAGAAAATGGAGGCGTCGGTGCTGATTGGAATGTTACAGCCGCCAATACAGTAACTGTTACAGGAATTACATTGGATGCAGGTGAATCTGCATCAGTAAAATTCAGAGTGACGGTGCAGTAAGCTTTACCTAAGGAATCTTCGCATTAGGGTGATGCACGGATGCATCACCCATAGCAGTTCTCTGCAAAATGTGAGTTAACCTCGGGTAAAAAGCTTATAGGTTTTTTTATGCACAGAGGCATCAGCCTTTATGCAACTATAAAACGCTTTATTTCAGGCGTTGTGGGATTGTTCATTCCTGCATTCTTCTTTTTCTTCCAGTGTGATACCTATCCTTTTGTAAATAAGGCTTTTAGTAATCGCTTTTTCTTCATAAGCAAAGCGTTTACCTGCATTGTGGTTATGTGCTTTATAGTTGTTTATGAAGCAAGTGCGGTTACGCCCGCAGGCACAGTAATCAGCAACCAAGCGCAGGCTAGTTTTAATATGGGAGGAGGGGCTGTAGATCAGGATTCTAATATTGATCAATTCACCGTGTTGAGTATCAATACAGCTGATGTGATCTTTAGTTCATCGCCAACATCACTGTTTGCGGGTGAAACAGTGACAATGGATCTTAGCATTACAAATACGGGAGGCAATGCACTTGAAAGTAGCAGGCTGCAAGTTCAACTTCCGGCTACAGGTACAGTGGTCACATCAGATGGTGGTTACCCGGCTCAAATTACTGGAAACACAGCGACTGTATCACTGCCAGATATAGCATTTGGTGCAAATCTCACGTTCAAGCTTTATATACAGCTACCAACAACATTGAGTGGAGGGAGTGTAAATATTCCACTTGAGTACTGGGCTAATAATACACTTATCTCCACTGCAAGTGCTGACCCTGTGGTTAAAGCGCGCACAGAAGCTGATACCGATTTAATGTTTTATGATTCGGGCGGTTCTGGCCTAACGATGCAGGTTCCAGTGACTGAATATGATAGTGGTGGTGGTATTTTTGTTGTTCTTCCCCCGCCTCCAGTACCTGGTAGTGCTGCGCTGGTTACAGATAATCCATTGGCTCTTGGTTCGAGCGATTCGTTTAGAAGCGGTCAAACCATGTTTCTAGAGGTTTTGGATGCGGATCAAAACAAAGATGATTCGGTTATAGACACTATTGTCATTGATGTATCCATTGGCCCGAAAGGTTCACAGTCTTCTTCAGATAGTGAGAGGCTTAGGTTAAAGGAGACAGGTGTAAATACAGGTATATTTCTTGGCTATATAACCACCATTAGAGGTGGTGGTACGAATGATAATGATGGAAGTCTTGGTGCCGAAGCAAATAATCAAATAAAAATGGTTTATCAGGATCAGGATGATACTGCAGACTCAATTACAACCATTGTGCTGGTTGACCCTTATGGTGTGGTATTTGACACGACCACGGGTAAGGTTTTAAACGGTGTTACTGTTGATTTAATTAATACAGACACAGGATTGCCAGCCACTGTATTTGGTGATGACGGAGTTAGCACCTTTCCTTCAAGCATGGTAACAGGCGGTACGGTAACGGATAGTGGTGGAACCAAATATGTCATGATTGAGGGCGGCTATCGCTTTCCCTTAATTCCACCTGGCAACTATAGACTGGATGTAACGCTGCCTGCAGGCTCTGGACATGTTGTTCCATCAACTGTGAGCACAGATGCTATTCAAAACCTCCCAGGAGCCCCCTTTGCTATTAACCTTGGTTCACGAGGCGAAGTGTTTCCCATTGTTGCCGGGCCTGCTTTAAATATAGATATTCCCGCAGATTTAATCACAACTCACATCTATCTGCGTAAAAGCGCAAGTAAGAGCACGGTGGCGAGTGGTGATTATTTGCAGTACCAAGTCTCTTTAGAAAACACCAGTGCGTTAAATCCGCTCGTTGCGCTTCAACTCACTGATGTATTGCCGCATGGCTTTCGTTATGAAAAAGGCTCAGCTAAACGGGATGGTGTTGCTATTGCTGATCCTGCAATTGCGTCAGATGGACGAACACTGACTTTTAATATGGGCAACTTTGCTGCATCTGAGTCTGCAACAGTAAGTTATGTGACACGTGTGGGTGCAGTACGCCAAAAAGAAGCAACAAACACGGCTTATGCAACGGCAGATGGAGGCTTGGCTACATCAAATACAGCTACAGCCAAAGTAAAAATTAAAGAAGAATTTATGCGCAGTCACGCAGTGCTGCTGGGGCGTGTGGCGGTCAAAGATATTGCGCCAGATGCTGAAGCTGATGGCGGTATATCGGGTGTGCGTATCTTTATGGAAGATGGTACTTACGTGCTGACTGATGAACGTGGCTTGTATCACTTTGAGGGTGTAAAACCCGGTACCCATGTTGTTCAGCTGGATCTTGATACATTACCTGCTCAGTACATGATTTCTGAGCCTGGCCCAGATGCACATGTTTCAGAGGGTGGTTTCTCCAGATTTGTAGATCTGCAAGGCGGCTCACTGTGGCGAGTTGATTTTGATCTTTCGCTTAAAGCCACTCCGAAAGGAAAGGTCAGCCTCGGCATGAATACCCACGTGACGGCAGATCAGACTCAGCAACATTATGAGATTGAGCTGGATGCCAGTGTGGTGCCTGTTAAGAATGCTCGGCTTATGATTATGCTGCCAGAAGGCGCTAAATATCATAGTGGAAGCAGCTCAGTGAATGACAGCGCGATTACTGATCCAAAAGATCCTTCAAGTATGTTGACCTTCCGTTTGGGTGATTTGTCAGCAGACCAAAAGAATCGTATCAAATTCAGCGTTGATATTGATCCCAACAAGGCAGGAGAAAAACTGATCAGCAAGGCTATGGTTATGGTGAATACACCAACCAAAAATAATTTGAAAATCGACCCCATTGAAAATGTATTGATGCTTAAAAAAGATAATAAGGCAGCATCACAAAAAACAGGTACAAGCAGTGTTGAAACGCTGGGTACTCGTCCAGGTCAGGCTGTGCAGAGCGCTGATCAGGCGACCGAAGATAAGAAGATGGATCAGCAATATGATGCTGTCTGGTTACAACAACAGCAACCAGGGTTTGATTGGGTGTTCCCTCAAGAAGGGGATCTGCCAGCCATTCCATCAATCCACATTGGAGTAAAACATTCGCCTCAAGAGAAGGTCGCCGTTATACTCAATGGCGAGCCTGTTCCAGCACTGAATTTTGAATACACCCGTAAAAACAAAGAACGAACTGTTGCCTTTAGTCTCTGGCGTGGTGTTGACATCATTGAAGGTGATAACAGGCTAGATGTTCTTGTCACAGACAAAGAGGGTGTTGAAGTAAGACGAGAGAGTCGTATTATTCACTATTCAGGGCCTCCGGTTCGTGCAGAGTTTGTGCCTGAGCGTTCAATGCTGGTGGCAGATGGCAAGTCGCCTCCTGCTATCGCCGTATATCTTACAGATAAAGATGGTGCGCCTGCACGTGAAGATAGTCTGGGTGCGTATCATGTAAGCTCACCTTACCGTGCAAAATCAACCACAGATTTCAATACTGAGCAGCTAGCTGGTGCAGCGGCTGAAAGGCATACCTATAAAGTAGGTAAGGATGGTGTCGCCTTAATCTATCTTGAACCTACAGCGGAATCCGGTGATGTCACGGTGACGTTGCCACTCTCAAATGGCGATCATGAAATAGCGGCTACGCTGCAGCCTCATGCAAGAGATTGGATTTTGGTTGGACTGGCTGAGGGCAGTGTGGGATATAACACAATCAGTGGAAATGCTGAGCCTTTGTCTGGTGCTGAAGCTGATGAACATCTGTATGAGGATGACCGCATTGCCTTCTATGCCAAAGGTAAAATTAAAGGTGAATGGTTATTAACTATTGCTTACGATAACACCAAAGAGAAAACAAACAGCCTGCATCAAACGATTGACCCAGGTACCTACTACACTATGTATGGCGACAATGCTACACAACGCAATGATGCAGTCAGTCGTGAAAAGCTATACATAAAAATAGAGAAAGATGATTTCTACGCCATGTTTGGCGACTATGAAACGGGTCTGACCAAGACCAAGCTTGCGCCCTATAGTCGCAGTCTTACCGGGCTTAAATCGCGCTACCGAGATGAAACCTATGAAGTGATTGTGTTTGCCAGTGAATCAAACCATGGGTTTGTAAAGGATGAAATACGTGGCAATGGCATTACAGGACCTTATGCGTTATCACGCAGCGATCTGGTGATGAATTCAGAGAAGGTGGTCATCGAAGTGCGTGATCGTTTTAGAAGTGAAATTATTATTTCATCGCAAGAGATGACAAGGCATACAGATTACAACATTAATTATGAAACAGGCACGATAACATTTCGTGAGCCGGTATTTAATCGGGATGAAGATCTCAATCCAACATTTATTGTTGTGAAATATGAATCATTTGATGAGTCGGATCGCAAGCTTACCTACGGTGGTCGTGTTCAAATGAAGATGAGTGAGGAGCTCACACTTGGCGTTACCCATGTTAATGAGGGTCGGGTTGGAGCAAAGGCAAAATTAACGGGTGTCGATGCAACCTATAAGTTTAATGAAAATACCATGCTGCATGTAGAGGTGGCGGAAACAGACTCCAGTGATAATGAAAACAGCGCAAAGGGCGATGCCTATCTGGCAGAGGTTGATCATAGGAATGGAGATTTAAGTGTAAGAGGCTATGTGCAAGAGCAAAAGGGTGCATTTGGTGTTGGTCAGACAAATGGATCAGAGTCGGGTACCCGTAAGGTAGGTGTAGATGGTGGCTACAAAATTACGGATGATCTGAGAGTCAATGTATCGGCATATCGAGATACTAATCTTGAAACGAAGGCGATAAGAGATCATGTTGATACAAAAGCCACCTACACTATGGATAAGCTTCAACTCAATGGTGGGGTAAAAGCAGTTACAGACAAATTGGGTGATGGCACTAAAAAACGGTCAAGATTGTTAACGGCAGGTGCAGTCTATGCCATGCTGGACAATAAGCTAAGACTCAAAGCAGAGCATGAAATGTCACTGAGTTCTAAGAAGAGTGTTGATTTCCCATCGAGAACACGTGTTGGGTTTGATTATGCCTTCACAGATAAAACAGCTCTTTTTGGTGAACATGAATGGACAACAGGTGAAAATATAAAAACACAAATCACCTCTGTTGGTATTAAGCAAAAACTGTGGACAGATGCGGAGTCATTCACAACACTATCCAGAAAATATACAGCTGATGTGAGTGAAACAGCCACAATGACAAGCGGCTTTCGCCAGCGCTACAAGCTTAATGACCAGTGGAGCTTTGACGGTGGTACAGAACGGAGCGTCACTTTAAGTGATAGAACACTAACGCCTTTTAACACGAACGTGCCCTCCTCAAGTGCTTCAACAAATGATTTTTCCGCCTATTCCATTGGAGCAAACTACACGCCGGGTGATTGGATCTGGAACGGTCGTTTAGAGTTGCGTCACTCTGATACGGAAGATGCCTGGGGAGTAGCTACATCTGCTCAATCAAAGCCATCAAATGATCTTGGTTTAATGGCTTCATTGACCGTTAATGGCAGTAAATCGACTACAGGTACTAAGACGTTAAACAGTGACTTGCGATTGGGTCTGGCCTATCGTCCAGCTAATACAAAATGGATTGTGCTGGATAAACTGGATCTAATTCACAACAAATCTACTGGAACAGATTTTGATAGCTCTGAGTGGAATGTTATTAATAATCTCAATGCCAACTACCGCCATAGTGGCCTCTGGCAATCATCACTTCAATACGCCTTTAAGCTCGCGCAAGATACCATCGATAAGAAAAAATACAGTGGCTACACTGATCTTGTAGGGATTGAGTCGCGCTATAGATTTTCAGGGCGTTGGGATGTAGGCGGCAGGGCCAGTGTATTGCATGCCTGGGATATCAATCAGTTTGATTTCTCCTCAGGTCTCTCGCTGGGTTATCGTTTTAATAAAGATATCTGGGTAAGTGCCGGATATAACTTTATAGGTTTTAGAGATGAAGACTTTACAGGTAGTGATTTCACCAGCAAGGGCGTGTATGTGCAATTCCGCATGAAGCTTGATCAAACATCTATGGATAGTGCAATGGACTGGCTGGAGGAGTAGCCAAAGATGCAAAGAAATAACGTGAGGTAAAGCTAGGGTGAATTGGCGTAAACAGGCAATGTGCAATTCTGCAGGAACAGGATCTGAAATGATCAGGGGTTCGCATGCGCCCGTTATTTTCAGTTATCTGCTGAGTCTGTTTATTCTGTTGTTTGCCGTTACCCCACAAGCCGGTTTTGCCGCAACATATTATGTACGCACAACGGCAGATCAAAATGATGGTGGTGATTGTACCAACTCCAGTAATACGGACTGTTCATTGCGTGATGCGGTTGCCGCTGCTACGGCCAGTGGTGGTGATGATATCGTCGATCTGCCAGCCGGAAACTACGTGTTATCACTTGGACAAATTACAAGTAACAACGGCAAGCTCACCATTAATGGAGGAGGCTCAGGCACAACGGTTATTGATGGCAACAATGCATCACGTATTTTTGACACTGGTTGGACAACAGCCGGGATGGAGTTTAATGATGTCACCCTGACACAAGGGAATGCCGGTGCAGCTGCTGATGGTGGTTGTGTGATTATGAGAAACCAACCCATTATTGTCACCAATAGTGTTTTTTCTAACTGTACGGCCAGACGAGGCGGGGCCATTTTTTCTGATCAGCCGATCACTGTTACCATCAGTGGCTCCACATTCAGTGGCAATGCTGCGAACAATACTGGCACGAATACAGGTGGTGGAGCTGTCGAGGCAAAGGGAATAACGGTCACAAACTCCACCTTTACTTCCAACACGGCCACAGGGGCAAGTGCCAGGGGGGGAGCTCTCTACTCACCAACAACACTTTCGATCACCGGTAGCACATTTACCAGCAACCAGATTACGACAAGTGGTCATGGTGGGGCCGTATTTGCGCTGAGCAATATCTCTATAAACACGTCAACCTTTACCACTAACTCTACAGCTTCAGGACAAGGCGGTGCTGCCTACATGAATGGTGGTACAGCCAGCATCACAGACTCATATTTCAAAAGCAATTCATCAACAGGTGATGGTGGTGCAGTTAGCTCAATAGTAGACATTACGGTGGACGGCTCAACCTTCGAAACCAATAACAGTTCAGCTGGCCTGGGAGGAGCGCTTACCCGTTATGGCAATGTCACTGTTACCAACTCTACTTTTAGCGGTAATACATCCAACTCTGGTGGTGGTGCTATACGTGGTGGTACTACCACTACCATTAAATACAGCACCTTTTATAACAACAGCACCAATGCAGCAAACGGCGGCGGTGCTGTGCTTGCTGATACTCTTACCACAGTAGGAAGTATCTATACGGCAAACACCTCAAATGCTGTGGGAGATCACTGTGGTTGGTCGGCTAAAACTTCAACTGGCTACAATGTAGATCATAACGGCTATTGTGGCTTTACGCCGACCACTGGAGACGTGACTACAGATCCGCTTCTTCAGGCATTAGCCGATAATGGTGGCCCAACCAAAACACATGCTGTTACTTCTGGCCCTGCAGTTGATGGTGGCCCGGCATCGTGCACTGCAGCAACAGGTGATGTTGACCAACGCAATGAAACACGCCCACAAGGAAGCAACTGTGATATTGGCGCTTATGAGCATATTTCAGCTGCTGCACCAACCAATACCTTTACATCGGGTACCTATGACTCTTCAACTAATACCCTGGTCTTCACAGGTACCAACTTCGATACCATTGATGCGGTAAGCACTGATGTTAAAACTTACATGGACTGGACCAAGTTCAGTTGGGATGTAAATGGTGATAATGCAACCACGGCCAACATCAGTGTTGCTGAGGCTGATGTCACCAGTCTGATAATTACCAACGCCACTACGCTTACCCTCGTATTCACAACCGCTAAGGCCAGTGCCATTGAGGCTACTGCAGGCGTTGGTATTGATGGTGGTGTGGATACTTTGGATATTACTGCTGGGTTTAGTAAAACCTCCGGCGGCACGCCGGCTACCACTGATGGGTTGGCTGATGGCACCTTTACCATTGATAGCAATCAATTTAATGTCACGAAGATTGCTGATACTGCAGATGGAAACTGCACCCTAGCTGACTGTTCATTGCGTGAGGCCATCAGTGCAGCCAATGCAGATGCCAGTGCCACGCCTGGTTCACCGCATATTATCAATATTCCAGCTGATGCTTCACCCTATGCTATTACTCTCACCGGCTTGGATTCTACTAATGCAGCTGGTGATTTTGACGTCAAGGAAGATATCAAATTTGTTGGTGCGGGTGCTGCATCAACCACAATTTCAGGTCAAACAGGAGGTGGTGATTGGGTATTTCAGCTTTTTACTGGCTATACCATCACCTTTGAAGGGATGACTATTACCAATAATGGAAATGATAGTGGTCAAACAACCGGTGGCTGTATCTACTCGGACTCAAATTTAACCGTAAAAGACTCAACATTTAATACCTGTAAAGCAGGCCGTGGTGGTGCGATCCTGGTTTCTTCTGGATATACACTCACGATAGATAACTCCACCTTTACCAGCAATACCACCACCGACAAAGGTGGTGCAGTTCTGGCATATGGTATCACCATCCAAAACGGTGCAACATTCCAGAACAATTACGCAACCAATTATGGTGGAGCAATTTATAACGGTACACAAGATATCACCATTAACGGTACGACACTGTTTGACAATAATGATACCTCGAAGGGAACAGGTGACCGGGGTGGTGCTATATATACTCAGGGAAACCTCACTCTCAACGACACGAGCGGTGCCACCACATTCCAAAATAACGATGCCTATTGTGGTGGTGCAATTAATGTTGACTCCTCCACTAAAATACTCACAGCGACCGGAACAATATTCACCAGCAACACCACCAATAACCATGGTGGCGCGCTTTGTGTTTATGGCGGTAATTTAACCGATGTCACCTTTACCAACAACAGCACAACCAACTATGGCGGTGCTATTTATAGCTTAACCAATGACCTAACGATTAATGGCACCAATAGTTTCACTAACAATGATACGGCCAAGTTATCAAGTGATAACGGCGGCGCCATCTACGCCACGGGTAATGTCTCCATCAACGTAACAAGTGGCTCTACAACCTTTGAAAATAACGATGCCTACTGCGGTGGTGCAATTAATGTTAATGCCTCCGCTAAGCTGCTTACCGCTAAAAACTCAACATTCACCACCAATACAGCTGCTAACATAGGTGGCGCCCTCTGTATAAACGGAGGTACATTAACTGATGTCAGTTTTACATCTAACAATGCAACGAACCAGGGCGGTGCTATCTACAGCATAAATAATGCATTAACCATTAATGGCACCAGCAACACGTTTGCAAGCAATAGCTCAACCAGCGACGTGGGTGGCGCCATCAGTTCGCCAAGCGGTGCAGTTGATGTCACCAATACCACGTTCAACTTAAATACAGCAGCTGGGAATGGTGGTGCAATCTCTGCAAACAATGGCAGTTCCTGTTGTACCGTTACAGCTACAGACTCTACCTTTACCAACAACCAGGCGACAGCAGGTAACGGGGGTGCAATCAATACGCGCTCTAGTATTACCTTAACCGATACCACTTTGGACAATAACACCGCTTCCGGCAGCGGGGGTAGCGCTTTCACATCAGCTGGCGCTGCCACTCTTACCAGAGTCACTATTTCAAACAACACTGCAACTACTGGTGATGGTGGTGGTATCTGGACCTCACAAGGGGTTAACGCCTATAACTCCACAATCTCTGGTAATGCGGCGAATGGTGGCGCATCACTGGGTGGCGGTGTTTATACCGATGGTACTGGTGGCACATGTTCCTACACCAACACAACTTTCTATAACAACTCCGCTAATAGCAATGGCTCATCACTTCGCGGCGGTGAAGCCTGTACCATGAAAAACGTTTTAATGACCAGTAACGGTACAGCAAAGAACTGTCGTTACAATACGCACACAGTAACAACTAGTAAGGAATACCACAGCACTCAAGCAGCCTCTTGTAACTTTGGCGCGCTCGATGCGGGACTCAATGTCGACACGTTGAAAGACAATGGTGGTAAAACAAAAACCCACGCACTATTCACTGGAAGCTCGGCAATTGATAACGGAGATCTCACAACCTGTACCAATGCTCCTATCAGCAACCTGGATCAGAGAGGTGTAACCCGTGATACTGGAGATAGCAAATGTGACATCGGGGCCTATGAGGGTTCTGTTGCCCCTGCGGGTCCTTCCAATACATTTACATCCGGCACTTACGACTCATCGACAAACACCCTGGTTTTTACCGGCACCAACTTCGATACCATTGATGTAGTCAGCACCGATGTCAAAACATACATGGACTGGACCAAGTTCAGCTGGGATATAAATGGTGATAATGGCACTACCACTGACATCAGCGTGGCCGAGGCCGACGTCAGCAGTCTGATAATTACCAATGCCACCACTCTCACCCTGGTATTCACTACCACCAAGGCCAATAGCATTGAAGCCACTGCAGGTGTTGGTATTGATGGCAATGCAGACACGCTCGACATCACCGCAGGATTCAGTCGGGACTCAGGTGCAAATCCTGCAACTACCGATGGACTTTCGGATGGCACATTCACCATCGACAGCAATGAATTTAATGTAACTAAAACTGCCGATACGGCCGATGGAAACTGTACTTTGGCAGACTGTTCATTACGTGAAGCGATTACCGGCGCCAATAACGTTACCGGTGCAGATACTGTCAACGTACCGGACAATACCTACACATTAACGGGTGCATCCGGAGAAGATAGCAATGCCAGTGGTGACTACGATATTACAGGGGATGTCACCATCGCCGGCACATCGCTAGCCAACACGATTGTTGATGCCAACAGCCTTGACCGTGTATTCGACATTAAGACTGGCGCAAATGTCACACTCTCAAATATGACCGTCAAACGCGGTTTAATTGCAGCCAACGGTGGTTGTGTACTCACAAGCAATACCTTGATCACACTGAATACCGTTAAGTTCGATACCTGTAAGGGTACCTACGGTGGCGCAGTTTATGCCGCAGCAGGCTTCCATATTACAGCTTCCCAGTTTGCTTCCAACTGGGCCACTGCAACAGGTGGTGGTATTTATAACACTAGCGCTGCTGGTGACTTTTATGGAGCAAACACTTTTACAGGCAACCATGCGGATGGCGCTGCAACAAACGCTGGTGGCGCATTTCTGTCAAATGCTCAAATAGTCACGATCCATGATGCAGGCTCAAGCTTCACCGGAAACTACGGTGGCGGTAGTGGTGGTGCCGTCTGGGTTTCAGCTGCCCTTAACATCAGCGCTGCTACCACCTTTGATGGCAACTACTCTACCGCTGATGCAGGTGGTGCAGTTATCTCCAAAGGTGGCACCATCACCGAGACCACATTTAAAAACAACTATGGCTATCACACCGGTGGTGCGCTGTTCTTTGTGACAAACTCCGGTAGTGTTTCCAACTCAACCTTTGAAGGTAACTATGTTAATGCTGGCACCAACCAATATGGTGGTGCCTTCTACAGTAATACCGGGGGCAACACCTTTACCAACGTCACCTTCTCCGGTAACTCCGCCGTCAACGGTGGTGCAATCTATAACGCCGGTGTTTGTACCATCAAGAATTCAACCTTTTACGACAATGACGCCACTTCCGGCACTGGCGACCATGTCGGCTGTGTCAACGGCACAGTGACAAACTCTGTGTTCTATAGCACGACCGCACCATCAAGCAGTCTCTGTTACGGCGTTCCAAACGGTACCAATAACTACAAGTACAACCATGCCGGCTCAGCATGTGGTGCCTCGTCTACTAATGCAGATCCAACGCTGTCACCACTGGCAGACAATGGCGGCAATACCAAGACTCACGCCCCCTATGTTGGCAGCCCACTGCTTGATGCAGGTGACCTAACCACCTGTACCAATGCACCGGTCAGCAATCTTGACCAGATCGGTACAACCCGCGACAGTGGAGACAGCAAATGTGATATCGGTGCCTATGAGGGTTCGATTGCTTTGCCCGGCGTCGCCATTTCCGGCACGGTATATACAGACGAAGGCACTACTACTATTGCCGATGGCGCAACTGTACGCCTGGTTATCAACGGTGTGAGTGCAGGGACCGACACGACTGTTAGCGGTGCCTACTCCATCACTGCCTCACCCTCAGCCGGTGATGCAATGATTGTCTATATTGACGGTCATGCCAGCGATGGCACTACAGTAACCGTATCCGACGGCAATGCCCTCGCCGCTCTAGATATCTATGCAGATCGATTGATTCTTCGCCATGACAACTCAGCCTCACTAACTAATGCCAATATGACCACGGCACTAGGTGCCTATAGCGACGCCGAGATCCTCTACACCACTGATGGAAGCAACAACCTGACTGTCAGTGGCAGCACAACCGAACTATATGTACCGACGGTCCACAGCTATACCCCAGGTGCAAACATAAACACCACTGATATAGAGATCATCGGTACCCTAACAGCGGGCAGCAATACCATTACAATCGCGAGAAATTGGGATGACTCCGCGGGTACATTTGTTAGGGAGACATCAACCGTTGATTTCACCGGTACGGGTTCCATTACAACAACAGAATATTCAGTGCCATTTTATAATCTAACTGTTGGTGCAGCGGGAGAGACAACAACAACAGCTCAACATTTTACTGTAGCCAATGTGTTAACGGTTGGTGCTGGAGAAATAACTGGCCCCACGGTTATATATCTAACAGCCCTCAATCCATTGTCGCTAGATAGCTCTGCAACCATTAGCGTGGATTATCTTTATCTTAATAGTGGTGGGGCGCAGAACTTACTCGCACACACCTATGATTGTGGCATTAAACTACATTCAACAGGAACCAATGTCACGCAAACTGGGGCCGTGACAATTAACGGTCATTTGCTAGTCAATGGCAATTGGGCTGGCGAAGCAAAAGTTGTCACTTACAACACCGCAGGCTTCGATTTAACCGTAAATGGAAATATTGAAGTTGGTTATGGTAATGACACTGGGTTAAAGACCTTTGATGCGACCAATAGTGCTGTGAGTGTTAGCGGTAACTTCAAGGTGCTACCTATCGGTGCAGGTAGCGCTCAAGCCGTCACCAACATGACAGGTTCCACCATCACCTTCAACGGTGCTGCCGATCAGACCATCACCTCTTCAAATAGCAGCTTTAATAACGTTACGCTAAACAACACGGGTACTAATGGTTCCGCTGATGACATCATCATCGCTGATGCCATTGATGTTAACGGCATCCTCACCATCACCGACGGTGATCTGGATATCAGTACCAATGACCCAACTGTAAATACTGCGGGTAATGTTGATGTTGCTGCTAATGGTTCAATTGATGTCAGCGCTCGCACAGCGAACTGGACTTTTGATGGCACTTCTATACTCACGGATAGCAGTGCAGGTCAGGACTTTGAAGATGTTGTTATTAATGGCACCAGTTTAACTTTAGGTAGTAATGCTAAAGTTCAAACTATGACAGTTACGGCGGGCACACTAAATCTGGGTGCTAGCGGTTACATATTGGAAATTGATGGTACCGGTACGCCACTGAGCAATAGTGGAACCTTCACTGCAGGTACCTCTACGGTAAAATATACCGGTACAACCACCGCCACAAATATAACCACTGTGGCTTATAACAACTTGCAACTGGCACCGACTGCAAGCACCACCTACTCGCTTACCGGTCATCTGACCGGTGGCAATGCACTGACAGGTAATTTAACCATTGATGCAGATGCCACTTTGGATACTACAGCTGGTAATAATTACAATATCGGAGTTGGTGGTAACTTTGTGCAATCCAGTACGAGCAGTCAAATGTTAGCTAATAGCTCTACGCTTACCGTGGCAGGTGATTTTAATGCTGATGGTACGGTTAATAGCACTGGGTATAACAGTGCTTCTTTAGTGTTGACCGGCACGGGTGGTCTCACATATGCCAACCTAGCAAGCTCCTGGGCCAATGGCTTTAATAATTTGACGGTTGGTCAGAGTGGTAATACCACAACGATTAATAGTAACCTTTCAATAGGAACTCTGCTCACTGTTGGTTCTGGTGAAGCAACAGGTGCCTCGGTTCTGAATCTTCTTGGCACGAATGATGTGCTCTCATTTGATGCTGCTGCTAATGTAAGCGTAACCACATTAAGCTTTAATGTTGTGGGCGCATCTCAGAATCTGCCAACTCTTACTAATGGTTATGACTGTAATATTCGTGCGACCACGCAAAATCTTACTGTTGTACAAACAGGTAATGTAACCATAAATGGTTCCAATGACCTTTTGGTAAATGGTAATGGATTTGTTGATAGAGCCATTACGTATAATACGGCTGGATTTGATCTTAGCGTTGGTGGCGATATTATTATTGGTGCGGGGGGGGACACTGTGCTGAAAACACTTAACGGCACTAACAGCGCTATTAGTGTGGGCGGCAATTTTACGGTTACAGCAGTGGGTGGTGGTAGCACCCAAGCTACTTTCACTTCTACCGGCTCTACCGTTACTCTCAACAGCAGTACGGCTGATCAAACGATTACCAGTAGCGGTAGCAGCTTTAATAATCTGACACTAAATAATACGGCTTCAAGTGGTAGTGATGACATCATCATTGCAGATGCGTTGGACATAAATGCCGTACTCACGATTACTGATGGTGACCTGGATATCAGTACTAATGACCCAACAATAAATACTGCAGGCAATGTGTCTATAGGTGCGAGTGGCTCTATTGATGTTAGCAGTCGTACAGCTAATTGGACCTTTGATGGTACCTCTAGCCTCACAGACTCTTCTGCAGGTCAAGATTTTGAGGGTGTTGTGGTCAATGGCACCAGCTTGACTCTGGGTAGCAATGCCAAAGTTCAAACCATGACGATTACATCGGGTACATTGGATCTTGGCAGCAGTGGTTATGTATTAGAGATTGATGGCACGGGCACACCATTGAGCAATAGTGGCACCTTCACTGTGGGCACGTCAACGGTAAAATATACGGGCACAACAACTGCAACCAATATTGCTACTCTGCCCTATAGTAGCCTGCAATTGACACCTGGAGGTGCGACCACCTATTCATTGATGGGACATCAAACAGGCGGCAATGCAATTACCGGCAATATCACCATTGATACTAGTGCCATACTCACAACTACCGGTAGTAATTACAATATTGCCCTGGCTGGTGATTGGAGTAATAGCGGTGCTTTTACTGCGGGCACAGGTACAGTAACGTTAAATGGCACAGGGCAAGCTATAAATGGCTCAACGACTTTCTATGATTTAACTAAATCTGTTGCGGCAGCAGATACACTTACATTTGAAGCTACAAAAACAACTACCATTGCATCGGGCGGTACAGTAACGTTGAATGGTGCATCTGGCCAACTCTTAATGCTGGCTTCGAGCACAGGTTCAAGTGCCTGGAATTTTGTATTGACGGATGCAACGGTCACTAAGGCTATCGATTATGTCAGCGTCTCCTGGTCTGATGCGTCTGGTTCTCATGCTACACAGAAACCCATCGAGCCTACCAATTCAACAGATGGTGGAAATAATACAGATTGGTTTGCAGCAGCGGCACCGGTTATTACAGTGGCAAAAATGTCGGTGGTTATATCAGATCCGGTTAATGGCGGTTCAAATCCCAAGCGTATTCCAGGTGCTGTTGTTGAATACAGTGTGATTCCAAGTAATTCGGGTGATGCATCCCCAGATGCAAATAGTGTCTATATTACTGATCCAATTGATACAACAATGGTTGAGTTTTATGCAACAGGTGGTGTGAGTTTTACGGATGGTGCAACAAGTTCTGGTTTGGCATTAGGTACAGTGTCCTATTCCAGTACAGCCGCTCCAGGGCCTTATGTTTATGATTATACGCCCGTGCCGGATGGTGATGGCTATGACAGTAATATTACCAGCGTAAAGATAACAACCACGGGTACCTTTGCCTTTGGCGGTGCGCCAGATCCAAGCTTTACCTTGAAATTCCGGGTTCGGGTTCAATAAAAATCAGGGACTCTTCTCTCTTAATTTTTGGCGTTTAAATTCTTCTCCATTGCTTGGTTTCTTTTATGGTCGCTATTCGACTGCTATAGTTTCCTATGAAACATCCAATCGATAAGGGTGAATCTAATGGAAGAGACAGAGTACATAGAGCAGCGCCTTGATGACCAAATAGAGTGGTATGACCGGAAGAGCCAGTGGAATCAACGCTGGCACAAACGTTTGCGGCTCGTTGAAATTATCTGTGCCTGCAGCATTCCTTTTATCCTCAGCTTTGCCTCCAATAGCGGTGTGATGACAGGGCTGGCGGGCCTGTTTGGTGTGATTGTGGCTGTGGTGTCCAGCGTCATTTCCCTATATAAATTTGAGGAAAACTGGGTTGCTTATCGCACCACTTGCGAAACTTTGCGCCATGAAAAATTCCTCCATGCAACCCGGTCAAAACCCTATAACGGTTCTCATGCCTTTGCTCTGCTGGTGCAAAGAGTGGAGTCTATGATTTCCAAAGAGAATACAGAGTGGCATCAGTATGTGGGGGTGGCAGGCAAAGAGAATGAGAAGGAATCATCAACATGAAAAACGGTATCTTTATCAGCTATCGCCGTGAAGACTCTGAGGGGTTTGCCAGGGGGCTGTTTCAGAGTTTAACGCTACATTTTGGCCCTGATCAGGTATTCATGGATGTGGAGGATATTGAGCTAGGGCTGGATTTTGTAGAGGCCATAGATAAGAGCCTCACCTCCTGCGGTGTCCTGCTGGTATTGATCGGCAAAGAGTGGCTCAGCTGCGTTGATGAGGATGGCCAGCCACGCCTTGATAATCCCGAAGATTTTGTCCGCATGGAGGTGGCCTCAGCACTACGGCGGAATATACGTGTTATTCCAGTTGTGGTACGTGGTGGTGTGATGCCAAAGCCAGAGCAGTTGCCGGATGAACTGCGACCACTCACTCGGCGGCAGGCCCTTGAGCTTCACCATGATCGTTGGAATGCTGATATTGAAAAGCTGATCAATGCGCTGGAAAAGACATTGGGGATTGCGCCAAAGGCTGCTCCCGTGTTCACTCCAAAACCAGATGTATCGCAGCCTGAATCCTCTGGGCGAACACCAAAGGGCAGTGTGAAGTCGGGTGGCTGGGGAATGCGCCTGATTGGAGGGGTTGCTGCGGTTGTGATCCTGGTTTCTGGTGCGGCCCTTTTGTTGGATTCTGAACCAGAGCCGGCAAATGATGTTGTGTTTACAACTGCAGCTGAGCCAGAACCCAGGCCGATGGTAGAGCCTAGAAAAGATAATGTTGGTGTTGAGGCGTTCAGCCCTGCGCCTATGCCAGAGTCTAGGCGTGGCCCAGCGCCAGAGATGGTTGAGATGGTGCAGGAGTTGCTAACAGAAATGGGCTATCGTCCTGGCCCCATTGATGGACAACCGGGTGGTCAGACCCATCGGGCGATCCAGGCTTTCCAGCGAGACCGGGGGTTGGCGCCGGATGGGCAGGTGAGTGAGAGGCTGGTTGGCATATTGAATGAAGCTTTTACCCAGCGCCAGCGAAGTCCTGCAGCAGGCCGCATGCCAGCTCCTTCCCCGATTGTTAATATGACAGGAACCTGGTATGACGATGATGGCTATCAGTATTTTATCGTGCAAGAGGGAAACATGATTCGTTACCAGGCCACTATTCCCATATTGGGAACAGCAGTAGGCATGGGAGAGGGGAGCCTAAATGGGCACGCCCTGGAGTATCGTTATGTGGTGGCGGATGGCACTCAGGGTACGGGCCGGGGGACTATCTCAGAGGATGGTCGCCATATGAATTATGTGGCTACTGACCTGGGGACTGGTCTGCAAGATTCGGGGACGCTGCACAAAGAGCATATGCAGCAGTAAACTTCAGCTTGAAATAGGTCTAGTGTTCCTGCTTTCCGTAGAGTGAGGCATAGAGACCATCATTGCTGATCAGCTCATCATGTCGACCCTCTTCCACGATGCGACCATCTTCAAATACCAGCACCCGGTCTGCCTGTTTTACGGCGCTTAACCGGTGAGCAATGATGATGGTGGTGCGGCCATGCAGGAACTCTTGCAAAGCGCTGTGCAGGCGACTCTCGGTGGAGGTGTCGAGGGCTGAGGTTGCCTCATCCAGGATTACAATTTTTGGATCACTCAGCACCATTCGTGCGACGGCCAGGCGTTGGCGTTGACCACCTGAAAGACGGATGCCAAAGCGTCCAACCTGTGTCTCTAATCCCTTTTCCAGCTCATGTATGGTTTCGCTGAGCTGGGCAATCTCAAGAGCACGCCATAGCTCTTCTTCCGATACATCTCGCCCCAATGTTAGATTTTGGCGAATGGTGTCATTGAATAGGGCAGGGTGCTGTAGCACAGTTGCCACGTTATCCCTGACCACATCCATACCGATCTCTGTGACGGGGATATTGTTGAAATAGAGTTCACCTGATTTAGCTGGATAAAGTCCCAGTAGCACCTGCACCAATGTGGTTTTGCCGCCGCCGCTGGCACCGACAAGGGCGACCTTTTCACCGCTGTTAATTTTGAGCGAGACATTGTCCAGTACCTGAGGGCCGTCGCCGTAGGCAAAGCAGATCTCTTTCAGCTCTACAGAGGTGGTTGGGTTATCTG
>Ga0316190_10000535_pt1 | contig 26432 bp, 23 predicted proteins | sample Eddworburrow2_MG_FD_204929 | JGI IMG/M metagenome (GOLD analysis project Ga0316190, IMG submission 204929) | Coastal sediment microbial communities from Maine, United States - Eddy worm burrow 2 | ecosystem: Environmental > Aquatic > Marine > Coastal > Sediment | place: USA: Maine | collected... | reverse complement strand
TAGATCGTGCGCGTAATATTTTTGTCAGAGCTAATGCAGATGCTGATGGCTGGCTGGACACCGCGCTTCAACCACTGATGTACCAAATACGTGACCACCGGGACATGCTGGAGCGCCGACTAAAAGATCTGCGTAAAATCAGCCAATCCAGAGATACCCTGCAAACACGCATTGATGAGCTAACCAAAGAATACAAAGTTCGTGCGCGTCAACTCACCAGCCTGCGCAATATGCAAAACACCCTGACACACAGCCGCCCTCAGGCAGATGAAAAGCACCCACGGCCACGGCTGGTCAGTAGCAATTCAAATTAAGAAACAGCTATATTTTAAATCCTGAACCCAATACAGCATTTCACCACGAAAGAGCAGTTGCACCCTGCTCAAGCAGTAATTAGACTGGGTTTCTTTGTTTAAGGTGCCCCGGAAAATCGTATGCCAAAGTCAATACCAGCCGATTCAGTTGGGCTGGTCACCCCGCTAACAGAATATTTTGATGAGCCACTCGAACTGGTCTGCGGTCAAACGCTACCTCGATTCGAGCTGGTTTATGAAACCTATGGCAAATTAAACGCAAAACGCGACAATGCACTCCTGTTCTGTCACGCCCTCTCTGGCGATCACCATGCAGCAGGCTATCACAGCATGGAAGACCGCAAACCCGGCTGGTGGGACAACTACATAGGCCCTGGCAAAGCCTTCGACACCAACAAATTCTTTGTCGTCTGTCCCAACAATCTGGGGGGCTGCAAAGGCTCAACCGGCCCAAATACAATAAATCCGGAGACCAGTAAATTTTACGGGCCGGATTTTCCACTCTTCACCGTGAAGGATTGGGTCAACAGCCAAAAACAACTGATGGACAGCATCGGCATCAATCAGTGGGCCGCTGTTGTGGGTGGCAGTCTGGGTGGCATGCAGGTTCTTCAATGGGCCATCGACTTTCCAGATAAGCTCCGTCATGCCTTGGTTATCGCAGCTGCACCACGGCTCTCAGCCCAGAATATTGGGTTTAACGAAGTAGCACGACAGGCCATTCTGTCAGACCCCGAATTCCATGGCGGTCACTACTATGAACATAGTGTAGTTCCACGCCGTGGCCTTATGCTGGCCCGTATGCTGGGGCATATTACCTATCTCTCCGATGATGCCATGCGTGCCCAATTTGGCCGCGATCTGCAGACCGGTCGCCTCAGCTATGATTTTGATGTGCAATTTCAGGTAGAGAGTTACCTGCGCTATCAGGGCAGTTCATTTGTAGAACGTTTTGATGCCAATACCTATCTACTCATGACCAAAGCCCTGGACTACTTCGATCCTGCTGCAGATTTTGAAAATGGCCTGCCTGAAGCACTCAGCCAAACCGAAGCTAAATTTCTGGTCATCTCCTTCACCAGCGACTGGCGTTTTGCCCCAACCCGCTCAAAAGAGATCGTCAAGGCACTGACCGATGCACAGCGCCAAGTCAGTTATGCCGAGGTTGAATCAAGCGAAGGACATGACGCCTTTCTCCTGCCAAACAGTTACTACACCGATATTTTAAACGCCTACATGGCTGGAGTTTGATGAGATGCCATTACGATCAGACTTAGCCATCATCAAAGAGTGGATCGCCCCTGGCTCTCGTGTGCTGGATCTTGGCTGTGGCAATGGTGCCCTATTACGTGTACTACGCGATGAGCGCCAGGTTGAAGGGTATGGCCTGGAGATTGACCAAAAAAATATCGTCAGCTGCCTGCAATCAGGCATCAACGTCATTCAGCTAGATCTGGACAAAGGGCTGGATGATTTTGATGATCAGGCCTTTGACTATGTCATCATGACTCAAACCCTGCAGGCTGTGCATTTCCCAGATCACCTCTTACAAGAGGTGTTGCGCGTTGGCAAAGAGGGCATTGTCACCTTCCCCAATTTCGCCTATTGGAAAAACCGTATGCAGATCGGGCTGCAAGGCAAAATGCCGGTGTCGCGCACCCTGCCCGCGCAGTGGTATGAAAGCAATAATATTCATCTCTGCACTATCAAAGATTTTCAGCAGCTCTGTAAACTACGCAATATCAAGATTCAGAAAAAGGTTGTGCTGGATCATTTACATCGTGCAAGCGGCCCCATCACCTTTTTGCCTAATCTGTTGGGGCAAATTGCTATTTATCGTTGTCAGCGGGGTGTGGATTGATTTATAGCACAGCGGTAGTACTGACCCGGTAATAATTATTTGTGTGCCTTGCCTACATGGATGTAGGTACGCAGCGTGAGCAGGAGCGAAAGCGTGGCGGCACAATTTTATCTAATGGGGGTTTACTCAGGGCATCCTGCCCTTCGCCCTTCGGGCTGCACTCCGCGCATTCAGAATTGCTCCTGCAATTCTGTCGCCCCCTTACGACGAGCCTCATTTTTTGCTTGCCCAAAAAAACGAGGCGCAAAAAAGGGCACCCGACAACTTGCCCGGCAAAAAACGCCGGGGCCCTGCGCTTCTCGCCACAGACGGCGTTCGGGGAACTCGCGGCTGAAAAACGCCGCTCAAACAACCCTCACTTAACCCGCCTGTGCCTGCGATGCTCAGCTGCGTTGTGCGGGATTAGAGGTGCATTTCTATATTAGGGTTAGCTGTTCTCTGACCCCGATTTCGAGCTCAAAAGAAAAAGCGTGGATCCATAAATGAATCCACGCCTATGCTACTACCTGCCTCTGACTAAGAAACACCAAGAGTCATACCCATACTCATGAGCATCTAAAACCCTTTTGCTGTTCCTAACTTTGCGATATCGGCAGAAAACCCATTTATAGCCTGGTGGGGCTGGTTGTCGTTTAGACATAGTAGATTCCTCTTCGCGCAGGGAAGCAATGCGCGAAAATTGATTTTTTTGGGGGAATCCACTAGGCTTTAAGTGCTAACCGTAGGCGTAATGGGCTTCCCATTCCCCTGCATTCGAGAGGCCGCATCTGCGGCCTTTTGTTTATTCAGGATTTACCATAGCTAAAGCCTTAATTACTGCAGAAATCTTTTCAGCTTCTGCATGCGTCAAGTTATCGGGGATATTAGATACTTTAACAACCAATCCAGGTCTAATAGGTATTGGAAACACTAAACTGGCGTGTTTTTCATGTTCAACATACCGTTCTTCTGTAGGCAAAGCACTAGGTGAATCGGTTTTTCTTATTGATTTTACTGTGTTTTTTTGGCTTTTTGTAGACCCAGTCTTATCTCGCGTATTAATAGAAGATCTAAACTCAATCGGGTTTTCAACATATGCAAAAAAGTCAATTAACGCAGATCGTAGGCGGCTTTGGTACACCTTGAGACTTGCAGGTTTGAAGTCTGTCCCCTGTTTAATTGCAAATCTATGTGAAACATCATCCACATCAATATCTCGCAAATCAGCGACTTCAGATGGTTCGAAGATGCTTAGAATTGCCTTTGCAGCCCTCTTCCGCCCTTTTGCAGTTTCAGCCTTCATTAAGCCTTTCTCTATGGCATAATCAAGAAACCTGTAAAGTCCGTCTAAGGAGTAATCTTTTGACATCATAGCGCTCTCGTTACAGTTAACGTTAAACGGAAGAATAAACGCGTCTAAGCCAGTCGTCAAGTACGTTACCAAATTATATTGAGCTAACAAGAGAACCAACAGGGGCAGACTCGATTGATTTTGCCCGCCGCTCTTGAAAAAAAGAAGACAAATTTATTTTCTAGCCCCCAAATACAAAATCTGCCACCAACCGCGACTTTCACGCCAATGAGCAACGCAGCCAAAGCTGGAGATTTTGAGCGAGGGGTGTTTGAGCGGCGCTTTTTGCCGTGAGTTCCCGAGCGCCAGCTTTGGTGAGTAGCGCAATGAACCCGAAGGGTGGCGTGTAGGAGCAATGGTTTTGGGTACTTTTGCCAAAACACAAATTTGATAGGATCAAATTTGGACAGCTGGTAGGCTGCCCGCAGGGCGAAGGCCAAGGATGGCCTGAGTCAAAAGTACCTCGACGTAGGGGGGCGAGTCCCCCGACTTCAATAAAACCGTGCCGAAGGCACAACCTAACTCCTCTTAACTCTCCCTATCCACCACCCCCCCCTCACCAGCATGATCACGCTCCATCAACCCCCTCCCCCGCAACCACCAAAGCAACACCAACCCCGGAATAGCAATCAACGAACAGAAAACAAAGAAATCGACCCACCCCATCGCCTCAGCCATAAAACCAGTTGGCGCAGCAACCAATACACGCGGAATCCCCATAAAACTACTAAGCAGCGCATATTGGGTAGCGGTAAAACGCTTATTGGTCAGACTCGCCATAAAAGCAACATAAGCCGCCGTACCCATGCCTGCTGTCAGATTTTCAAAGGCGATCACACCGGTTAAACCCGCCAGGCTGTAGCCGACCATTGCTAACAGGGCAAAACCAGCCGTCGACAACCCCTGTAAGATCCCAAAAAACCACAGCGCCTTGTAGATGCCAATACGGATAATCATCAGGCCGCCCAGAAACCCGCCGATGATGGTGGCCCAAAATCCAAACAGTTTGACCACCGATCCAATCTCACTGGTCGAGAAACCGATATCGAGATAAAAGGGGATACTCATGTGGCTGGCCATGGTATCGCCAACCTTGTAGAGCAGGATGAACAGTAGAATCAACAGCGCATCTTTACGGCGAAAATACTCAACAAACGGATCAATCACCGCCTCACGCAGACTCTGCGGCTGACCTTCCGCCACTTCGGGTTCTGGCGCAAAGAGTGTCGTGCCGATACCGATCAACATGAAAAGAGCCATCACCAGATAGACTTGGGTAAAGCTGATGAAATCAGCCAAAATCAAACCACCGCCAGAGGCAAGCAACATACCCACCCGATAGCCGTTGACGTAGAGTGACGAGCCAAAACCAAGCTCTTCATCTAGCAGCGCCTCCCGTCGATAGGCATCAATCACAATATCCTGACTGGCAGAGAAAAAGGTCAGCAGCAGTGCGGCCAATGCAACACTGAGCGGGTTCTCACCCGGTGAAGTGAAGGCCAGCAGCACAATGGAGAGCATCAACCCAACCTGAGCCAGCAGCAACCAACCACGCCGTCTGCCCAGCAGGCTGGGGGTATAGCGATCCAACAACGGTGCCCAGAGAAACTTCAGCGTGTAAGGCAGCCCAACCAGTGCAAACAGCCCGATAGTCGAGAGATCAACCCCTTCCAGCTTCATCCACGCCTGTAGCACTGACATCGTCAGCAGCAGTGGCAAACCACTGGAAAACCCCATCAGTAAAGTGATCAACATACGGGCGCTGAAGATGCGTTGCAGAAGCGAAGAGCGGTCGGTGGGCATTAAAGATCCGTTGGTATTATTTGAGGGAACAGTATAGCGAGGTGGCTTACTGTTTAGAACTGCTCCCACTTCCGGTTACAATGCTACAAATTTTCGGCAGCAGGAAACCCATCATGCAAAATTATCAACGTGAATTTCTAAATTTCGCCCTGGAAGTGGACGTACTTCGGTTTGGAGAGTTTACCCTGAAATCAGGTCGGGTCAGCCCCTATTTCTTCAATGCCGGACTCTTCAATACTGGTGCCAGTCTGGCACGGCTGGGGCGTTATTACGCACAGGCCATTGTGGACTCCGGTATTGAGTTTGATCTGCTCTACGGCCCTGCCTACAAAGGCATACCACTCGCTGCCGTTACTTGCGCCGCACTGGCTGACCACCACAGCCGAGACATTCCTTACGCCTTTAACCGCAAAGAGGCTAAAGACCACGGCGAAGGTGGCAATATTGTCGGCAGCCCTCTGCAAGGCCGAATACTTATTATTGACGATGTCATCTCAGCTGGCACCTCAGTGAGAGAATCTGTCGAGATTATTCGTGAGAATGGCGCTACACCTGCAGGCGTTATCATCGCGCTTGATCGCCAGGAGAAAGGTCAGCAGGATCGTTCAGCCATTGATGAGGTAAAAGCGGATTACAACATGCCTGTCGCCAGCATTGTTCGTTTGGAAGAGCTGATTAGCTACCTGTCTGAAAAACCAGACTCAGCCGATGCGCTAAAGCGCATTCAGGCCTACCGGGAGCAGTACGGGGTTTAACACGCATAGGCGCACAGCCTCATCATGCTGTGCGCTTATTTCTAACCCAGAATCAACTTTGAGCCAATCAACAAAGTCACTATTTCAAACCCGCGTTTAATCCAGCGATTGCCCTTCACAATGGAGAGGTGCGCTCCACAATAACCACCAATCAGGGAACCCAATAGCAGTGCTGGCAACCAGTCCCACTGAATATTCCCCAGGATACCCAAGGTAGTCGCACCCGCACCATTCCAAAAGATTCCAACCATCACCAGCGTGTGGGCTACAGCCCGTTTATAATCCAGCCCAAACCATCGAATCAGCCAGAGTGTGACAAACAGTCCAGTACCAGAGGTCAAGGATCCATTGAGTATGCCGATAAGAAATAGGCCAGCACCGCCAATGAGGAAGCCGTGACGATCTCGATGCAATGGTTGATAGCTTTGGCCAAGCTCTTTACGCAGTATGGAATAAACACCCAAACTGAGGGTCAAAAAACCAAGGGCAATCTCAGCAGTGCGGTCAGGGATATGCAGAATAACGCTGGCACCGATGATAACGCCTGGCAAACCTGCGATAAGCAGAAAGATGACAAACTGCCGCTCTAGCGAACCTTCACGCCAGTGCCGCAGGGTCGCTCCCAGGCCAAGGGCAACGGAGGCTACCTTATGGGTTGCAAGAGCCACACCGAATGGCAGGCCGAGAAAGATAATGGCAGGCAGCTGAACCAATCCAGCGCCGCCACCGGAAAAGGCGGAAAACAGATTGGCCAGAAACGATATGATAAAGAGAAAAATCTGATCCACAAACAATAGATCCTATGATGGAATATTTAGATAATGTCAAAAACAGATCCTACAGGATCTCAGCAACAGGTCAGAATCATTTCCTGAGAATTGATATGCGCAAAATTAATACCACAACAATCAACATTGCTCTCATCTTGCTTCTTACCATTCCACTCTCCGCCATGGGTGGAAAATTGTATCGCTGGGTAGATGAAGACGGAAGGGTTCAATACTCTGACAGAGTGCCCCCCAGCCAACAGAGCAAAGAGCACACCCGGCTTGATGGAAAAAGTGGAATTGAACTCGAAAAGGTCAAGGCTGCCAGAAGCAAAGAAGAGGTTGAGAAAGAGCTGGCTCGTGAGAAGGCCTTAAAAAGGCTCCGTACTGAACAGCAGCGCCTGATAGAGTCACAAAAAGCAGCAGATCGGGTACTGCTGCGCACCTTTCGCTCTGAAGAGGATATTAAAATGGCACGCGATGGCAAACTCACAGCTATTGATGTCCATATTCAAGTTATTCGCGGCAACATTAAACGCCTAAAAAACAGGCTTGAAGATCTGCAAAAAAGCGCTGCAGACATAGAACGCCAAGGGAAAAAAACCTCTCAACACTTTCTTGATGACATGACCTCTCTGCGGCAACAGATCAAAGATGCCTATGCCTCCATTATTGTCAAAGAGCGGGACAAAGACACCATCTGGGCTAGCCATGAAGATGATTTAAAGCGATTCCGAACATTAAAGAAACTCCAGCCAGAAAAACCTGGAATAACGCCCTCACAGCAAACCGCTTCACTCTTAGAGACTGTAGTAAAATGCGCGGATACCGAAAGCTGTAATCTGGCTTGGAAAAAAGCCAATGCATACGTCGAGCTACATGCAACAACGCGTTTGCAATTGGCCAGCGACATCATTTTGCTAACCCGTATGCCTATACAGGACGATGAATTTAGCCTTACCGTTTCACGTATTGCAGAGAAAGAGGGCACGGGCGCTGAAATCTTTCTTGACCTGCAGTGTAAAAACTCTCCAGGCGGAGAAAAATTCTGCAAGACCGATAAAGTAAAAACTATCCGTAGTAATTTTCGCCCAACCTTAACACCGTAGTACATCTCTAAAAGCAGATAATCCCGCTGCAGAAGCAGCGGGATTATCAACGTACCCGCCTGTCCCTATTATTTGCCTTATTGACTGAAGCATTAATCCGCCCCACTCCACACCTCAAATCCTCCCAATTAAACCGACTCGACACTCCCTCCCCTTTTTCAGTTTGAATTAAGTTTGACTGCTTACAATGGTGTTAGATGTTAAGAGAAGAGGATTTAGCATGAACTCCGTTACAAACGAAATAAAAGTCTGGGATCCACTGGTTCGCATTTTTCACTGGAGCCTGGTACTGGCATTTATCATGGCCTATGCCAGCGAAGATGATTTTATGCTGGTGCACTCCTATGCAGGTTACACCATCATCACGCTGCTGTTGATTCGGGTAATCTGGGGATTAATCGGTACAAAACATGCCCGCTTTGCTGATTTTGTCCGCTCTCCACGCGATGCATTGGGCTATATTAAAGACACCATCGCCTTTAGAGGAAAACGCTATCTAGGGCACAACCCTGCTGGTGGACTGATGATCATTACCCTGCTCCTGAGTCTGTTATTAACAACACTGACCGGACTGGGAGCCTACGGTGTAGAAGGCGGCGGGCCACTCGCAAGCTGGTTTTCAGGTATGGGGCATTTTGGAAAGGAGGCCTTTGAAGAGGTTCATGAATTTTTTGCCAATTTCACTCTGTTTTTGGTTGTTGTCCATGTTGCTGGTGTCATTTTAGGCAGCATTTCTCACGGTGAAAATCTGGTGCGTGCCATGTTCACCGGCACCAAGCAAGCTGATTAAAGGGAGCAATCAGATGACTCATTCACAGGAGCAAAACAACAAACAGACACAAGTCCGTATCTGGAATATCCCTATCCGTCTATTTCACTGGACACTGGTCGTCTGCTTTATCACCACCTGGCTAACCCGTGATAACCGTTATCTGGATATCCATATTTTCGCTGGATACCTGATGGCCGGGTTGATTCTGTTTCGCCTCTTGTGGGGCTTCATCGGCGGCCCTTATGCCCGCTTCCGTGACTTTGCCTTTGGTTGGCACGAGGTATGGGATTATGTAAAAGGGGTGCTGAACAGAAAACCACCCCGTTTTCTTGGTCACAACCCAGCGGGTAGCTGGGCCATCTATCTTCTCTTAACACTAGGAGTACTGATTGTAATAACAGGTCTCTTGGGCTTTGGTGGTGAAGAGCAACATGGGCCTCTGGCTGGCTGGTTAAATTATCCTCAAGGAAAGCTCGCACAAGATATACATGAATTGCTGGCTTGGCTCATGCTGGGTGTGGTTGGCATTCATATAACAGGCGTATTAGTAGAGAGTCTTCTGCATAAAGAAAACCTGGTGAGAGCAATGCTAACGGGCTATAAGCCCGCTACAGCTAGTGCCATTGCTGCTGCATCTCAATGGAAGACAGCCATTGTCATGGTCACCATGATCCTTGCTGGTGGATTGAGCTGGTTTCAGGGCTATTTGACAGCCACACCTGAGCAACCTTACATACCTTTTGTTGGACCTGAACTACCCGATCATGATCTTTGGCGTGAAGAGTGCGGTGCTTGCCATCTTGCCTTTCATCCCAGCCTGCTACCTGCTCGCTCATGGGAAACCATGATGGCAGAACAAGGCACTCATTTTGCAGAGGATCTATTTCTGGAGTCAGATGCAGTGGCTGAAATCGAAACCTTTCTGGTTGAGAATGCAGCAGAGCAAGGGTTAACTGAAGCAGCCTGGAAGATCAACAACAGCATTCCAAAAAGCGAAACACTACTGCGCATCACAGAGGCCCCCTACTGGATAAAAAAACACCAGGAGATCTCTAATGCTATCTGGCAGAACCCACAGGTCAACGGCAAAGTGAATTGTGCAGCCTGCCATCTGGATGCTGATGCTGGCACCTTTGAAGATGCCGCCATGCAGCTACCTAAGTAGCAGACATTCATCTTAGGTAATTACCCATGCAACCAAGGACGGTAGCAAAACCATCACATGCAATTTATACATGTGATGGTGCCCTTTTAACAAACCCTATCGGCTTCCATCTAAATCTTTTTTATTTTCAGTTTCAATTCAGTTCACCTGCATAGACTTACAGGTAAGAGCTAATTGAACAATCAATACTCGACTAACTGACACTAAATGAGGTTGACATGAATATAAAACTAATCGGCATTGCCGCATTGCTACTGGCACTACCATTTTACGCTCAAGCAAGTGCTGTCTCAGAATTGGAGGCCGAATATCAATCTCAGGGTGCTGGGCCATTCAGTGCAGCAGCAGGCGAGGCACTCTGGACTAAAGAGTTTGTGGATGCCAAAAGTGGTAACAAGCGTAGCTGCCCTACCTGCCATACCGCTGACCTGGCAAAGGAAGGCAAACATGCTCGTACCGGCAAGGTCATCAAGCCTATGGCACCCTCCATAAATCCACAACGCCTCACTGAGGTGAAAAAGATCAAAAAATGGTTTGTCCGTAACTGTAAATGGACTTTGGGACGTGAGTGTACAGCCCAGGAAAAAGGCGATGTGCTTACCTTCCTTAAGAGTCTTTAACAATCTATTTCAATATTATGAGGTGTACCATGAAACACAAACTACTTCTTACATCAGCAGCAATACTTACAACGGCAATGCTTGGAACTAGTGGCATAGCTTTCAGTGATGATGACGATGATGATCGTCGTAGATCCAGTTCTAGGTATGGTGACAGGCCTGGCTATTCTCATCCTGGTCTTACTGGCAAACAATATGCTCCTGCAAACCTCCGTGATCAACAATATGATCCAGCGTACCGCCGTGACAAACAATATGACCCAGCATACCGTCGTGGTAGCCAAAAAGCGCCGGGGGTTGCTCCCGTAAACAATCCACAATATTTGGAAGAGTGCGGTAGCTGTCACTTTCCTTATCAACCGGGTTTGCTGCCTGCACGCTCATGGGCCAAATTGATGACGGGGCTGGATAACCATTTTGGTGAGAATGCTGAGCTTCCTGCTGAAGATGGCAACATGCTGTTGGACTATCTCCTGAAAAACTCTGCTGATAATTCAAGTTATAAGCGCTCAGTTAAAATCATGAACTCACTGCACCCAAGTGAGGCCCCATTGCGTGTTAGTGAAACCCCATACTTCCTCAAAAAGCATAATGAGCTAACCCCCGACATGGTAAAGAACAATCCAAAAGTAGGTTCTCTCAGCAACTGTAATGCCTGTCACACAGAAGCTGCCAGAGGCTCTTTCAGTGAATCAGGGATTCTGATACCCAACTTTGGGGCTTGGGAGGAAAATGAGAAAGAAGAAAGAGGAGAAAAGGATCGTAGACGCTAATCTGCACAAGGGGAGCTTATCTACCATGCAACTTTGTTCCATCTTGGAGAAGGCCAGGGAAGGCCATCCAAGCATAGCCACAACCTCTACTTAACCTATGGCGATTAAGTACATCGGAGGTATACAACATGAACACACCAACACTCCTCCATTTTTAATTAAGAATAGAATGCTGCATCGACCAGTTGAACTCACAACTGTGAGTTCAACCGCCCCATACAACACATGCATTAAATCTTTCAGCCGGTTTCCACTACCGGCTGTGCAAGTATCCATAGACTGATCATAGTGTAGCTAACCATCAGGATCAGCATTGGAATCTGGCTGAGCAGCGCTGTGCGGTTATCACGAAACGTACGTATCGCCATCACATGCGCTAGATAAACAGCAATGATATGGCCAACGATAATGGCAATAACTGATGTGTACCAAACAAAGCGGGCATTCACGATCCCGATGTTGACCATGTAAAGAGTTGTGCCAAAGATATCCCACCCCAGACCAAGCGGATCAGAAGACAAGGGGATCATGTACTGACCGACGATCAGTAGAAAAGATAAATAGTGGGCCAGGTGATAAGCAAGGGCGATGGGGATCAAGCTTAGTACAAAGAGTCGCACCACTTCACTCAGTGACACCTCAGCACACACCGCAGAAGAAGCCGCCCAGCGAACCAACGCACTGAATAGCAGATAGATGAGTTGAAACATCACAATAAAAAATAGCAGCGCCAATGTACTGGTAGCAGCGACGGCATTACCGGTAACTCCCTGTAGCGCAACTATCAGGGGGCGTACTTCCTCTGACAAGAGAATCCACCTCGCCACGTCACTCCAGAGTGGTGTTGCCAGCAGGCCATCGAAAGTAACACTGGAGAGCATCACAACAACAAACACCATACGGGATAAGGTGATGGGTTTCTCAGTCAACAGGCCCACTGCCCAGGGGCGAAGGTTCCACTCTCGCTCATGGGTTGCCGCACGTTCAAAGCATTCGTAGCAATTGACGCAGTTAGCATTATGACTCTGGCAGTCTGCCGCATCACAAGAAGCACATAACTCACGGTTGGTAACACGAACCTCAGTGGGTGCAAATCGTGCCAGTAGACTGAAAGCAACTGAAAAAGCTTCGCCATGCCGCAGCCAGACATGTTTGCCGAAGACGAACATACCGATCCAAGTGATAAAGCTGTAAGTAATTACAGCGTGAGCCAAGCTGGCGGGTACATCGCTGGTTGGCCACACAAGCTCTGCCCACACAAACCACAGAAACAGAAATACTGCTGGCCAGTCACCAAGCCACTTGGGGTATGTCACGCCGAGATCAAGGCGCTTCTGGCGCACGAAATACTCAGCCCAAGCAAAGACTGCCTTCCACGGATTGATGACTGCCCACAGATCACCAACAAGCCCGGATACATATGCAAAGCCAACCCACCATATTACCCAAACCATAGTGGGCGCAATGTTCTTGAAGGGGCTGGGATCACCCATCAGTCCCGCAACGACAATGAGTACCAGTAATGCAACTGATACCAAGCGACAAAACGCCAGCAACCAAGAGTGGGCAAGCATACGGCCAACAGGCGTGGCCAAGAGGTTGAAACGGGGATAATCCTCTACGGGGCGGCGGCCACGTACGAAAAAGGCGATCACAACAAAGGAAAGCACTACGGCCATTGCCGCACCCATGACATAGAGAGTCAACGGCACAGGCAGGTCGTAACGTTGCGCAAATCCATGTGCATGGGCCGTCAGCGGCATGGCGAATATTAATATTGCAACGGTAACTCTATGCACGTTCACAAATACGCCTCGTCAATGATTAGGGCTTATGATGCATCGGCCACACTACTTTGGGTGAACCTCCAGATAGAGCAACGTTTCATGCCCCGAGTTGTGCTGGTGCTCTTGACGCCTGTGGCTTGTGATGGGAAACCGGCCAGTCGCATAGGCCGTAAATGCCATGATGCCTGGGGCATTTGGGGTGACATCCAGCTTGATGTCATAACCATGAAAGTGCAGGCTGGTTACCTCATCGGTAATCCACACAAGTTCCACAACATCACCCTGGACAACCTTGATGACAGTCTCTTGCACAACCTTGTGGTTCAGGATTTTGATTTCGATGCGGTGCGCTTTAGTAGCAATCCCATCCCCAGACCCTGTGGCGTAGGCGCTGTGAGTTGCGCCCATAAACAACAGGCCTGCAAAGACTGCAGCCAAACATCCATGCTGCCCGTTCATAGTGGCATCTCCCTAAAACTCCTTGTTGAATAACTGGGAGTATAGTCTAGTATTTTAGTCAGGCAATCTGCCAAACGATACACAGGAAGTGTGTTATGAAAAGAGTAATCACTCTGATCCTGTTCTGTCTCATGCTAATTCCTTTAGCAGGTAGCGCAGAAATTCTGGCCATGCTCAACTACGAGTCAAAGCCCAACGACTCACTCAAAGATCTTAAAATGCCGTTTGGCACCCAAGAGCGCAAGGAAGGCTTGGCGATCATTGATGTCGATCCTGAGTCCGCTGCCTTTGGGCAGATCCTGATGGACATTCCATTGCCACCTGACTTAATGGCTCATCACATTTTCTACAATCAGGATGCAAGCAAGATATACCTGACCGCACTGGGCAAACCTGAGTTGCGGGTTATCGATATGCAGCGCTACCCCTATCGCATCAAGGTTATCGACGTACCAGACTGCCTGGTTGGAGAAGACGTAGTGTTTTCCAGCGATAACAAAACCTGGTATGAAACCTGTATGGGCTCAGGGGTTGTGGTCATGGGTGACGCGGTAAATGACACCTATACGAAGACCATAAAGCTGCCTACTCCATATCCACACGGGATTGCAATACACGCAGGGCTGGACAGAATGTTGGTCACCAATACCGTACGAGCATCTGATCTTGGCGATGCGGGTGAGGTAATCGCCGTACTGGAAGCCAGCACCGGCAAAGCATTGAACCTTCTCAAGGTGTCTGACAAACCATCGCCATCAGGGGAGGCACCGGTCGAAGTGCTATTTGTGCCTCACTCAAATCCACCGGTTGCCTACATCACCAACATGTATGGCGGCACTTTGTGGACTGCAACCTGGAATCCAAAGAGAGGGAATTTTGATACTGCCAAGGCTTTTGATTTTGGCCCGGAGAAAGTAGGCGTGCCGCTGGAGTTATATTTCACGAATGATGGTAAGCGTATGTATGTGACCACCGCAAAGCCCGGACACTTACACATCTTTAACATTGATGACGTTAATAAACCGGTGCTGACCAAAACACTTAAAACAGCTGAAGGCGCACATCATGTCGCGTTTACGAAAGATGGCCGTTATGCCTATGTACAAAACGCATTTGTAAATCTTCCAGGCATGAAGGATGGTTCAATTACTGTGGTGGATTTAAAATCTGAAAAAGTACTGAGCAACATCAATACCCTCAAGGACAATGGTTTCAATCCCAATTGCATCGTACTGCTACCAGAATGGAATGATCCAAAAGGGCACTAAGTAAAATCAATCTTCATAAGTGCCTTGTGGGTATTGTTAATCCCAATGCATCAAGCGAAGACCAAAACTATTCCAGCTTATAGCCACCCCTTTATGTGAAATGAAAGACATTCCACACCACAACAAACATCACGCAAGAATGGCTTAAGCATGTGCCACTCTTGCATGTCCCCTGTTACTCCGTAACTCATACCCTTGATTCACCTCACAGCCATGAGCAAATATTTGTATTTTTACTCTGCCCCATGATTTGACCAAGAGCAGACATTCAATGTAGGTTGGCTGAATGATTTGCATGAAGCCCAACATAACCGTACAAACTGCATAAATTGTTAGACTTTAACCTACGCCCTGATCACGCTATACAGACATCTACTTAGGCAAATATATCCACCTATGAGACGTTTTTCCGAACCACCGCCCACAGGGCAACGAAACGACTGGAAGACCATTCGTACCCTGGTGCCTTATATATGGCAATACAAATCCCGGGTATTGCTTGCCCTGGCCTGTTTGGTTCTGGCAAAGGTAGCTATGGTGACGATGCCCTGGATATTAAAATCCATTGTTGACCAGTTGGATGCCAGTCAAAACCCCACCTTAATCCTGCCCTTAACATTGCTACTCTGTTACGGGGCTCTACGCTTGGCAGGCTCTCTCTTCGGTGAGCTGCGCGACATCATCTTTGCCAAGATCACGCAACGCTCTATCCGGCTTGTGGCACTTAAGGTTTTCAATCACCTGCACTCCCTGGCACTGCGTTTTCATCTTGAACGACAAACGGGCGGCGTCTCACGTGATATTGAACGGGGCTGTCGCAGCATCAGCTTTCTGCTCAATTTTATGATCTTCAACATCATACCGACGCTGCTTGAGATCACCATGGTGTCGGTTATTTTATTGATCAACTACGATGCCTGGTTCGGCATAATCACCTTCATTACTGTCGCATGTTATATCGCCTTTTCACTCTTTGTTACTGAGTGGCGCATGCGCTTTCGCAGGCAGATGAATAAGTTTGATTCCGCAGCCAACACACGCGCCATTGACAGTCTGCTAAATTATGAAACGGTAAAGTATTTTTGTAACGAAGAGTACGAGGCCCAACGCTACGATGACAATATGGCCGAATGGGAACAAGCCTCTATAAAAAACCAAACCTCGCTTGGGCTACTCAATTTTGGCCAGGGCGCCATTATCGCTGTCGGCATTACCCTGCTCCTGATTCTTGCCAGTGAAGGTGTTGTTAAAGGTGAGTTAACACTGGGTGACTTGGTGCTTATAAATGCCTATCTGCTACAGCTCTTTCTGCCGTTAAATTTTCTTGGTTTTGTCTATCGTGAGATTAAACACTCACTGGCCGATATGGAGAAGATGTTTGGGTTAATGGCCAGCTTTCCAGATATTCAGGACAAACCCAATGCGCCACCGCTGAAGACCAATGGCGGCACCATAGAATTTAGAAACGTTGATTTCAGCTACAACCCCGATCGACAAATCTTGCGCGATGTAAGCTTTACTGTACCCGCTGGAAAAAAGATTGCTGTCGTGGGGCAAAGCGGCGCAGGGAAATCCACACTGTCACGACTACTGTTTCGTTTTTACGACATCAACCGTGGCCAAATTTTTATTGATGGGCAGGATATTCGAGAAGTCACACAAAAGACACTTCGCCACTCCATCGGTATCGTGCCGCAGGATACCGTCCTCTTTAACGACACCATCTATTACAACATCGCCTACGGCCAACCTGAGGCAACGCAGGATCAGATCATTCAAGCCTCACGAATGGCTCACATCCATGAATTTGTAGAATCACTGCCCGAAGGTTATGAGACCCTCGTTGGCGAACGCGGTCTGAAACTTTCTGGCGGTGAAAAGCAGCGTATCGCTATTGCCCGCACAATTTTGAAAGATCCAAAAATATTGGTTTTTGATGAAGCAACCTCAGCACTCGATTCAGAATCAGAGCAAGCCATTTTAAAAGCGCTAAGGGAAGTGGCCTCAGATCACACCACCTTGGTAATTGCTCATCGGCTATCAACCATTATCGATGCTGATCAGATTCTAGTGATGGATCAGGGAAGCATCATTGAAAGCGGCACCCACCAGGCACTACTCAAAAAAGGGGGCTCTTATAGTCACATGTGGGCACTGCAACAGCAGGACAATAAGCAACAAGCAACCTATTCTATTTGATTGCTTCTGTATTAGTGCACCCACTGCACCAGAGTAGCAATTTAAGCCTCACAAAACTGTCGCCCCATGGCAACAAAGCTAAGACTATAACAATCAGCAACTTAGCTATTTAGCCCCACACCACCTATCGTCACTGGACGACAGTAATGACGCCTTTGATTGTTTATTCACTTGATAAACTATTAATACATATAGAAAAAACAACTTGGCACCTAAATTGCTCTTTGAAGCCGATAACTGCATCAAGGCAGTTATTCCAAGCAACTACCAAAGAGGAATATTAAGATGAAGAGATACATTCTTGGCGCTGTGGCCCTGATGGCCACTGCAACAGCCGCGATAGCCGATACCGCTGTTGCTCCCCTTCCCCCCAACGCCACCACCCCTCCTCTTTTCGAGAAGGTAGACACCAACGGTGACGGTTTAATTAACATTAAGGAAGCAGCAGCTATTAACTTAACCACCAAGCAATTCGAGTTGGTTGATTCGAACAAGGACGGCCTACTAAACAAGGTGGAATACAAAGCTTCCATATCCATGGTAGAGAAAACATCCTGAGATTCCTGCACTCAGGCTAGGAAGCAGAGAAGTGCGGCGTAATGCCGTACTTTTCACAATAGGAGAGCCTAAAACACTGTTTCCTTTCAGCTTCAATACCATCCTCACACCTCATCCTTGACCCCAGTGGTGAGTACAGATCTCGCCCTGTATTCATATTAGAAAAACACTTACTCTACCCCAGGTGTTTAGCATGGGAATAATAGATAGCAGCTATACGATGTAGGGTGGGTTAGCGTTGTTCGTGTAAACCGCCAAGCGTTGCACAATAACTTGCACCATTTGGCGCTACTCAGTGCACCTTACCGCACTATTTGCTAACACTCATTTGTTGTTGATTAGCAGCATTCGGCCATGAGCGGCCGTTCAAGCTTTAACTCTGACCCCGCCATATTATGACTTTTAGCAGCAATTATTGGAAATGAAAAAAGTAGCTTAACTGGGTTGTAACAAAATGCTTAACCACGTCATTTTGTTAGGAATTTGGTAGGCGATAGTTTTGAATCCACTTTTTTAAATCACCATATTCACTTAGTGAGATGTGATACTTAAGCATGCTTGCTTCAGATATTGCCGGTTTAGAAAAATACGAGCTAGTAACAATAATTCCTTTTGTTGCTCTTTCAGCCATTACTTTACCATATAGCCCTCGTATCACCTCAACACCTACTGGCCTCCTTGGGCTGTTCCTCTTGCATTCAACTAAATACAAAAATGATCCTAAATCATTATCTGTAACTGCGCGTATATCATAACCACCATCTCTGGTAGCAGGAGTTAACTCAACATGATATCCCATGTCGCTAAATAACTCGGCAACTAATTCTTCAAACTTTCTGGAATGTAAATGGTGGATAATTTTAGGGTGCTTATTGATATATTGTATAAGTTCATCATTAACTTCAATAATATTTGATTCAAATTTAGAGAAATTAGTGTGTGATACCTGCTCTCTACTTTCATAAAGCCTTTCATCAAAATTTAATATCGAATTCTTTTCATGCGCATCCAATTCAGACCAATCTATAACATGGTCAATATCATCCAGGGTTAATAATCCAAACCCACCTCCATCTCCTGAGAAGATTATATGCTCATCATCATGTTGTTCTTCATCGCCACCTTCCCATAGCGGTCCAATTGAACTAAGGAATATTTTTAAATCGCCAACCATAGAGAATCGTTCTTCACGGTATTTTAAATCATGTGTCCATGCTTGATGTATCACAATTTCGCCTGTTTTTGAATCCAGCTCCGCTGTTGATATGCATTCTTCTATTTGCTCTATAAGTTTCTCTTGCAGTAATTCATAGTCACAATTGGTAATTTCATGATAACTCATATCATTCCTCTATCTGAATTTTATAATTATGTATGCGCACAGTATTATATTTGAATTAATCAAAATGCATCTGATCTGATAAATTCCAGACCAGTAATTTCTGAAGCCATTCCATAAACAAATTGTCCTGGTGATGACTTAATAAACTCAGCCAATAACCAGTTGTGATTTACATTAAAATGCCCTGAGAATGAAATCGGATCATAGCGACTTAGCTCACTTAGGCGATGCATAGCAGCGAACATCAAAACTAGTTGAGAGTTGTTTAATTTATCATGCCCTGTAACCGATTTTTTCAAGTACCACCTATTTTCAGAAGAATATATTGGGATTATTCTTCTGCGTATTTGCTTATGATATCTTGTAAATTGCTTAATACTATTTTCAATATCTCTACCAGACCATTTAAATCTTCGCTTTCTTCTTATTTCATATCCACTCTTGTTTCCAAACAACTCGAAACCTGGCTGAATTACATTCTTTGTATGCGCGTTTATATACCTTTTATCTAATTCAGCTTGAAACCATGCTTCCTTAGAACCATCACGCCGCATAAAACATTGATTGATTAACGGAATAAATAGCTCAGTTGCACCTTTATATGATAAACAATAAGCGCGATGGATAAATGGCAACTGCCAGAATATGTCTTTCAATGAGCATTCTTTACCTGCATTATCTGGCTCTTCCAAATGTTTGCACAATGACGGCAGAATTCCACCGCCTTGAAAATCAACAATTTCATTTGCCAATGATTTGACTTGTCCAATTGCTCGACCTCCAACTCCGTGGCTTTCCTCAAACTTTATTTCCTTTGCAGATAGTAATGCCTTAGTTGCATTGAGAAAGCAGTAATACGAGGTTAAAGGTGACGACAGCTCTGGAAGAGACTGTGATGCAGTAAAGAAATGGTGTGCTTGTTCCCAGTAGAAAAGGGCCTCTTTTTTGTGATCCCTCTTTAACCAGAGAGCAACGAACTCCCATGGATCTGAGCATAAAACACGCTGGGATCTAAAATCAGCAGCTATTAGGCTCCCATGAAGCCCAACTGGTTTACCCGCTATATGCAACTTATGCGAACTCATTCATTCTTCCATTCCATTTCTAACGGTAGTATTAACGAGACCCCTGGTCTCGTTATACATTTATAAGTTTTTTTGTTAAATTAAATACAATGTCCATTTAAATCAATGAGATAGCAAAAGGCCCTGACCGCATCGTGGGTAGTTAAACAGGACCCCGTAAAAATATAGCATTTTTTAGTGCTCGTAGCTTCTTAACTGTCTGCTTCGGCACAAATTTGGGATTAATATTAGAAACCACTGAAGGGCTGCTTAGGTCGCCAAGGAGAAGCTATCGGAAACGGCCATGAGCGGCCGCCCCCTCAATTGATCAAGCTAGCTACTGCAAAATTCTAGACTTTGTTACCCCTTCTTTCAAACATGCCCCCCCCTAGTTACTTACATGTCATAAAGTTTCTATAAATAATTGAATGGATAATCTCTGAAGATTCAAACAATTTTGTTGCAACATCGCTATCAATCTCATTATCAAACTTATTATCTTTGCCAGATTCTGTACATAACCTTTTCAATATATGATCTAGCCGCGTCATAGAGTGTGGATGAGTATCTGCTGTTGCCTCTGTATTTATACTAAGAGATTCTGGGGCATACTTCCTAATACTTTCAACCACCCCAAGCACAATAAAAAATATAATTAGATATGGTACGTAAATTGATGCTGGGCAACCACTTCGTTTAGCAGCAAATCGTAAATGAGTAAAAGCAATCCAATCCGCTTCAAATTCAAGTTTGTGATCATTTGGAATGCTTGCTATGCATTCCCCATTAAAGAGGCGCAATGGCACCCGAAATGTATTGTGTCCACAGCATATATGTGCGTATTCATGAGCGACTAGAAAATGCCTTATCAGTCCGTCAATATTGAAAAGAGCATCCTCTACTTCAATAAAAGCGGGCTTGAAAAGTGTCAAATGAGGTCGTTCATCATTGAGTAATGCAGCTATTGCTGAGTTGAGTTGCCATGCCTTATTTGGCCGTTCTTTTAGTTCACTTTGAATATCATCGACATGAAACAATAAGCTACCTAGTGGCGCGATCATGTCCTGCATGTTGTGATGCTGAAAAATTGCGGATGTAGCTCCTGTTGTGATAGATCTAATGATGTAAGGCAGACGGAGATCAAACGCAAGAATCCCCCCTCCCTCTATGGCTGAAGCACCATTTGTGTCAAATGATATCGCACTGATTGATCCGGTAAATTGTTCAACAATGACCGGTATACTTGGAGCTACAGGGGTTTTAAATGATTCAGGGTCAAGCTTATAGTGATCTATAGAATCCAATAAATAAACATCTCTAAATGCTTCATAGAAACACCCTGAATTTATCAGTATTCCCGTTTCTAATATTGACCTCATGTTTATCAGCCTGATATCTTTTTCATTGATATTCTGTAGCTTACAAAACTCTTCAATACTATTAGGTATATGTTCTGTATCATTGTGGCGCAAGTAAGTCAGCACATAAGGGAATTCTGCGTTTATGTTTACGGCAAATCTTTCATGCTCTTTCTCTAACTGTTGTAAGATTTGCAGAGCACTATTCATCTTTTGGTAACTGCACATTAACTAACTCTGCAGGATCCTCACAAAAATTTTCTAACCCATGAGCACATATATATTTTGAGATTGTCGCAGCAACAATAGGAAGCGTAGTGACATAACTCAGCATTGCATCTACTACAGTGGCAAGCACTTCCGACTCATCTGATCGGATTTTCATGAGTAATTCTTCCTTGTGAGGGCATATCTTTTTTTTGATTGCAATCAAAACAGTAATGTATCTAAGCTGCGGGGTTCCACGTTTCATCCCCATAGGGGTAGGTATCTGCAATTCATTTTCTAGTTCAAGAAATGCATTTTCTAATTCGATATTCATATTTTTGGCTTGTTCTCTCTTTAGGTTTATATTGAGCAGCTGCACTGGAGGCAACATCAGACTTGTCTGTCATCGGCCCAGCCTGTGTGAAAACTCAAAAACGGCCTCCTGTAATTGTTTTTAAGCTCGTTAATATTTCAGATGAGCCACACTACCACTAGTAGAATGCTATCAATTTCAAGGCTATCCAGTCGCGTACCACACTACATTTGATATCGACTCTTGCTGCCAAGCCTCTGCGGAGTTTTCACACAGGCTGGGCCAAAAGCGGACATTAAGGCCAGAAAACATTTAAAATTTAAGTTACTAATTCGTAATCGGCATCTAATCTAGTTTATCAAAGATAGATAACCTATTAGATTTCCTCTCTGAGAACAAAAATACGAAAGTAAAGTAGTGACTTTATCATGTGATTTATACTATGCACTTCACGAAATAAGAGAAGTGTTTTTCGTATAAATTCGATGAAATACAAAGAATAGTACTTTTCTCTATGCATACCCTCTTTGCTTGGGTAATAGGTAATAAGCTGGGTAGATTCTTTATATTCATATTTATAGTGCGCGATACCATTTCTAAGTTTGTTATCTATAGCATGCGTATCAATAGCGTAGAATGAATTATCTATTGCATCTATCTTTCTTCCCAAGTCAACGTTGGCATAATTGTCTAGCGAAGAGAAATCCTTAATTGGGTCGCCTTTTTTATTAAGTCTCACCGAGTCATCAAACAAATCAGAGTCTCCCCGCTTAATAAGGTTATTTAAGCCTGCAAGAAGAATTAGTTGCCGAGAATAAACTTCGGCGAGATCTTTATAGAAGTTGTTACAATTATCAAAGTCTGATGACGAGACTCTTGCAGGAATCTTATCTAGTTCATTGGGTCTTGCGTAATCATAATAAAACGAAGGCCGAAAGGGTAAATCTAATGCAATTATCTTAGGATAAAGGCTTAAGCAATCGTGATGCAGATTCTTCAGAAAGCCATTAGCGGCAATTTTATTTATAAACTCTACTGTCTTGTCATGGTAATTACCGTAAACCCCTTGGAGTATATGAGGCATTTTCTCAGACAATTCCTTATTATGCTCATGAATAGTAAATGGCGAAGACATTATCGAGGTAGCGGAATAAAGGGCAGCAACTACATCTTGCTTTTTATTAGACTTCAATTCAATTCCAGGAATTTCCGCACAAACCTTTTCAAAAGCTCGAATATCACCGCGTTTATACTGTGTTATTAGCCTCTGTAGATCCCGCTGCCTAGGATACAACATATCAAGCATAGATAGACGATGAGCCAAATGCCCCAATGCATCTCCTCCCAACTCCTCTACAGCTTTCATATAGGCTGTATCTCCTATTTCATATTTTCCAAATGAAACAGGGAAATCTAGATGAAGATCTACAAAGGGATTTACTCCTTCAAACGGACCATTGAAATTCTTAACATCAGTTGCGCCCTTCAATTCGCCATCGGAAGTGCCTATTACAAATGATATTGTCTCTTCACAATTGGGGCAGGCAAATTGAAATGGTTGAATATTTCTATTTGACATCCCAATTCTGCAATCTATTAAAATGTCACACGTATCGCATTTAAAGCACTTACAAATATTCATTCCTTAACCTTAAAACCTTTATTCAATCCCACCGTACCCTATTCATTAAATTGATTGTTTCCGCCAATTACCTATGGCGGTTGCCAACCTGCCTTCAGGAACAACATCCTGCCACTCATCCCAGAATTCCACCGTTCCGCTATTCGGTTCATTTATGGGTTTATCAATACGGATTCTACTAGGCAATAAGCTAGCATCACCAACAACCAATGCTTCGCCAGTATCAAGAGTGGGTAAGATTTCACTAAACCCGCCTAGACTGTCTGGTAACAACTTACGTATAACGTTTTGATCGTCTGCATTTGTCAGTCGCATAGAAACAAAGTTACTACATTGGCTTAATACAGTTTTATTTACCTCCGATGGTCTCTGGCTGATAACCACCAAACTCGTTCCATATTTCCGGCCTTCTTTAGCAATTCTTTCAAAAATATCTATGGATATATCGTCGGCAGCGCCTGCCATTGAGCGCTGTGGAATATATAAATGAGCTTCATCACACAACAAGGCGATGGGATGCCTTAAGTTCGATGGAGTCCACTGCTGAACGGAGAAAGCAAGCCTAGCAACAAGCGAAACGATGAGAGGAAGTATGTCTGAAGGAACCTCAGAAAAGTTTATTATCTTTATGCCCTTACCATCGTTTTCACCAGCGCTACCCATAATTCTAGAAATTAGAGTATCTAACCAACCAAATTCTAAAGTTTCATCACCACCTTGAAATAAAAAACCCAAACGCCGATCTGAAGTCTTATTTTCTAGCCTAGCTATCATTCGAGCGAGCTTGCCAAAAAATTCACCCTGCTTTTCTCTACCGCCTGATCCAGGGACCATCTGAGTATTTATGGTGTTGAGTTCTACTAAAAGAGCATTCAAATCAAATGGCACAGGACTATCGACCGTAAAGTTATTGAGCAAATCGTTATGCTCGCCATCCTCTAGATACTTTCGCTTTGCTGAATTTATTTCACGAGAAATGATCATTGCCTGATTTGGTGCATTCTGATCACTTCTATCTACAAACATTGATACAAGCGCTTCATATGAGAGTAACCAATACGGAAGATAAATAACGCCATCTTCAAGAGTATTTCCAGCGTCAATATCACCAGGGCCAGCTACTTTAAAATGCTGTATGCAGTCGGCTTGCAAGGGCTCATACTCACCATGCAGGTCAAATATAATGGCATTTGGTGAATCCAACTCTGCCATTTGCTCTATGACCTTGGCTGTTGTCCAAGATTTTCCTGAACCCGTACTGCCTCCAATGAACGCATGTCTTTGAAAGAAACGATTGCCATTCAAATATGCAACAGCACCATCGTCTAGAGTATACCGGCCGAGCGTTAGAGATTTCCCAGCCTCTGCGGTGCTAGACAGTATTCTCATAAACGCTGTAAGGAAATCTCCCTCTAGTGAAAAACAATTGGCATCAATTTCAGGAACACTCTCAAGTGTCCTGCGGAATACATTCTGCCTTTCGCCATCACGATCTAAAAGCGTACCAATTAAAGAGATTCTGCATAGATTTTGTTCAGTAACTTGATCCTCAGCATCATCTGTCAGAGTTACATCTAGCTTCTTCCGAGTAACTTTGTTAATCAGCCCAATTAGGTGCTGCCCTGGTTTACTGCTCTGTAGTACTGCGAGGCGATTAACTTGAAGCCTTTTTAGTTGATCAATATTGAGGACTTCCACTATAACTGTGGAAGTGTCGACTGTAGCTACTGTTCCAAGAGCATCTTCATCCTGGAAGTTAAAAATTGGCATGTTATCTCCTTACATTATCAATTGTAGAAATCCATTTAAGCTCCATAAATCACCCTCAACTACAATAGGCTCTTCATGCTGTGACGAATAGATTCTTGAGTACTCATCGTCCTCAGCACGCTCAATAGCTATATAATTAGTGACATTTCCTTCAAACAAAAGTGCTTTTGCCTGGTCGGTCAAGGCATATGTAACTACTATTATGCTTGCGCCATCTCTCTGGCATTTGTTTAACAATTTTGGTTGTATGTGCTCATCGTTAAAGCCAAAACCGACACACAAATATGAGGTAGCATTGGCTAGCGCAGTATCAGCATTGCCAATGATTGACCTATAGGGTTCAGAATGAGTCTTCTGATATTTTTGAATGCCAGGAGTAACTATTTGAGGGCGGTAATCTCTTGGCCTAAATTGTGATTTAGGAATTGAAACAGTTTCATTTTGTGGAGAATAAAACCAATCCAAAGACCCGTGAACCTTCCATATATTCACCTTCCTGCCACAGCGAATATAATCTGGTTGTGCGAGCCGTCGCGTATACCCGTGTGAGAATCCAGAATAGTGATGCAACTCTTCTTGATCACAGGCATACTCAGCCAAACAGTCGTAATTTGTAGTAACTATATTTAGTTCTGACAAACTGCTCTTGAACATATGTGACAGCATCGTCCCCAGGGGGAATAGAGACCTGTTAAAAACAGAAGACGCGTAGATAGCTTCATCGCGTTTATTGATTAAGTCCCACGCCACTTGGATAATTAAATCTGTAGCGCTACTAGAAAAATTAATCTGATGTAAGGCAGATTCTAAATCCACCCCTGTGTCTAGTAATCCACAAAACTCGGACCAGGAGCCTGACTCGCTATCCGGGATTAACGAAGTATCAACAGATGTTTTGATGTGGTCAGCTAGCTCTCCCATTCCAGGGAGACCAAACGCCATAGACGCTCCGCTTCCTAAAATTATTACAGGAGCTCTTGAATAGTACTCCTGTGCTTGTTTCTGATAATCAAAGTCAGTCAATATGGCGTCCTTTTCTATACATTGAAAGGCATAAATTTGTATCCAAAACAAAGGGATCAAAGACCTTTTCTAAGGTCCGCTTTGGGTCCAGAGTGTGTGAAAACCCCATTGGAGATATAATCATATTTTCCGGTTTGATGGAGCATCCTATGAGTGGATTCATCGAGGGTGAA
>Ga0316190_10000534_pt1 | contig 26471 bp, 24 predicted proteins | sample Eddworburrow2_MG_FD_204929 | JGI IMG/M metagenome (GOLD analysis project Ga0316190, IMG submission 204929) | Coastal sediment microbial communities from Maine, United States - Eddy worm burrow 2 | ecosystem: Environmental > Aquatic > Marine > Coastal > Sediment | place: USA: Maine | collected... | reverse complement strand
ATTCTCAGCTACGGCTGGAGCATTACACCCCTTGAAGTGTTGTCAACCATGGGTAAAAATGCCGATGGTATTGTCGGTGAAATGCCTGCCGGTATGCCGGCACCGGTGGCCCCCAACGCCAAGGCTCAGGCCTGGGTGGATAAATACATGGACATCTATAAGCATACCATTCCGGCCGGCTCCTGGATTGCCTATACCGGCGTGATGGCCTGGGCCGATGCGGTCACAGCCGTTGGTGACGAATATAATTTTAAAGCGGTTAACAAGCACCTCAAAGAAGCTGGTTACGAGGGATTACAGGGCATGATCAAATTCGGTGAAAACAATACCTGGCATGCACAGCCCGCTGCCCCTATCGTTCACTATCAGGTACAAAACGGACAACTTGTTGCGCTTTATACAGACCCACCGATCAAACCGTATAAAGATTACAAGTTCCAGGTACCTCGCTGGATTAAAAAGTAATGAGGTAGTTAAGCAAAGAATATAGACCCGGGGAACCAGGTTTTCGTTGTCAAAATAAAATTTGTATTTATGTCCTAAACTGTATGGTTCCAGGTTTAGGGTTCAAAGGATGGGGTCTATTTCGCCATGTTGTTTATCCTTAAAACAACGCGGAAAGCTGGAAGACTTCAGATCCTGTGTTGTTCCGCCGAAGGCGGACGGCAGCCGACTGCAGCTTGACTTCGGCTGAGCGACTCGACGTGAGCTCGTCGACACATCTCAGTCGAAGCCAACCCTTAACACCCCCGCTTGTCGGGATCACACGTCTGAATTTTAAATTTCGGTGTGCGTCTTGTCTTAACGAAGTGGAGATCCCGTCGTCGGGGACTCTGAAGCCCTCCGGCTTTTGCAACGTTAGTTTACACGGAGGACTGTGGAAGATTTACTAAACCAAAATGAACATCTAATATCGATCAGACTCAACTTGGGATATCGAACACCAGGCCGGATCAATTTCCCCACCTGATACGTCTTACTCATTATCTACAAAACGAAGATATTTGCAATTAAAAAACCACAACCCCAGTTCTGCTAAATCCAATTAGACTTCGCATACAAAATTATCAAAAGGAAGGTATACGACCGTCATGAGTACAGCCCTTTTAAGTATTTTATCTGGAATAGCAGGTATGATTGGATGGGGAATATACGACTTTTTAGGAGGTGTTTATTCCAAACAGATAGGACCTTTTAAATCTTTCTTTTGGTCACAACTGGCAGGTTTAATTTCTATCCTTCTACTTTTATTTGCATTCACAATAAACTTCAACCTCCCTATTTTGGTAATCATTTTGCTTCCAATCGCAGCAATTGTTTATTCTACTGGATACTTATTTTTTTTCAAAGGGTTTGAGATGGGCAATGTATCAATTGTTGCCGCAACTATGAATCTATGGGCTGTATTCACAATGCTGTTTGCTTTTATTTTTATGGGCCAACGGCTTTCCACAATGCAGACCTTAGGTGTCTTCATGATTATTTCCGGTGTTACCTTAGCATCCTTAAATTGGAGAGAAATTAAAAATCATAATTTTAAACTTTCACTTGGCGTTAAAGAAACCGTCTTTGGCGCTTTTTTCTTTGGTGTTTTTTGGAATATCAGTGAAATTATCTCAGAAAAAATTGGGTGGCTACCAACAACGCTGTTTGTGAAATTTGGAATTATCGTGTTCTTGTTGCTCTTTTCTTTTCTCATCAAACGAGAGCTTATCCTAACGAAGGCTACAACCAAAACAAAACTAATGGTCTTATTAATGGGCAGTATAGAAGCCGGAGCCGTCGCAATTGTTAATTACGGATTAACGATCGGAGATGCAATTTTGATTACGCCCATCGCTTCCGCATTATCGATAGTAACCATAACACTGGCCATTATATTTTTGAAAGACAAAGTCACAAGACTTCAAGGGCTTGGAATGATAGGAGCTATTGCCGGCATAATTGTAACTGCATTTTAAATTCTCGCCCGATTTTTCTATTGGCAGGTTCAGGACTCAATACTTAAGGCTCTCTCCAACATATTTGCAATGCTGAGGGCATTTTATATGCATTCTGTCTGTACCCTCAAGATGGATTTATTTTTTATTCGTCCTTCTTCATTCGATATTCTCATTCGTCGCTCGCCATTCTGACCGATTTCCGCAGCCTGCCGCCTTTGGTTTGATGCCCTTGGGCTATGACCACGAAGGCTTTCGGATCCGTATCATTTACGATGGCCTTCAATGCATTTACATCGGACCGATTTATTGTGCTAAACAAGGTGGTGTGCTCTGTTTTGGAGAACATGCCCTTACCGGCCCAACCGGTTACGCCCACTCCCAAACGATCCATTAAGATCTGGGACACCTCCTCCGGGGAATCGGTCACGATAAAAACGGTGCGGACCACACTGGGCCCCTCCAGGACGTAATCGGCTACAAAGCCCCAGGTAAACAATGTAACAAAGGCATACAGAGCCATCTCCCAGCCGAAGACCAACCCCGCAATCAGGATCACCCCGCCGTCGATAAGTATATAGATCTGGCTGTTGGGTATGCCGGTTTTCAATTGGATTACGCGGCTGATAACCGATGTGCCGGCCGGAGAGGTACCGCCCCGGTAAATCAGGCCGATGCCGATACCGCCCGTGATCCCGCCATAGAGAGCATTGAGCAGCAGATCCTTGGTAACGCCGGCCGGAAGAATAATTGCCAATCCATCGACTCCCAGGCTATATACCACCGTAACATAGAAGGCGCGGACGAGGAAACGAAACCGCCCCAGATAGAAAAAGCCGACGACCAACATGGGCAGGGTCAAAATCAGCATCGTCAACCCTTTGGGCCAGCCGGTGAACTCGTGGATAATGATTGCCGCTCCCGAAGTCCCGCCCGGCGCAATGTTAAACGGCGCCAGGAAGAGGTCGAAGTTGATCGCCAGGATAGCCGAACCCATTGTCAATAAAAAATATTCCGGCAATATTTTCCTAAAATCAAGATTTGCGATCATTTTTCCTATTTTCTTTTTCAATTTATCAACCTCATATTCCTTTTGGTGTCTTCGTATCTTAATGGCTGAACTTTAGCTAAAAATTAAAAACTCAATAAATTTTTCAGGGGGTCATAGAAAAAAGGCTGATGTTTGTCAATTAAAATAACCATTGCAAATTTGGGATCATATCACGGCTATGGACATCAACTGTCATTGGTGCTACAAATCAAGGCAAAATTTTCATCCGGTTAAATTGCTGAAAGTTACGACTGATGAATCTCAACCAGCTCAAAATATTTTATATGACCGCCAAAAAGGGGAGTCTCAGTATGGCGGCCCATGAACTTTTCATTTCCCAGCCGGCAGTCACCAAAGGCATCCAGCGGTTACAGGAATTCTACGACATTAAGTTTGTCGACCACGTCGGCAAAAAACTGACTCTGACCGATGCCGGTGAAGTACTTTACGAAATTGCCGAAAAGATTTTCGAACTGGAGAGCCGGGCCGAAGAAAGTATCCGTGATTTCCAGCAGCGCAAAAGAGGCCACATTCGGATACTTTCGAGTGAAAGCTTCGGCGACTATTACCTTCCCCATATCATTATTCCGTTCAGCAAAGCATATCCGCTGGTTCGGATTTCTATGAATATCCTACCAACCGAGCAGGTAATGGAACATACTGCAACCCTGAACAATGATCTGGGATTTATTTCTTATCCTGTGGAACACCCAAAACTGTTGATAAGAGAAATCCTGGAGGATCGGCTGGTGATAATAACATCGCTTATCCATCCCCTGACCCGCAAACAGACCCTTGCCCCTCAGGACCTTAAAGATGAGCAGTTGATCATGCACGAAACAGGGTCGGCACCTCGCGAGGCTATCGAGGAGTACATTCGGAAAAACGACATTTCCGTTAAAATTCACCTGGAGATATCCAGCAATCACGCCATAAAACGAGCGGTTGAAGATGGACTTGGTATCGCTTTGATTTCAAGGCGGGTGGCCATTGATGAGATCCGAGCCGGAAGACTCGCTGCGATTCCCCTGTCTGATCCGTCCATGATCCGGAAATACTACATGGTCCACCACAAGGATAAATACCTCTCCGAGCCCCTGCAGAGTTTTATCGGTGGCGTCTTTGAGTGGGCGGCGGCGTACTCGCGAGAGCTTAGATGATCGTATGGTTTTAAAACGAAATTTTCTAATTCAAAATACCCGTAGGAGGCAACCATGTACGGCAAATATCGTGAAAAGCTAAAACATGAACTCAAGGAAATTACCCAGTCCGGCCTGTATAAATCTGAACGTCACATCACATCCGCCCAGCAGGCCCGCATCAAGGTTGCTGAAAACCAGGTCCTGAATATGTGTGCCAACAACTATCTGGGCCTGGCAAATAACAGCGAAATCATCAAGGCAGTCAAAGCGGGCCTGGATGAACGGGGATTCGGCATGGCTTCCGTTCGCTTTATCTGCGGCACCCAGGACATTCATTCCGAGCTGGAAGAAAAAATCAGCCAATTTTTCGGTACCGACGATACCATCCTCTACTCATCTTGTTTTGATGCCAATGCCGGACTTTTTGAAACCTTACTGAATGAAAAGGATGCGATTATCTCGGATGCCTTAAATCATGCTTCGATAATTGACGGGATTCGCTTATGCAAAGCGGCCCGCTTTCGCTATGCCCACGGGGACATGGCATCGCTGGAAAAATCTCTCAAGGAAGCTGCCGATGCCAAAACCAGAATGATTGCGACCGATGGAGTTTTCAGCATGGATGGAGACTATGCAAAATTGAATCACATCTGCGATCTGGCAGAAAATCATGATGCCCTTGTCATGGTGGACGACAGCCATGCCACCGGCTTTGTGGGGCCCACGGGACGCGGCACACCGGAACTCTGCGGGGTTCAGGATCGGGTCGACATCATCACCTCAACTCTGGGGAAAGCGTTGGGTGGTGCTTCCGGCGGATTCACCACAGGCCGCAAGGATATCATCGAAATACTCCGTCAGCGCTCCCGTCCCTACCTTTTCTCAAATTCCCTGGCGCCGCCTATTGTCTCGGCAGCACTGAAAACCATCGATCTGTTGAAGGAATCAAAATCCGCCAAAGAAAAGTTGGAATCCAACACCATCTTCTTCAGAGAGCAGATTGCCAAAGCCGGTTTTACCATCAAACCCGGCACCCATCCCATTGTTCCTATCATGCTGGGCGATGCCAAGCTGGCCCAAGAAATGGCGGCCATGCTTCTGAAAGAGGGCGTATACGCGGTGGGTTTCTTTTACCCGGTGGTCCCCAAAGGTCAAGCGCGAATCCGTGTTCAAATTTCCGCCGCGCATTCCAGGGAAGATATGGAGTTTGCCTTGGAGAAATTTATTAAAGTGGGGAAAGAATTGGAAGTGATCACATAAAATTATTATAGACAGGATCAACAGGATTAACTGGATATCTTTTTCCCCGGATTCCTGAAGAATCCGGGAAAAGCAATCTGTTTGGCAGTGCCAACACAGGTGATTAGAAAATAAAAAAATCCAAACGATCCTGTCAATCCTGTCAATATATATAACTTAGAAATAGAATCCATTCCTTATTTTTAGCTCATTATGAAAGGCACGATGCCATGAAAATGAAAGCCCTGGTAAAAGCCAAACCGGAACCGGGTATCTGGCTGCAGGATGTCGCGATACCCGAAATCGGAATCAACGATGTCCTAGTCAAGATTCACAAAGCATCTATTTGCGGCACGGACGTGCACATCTATAATTGGGATGCCTGGGCCCGGAAAACGATTCCGGTCCCCATGCATGTAGGACATGAGTTTGTTGGTATCGTTTCAGAAATCGGCGCCAACGTTGATGACTTAAAACCCGGACACATTGTTTCCGGAGAAGGTCATCTCGTCTGTGGAAGGTGCCGGAATTGTCTGGCAGGCCGACGACACCTGTGTATGAATACAAGTGGCGTTGGTGTCAACAGGCCCGGTGCTTTTGCCGAATATCTAAGTATCCCGGTCACTAATATATGGTACTGCGACCCGGACATTCCGATGGATATTCTTTCGTGTTTCGACCCCCTTGGAAATGCCACTCACACCGCCCTTTCCTTCGATGTCCTTGGAGAAGACGTGCTGATTACCGGCGCCGGTCCCATCGGTTGTCTGGCCGCCGCCATCGCCAGGCACGCCGGTGCACGTCATGTGGTTATAACCGACGTCAATCCCTATCGCCTGGAACTGGCAAAAAAAATGGGGGTAACTCTGACCCTGGACGTACGGCGTGAAAAAATTGAAGATGCGCAAAAGAAACTGGGAATGAAAGAAGGGTTCGATGTGGGTATGGAAATGTCCGGCAACCCCGACGCCCTGCGCTCGATGTTGGCCAACATGTGCCATGGCGCCAAAATCGCTATTCTGGGTATCCTCCCTCCGAGCACTGCCATTGATTGGGATCTGGTTGTCTTCAACGGTTTGACTATTAAGGGGATTTATGGCCGCGAAATGTATGAAACCTGGTATAAGATGACGGTAATGATTCAGTCGGGGCTGGATATCACACCCGTCATTACCCATCAGTTTCACTATACCGAATATGAGAAAGCCTTTGAAATTATGCGTTCCGGCAATTCCGGAAAAGTCATCTTAAATTGGGAGGAAAATTAACAATACAGTGGCACTTTTCTATTTTGAACGTTGTCCAACCTCCCTCCTGATCTCAGATAGACAGGAAGGATTAGCGCTAGTAGATATTATCCAGCTCAAGTAGCTGCTTGAGGTTCGTGATCACGGGCACCGAGATTTCCACCGCCGGCCAATTGCGACGAACGCTATCGTGCTTTAGCCAGACAGGGTGCAAACCGGCGCTCTGGGCGCCGCAAATATCGATGCGATAATCATCTCCCACGTAAACCGCCTGCCCGGCTGCCAGGTTAAGTTTCTCCAGACACAGTCGAAACGGTTCGGAATCCGGCTTGGGGGGGATTTCATTCTCCCCGGCGACGATGATAACCCGAAAGAACTTCTCCAGCTCGGGAAAAAGACTGAAGCGATGGGTGCCCGTAATTTTTTGCCCCTGGGTGTTGGTGATCAAAGCCACTTCATAGCGGTCACTAAGGGACTCGAGCACTTCCTCGGTTTCCGGAAAAATGGTTGTTCGCTCCTTCACCGTTTCCCAATATTGCGTCTCCCACCTTTCAAGCTGACCTGTTTCCGGTGCCAGGCAGTAATAGTAGAATACCTCACGCCACAGTGAATTTCTGGAAAAATCAGACCGTTCATGAAACTCCTTGCGAAGCCGCCGGTAAATTGTCAAAAAATCCTCCCGGTTCGTTAGACCGAGATTTGCAAACAATTTGTTTTGAGCCTGCTTCTCGGCGGTGCGGAATCCATCGGCTGAATCCACCAGGGTCTGACCGAAATCGAATATGACTGCTTTAATCATAGAATATGCCTAAATTAGTTGATTAAGTTGATTGGTTGACTATGCTGATACAATTACTTAATCACCCCGGTCAACATATTCAACCACTGCCTGGGGCCTCCAATGCATACCAACCTCCAAGCATCCTCGCTTTCCAACAAGTGAGCTCTTTACCCTGTGCCCTACGACCTACGACCTATGCCCTGTACCCTAACCCCATGCGCCTCACGTCCAATGCCATATGCCTCTTCATTCCGCATTCCACATTCCGACTTCCGCATTCAAAACTGTTTCATAAGCTATTTTCTGCAAGAATCCGGCGCGGTCTTCGGCCAGATCCAACCTGATTTTACCTTTGATCAGAAGCGTTGCCGGCAACCCTTCAGGACTGGCATTGAAAAAAACCGTATAAAACACGCAGGCCGTGAGATAGGCCCCACTTGGATTCGCGTGCCGATTGTCGATGTGATGAAGATTGAGCTTCGCATCCAAAGCCTGGGCCTTTTCCCAGGCCGATCCCACTGGTGCCAGGACGGCACCAAGCTCAACGGCGATTCGGCTGTAAGCGTCCGCAATAATCTTCTGGGTCCGTGGACGGGATTTATCCGCCCAAGTCATGTAAAATACAGTTTTGGCGCCCTGCTCTCTTATATCTTCATCCAAAAAACGTGCATGGGTCAGAAAAGATCCCAAATCCTCCAGAGGACCGCCGCTGCGATCCTGGAGAACGACATAGTCCCAAGGCCCCCTCCGGATCTTTTCCAGGGATAGTGCATTCTTCCAGTGCCATTCCAGACCGACACCTTCTCCGGTAATCTGATCTATAGTCAACTCAAAGCCAATATCGTCGGCATGGACCAGTTCCCTGAGCATCTGTGGCATGTAATGCAGATAGGTATGACTGTTGCCGACGAACAGAACATTCTTTATCATTGGCAGCTCTCTATAATGGTTTGCCTCTTATCACCGATCCGGTTCGGACTATATTTACATGCATTGGCGACTAATTGCCAGTCTAAAAAGTGAAGAAGGTTGATGAACTACCCAACTTTGTGAAACACCGCGATATCGTGTCTAAAGCTTTTGCCGCAAATGCCGAAATACATTATTAAAAGTCGATTTTAAGTCGACCAAATCTGGAGGACAACATGAGCACATCTCACAATTGCCCGAAATGTGGTTTCACATCGAACTCGCCATTCAAGGAGTGTCCGCGGTGCGGTGTCATTATCAGCAAGTTTTTGCACAAAAAAAAGACTGACAGACGCGCAGACAGCAGAGACGCTGGCCGAAAAAATTCCGGCCTGGACAATCTTGAGCAGGCAGAGACCCTGATCGTCAGGCAGCAGAAGGAATGGGGTGAGATTCTTACCGGATTTGAAACCAAAAATAAGTATCAGGTGGTCGATCACTTTAGCAATCCGCTGTTAGAGGCTCAGGAGGAAGGCGGCAGCGCCCTGACGACGATCACCCGGCTGTTTTTGAAAGCACTGCGTCCTTTCACGATCGACCTGTTTTCGCCCCAGGGGGCCGGTCTTTTCAAACTAACCCGGCCGTTTCGTTTTTATTTTCACGAGCTCGATGTTAGCCAATCAAACGGCGCTCCGCTGGGCAAAATCAAACGGCGATTTGCCATACTGCGCAGAATATACTCGGTTGTCGATCGCAACGGTAATGAAATATTCGAACTTTTCGGTCCTCTACTTCACCCATGGACATTTCAAATTAAAAAAGGCAGCCAGGAGCTCGGCAAGATAACCAAAAAGTGGAGCGGTCTGGCCAAAGAGTCCTTCACGGACGCCGACAATTTCGGTATTACCTTTCCCAAGGGAATCGATCTTTCCCAGAAAGCTGTCTTACTGGGGGCTGTATTCTTGATCGATTTCGTACACTTTGAAAACAGCGGCAATCGCAATTAATAAAATAGAGGCTCGGGTAAAAACACATGATACAGTGCCCCAAATGCAGCTTCAGGCAACCCGAGCAAATTACTGAATGTCCGCGATGCGGCATTATTATTGACAAATATCGCCGACTCCAGGACAGCCTACCGGAAGCAGAAGCTTCAGCAGCGATTCAGCCGGAACCGGCGCCTGGAGTGACAGAGATAGTCAAAGATCTTTTATTTTATGTGAAACCGGAAACCAACCTTCTGATTTTTGGCGGCCGGGCCCTGTTTTTTCTAATAATTTTTATCTGGGGTTTAAAATTCATTTTCATGCCGATGTCGTCGAATTACGTGTTCGACTCAATTTGGCATCTTATAAATCTTCCCTTTCATGAGTTCGGGCACATCCTTTTTAGCCCTTTTGGCCGATTGGTAACCTCCCTGGGCGGAAGCATTACACAAGTGTTAATGCCGGTCATATGTCTGGCGGTTTTTTTGATCAAAAATAGAGATCCTTTTGCGGCCTCATTTTCCCTGTGGTGGACCGGACAAAATTTCATGGACCTTGCCCCTTACATCAATGATGCCAGATCACTGACCCTGCCGCTTTTAGGCGGCAATACCGGGCGAACTTCTCCTTATGGATTCCATGACTGGGAATTTATCCTCCAGGAAACCAAATTGCTGCGATACGATCACGTCCTGGCAAAATCAGCCGATATATTTGGAACGATCCTGATGATTTTATCCTTCATCTGGGGCGGATATATCCTCTTTAAGCAATATAAAAACCTGTTTAGAGATACGCCAAAATCTGTTAGCCACCTATCATGAAGATTTTCACAAGTGCAGCGGTAAGATTAATGCCGGACTTCTGAACTTACTCCTATTTTTACCCCTTTTCTAACTTGACTGTTGAGTCATATTTCTATAGTTTATATTAAGGCAATAAATGAATTAATTTCCCGTAGGAATTGGTCTGAAAGCAGGTCGCAATCCGTGGTCTGCAACCTGACCTTACGCCTGACATTCGGAGATTTGCTATGAAGCTGTCGACAAGGACCAGGTATGGTACGCGCATGATCCTGGATCTGGCCCAGCACTACGGGCAGGGTGCTATTCAACTGGGAGAAATAGCAAAACGCCAGAAAATTTCACTAAAATATCTGGAACAAATCATTCGGCCGTTAAAAAAAGCCGATTACGTGAGAAGCTTTCGGGGAGCCAAGGGCGGACATGTACTCAATAAACCACCTGAAGAAATTACAGTGGCTGAGATCGTAGCGGTGCTTGAAGGCGGGGATACGTTGATTCAATGTGATCAAGACCCGGAGACCTGCGAACGTAAGGATTCATGCTTGACGCGTTATCTCTGGATGGAAGCCGCCAAAGCCATGTATAAAAGGCTGGCTGAAATCACATTTGCCGATGTTATGTCTCAGCAAAATGAGATATGTAAGGGGAATATTTTTGACTGTCTGTCTCCGGAAAAGCAATCTGATCCTATCGCTTCATTGACCGAATGATGGTCTTCTTGGTTAGGGAATATTCGGCTGGGGCATTCATAGGAATTCTAATAACAACCGGCTAAGACTTTTTCCCGTTTTCGAGAATATATTTCAATCTTAACATGTCCTCTTTGATCTGCTGATTAATTTTACGCGTTGCAATCATTTTCAACAGCTTGAAATACCGCATATCCAAGTTCCCGGAAGCGGTAAATTTCGTTCCATCCTCAAACCTTCTGAAAGACATGCTGCATTTTCCTGTCAAAACGCCGTTCGTAATTCGTATACAACATGCTTTGCCGGCGGCATAATCAGTAATTTTGTTTTCTGATTCGATGCGTCTTCCCATAAACCGATTCACGCAGCGATAGGTAGCTCCCAGTCCAAAATGATTTTCGGATATAATTTCCAATTCCAGTATGTCCGTCTGCCATTTGGCATTATTTCGAGGATTGGTTACAAATTCAAATACCTGTTCCACCGGTTTATTGATCACAATGCTGTTTTCAAATTTCATAATTAAAACCCTTTGATATCGTATAAATGATAAGCTCCTCTTTTTTATTTTCAAGAGAAGCCAAAGAAACTTTAGCAAAAAAAGGAAATTACCAAAACCCCAGGAAGTTATATTCAGATGAGGACAAGATCCATTTGTTGGGAACTGTCTATTTCTTCAACCCAAAACGTTAAACCCACTTGGCTGAAACAGCATAATCTATTAACAGTAATTCTTGCTGGAATTATACCGGCACTTCTGATAGAATCATTTGGCTGACCAGGGTAAAATTGTTCATAAATTGGAGCAGTACAATGATTTTTTAGGGGGGAAAAATTATTAAATATCTAAATTGGTTAATTTTCATCCTTTTTCTAATTAGTCCGGTGTCAACTATAAATGCCCTGGAATTCCCAAGTCTTAAATCTTTGGGTTTACCCAGCTTTAAATATGGTAAGCTTAAGCGGGACCGAGATGTAAACCGCACATTTAAAACATATAGAATTCTTCCGGATCATAAATATTATACCAGCGGCCGGGGAGATATCCCATACGCTATCATCGGAGTTGAAAATGTTTATGAACTGCGACCGGGAACATGGCAGGAAATCAATCTCACCACACCTCTGTTGAGAAGCTGGGTCTCCCAGATGGATAATATCTATGGCTATCCCCCCTACGGTTCCTTAATCCTGGATAATAACGGTGAACGGATTGGAGTCTGGTATTCGAGCAAACAGTGGACGACTGTCATAATTGAAGAAAACAATGAAATTGCTGTCCTAGCACCTGAGATACCGGGTTTTCGAGGAGGCAGATGAGGTCGCTGCTGCTGTATACCCCAATGCTGCATGATTAAGAGTCGATCCCATATCGAGGCCCGATACCGCTCACTGCTGCAAAAGGCGGTCAGACGCGGCCATACCGATCTGGTTTTGACTACCAGTGCCTTACTAGAAAGTTTAAGCTCCAGGGAAAAAAATTGGTATCGAACACGAACCGCTATCATTACTTTTGAAGAATGCTGGCCATTGGGCAGCGAACTCGTTTTTAACAGGAAATTTCACAGCAAAGTCGCTGCTTTAATGAAAGTGACCCGGTCTTCGAAACTCCGTGATGCCTCCGGTCTTGGCTATCTGGCAAGCGCCTTGATTGAAGGTGATACCGCGGTTTTAGACGGCAAGACCGACGACAAGCATGTTAGGATTATAGCTGACGCCATAATGCGACCAGATGCTTTTTGGCAGTGGATTGCCGCTCGGAAAAAGTCTGATGAACAAAAGGCTCTGATCGAAAATGCGATGCGTTACAAGCAAGAAGGATTGCCGCGGGACAGAGCCGTTATCCAGGCAGCTGCCTATCTTGCAGTAATCGAAAAACCACCACTCCGATATGAACCGACGCTTCCGGATCAGGCTTTTCCATACTGGGTTGCATTTGACAAACATACTCCGGAAGGAAGACTTGTTTTACGAGATGTGTCGAGAGATCTGCACATTCCTCAGCCTCAGTTGGAATGGACCTGCTTTTATTTTGAGGGGGCTAAAACAAACGGAGAAATCCACTCCAAATGGTGGACTCGCAATTGTAGGCGCCATTTCAAAAAAGTGGGCCTTGCTATCGAGGAAGCCCACCTTCTTTGGGAGCCTGCAAAACCTCAGATGATCGAAGCCTTGGAAGGCTACAGTCGCCAACTTCATAAAGAGCTGTACCGCTGGAAGCTATCCAATCTCAAACAGGTTGAAGCCCTGGAACGCCAGGTAAAGCAGTTTATTGAGCATTTTGAAGCGGTCCATCGGGATCAAATGGAATTATTCGACAAGGATCACCTTGACAATATCTAATCACAATGTCAAATTTTGTCTATGACCGACCATGGAATTCATATCAAGGAACTGCCAAAACTAAAAAATCCTTTGCTCATCGCCGGATTTGACGGATGGGGAAATGCCCTCAACATCTCCAAGGGTATGGCCAACTATCTCATCCGCCGGATGAAAGCAAAGCATTTTGCAGATCTCGACCCCGACACCTTTTATCGCTATGATGACCAGCGACCTCAGGTCAGTATCGAGGGAGGGATTCTAAAGAGCTTCAGATCGCCGGGTGGCTCTTTCTACGCGGCTCAAACCGGTGCCGGGCAGAGTGATCTTGTCATTTTGAAAGCCGACGAACCGAATCTGCGCTGGTTTCAATTGGCTGATCAATTGTTTTCAATATGCCAAAAACTGGGCATCCATACCATTATTACTCTGGGAAGCATGTATGACAATGTGCTGCATACCGATAGAATTGTCTCTGGTGTCGCATCAACCGAGGATATGGTCTCCCGGTTGATGGAGTCCGACATCAATCCAATAGACTATCAGGGTCCAAGTGCTATCCACACCATCATCCACTCAGAAGGCTCGAAAAGGGGTTTTGAATGCATCAGTTTGTGGTCACATTGTCCCTACTACCTGCAAGGAACAACCCATTTTGGCCTTTTATCTCACATAGGGGGAATTATTGCCAAACTGGCTAATTTTCAGATAGATACCCCGGACCTGGAAGCTAACTGGAAAAAGCTTAAAGAACAAATCAACCGGCTTATTGACGGCAACAGTGAGCTTCAGTCTTTGATCAGCAGTCTGCGAAAGGAAAAAGTGAAAGGTACAACCACGAGCCTCAAGGGAACCCTTATTAGCAACAAAAAGATCATCAATCTTAAGGATTTTTTAGATCCCAAATAATCCGCCGACGCTCGGATGTTGAAGGTGACACTCCCCTATTCGCCGGTTTTATTCAAACTCCGGTTCAATAAGCTCGATGCTTACCGAAGCCCGACCGCGTCGGCAATCTTTTGCCAGGCCTCTTCTGCGCTTTCAACATACGAAAATAAATCAAGATCCTTAGATGATATAGTTCCCTCTGTTACCAAAGCATCGAAATTGATAATCCGCTCCCAAAAAGCCTGACCGAATAAAAGAACAGGGATTGGCTGCACTTTCTGAGTTTGGATGAGCGTTAGTGTTTCGAAAAGCTCGTCAAGGGTGCCGAAACCGCCCGGAAATGCCACCAGACTCTTGGCCCGCATCAATAAATGCATTTTTCGAACGGCAAAATAATGAAATTGGAAATTTAAATCCGGTGTTATAAAAGGATTGGGTGACTGCTCATGGGGAAGAACGATGTTCATGCCGATACTTGGCATCCCGGCCTCATGGGCCCCGCGATTGGCGGCCTCCATGATGCCGGGACCGCCGCCGGTCACTACGACCAATTTATCTATGCCGGTGTTGCTGGAAATCAAATGGCCCAATTTGCGCGCCTCGTCATAATATCGACTGTTTTCAAGGGTCCGGCGAGCAGACGCCACTTTCTTGGCTGCCAATGGGTCGTCCTTACTCTTATTGTATTCGGCTTGGGCTGATACCAACTGGGTCTCAGCCGTTTCAGGATCCTTAATCCGAGCGCTGCCATATATCACAACGGTAGACTCGATATGTTGCTCACGCAAAATCAGCTCAGGTTTAAGGAGCTCCAATTGAAGACGCACAGGTCGTAGTTCGTCTTTCAGGAGAAAATCCTCATCCTGAAAGGCCAACTTATATGAAGCAGATCTGCTTTGTGGTGAGTCGACTTTCAGTCGAGCCGAAAGCGCAGCTTCGCGAGCTGATGGAAAGGGACTTTTTTGTCGTATAGTTGCAGACATACTAATCCTCCAAAAATTGGTTCTTATTGAATTGCTTATATTTAAGACTGGTTATCATTTAACAGGTTCAACTTTTGAACGACAGCCACTTTCAACTCGTAAATAGCAGGGTCAACCGACGTAGGCAAGAATTAGTTTTACAGGCAGAAGTGCTTTTTCCCAGATTAATTGTATCGCGTCCGGATATTATTGGAAATCCTACGGTAAAATGAAAAACTTTTGCGGGGGATAAAAAAATGAAATTTCTGTTACACTCATTCCAACAGGGCAGTGAAAATAATCTGATATGTTGGAAAAACGAAGCGGGTCAACCCATGATATCCAGCACTGAACCCAGCATCTCATTCTGGGTTTGCAACACTTTCAGATTGGCTTCATAGGTTCGCTGGGTGACCATCATTTGCGGAATCTCTTCTTCCAAAATTACATTGGAGCTTTCTTTTTCGGTTAGCTGATCTCCCTCAAACTCCTTATAGGGAAGGCCGGGTGTATTGACTCGGTGGACATTCACCTCCACCCCACCGCTGTTGCCTTCTCTTAAGGTTGCTCTGCTTTTTTTGAATTCATCGGTGTTTACGTTGGCAATATTATTGGCGGTGACCCTCAACTTTGATTTATATGCCTGCAGCGCTGAAATCGCGCTATTGACTGAAGGAATCATCGGAATTCTCCTGTTAAAAGATAAAATCCCGTCCAATATCGAGATATTCAAGACGGGATTCGGCAATATTTAGAAACTTATCTTTTATCAAAAGCCTCGTTTCGCTTGACAATTTTTATAAATCTGACTTGTCAAAACCCTGCAAGGCACGCTTTTAAATAAAACTTCCCACAATGCCGTTGTTCTCGTGCGGCGCGATTCCTCATTACATTTGTCGTGAGAGCCCGACAGAGAAGATGCACGCACATTTGAGAAGTTTTGATCTATAGCCGTTTGGCTAAGTGAGAATTTCTATTTCAAATTTTATGCCAGTTTTTTTATTTTTAACAAATCTATTAATTTCAATTAGTTATATAATGTTTCTCCTTAGCAATATCTAAAAATGACAATTAGCGTCATTTTTTTTACCCTAAATTGTCAGTTTAGTAATGAATCGAGCTTTTATATGCTCTCATCAAAGCGTTTGGAAAGGAAGGGTTGTTGGAGAAGCTTGAGAGATGCTAACTGTTAGGAGCACCTACAATACTTTGCCGATGCAGTATGGCATGGTGAACGCTGACTCGTGGTGTTTTGTGACATGTTCCGGATTGAGTTGGAGCGCTGGATGGTATTATCTGAAAACAAACGGCGGGACTTCCTCGTCCGTGACAGCTGATTTCTTTTGGTGACGTTTGACTCTCATGTCTTTCTGTTTTTTAAAACGGCGGGGAACGCTAAATAAACCGGAAAATAAAAACATAATTATGTGGTATAACGTCCTTATTATTTGTAGAACCACATAAAACAGCCCTACTCCAAACGCTACTTCAACGAAAGTGGGTTGATTGGTGACCCAAATGCTGAATATGTCCCAATTATTTACCAACCGGTTTAATATCGCTTCCATCTCGCTATGATCCCTTTATCTTCTAGTACCGTTGATAAGAGATTTTGTCAAGAATACGAATAGCTTCAATTATTGATCATTTTTAGTCAATAATTTGACATTTCGGACTTTTCTTTTGAAATAGACCCTTTCTTCGCAAAGCAAATTATTGAGTTGGCGGATGAAAAACACACTTGTGTCGAAATGCATAAATGGTTTTGTGAGAAAAAACACGAGTGTATAGAAATAAGGAATCTATAAACTGGTCTCGGATTATAGTCGGTGAAGAATCACTGACATCGTTTTTTTTCTTAAGTTATTGAGGAGCTAACCGATCTAGAGTGCATCAGTGTGCTGGCGGGTACACTGTGATATATAATTCCTTAGGGCAAGGGGTGGTCCTTGTGGATCACCCCTATTTTTTTGATCATCGCATCCGCAATCCACCACAGCCGTCCTATTTGGTTCACCCGCTGTCAAATTTGATTTATCCTTGAAATTTCCCCCGTTAAGTCAAGTCGATTCGATAGTGAATTGTAAGATCCCACGGCATAACTCGACATAATTTTATCATAGGTGAATAAAGAATCTGATTTTGCTTTAAAAATGAAAATTTATGCTTAAATTAAATTAGACTAAGTAACGTTAATAAAAAGCTTTTGATATGAATTCCAAACTAAAAATTGCAGTCGGCGTGATGGTACTGCTGACGGTTACCGGGCCTTTAATGGCCGAAGTAAACTTCACAAAATTGGTGAGGAGTATTCGCCCTGCCGTCGTGACGGTCGTCGTATATGATGCGAATCATCAGGTTAGCGGGATCGGGAGTGGATTTTTTATTGATAAATACGGACATTTGATAACCAATTATCATGTTCTGGATGGTAAATATGCCGCAGAAGTAAGAACTTCCGATGGGAACTCTTATCCGATCGTACTGGTTGCGGCGGATAATAAATCGGTTGACCTTGTAAAAGTGTTGGTGGATATCCCCAGGGAAAAGGTTAAATGGTTAAAAGTCAGCGGAGATTTACCTTCAATTGCCGAGCAAATCTTGGTAGTTGGTAGCCCAATGGGACTTGAGCAGACCGTCAGCGAGGGCATTGTGTCTTCGATTCGAGAAATTCCATTGGTGGGAGAATTTTTTCAAATGTCAGCTCCGATTTCCCCAGGATCCAGCGGTGGTCCGGTAATCAATTTGAAAGGTGAGGTCATTGGTGTCAGCACGTTTCAGTTTGTTCGCGGCCAAAACCTTAATTTCGCCATCGCCGGGAAATCTGTGCTGACTCTAAAACCGGCCCGACTCGGCCTGACTATTTCTTTGTGGACCTTTGCCAATAGTTCGCAGCAACCGAAGCTTGCTGAAGAGCTTTGTCGCCAGGGACACAGTTTTTCAATAAACGGCGATGACCAGAAAGCCCTTGAGCTTTTCAGGGAAGCAATTGAACAAGACCCGAGAAGTGTCATGGCATGGAATGGATTAGGCTCCTGTCAGGTTGGACTGAACAGACCGGCTGCCGCCATAGAGTCATATAAGCAGGCTATAAAAATCAATCCCAATGACGAGACGCCACACTTCATTTTAGGTAATTTTTACGCTAAACTCGGTCGACACCAGGAGGCAATCGAATCCTACAAGCAGGTAATCCGAATTAATCCTGATTTGGAATCCGCATACTTTAAGCTCGGACTGAGTTACGCTCAGCTTGGCCGAATTGATGACGGGAAAGACGCCTTTAAAACAGTCATACAACTGAATCCGGACGCGGCTCCGGCCCACTTCAACATTGGCATAGCATATACCAAACTTGGCCGCTACCAGGACGCCATCGTGGCTCATCAGGAAGTCCTGCGAATCAATCCCGAATTTGCGCCGGCATACAACAATTTAGGCGTAGTATACGGCAAGCTGGGAGACTCGAACACGGAAATTAATTCCTACAAGGAGGCCATTCGGATCGATCCTGATTTCGCGCCGGCTCATTATAATTTAGGCTATACCCTCTTTCAAAAAGGCAACAAAGCGGCCGCCCTAGATGAATACAAAATCCTAAAAAGCTTGGATGAAGACGCCGCCGACAAATTGTTTGACCTCATTTATTACTAAAGATGGAATTGGAAAAAGATAGCATATGCCTGCCTAACAGCAAGGCACATAACTGTTTCGGATGTAGCCCCATCAATCCATCGGGACTACAGATGAAATTTTACACAAACGACTCATTGGTCTTCTCCGAGGTATCGGTTCCGAAGCATCTATGCGGTTGGAACAATCTGATTCACGGTGGGATTCTGTCGACGATTCTTGATGAAATTATGAGTTGGGCTGCAATTTATCTGTTAAAACGGATCACATTGACTAAATCGATGGCGATTGAATTCCTGAAGCCGGTATATATTGAACAAACATTGATGGCTGAGGGCAAGATATTGGAATTAAAAGGTAAACACGAAGCAGTGATGGAAGGAAGCCTGTCGAACAGCGATGGGACAATATGTACCCGATCAACCGCAAATTTTGCCATATTTTCGCCCGCAGTCGCCAAACGGTTAGGAATTGCGAACGAAGAGCATTTAAGTTGGTTTGAACAAATTTATAATATGAAGCGATGACATAAGATCGAGTAATAGACTGAATCGTTAATTTGCCCTTTTTAATAAAAAAACTAAAGAATTTTTCTTATGTTCCGAAATTAATATTAGGCCTGTGCAGTGTATTAACACAGCGTCATTTACCTCCTTTCTGATTGGGGTGGCTTACGGGAAGCCACCCCATTTTTTTTATATATTATGGAGACTATGACTAACGATCCATGGAGGCCGAAGAGGTGAAGGAACGAGTGGAAGCTGATCGAATGTCAAAAAGAGCCGCCTCGCAATAATATTGAAATAAAGTCACCCGGACTGCCGCGAGGCCAACAGAGCACTTAGTTCAGTGACGGTTTCAAGCTGCAACAATACCGGATTGGATGCCATCATATCAGATTGCTCGGCCTGGCGTTTCATTTTTTCGAACGCTTTTGCGGTCACACGTTCCGGACCGGCCACCAACCGTACACAGGCCTGAAATATGAAAAAGCTCAATAACAGTATAATACCGATCGACCACAGGGCATGGAGAAAAAAAGAACCCGCCAGATATTCTCCCACCAAAAACCCCTTTACGGTGATCCAACCGCTGTAACCCAGAATACCAAATACCGGCAGGTTAAACACAATTTGAAGTAGTATGCCGGAAAGCTTGCGTGAAACACGTTCAATCTCAGATTCCAGGGTCTCGCTCCAGATCCCTGCTAATTTTTCGCTGAGCCTATCCCCGCCAGGCAAAGCAGTTTCCACCCGGCGGACGGCGCCGTCAAACCCGCCGCCAATCAAAGACTCGGCGATATCCGGCCAGTTGGTCATGGTGGTGAGTCGGTAGGTCCTCAGGCCTGCCCCCACCCGCTCATCGCTGCGGGCGTCGGCCGTTGCCGATTTTGATTCTTTGAAATGTTTCCAGGCTGAAATCATACCCATTATCTGGGTTACAGGTCGACCGAATCTGAAAAGGGCAGCCATGCCGGTCCCGAAAATCAGCAAACGGGCCCAGATGGCAATCATCCATCCCATGGGCCCGACCCACCGTTGGGCCAATTTCTGATAAACCATCAAGCCGATACCGAAAAGCTGTCTGGTGTCATCATTTTTCATGGTGGTAACAGCTTCAAGAAAAGATTTTTTTTCTGCTTCGCGTATTTTTTGCTTGGCCGTCTCTAAAGAAGCGCTGTACCCGGAAACCTCCTGCTCGACTTCATCGAAAACAAAATCCCGCAAACTTCTGGTATTCTCAAGCCGCCGATCCAGCACATAGCCGGCGCGGTTGATGCTGTCAAAGATCAGATTTTGCAATTCTTCAAATTGATCAAAATCATGCTTGGGAACTGCTGTCCGGTCCCATTGCGGGTCTGTAAGATGCCGCCGGGCGGATACACACAGAGTGTGGTCCACGGATGTTTGCCAGGCTGCCTGAATATACGCTGAAAAATCCAGTAATATCCGATTCTGCAGTTCCAGCTCATCCAGACGATCGCATTTATTCATCACGCTCACCAATGACTCTCCATTAAATTTTCGGATAAACGGGGCCAGAAAATCAACATGGTCTTTTCTTTTGGGGTTTTCAGAATCAAACACGCAGATGAGCATATCGGAGCACATGATAGCTTCACGCACCAGTGGTGTGTGTTTTCGGTAGGCCATACTGTCGGTGTCCGGTGTGTCGATGATAATGACATGCTCCAATAACGCCGCAGCCGGGCTGGATTTGACCTCCACGGAATCGCTACCGATGTTTGCGAACAGCTGTGCAGCATCCCGGTCGTCGCTGCTGAAAACAATGACATGTCCGGTGGTGGGTCGCTGATGTCCCGTCGGCGACAAATCATCGATCCCCGCCAAGGCATTCAGCAGGGTGGATTTTCCGGCACCGCAGGGGCCGACAATGGTCACTACCAGCTTCCGTTCGAAGCGCTCGGCAATCCCATCAATCATCCGGATAGCCTCATCGCACTGTTTTGTTAACCTTGTCGCCGGAAGCCATAGTGACAGGTCCGCCATTGTTGAGCTCAGCATGTTGAGGTCGTTTTTAAAGCCTTCAATTTTGCCGAGTGCCTTGAGGGTGGCAGTCTGTCGGGTCGGTAGCATTATTGCTCAACTCCTTTCGCGCACACCTTTATTGCTTGCTCGTTTTCATGGATCAGCGGGTCGGCGTCGGCAATGTTTTTTCGAGCACACCGCAAAATGCCGCCGGTTATGTTTTCCTCAAATAGGCGCTGTACGGTTTTTAATTTATGGTTCAACCAGGTTTGTACAATGGGTCCCAGCATTTCCTCGATCTGTTTACGATCGGCTTTTTTCAACCCAGTGGTAACCGGTATCGCAAACAGTGCATAAAGATCTTTGGCCCCGAAAAGTCCGGTCAGCTTCACTTTTATGCCGGCAGCCCCCACCGGATCTCCGGTGGAAAGAACATAGGTGACCGCAACCGTTGCCGGCAAGACGTTCAGCAACGCCCAGAAGGTCTGGCTTATTTTGTGCCACAGCCCCATCTTACGACGGAAATGATCGGCAAGTTGTTCGAGATCTTTTTCCATGTCCCTGGAAATCGTCGTGATGGATTCTTTTTCGGCCAGGATCGATTGCAAAATGGATTTAAAGTCCCTGGCGCGCAGTTTTTCCTGTTCCGTTATCACCACCGGATGAGCATCAACCAAAAAAGCGAGTTTAGAACCTTCGCCGGCGGGTTCGACCCGGGGATTTTGTGCTTTTTCCAATCTTTTTTGTGCTTTGATTTTATCAATTATTTCAACCATTCGTCGGGCAACAGAATCACTTAAGGTTCCACTGACGGATATCTGGCGGCTGACCGCCTGATAGTGCATGCTCGTCACCGCCGTCACCAAATCCTCATCCACTTTTTCCGCGAACTCCTTTGAAGCCGAGGGTTTCGGTTGACCCGCAGATAACTGGTCTTTGGCCCAACCCGCCGCCCCAATCAACATTTTCAGGGGTAATTCGATGACACTGCCCGTTTTGCGCATAATTTTCACATGGGTCGGGTCCGTGGCCGCCCATATCCGGGCAAATCGCCTCATGACGCGATCCATCGGAAAATGCTTCAACGCTTCGTGAACACAGTAGCTCTGGGCTGTTTGCAGCGCATCATAATATAGACGCAGTTCATCGAAAGAAACTTGGGCATCATCATTTATGGTCCCAGCGCGTTTGTAAACGTCCCTTAAGATGGATGCATACAATTCGGACCGCAGCTTGGGCGCATCAACCGATTGCAGCGCTTCGGCAAAACCCGGGCTGTTGGCATCAACCGGTTTAAGTTTCATGAAACCCTTTCCGGCCGCTACATCATTGTCTTCATCGGTGCGATAAACACCGAGAAGATACTTGTCGGCCAGCTCGCCGTAAATGCCTTTTGCCACCGTCATGGCATGATCCAGAACCTCTTGTTGGGTGAAACTCGGGTAAACTCGATACACCAGAAAGCATTTGCGTTTACCGATCCCGGTGAGCATTTGCGCAATAAAATCGGTGTTGTCACGGTTGTTATAATTTGAGTTGGTGAAGATGTAGATGAGGATGTCCGAAGTTTCCAATGCCATCCGGGTGACCTCCCGGTTGGTATAGGCCCCTTTTGCACCGGTGTCGAAATCTGGGGTATCCAGAATCACCAGGCTGTTCATGGGGGATCGGTTCAGCACATAGAGCGGTTTTCCCGGAACCGTCAGTTCTTCCCCGGCGTTCAAGGGATCCAGAGCCAATTGGAAAGGTCGTGCCAGTTCGGCTAATAGATCTGTCAGCCCGGCCCGCAGTGTCGGAATGGAAAAAAGCACGCGTCGATTCAATCCCGCAGTTCCCCCGGTGGGCGAAAGATGGTCTCCGATCAGCGAGTTGAAAAGGGTGGATTTTCCAGAGGAACCGCCACCGCAAATAGCGGCGACCACCGGAAAATCAGGTGTCAACCGGGAAAGCAGCTTGGCATCGACGATGTCGGTCCAGAAACGAATTTGTTCATCGTTTCCGAGTTTGAGCAAATCGGATAAATGGGGAATATTTTCTCTGAGTTTTTTTAACGCGTCAAATAGTGCTGATTCCATAATAATTCTAAATTCTATAAAAAAATTTATATCTGTTAAATATGATCACGATCAGGTTGCGAATCAATAGACAAAATTACATATCATTTGGAATTCAATCTTGAAAATGATAAAAGTTATTCTGTAAAAGAAAATGATCACAAGATCGACGTGTGGGCCAATGAAGGTCTGGTATATGACGACAACTCTTGCGGAATTAGAAATCTTAACCCTTGACTGTCAGGCAACCGGAGCGAATCCGCACAAAGGGCATCTTCTTGAGATCGGCTGGTTTCCGACACAGGCATCTGCTGCCGATAATTCGGCGCTGACCGGTCTTCAGTCTTATCTGGTTGGTTTGCCTGCTGATGCAGTCATCCCGCGACCGGTTGAACGGATCACTGGGATTTCAAGCGATGTCGCAGGGGCCGGCATATCATCCGAAAGCGTCTGGGAACGTCTGGTCAAAACAGCCCAGCAAATCACCGCCGGGAACCCCGTGTCATCTTGTCCGCTGGTTATCCATTTCGCTCGCTTTGAAGAGCCATTTTTACGCCAGCTTCACCAAAAAAACAGCTTCAAAAACGCTTTTCCCTTCCAAATCATCTGCACCCATGAGATTGCGATCCGTCTATTACCCGATCTGCCGCGCAGGGGTATTAGAGCCATTGCAGGCTATTTTGGTCATGGCATGCCTGAGCTCAAGCGCAGTACCGATCATGTTATTGCAACTGCATTCATCTGGCATAAATTGGTCGGACTATTAGATACAACCTGCGGCATATCCGGACTCGACCAGTTGATTGACTGGCTGGCAGCCACCAAGCCACCCGGCCGATCCGGACGATCGTTTCCCATGAATCCCGAGGTTCACCTGCGACTGCCGGAAAAGCCCGGCATTTATCGAATGCTGCGGGCCAAGAAGGGCGATCCGCTCTACATCGGCAAGGCCAAATCCCTCAAACAGCGGGTAAACACTTATTTTCGGCAAAAAACAGCCCACGCGGAACATACGCTGGAGATGCTGACCCAGGCCCGAGAGCTGGATTTTACCCTGACGGGATCTGCCCTGGAAGCCGCCATATTGGAATCCGATGAAATCAAACGCCGTTCACCCCCTTATAACATTGCCTTGCGCCGACGGGAGCGTGCACTCACATTTTGCACCAAAGACCTTTGCCACACTGCCGCCGTAGCCGAAGGGGACTATACCGTGGGGCCCCTTCCCGCAGGCAGGTTTATTAAGACAGTTACGGCTTTCGGCCTTTGGTTTAGGGGCGGCATGCAGTTGGGGACGGATAACCACATGGATCTCGTCAGCGCTGTTCTTGCCCTTCCACCGGATTATACCCCTGAGATCCATTGCTTACGAGAGGGTTTCGAAAAGTTTCGGGAAACGTACATCAGCCGCCTGACGCATCAATCTGCTTTGCGGGTTCTAACCGCACTGGGCGCAGAGCTTTGGCGTAAACGGCTGGAAACCGACGCAGTTACAGAAATGGTTGAAGAAACCGAAAACGAAAGCAGTGGCGTTGATGCAGAAAAAGAGGAATCAGACAAGGAGCACATAGGGACGTCGGAGACAGTTGCACACGCCATTGAAAACATGATCCTCCATAGCGCCCATCTGATACGACGCTCCCGCTGGTTCTGCCTGCTGAGCGAGTCCTCTCTGGCCTGGACATCCGCCGATCATCCGGACAATTTAAAAATACTGGTGGTTTTTGAAAACGGATCCATTCTCAATCGAAATATTGTGAAATCCATAGAAGAGATTCCGATACCTCCGGGCCGTGCGAAGTCATTTCGATCCCGACAAAAAAATATTGATCTGATAACCTACGATCGGCTGCGCGTCCTGACCACCGAACTGCGGCGACTCGTTTCCGAAGGCCGGGATATCGCATTGCGGCTCAGTCCCAGGGTGACCCTGAATCGTCGGAGAATAACGAAAGTACTGCGATGGGTTTAATCCGCATCCTGTTTCTGGCCGACACACACCTGGGCTTTGATCTCCCCTTCCGCCCTCGAATTCAACGCCGCCGAAGAGGACCGGAATTCTTCGCCAATTTTAAACGTGCCCTGCAACCTGCCGTTATAGGCCGGGTGGACTGCGTGGTGCACGGCGGAGATCTTCTCTACCGCAGCAAAGTCCCTCCTCGTCTTGTCACCATGGCCTTTGAACCCCTCAAACAGGTTGCCGATCAGGGGACCCCGGTCTATCTGGTAACCGGCAACCATGAGCGGTCGGCCATCCGCCATCGTCATCTGGCCGAACATCCGAGGATCCACATCTTTGACCGGCCGCAGACCTTTCTATTGCATAAAGGGGGTTTTACCCTGGCAATAGCAGGATTCCCCTTCGTGAGGCATGGCATCCGCAAGGAGTTTTTACATCTGTACGATCAAACCGGCCAGCGTCATGTAAATGCGGATGTTCAGGTTCTATGTATCCATCAAGCAATCGACGGGGCCACCGTTGGGCCCGCCGGTTATATGTTTCGCGATACTCCGGAGGTGATCAAAGTATCTGAAATTCTGGCAGGCTTCGCCGCTGTTCTGTCAGACCATATTCACCGCTTCCAGATCCTGGAAAAGGACCTTCAGGGAAAAGCCTTGCACACCCCCGTATTTTATCCGGGCGCCATCGAGCGCACATCTTTTGTAGAAAGAAATGAAAAAAAAGGGTATTTGATCCTGGAGTTTGAATCAGATGGTTTAAAGGGCGGCAGGTTAAGACAGTGGCGGTTTTATGAACTGCCCACCCGGCCCATGATTCAGCTCAATTTGCATCCCGGGGATATGGACGCTGCAAAGCTCAAGTCGTACCTGGAAAGCACTATTGGCGAGCTGTCGCAGGACGGCATTGTCAAACTAAAAATACACGGCAGGATTTCTCAAGCGGCCATGGCAGTTTTGCGTGCCGTATCCCTGCGCTCCCTCGCACCGCCGACAATGAATATCGATGCTGCTTTTCAGGAATATAATTTCTTCTAAAAGGATGTTCCTAAATCGGTGCACGAAAGAAAGTAACAGAACCGGTCTCCTATTCAAAAATTGTCCCCAATGCATTGATGTCCCAGTTATTGTTATAAAAGAAAGCGCCATTACTGGCTTGGCATTCACTCTGTATAGCAAATTGATGGGCTTTCTGTAATTCTGCAGAAGACCAGCCCGCCTCTTCCGGCGAAACCCATTCCAAGGAATCATCATTAGGTATCCAACCTCCTGCCCAATTTATTCGTGGGCCATTCACTTCTGCCAAACAGCTTAATAAAACTCCAATACACAAACAAATAAATGAAGCTCCCCGCAGCAGAGCTGCGAGGTATT
>Ga0316190_10000532_pt1 | contig 26510 bp, 23 predicted proteins | sample Eddworburrow2_MG_FD_204929 | JGI IMG/M metagenome (GOLD analysis project Ga0316190, IMG submission 204929) | Coastal sediment microbial communities from Maine, United States - Eddy worm burrow 2 | ecosystem: Environmental > Aquatic > Marine > Coastal > Sediment | place: USA: Maine | collected... | reverse complement strand
GTGATGTCGAATTGCTGGGGCATATCGAAGATCCGCTCGTCCCGGTTGGCCGAGACGAAGAACACGACCACCTTGTCGCCCGCCTCGATCTTTTGCCCGGCCAGGCTGGTCTCACGGGTGGCGGTGCGGCGAAAGTGCAGCACCGGCGGGCCGAAACGCAACATCTCGTCGACCGCGGTGGGCAGCAGGTCGAGATCGGCCACGAGGCGAGCCTGCTGGTCCGGATGATTCAACAGGTGATAGAGCCCGTTGGGGATGCCGTTGCGGAGGGTCTCGTTGCCCGCCACAGCGAACAGGAAGAACATGGCCTCGAACTCGGCGTCGGTGATGGCGCCGTCGTCGTGTTGGGCCGCCAACAGGAGCGACATGATGTCCTCGCCAGGCTCGCGGCGCCGCTCCTCGGCGAGCGCGGCGGCGTAGACATACAGATCGGCCATGCCCTCGCGGGTGCGGGGGTCCGGCATGCGTCCGTCCGGTCCCCGTTCGATACTCGCCCTTCGCTCGAGAGCGAGTTTGGCCATCGGTGACGCGTCGGTCGGGTCGAAGCTGTCCGAGCCTGCGTACTCGTCGTCCTGATAGCCGATCACCCGGTTGCTCCAGTCGAACAACAGCATGCGGTCCGCGGCCGGCACCCCCATGATCTCGGCGAGGGTCAGCAAGGGCAGGTCGGCCGCAATGTCCTTGGCGAAATCGGCCTCGCCGCGCTCGATGACCCGGTCGACGATCGCGGCCGCCCGTTGACGGATGACCGCTTCGACGTTGCGGACGGCGCGCGGCGTGAAGGACCGGGAGATCAACGCCCGGATACGGGTGTGGCCGGGCGGGTCCTGGTTGAGCATGGTCTGGCGGACGAACTCCAGGTCTTCGTCGGTGAGCGGATCGCGGATCTGGGTTCCACCGAGATGGGAGGAGAACAGCTCGGCATCGCGCAACACGGTCAGCACGTCGTCGTGGCGGGTGACCGCCCAGAATCCCGGGCCGGCCTCCCACCCCATCAGGGCCGGCTCTTCCTGCCAGGACACCGGATCGTCGCGGCGTAGCCGGGCAAACTCCTCGTGCGGCGCCCCGTTGGCCGCATACGCTCGCGGGTCGAAGATGTCGACGTCAGCCATGCCTCGATCGTAGCGGTCGCGCTTTCCGCCCGACCGACCCCCGACCCGCCCCCGTTGCTCGTGGAGGTCCCGCTCAGCGAGGCGGGTCGATCTCCGCGGCCGGTCCCGAGAGCGCGCGAGGGATCTGGCCGACGTCGCGCCGCCAGGTACTCCCGGTGTGATCCACGAACCGGAGCCACCAGCGCACCCCCTCGCCGCTGCCCGGCGCTTCGCTGCCGTCGCCGAACTCCCAGATCTTCGTCTCGCCGACCTCGAGATACGCGAGCGAGCGGGTCACCACCGCTTCATCGAGCTCGTCGGGGAACTCGTCCCCGAACCGCTCAGGCCAGATGTGCAACCTCAGGTCGCGGACCACGAACGGGGTGGTGTTCTCCACGCGGGCCGTTCCTCGAGGCCCGTCGCCGGTGCCGATGACGGCGTCGACGGTGACAGCCAGCTGGTTCACCGCCATCAGCCTCTCGTACCACCGTTGACGATTTTCCCGCTGATCGTCTTGTCGCTTCGACCAGACCTGCCAGGCGAGCGTGACGAGCGCCACCACCGTCCCCAGATCGGCGATGACGCCGAGGGCCGTCTCCCAGCTCACGAAGGCCCCTGGGCAAGACTGCGGGGCGGGGCGGTTGCGGCGCGGGGCGGTGTGCCGTTCAGGTCGATCACTCCCGCCCGGTCGAGAAATCGGAGACCATCCTCTTGTAGCCGGCGCAGCCGTTGGATGTGCTCTTCTCGTCTGGTCCTCGGCATGTCCGCGTGTTGCACAAAACCGAGAAGGCTCCGACACGCCGCAACCGGCACGAAGTGGGTTCGGTCCCGGCCAAAGGTTCCCAACCGTTCGAAGCGGGCGACCCGCAGCTCCAGCTCCTCTGGATGGGCCCCGACGGGGGTCAGCTCCGCTTTCGCCGCGGGGATCAAGAAATGTTCGATGTACTCGGTCGCCAGCGCGGCGCGGAAGTCATCGTCGAGTACCACCGCTTCGGTCAGGTCCTCCTCGCAAAGATGATGAGGGAACCGGGACCAGTCGTCGGTGACTGTGAGCATGGCGCACCAGAACAGGTACTCACAGCTCACCGCCAAGCGGCGCACGAACAGGTACCCGGCGGGGCGGAGCGATACGACGGTATCGAGCTCGATCGGCGCGCCGGGGTCTCTCAGGTCAAGCGAAACCAGACCGTCGCTCTCGAAGCCGTGCGACCGGGCGCAGACCTGAAGCTGCGCTTCGAGCGAGTCACGGTCGATGCCGAGGTTCGCGAAGAAGTTGACCAGGTCCCGGAAACACGGCTCGTCCGCATTCGCCAGGTACTGGAGCACCTTGAGGCGCTGGAATCGAACCGTGTCGGGCACCAGATGGTCACCGCTGAACACGTTGAGCAGTTGGGGCTCTTTGGGCACTCGACGCTCACCGAACACCAGATGGCGCCACAACAACGACCGAAAATCGTGGATGTCGAGCTGAGTTTCCAGGCCCTTCGGGCGAGGGAGCAAAGGGTCCTGGCCGGTCAGCGCACAGCTCGCCACGTCGAAGAGATGGGCCAGCGCGGACCGCAACGAGTGATTGTGCCATTCGAGCAGGAGGACATGGGTGGACAACCAGCTGGCACCATCGTGAGGATCGAGGTCCTCCACCGTCTCGCGACATAGGTCGAGGAACCCGTCGAGGCTGGAGAACCCGGCCGTGTTCAGCTCGTCGGCGAGGACCTCGTCCCGGTAGGAGAGCCCATCCGGGTCGCGGCTCACCGCTTTGGCCAGCACGTTCATCCGATTGTTGAACACGCTCGAAACGAAGGTGAGATGGTCTCGGCCCACCCCTCCCCCGGGGCCGGTCCCCTCCTGTTCGACATTTCTCAGGACAGGGTCACCGCCGTGCGCCTTCTCGGCGACGAGTGCGCCGAGCTCCCCCGGCAGCTCCACCACCACCATCGTCGCATCGCCGGTGGGACGATCCAAGATCCCCAACAGGTTCGAAGTGCGCACCGACAAGACGGCGCTGACATCGACCCCGCTGTGGGTCAGTTCCTGAAGCCGTTTGGCCAACTCGAGATGCAAGCCGCGCGAGAACCGGTCCACATTGTCGATCAGGAACACACAATGATGCCCGTATTCCTCGGCCAGGAAACCCAGTAGCACTTCGAGCCTGGCGGGCTCATCGTCGCCCAGGACCCGGTCGGCCTCGATCGCCAGTCGGCTCAGCTCGGAGTCCTCCTGGATGAGTTGCACCGGATCCATGTCGACCTCGAGACCCCGAAGCCGCGCCTCTTCCCAGAGCAGGTGATGAACGGGCGAGTGGCGCAAACGGTAGGACTTCCAAGCCGAGCCGAACGCTTTCTGTGCTTCGCGCACGGCCGGTGTGGGGTCCGAATCGTCGAGCAGCTGGTCGATCAGGCTCCGGTACAGGACCCCGAACACCTTCTCGTAGTTCGGTTCGGCCCCCTCGGTCTCACCATGGCGAAGGGTGGGACCGAAGCGTTTGAGGTTGACATAGTGCACCGACCGGGCCGGAAGATCGACCAAGCTCAACCGGTCGCGCTGGCCCAGGTGGTCGGCCAGCTCGTGAGCGGTTCGCATCATGATCGTGCTCTTGCCCGAGCCTCTAGGGCCCGACAGGACGGTCAGACAGGGCGAGGTCTTCGCGATCTCGACCAGCCGATCGACCTCGGGTCTGTGGACGTACAGCTCGGCAAAGAACCGCTCGGCGAGAAAATGGCGCAACCGCTCGAGCTGGGCCGAGTGATCGTCGCTTCGCCCCCGGCTCGCGGTCGGGTCGTGCTCGTCGAGGCGAAACAGCAGGGTCTCGCGCATCAGGTTCCGTAGCCGCCAAATGGTGTGCGGCGTCGTTCTCGGGGTCAGCCGAAGCTGGTCGAACATTCGTTTCGTCACGCGCACCCTCCGTCGCCGCCAACCGCATTGGCCAGCCCGCCGTAGGCCGCCCGGCCGTCACCTCGCCGCCGGGGAACGGTGTGATATCCAGGCTAGGGGGCCGAGCGGAAAGGGAGACCCTATGACGAGTGTTCTTCAGCCGATGGGAACCGCGCGGTACCCCGCCGCTACGTTGGCTCGGATGAAGGATTTTCCGTTGCGGCCCGAGTCCGCTCGATGACGCCCGAACAGACCGCCGCGTGCCAGCTGCTGGAGAGTGCCGACGGCTCGACGGTGGCGTTGCACGACCTCGGCGGGCAGGGACCACCGGTGTTGTTCACCCACGGCAACGGGCTCAACGCCGGCATGTGGGCCTCGGTCGTACCCCTGCTCACCGACCGGTACCACTGCTATGGACTCGACTTCCGTGGCCAGGGCGCGGCCCATTCGATCGATCCCACCCTGGCCGTCGACCGGCCGCGGTTCGCCGACGATCTCCTCGCGGCCGTCGACGCCATCGACGGCGACGGGCCCATCCTGACCGCCGGTCACTCATTGGGAGGGGTCGCGACCGTCGTCGAGATGCTGCGCCATCCCGACACATTCCGCGCCGTCTGGTTGTTCGAACCCGTCCTCATTCCCGACACTTTCGGCCGCCCGCCCAGCGACGCCGCCTCCCCCCTGGTCGAGGCGTCCCGCCGTCGCCGCCAGGTGTTCGATTCGGTCGACGATGTCTATGACCGCTTCCGGTCCAAGCCGCCCTATTCGACCTGTACCCCGGAATCGGTGCGGGCCTATGTCGAGATCGGCACCTACGACCTACCCGACGGGACCGTCCACCTGTCCTGTCTCGGGGAGAACGAGGCCCGGGTGTTCGAAAGCGGCACGCCCCAGGATCTTTCAACCTATGCGGCCATCACCACCCCGATGGTGGTCGCCCGCGGGGGCACCGCGGATGAGGGAGACATCCCTGCCATGGTGGCCCCGATGATCGCTGACGCGCTGGGCAATGCCACCCTCGAGACCTTCGACGACCTCACCCATTTCGGCCCGATGGAAGACCCCGGCGCGGTGGCCGGCTCCATCCGGTCCTTCTTCGAAAGGATCGGTGCCTGATGGCCACGGTCGACCAGCTGGAGTACTTCACCTACGGCACGGATGGAGGGGTGGCGACCATCACCTTCAACCGTCCCGACCGCCGGAACGGTCTCGATCCCAACGTCATGCTCGAGTTCGAAACGCTGATCCACCGGGTCCGCAACGACAACGACATCCGGGTGTTCATCGTCACCGGGACCGGGACCGCGTTCTGTGCCGGCGCCGATCTCGATTACGCCCGACGCCCTACGAGCGATGAGGACAAGACCCGGGCGGTCGCGGCCATGGGTCTCGTACCCCGGATCATCGGTCGGGTGTTCGACGTGATCGTGAGCATGGACGCCATCTCGGTAGGGGCGATCAACGGCTTCGCGATCGGCGGCGGTTGGTCGATCGCCTTGGCGTTCGACCATGTGATCGCCGTGGAAGGGGTCGAGTTCTGGGTGCCCGAGGTGGACCTCGGGGTCCCGTTCCGGGGCCTCGCCAACATCACCCTCACGGAACGACTCGGACCGACGCTGGCCAAAGAGGCCTGCATCCTGTGCCGCCATTTCAGCGCGGAGGAGCTACGGGACCTCCGGGTCATCAACCAGGTGGTTCCGGCCGACGAGCTCATGGCGACCGCTCGCCGGGTGGCCGAGGCGTACGCCTCGAAGCCTTCAAAGGCAGCGGTGGGCACCAAACGCGACATCAACAGTGTGCTGTATGGCACTCGGCATTACTGATCCACACCCCCGACGCTCTTAAGAGGACACGATGGAATACGAACCCCAGCCCGGCCTGCGCCCCCCCGGCATGGCGCACAGCATCTATGCCGCATTGGTGGTACCCCGGCCAATCGGTTGGATCACGACGCTCAGCTCGGACGGGGTCGTGAACCTGGCCCCCTACAGCTTCTTCAACGGGGTAGCGGCCGAGCCGATGAGCGTCATGTACTGCGCAAACGGGCCTCACACCGAGGGCGGCCCCAAGGATTCCCTGCAGAACGTGACCGAGACCGGCCAGTTCGTGTTCAACCTGGTCACCGCAGATCTGGCCGACGCGATGAACAAAACGTCGGCCGACGCCCCCCGGTCGGTCGACGAGATGGCGCTGGCCGGTCTGGAGCCTCAGCCCTCGATGAAGGTGGCGCCACCACGGGTGGGGGCCTCCCCCATCCATCTCGAGTGCGAGCTCGACCAGATCGTGGAACTGCCCTCCAATGAGACCATGCTCAACCGGATGGTCATCGGTCGGGTGGTGCATATCCATATCGCCGACGAGGTCATCGTGGACGGCATGGTCGACTGGAAACGCCTGCGCCCCCTGGCCCGCCTCGGCTATATGGACTACGCCGAGATCGCCGAACCCTTCACCATGAACCGCCCCGGCTGACGCCGGTCCGGCCGGGATTCTTAGCGGCGCCGCGCCAAGGGGGAGGTCACGTTGGCGAAGGTCTCGTCGAGCGAGGTGACGATGTCGACCACCGTGGTCCGCCCCGAGGTACGGGCGGCGTCGATGGCGGTGTCGATCGCCGGGGCCACCTCGTCAGGGCTCTCCACCCTGATCCCGTCGAGCCCCATCGATCGGGCGATGGCGGCATGATCGAACGGGTCGAAGCTCGATGCGATGGGCCGGTCGCGCTGACCGTGTAGCACCCAGCCCAATGCCTGGTTGTTGAGCACCACAACCGTGATGGGCAGGTGCTCCTCCCGGCTGGTCATCAGGGCGTTCATGCCGATGGCGAACCCGCCGTCACCGCACACCGCCACCGCCGGGCGTTCGGGTTCAGCCAGCCTGGCCGCCAAGGCCGCGGGGATGGCGTAGCCCATTGCGCCCACTCCCGCCGGTTGGATAAACGACCCCGAGCGCCGGGACCGGAAGTAGTGGGTCATGAAGATCCGGTTCTCTCCGGCATCGCCGCAAACGATGGCGTCGTCGGGCAGGCGCGCCGCCAGCTCGCCGATCACCCGTTGAGGCAGGGTGGGGATCGCAGAGGACACCAGCTCGGGGGCGTCGAAACGGCCGTGCTCGGCCACTGCGGCATCCAACCAGGCCTTGCGGTGCGCCGGGGCCGGGCCTCCCTCTCGACTCGACAACTCCTCTCGCATATGGCTGAGCACCACCTTGGCGTCACCGGCCACCGCGACCTCCACCGGGGTGGTCCATCCCAGGTTCGTGGGCTCCACATCGACCTGGATGATGGCTTGTCGAGCGGGGTCGAGCAGCTCGGGATGCTGATTCGCCGTCTCCGATGGACCGAGCTTCGAACCGACGACGAGGACCACGTCGGCGTCCCCAACGACCGCGTTGGCGAGCGAGGTGCCGAAGTTTCCGAACACGCCGACGGCGAGAGGATCGGTCTCGGCGATGGCGCTCTTGCCGTTGGCGGTCGACGCCACCGGCGCACCGAGCTCCGCGGCCAGCCGACCCAACTCGTCGTAGGCCCCGGACAGGCGCACTCCGCCACCCGCGACGATGACAGGGCGCTCGGCCCCGGACAGCAGCTCGGCGGCCCGCGCCAGCGCGGTGGTGTCGATCGCCGTGCTTCCCGCCATGTGAGGTCGTCCCCGCCGATAGAGCAGGGGTCTGGTGTCGGGACCGACCCGGCCCCGAATCGAACGAGAGGAGAACAGCACCGCCACCGGACCGGGCTCCCCGGTCAGCGCGTGCTTGAGCGCCAGCTGAGCACAGTGCGCGGCTTCTTCGGGCCCGTTGGGCACGAAGACCTGTTTGCAGACCGCGCCGAACAACGCGAGCGCGTCCCAGGCCCCGTAGCGACCGTCGCCGGACTGGTAGGGGCCGTGGAGGCCGTAGGGCGCCCCGTCGGACAGATCGCCGAACAACAGCATCGGAGTAGCCGACAGTTGGCCTTCGATGGCACCGATCGCGGCTGCGGTGAGGAAAGCTCCCTGGCCCATGGCCACCGCGGGTCGACCCGTGAGGCGCCCGTAGATCTCAGCCATGACCCCGGCGCGGGTCTCCTCGCGGACCAGAACCGAACGAATCGTGTCGGTGTGGTCGTAGAGCGCGTTCCAGATCGGGATGGTCAGACCACCCGGCATACCGACGACGAGATCAACACCCCCGTCCTCGAGCACTCGGACGACCGCCTCGGATGGGCTCACCTCATCGTCGAGCAACAACTCGGCCATGTCCACACTCCCCTGGTTCCGGACGTCCGACCGCGACGAGCCTACGATCTCGCGGCTCCCGCCGCTCGGCCCTCCGGTTTCGCCGCCCGAGTTGCGACAGCGTCGGTTGTCGCCGGGCATCGGGCGAGGGATGATCGACCCGATGGACTACTACGACCTCGGCCCGTATCGACGTTCGGTCACCACTACCTCGGACGAGGCTCAGCTGTGGTTCGATCGCGGCCTGAACTGGCTCTACGGCTTCAATCATGCCGAGGCCATCCACTGCTTCGATCTGGCGGCCGAGGCCGATCCCGCCTGCGCGATGGCCCACTGGGGTGTGGCCGTCGCCATGGGCCCGAACTACAACATGCCTTGGCGTCTGATGGACCCCAAGAGCAAGGCCCAGAATCTCGCCGGTGCCCACGACGCGGCGCAGAGAGCACTCGCCCGTCGGGATGGGCTCACCCCGGCCGAGGCCGACCTGATCGATGCGCTGACCTCCCGCTACCCCCAACGCGAGCCGATCGAGGACCAGAGGCCGTGGGACAAGGAATACACGAACGCCATGCGTCAGGTCCATGCCGGCCACCCCGACGATCTTGACGCCCTCGCGGTGTTCGTCGACGCCATCTTGAACGAGACCCCGTGGAAGATGTGGGACCTGAAATCCGGTGGGGTCGCCGAGGGGGCAGGAACGCTCGAGGCCCGCGAAGTCCTCGAACACGCCTTCGAGGAGTTGCCCGACTCGTGGGACCATCCCGGACTGCTCCATCTCTATGTTCATCTGATGGAGATGTCACCCACCCCCGAGGTGGCGTTGCGGGCCGCGGACCGGTTACGTCATCTCGTCCCCGACAGCGGCCATCTGGTCCACATGCCGACCCATATCGACGTGCTCTGTGGCAACTATCACGACGTCGTGGTCTACAACCAGAAGGCCGTGGAGGCGGACCGCAAGTGGCTGGAGCGGGAGGGTCCGTTCAGCACCTACACCCTTTACCGCAATCACAACCATCACTTCGTGATCTACGGCGCCATGTTTGCCGGTCAATACTCCGCGGCGATGGCCGCAGCCGAAGAGCTGATCACCACCATGCCCGAGGAATTCCTCCGGATCCCGTCCCCGCCGATGGCCGATTTTGCGGAAGCGTTCGTCGGGATGAAACAGCACGTGCTCGTACGGTTCGGGCGCTGGGAGCAGATCATCGCCCAGGACCTGCCCGACGACCCCGAGTTGTACTCCGCCACCACCGCGCTGATGCTGTACGCCAAGTCGGTGGCCCACTCGGCGCTGGGCCATGTGGCCGACGCCGAGCGGGAACGGGCCGCGTTCCTGGCAGCCAAGAACAAGGTTCCCGAGACACGCCGAGTGCACAACAACACCGTGGTCGACCTGCTGGAGGTGGCCGAGGCGATGATGAACGGCGAGCTGGAGTACCGGCGCGGGAACTTCGAGCTGGCGTTCGATCATCTGCGCCGCTCGGTCGAGATCGAGGACAACCTGGCCTATGACGAGCCTTGGGGTTGGATGCAGCCCACTCGACACGCGCTCGGGGCACTGCTGACGGAGCAGGGACGCCATGAGGAGGCGGAGGCCGTCTATCGGGCCGACCTCGGCCTGGACAGCACCTTGAGTCGGGCCAGCCAGCATCCCAACAATCTGTGGAGCCTTCACGGCCTACACGAATGTCTCGTCCAGCGGGGCGAGACGGTGGAGTCGATCCTGATCAAACAGCAACTCGACCTGGCGCGAGCCCGATCCGAGGTCGAGGTGAAGGCCTCCTGCTACTGCCACCAAGCCGCCATGGCCAAGTGATGAGCGCATACCGACGATGCCCGGACCGCCGACCATGATGGTGCGATGGCGGTCGTCCCAACGCGCGGTCGTCTTTGGCACGTTGTACCGCGCGTCGCCGAGGCTGACCATCGCGTGGTGGGCGTTGCTCTTCACCGGTGGGACCGCCCCGACGGTGTTCACCGTCGCCACCGGCTTCGTCATCCGGGCGGTTGAACAGGGGAACGATCTCGGCCCTTCGCTGACCCTGTTGGGGCTCACCTTCGTGCTGATGCAAGTGCTGGCGCCACTGCACTCTGCGGTGGGCATGCTCCTCGGGCGCCGGACGTCGAGCTGGATGAACGATCAGCTGCTGGGCACGACCACACAGCCGCCGGGCCTGGCCCATCTGGAGAACGCCGACCTCGCCAGCCGGCGTGGTGTTCGTCGCCTCCGGGTTGGACGCCTCGGTCGGTTCGGTGCTGCTGGTGCTCGCCGCCGGCGGCCGACTCTCGGGCTATGTGGCCGCGGCGGTGACCGAGCTTGGCTTCTTGCGTGGCATCTGGGTTGGTTCATCCCGCCGTCTCGGCTGGCTTGAGGCGAAGCTACTGACCAAGATGTACGCCCCGACCTCGGGGCGGATCATGATCGACGATGTCGACCTGGCCCGTGTGCCGAGCGCGGATTGGCGGGCCCGCCTCGCCGGCGCGTTCCAGGACTTCTTCCGCTTCGAGCTCCGGGCCCTGACCTCGGTAGGGGTTGGCGACGAGCCGCGCGTCGAGGACCGCGACGCCGTTGGCACCGCCGCCGAACGGTCCTGGCCCGCGGCTTCATGCGTGACGACCCACTGATACTGGTGCTCGACGAGCCGACCTCAGCCCTCGACGCCGAGACTGAACACGCCCTGTTCGGGCGCTACGCCCAGATGGCGGGCAGTAGCGCCGACTCGGGGCGGATCACGATCCTGGTGTCGCATCGGTTCTCCACCGTGCGCATGGCCGACCTGATCGTGGTGTTGGACGGCGCGCGGCTGGCCGAACACGGCAGCCACGAGGAGCTGATGGCCGCCAACGGCACCTACCGCGAGCTGTACGACATCCAAGCCGCGTCATACCGCTGATGGCCTCCTCACCCCCAGATGAGCCCCCTCGGCCGTTCGACCTGGATCGGGCTCCCGGGAAGGCGGATCTCGTGGTCGACGACAACGGGGTGACCTTCCTGATCGTGGCGGCCGGAGGCGTGTCGACCAAGACCCTGCGCCGACTGCAACTCGAGCTCGACACCGGTCGCTGGGTCAGTGTCGTGGCCACCCCGACCGCCGCCGCGTGGCTCGACCACTATCAGGTCGGTCCCGTCATCGAGGCGATGACCGGCTGGCCGGTGCGCTCACAGATGCAGTTCCCCACGATGCCGACCTTCGACCCGCCCGGGCCGCGGGTGGTGGTGTCACCTTGCACGCTCAACACCCTCACCAAATGGTGGGCCGCCCACAGCGACAACCTGGCCCTCTCGTTGTTGTGCGAGGCGGTCGGCCGAGGGATCGGGTTACACCATCACCGAAGCCTCAGCTCAGACCGCACGCCTCGGCGTAGCCGCGCAGGGTGGCCTCCATGTCCGAGGTGCGGACCGCGGCGCCCAGCACGAACTCCTCCACCCCGAGGCTGCGGGCCCGGTCGGCCATCGCCGCCACCTCGTCGAGCGACTCGGTGGAGATGGGCAAGCCGAGCTTGAAGCTGAAGTCGTCGTCGGTGACCGCCCGATCATGGTCGGCCATGATCTGGTGAAGCTGGTCGAGGTGGGCTTCGACATCGTCCTGGGCCCACCAGCCATACCAGCCGTCGCCGAGCCGGGCGGCCCTCCGCATGGCCGCAGGTGAGTCGCCACCGATGATGATCGGCGGGCCGCCCGGATAGAGCGGCTTGGGGTTGAGTACTGCGTTCTCGAACTGCACGAATTCACCGTCGTAGGTGGCCCGATCTTCAGTCCAGGCCACCCGAATGGCCTCGATGTACTCGTCCAGACGCTTGCCCCGGCGCTCGAAAGGCACACCGAGCGCGGCGTACTCCTCCCAGGACCAACCGGAACCGACACCGAGCTCGAACCGCCCACCGGTGAAATGATCCAAGGTGAGCACCTCTTTCGCGGTCAGCAGAGCCGGCCGTTCGGGCAGGATGAGCACCCCGGTCAGGAAACGTAGGTCTGTCGTCACCGCCGCCGCGGCCTGACAGACGAACAAGGGGTCATAGATGCCGGTGTCGGGCCCCCAGTTGGGGGCGCCATCATCGGTGTACGGATAATCCGACTCATAGTCCGGAAAGAACACGACATGCTCGGGGGCGACCAGCGAGCGATAACCGAGGGCCTCGATCGACTGAGCGAAATCGTGCAGGAATCCGATGTCCCGTCGGGGTGAGTTCCCGAACATCCCGGCAATACTGACGTCCATGTCATCGCTCCTCGCGGCCTGATCTGTTCTTCTGCCGGAGTCTCGCGTGTACCGCACCATCCTGCCCATCGAACGCCCATGGATCTCCGAAAACCGACCTGGTCAGCTCGGGCTCGCCATAGCGCTCCCTCGAGCGTGAGCAACGCCGGTAGCGCACGTCTAGCGTCACGAAGAACGGGCTCACCAGGCATAAGGACCACCCATGACAAAACGTCCGATCAACGGAACCGAGTTGTTCGTCGAGACGGTCGGCTCGGGCCCACCGCTTCTCATGTTGCACGGTGGCCTCGGCCTGGACCACACCAGTTTCCGGCCCTACTTCGATCAGCTGGGCGATCAGGCCACCGTCGTGTACTACGACCATCGGGGCAACGGCCGTTCGCAGCGCCTCGCCAACTACGAGACCGAGTTGACCTTCGACAATCTGGTGGCTGACGCCATCGGCGTGCTCGACGACGCCGGCATCGGCCAAGCCACCCTGCTCGGCCACTCCTACGGAGGTTTCGTCGCCCAGCTCGTGGCGATCGCTCACCCCGACCGGCTATCCGGGCTGGTCCTGGTCGACACCGTCCCGGCCTTCGACTACGAACCCGCCTTGTCGGGCAGCGACGAACAACTGGCAACATTCGGCCAGGTCCTCAGTGGCGCTGCCACCGACGACGAATCATGGAAGCAGATGTGGGCCACGATCTGGCCCCTCTACTTCCACACCTACAACCCTGACGACGCGGCCCGAATTCACGCCGGCACCCACTACAACGCCGATGCTTGGAACCGCTCGGCCGCCCTGCTCGGGGCCTTCAACACCCTCGAGCAGCTGCCGGCGATGCATGTCCCCACACTGGCCGTAGCCGGGCAACACGACTTCATCACCCCGCCAGAGCCCGGGGCCACCCGCCTCCAGGCGCTGCTACCGAATGCCGAACTGGCCATCTTCGCCCACAGCGGCCACTACCCGTTCATGGAAGAGGAGCCGACGTTCTTCGCTCGCTTGCGGGCCTTCCTCGACACGCTGAACTAGTGGGCGTGAAGGTACCCGACCCCCATTAGTCCTTTGGGGCCGGGGGGACCAGGGTGAACACCACCAGGACCAACAGCACCATCACCACGAAATAGAAGAGCCACAGCGGCTCGAAGCCCACCGCCGCGCCCGCTCCGGTCGCCTCGCCCACCAGAGCGATGGCGATGGCGATCCCGAAGGCCGCCCCGACATTACGAACGGTGTTGAAGCTGGCGTTGGCCTCACCCCAATAGTTGGAGTGCACATGCTTGAGCAGGGCCGCGTTGAGCTGAGGCGACACGAGCGCCCACCCCGTTCCCATGGAGGCGATGACCGGGAACAGGGACACCCAGTAGTTGGGTTCGGACCCGATGACCAGCCACTGCCAACCCATGCCGGCGGCCAGGATCAGCGAGCCGATCCGCACCATCCAGGTGGAGCCGTACTTGTCGGAGAGACGTCCGCCGAGGCTGGTGGTGATCCCCGAGAAGATCGGGCCGGGGGTGAGCGCGATCCCGATGGTGAACGGCTCCCAGCCCCACACCCGACTCATGTAGAGGGGCCACATCAGCCATGACGACATCCCGGCGAAATGGATCAGGAAGTTGGCAAAGTTTGCGGTCCACACCGGCCGCTCGGCAAACAGTGAAAGGTTGAGCAAGGGCTCCGGATGGCGCCGCGACTGCAGGACGAACAAAGGGAACAGGATCGCCCCGGCCACGAACGATGCGATCACCACCGGATGGGCCCAACCCCACGCCGGGCCCTGGGAGACGGCGAACACGACCAGGGTGATGCTCGCCGTCCCGAAGGTCACGCCGATCAGGTCCAGCGGCCCGGGGATGGTGTCGGCCTGTGACTCTCGCAGCAGCCGCCAACCGGCGAGCAGACCGATGGCGGCGATCGGCGCCGTAAGGAAGTAGAGCCAGCGCCAGCTGGCGAACTCCAGCATCGCCGCGGCGACGCTGGGGGCAATGGCCGAGGCGATCGGGGACATGGCCGCCCACACCCCGACGGCGGTGCCGTGCCGTTCCTTGGGGAACTCGGGCAGGATCAGGGCCAGGGAGGTGGGGAGGACGAGCGCACCGGCCATCGCCTGGAGCACCCGCGCCGCGATCAGGACCCAGATCGTCGGCGCCACGGTGGACAGGATCGATGACACGATGAACCCGACCATGCCGATGCGGAAGATCCGCAGCCGTCCCGATCGGTCACCAAGGCGGCCGCCGATGAGCATGAACCCGGCCAGCCCGATGAAGAATCCCGACGACGTCCAGGCCACGATGCTCTGGCCCGCCTCGGGAAACGCGGCGGTCAGGTCATCGAACGCGATGTTCGTGGCGGTCGAGTTGAACGAGACGAGTACCGCGCCGAGCGCGCTGACCGCGAGGGCTTTCCAGGCTCGGGCCGGAACCGCCGGGATGGGTTGGTCCGCGGCGGGCCCCGCCGAATCGATCGTCTCGCTCACCGAACCAGGATGGTCCTGAAGCGCACGCCCGATCGAATCCGCGTGCCGACGCGGGCGGTAGACCGACCGAACCTGAACCGCCGGCCACCGCTCGCCTACGCTGCGGGGCCATGGGTGACATCGTGGAATTTCCCGTCAACGGCACCAACGCTCGTGGCCATCTGGCCATCCCCGACAGCGGCAGCAGCAGCGGCAGCGGGCCGGGGTTAATCGTGATCCAGGAATGGTGGGGCCTCAACCCCCAGATCAAGCGCACGGCGGACCGCTACGCCGCCGAAGGGTTCGTGGCGCTGGCCCCCGACCTCTATCACGGGGAGCTCGCCGAGCACGACGAGATGGACAAGGCCGGCCAGCTCATGGCCGACCTACCCGCTGAGCGGGCGGCCAAGGACATGAGCGGCGCGGTCGACTACCTCGTCGGCCATCAGGCGACGACCGGCGAGGGCATCGGGGTGGTCGGCTTTTGCATGGGCGGGATGTTGAGCTTCCTGCTCGCCGCCGAACGCCCGGACCGCATCGCCGCCGCCGCCCCCTTCTACGGGTTCCCCCAGGGCGACGCCGAACCGGACTGGTCGGTTGTTTCGGCCGTCGTCCGCGGCCATATGGCCAACCCGGACGACTTCTTCACCCCCGACAGTGCGCGAGCGTTGGAGGCCAAGCTGACCGGGCTGGGCAAGGACGTGCAGCTCACGATCCACGATGCCGGCCACGGCTTCATGAACGAGGAGAACCCGATGGGCACCTACAACGCGGACATCGCCGCCTCGGCGTGGACCGAGACCGTCGAGTTCTTCCGCGGCGCCCTCGCCTGAGCGGCCATCCCCCTACAACTTGGAGATGATCTCCTCGGCATGGGCTTTGGTCTTGGGGCGTTTGAACACATGGGCGATCACGCCCTGTTCGTCGATGAGGAACGTGGTGCGGGCCAGACCCATGAAGGTCTTCCCGTAGTTCTTCTTCTCGCCCCACACCCCGTAGGCCTCGATGATCTCGTGGTCGGGATCAGCGAGGAGGGGGAACGGCAGCTCGTGCTTGTTCGCGAACTTCTCGTGACTGGTGTTGTCGTCGGGTGAGACCCCGATGACCGAGATGTCGTGTTCGGCCAGCAACGAGAGGTTGTCGCGCAGGTTGCAGGCCTGGGCGGTGCAACCCGGCGTCGAGTCCTTCGGATAGAAGTACAGCGCCACCTTGCGACCGGCGTAGTCGGCCAGCGACACCGTCTCACCGGCGAAGGTCTGGCCGGCGAAGCCGGGCGCCACAGTCCCGGCTTCGAGGGGCATTGGTTTCTCGGCCATCGGTGTCGTCCTCAGCGTTCGTCGGGGCCGCTGCGCAACAAGTCGCCGGCCAACGCACCAGTGTGCTCGCCCGACTCCATGAACACCTCACCGTTGACCAGCGTGTAGTCATAGCCCTCGGCCCGCTGGATCAGCCGACCGGCTCCTTCGGGGAAGTCGTGACGATAGTCGGGCATGGCGAGGCGCATCCCTTCGAGATCCAGCACGTTCACGTCCGCGAACGCCCCGGGTGCGAGCACTCCCCGCCCTTCGAGACCGAACAGCTGGGCCGTGTCGCTGGTCAGGCGCCGGATGGCGTCCTCGATGGTGAAGGTCGGATGGTCGCGAACCCAGTGGGTCAGGAACCAGGTGGGTTGGCTGGCATCCATGATCTGGCCGACATGGGCCCCGGAGTCCGCCAGGCCGAGCACCACCATGGGGTCTGACAGCATCTCCTCGACCGCATCGAAATCGGGGTTGAGTAGGGGGTGATTGATGAAGGTGGTGCCGCCCGAGGAGATCATCAGATCCATGTAGGCCTCGGCCAGGGTGACCCCGCGTTCGGCGGCGACCGAGGGCAGGGACCGGGCGGCGTCGGGCCGATAGTCGGGGTCCGGCCCCGCCAGGACATAGTGGCGTTCGAGGTCGGTGGCGAACGGACCGTTGGCCTCGGCTTGGGCGACCAGCTCGGCGCGGCGATCCGGGTCGGCGTAGACCGCCAGCTTGTCGGCCACGGTCATGCCCCGCATGGCCTTCCACGCCGGGTTGCGGTCAAACGGGCTGCGGATGTGGACACCGAAGAGTACGCCGATGCCGCGGGCGGTGCTCTGGGGGCGGACGTTGGCGCCTTCGGCGTTGCCCTGAGCGGTGAACTCCATGATCTTGCGGTACTGCTCGGGCAGGTGAGGGAACTGGAAGAACGCGAACGTGAGCGGCCGGCCGCTCGACTTGGACACCGAGGTCATCCAGTCGACCTCCGACTGGGCCTGATGCCAATCGGCGGGGTCGTCGGTCTCGAAGCGCGGTACGACCTCGAACACGCCCCGGTTGCGGGCGCGGAGCGGGTCGGCGAGCGCGTGGAGCTCGTCGGGTAGGGCGAAGGTGCCGGGGACGGGCCGCCCGTCGGGGGTGCGGTGACCGAGCACCCGGGAGGTGGAGAACCCGAGCGCGCCTGCGGCCATGGCCTCGTCGACGGTGTTGACCATGACGGCCAGCTCGTCGGCGTCGGGGTGAGCGTCCCGGTCGATCGAGCGTTCGCCCATCGCGTAGAAGCGGACGGCGCAATGGCCGACCATGCCGCCGAGGTTGATGCCTTTGGGCATGGCATCGAGGGCGTCGTAGTAGTCGCCGTAGGTGTGCCAGTTCCAGTCGAGGCCCGACATGATCGACTTGGCCGGGATGTCCTCCACCGACTCCATCAGCTTGGCCAACAGCTCGTGGTCGGTCGGCTTGACCGGGGCGAACGTGACCCCACAGTTGCCGACCACCACCGACGTGACACCGTGCCAGCACGATGATGAGCACGCCGCGTCCCAGGAGACCTGGGCGTCGAGATGGCTGTGGATGTCGACGAAGCCGGGCGTCACCAGCCGGCCCTCGGCGTCGATCGTGCGGGTGGCGGTACCGTCCAGGTCACCGATTTCGGCCACCCGATCCCCGACGATCCCCACATCGGCCTTCCGGCCCGGTGCACCGGTACCGTCGATGACCGTGCCGTCTTTGATGATGACGTCGTAGCTGCTCACGTTGGGCTCCCCATGACCGGTTCGTCCCTACAGTCTCGCCCCATCGGCCGGTCGGTGCACGTCGGGGCCCGGACCGCGCCCGTGGAGCCGGTGCGCCCGTCGACCTTCGGTGCGCGTCTGAGCGGCGGCCCCTACCGTCGGGCGGGTGAACCGTCGCCCCCTGATTCATTTGGCGCAATTCCTGGTCCACGGACCCGCCCATCACAGCCTGGCCATGTGGCGCCACCCGCAGACCGAGTGGTCTTCGGACGAATGGGCCCGCCCCGGCCTCTATCAACACATCGCGCGGGTGTGTGAAGCCGGCCGGTTCGACATGGTCTTTTTTGCGGACATGAACTACATCTCCGACAGCTACACCGGCTCTTTGGCCCCTTCGTTGCGCCGCGCCGCTCAGTCACCGGTGCACGATCCAATCCCCCTGCTGTCGTGGATGGGCGCGGTCACAAGCCATATCGGTTTGGCATCGACCTTCTCGACCAGCCATTCGCATCCGTTCTATGTCGCGCGCCTGTGGGCGACCCTCGATCATCTGACCGGAGGGCGGGCGGCGTGGAACGTCGTGACCACGCTCAACCGCAATCAGTCGGCCAACTTCGGGGAGGAGATGGACGACACCGACCTGCGTTACGACAAAGCCGAGGAGTTCATCGAGGTGTGCGCCAAGCTCTGGGCGAGCTGGGACGAGGGTGCGGTGGTAGCCGATAGGAATGAGGCGGTGTTCGTGGATCCCGACCGGGTGCGGCGGATCGACCATGACGGCCGGTTCTACCGGTCACGAGGTCCGCTGAACGTCACCCGTTCGCCCCAGGGCGGCCCGGCCCTGATCCAGGCCGGCACTTCGCCCAAGGGTCGTGATTTCGCGGCCCGTCACGCCGACGCCGTCTTCGCCATCCAGCCTCGGGTCGAGGACGCGGCCGCGTATTTTGCCGACATCAAGGGCCGGTTGTCCGACCTGGGCCGTGACCCCAGCCATTGTCGGATCCTCTTCGGGGCCCAGCCGATCCTCGGCGCCACCGAGGCCGAGGCCCGCGAGAACCAACAACGACACAATGAGCTGGTGCCCCTCGAAGGGGGTCTGGCCCTGTTGTCGGCTCACCTGAACCTCGACCTGTCGACGATTCCGTCCGACGCCGTTCTCGCCGACCGACCCGAGCCGGAACTGAAACGGATGCGCACCCGGTTCTTCACCCCCGACGGCCGTGCCATGACCCTCGCCGAGGTGGCACTGCGCCACGGTCAAAGCGTCGGTCTCCCCCAGTTCGTCGGCACCCCCACCTCGGTGGCTGACCAGATGGAAGCCTTCATCGACGAGGTGGGAGGCGACGGCTTCATGCTCTCGGCCATCCATTGGCCTGGCGCGGTCGAGGACTTCGTGAACCTCGTCGTCCCCGAGCTCCAACGCCGCGGCCGCTTCCGGACCGACTATCCCGGAACGACCGTACGCGACATCCTCCGCCAGAACTGAACCCTCGTACGGGGAGGGCGGGCGGTGAGGCTTCGGCCGGCGTGGCACAGTCATCTTCATCGAAGACCGGCTCCAACAGGGACCCAAACCACCCACCCCCGGAGAACGTGGCAGCCTGAACCCAGAACGGTCAATCCACAACCCTTGACGACCTTCTTTTTCAGGCCGGAAGGTCGGGTTTGCGGGCGACCACAAAGTGGTGATCGTTCTGGAATCGGTAGGCCCCGCGAGTGTCCCGGCAGTGTTCGATCGCTTGGAGCACCGCGGCCTTCACGGCTATCGGGTCCGAGTGACGGAGTGCGGGAACAGCCGGTCCGACGCTCGACAGCGCTCGCCACGCCGTGTCGCTGTCGGGCCACTCGATGATCGAGACCCGCGCCCCGCGCTCGACAACATCGAGGCCGGCGGTGGTCAGCATCTCCTCTGCCACTCCAGGTGCTGCGATGTTGTTCAGCTGCTTCATGCTGTCAAAATGCTGTTCAGGTGAGTGGCGGGCGTAGGCCTTGAAGCAACCCCGCAGATCGTTGGGCTTGCCGCCTCCCCAGAAACTGATCCCGATCATGCGGCCTGGTCGGAGTACCGAGCCGACCTCGATCCCGTCACCGCCGACTCAGCTCGATCTGGACTCGTTCTCCACCGTCATCTGGGCGACTGGGTTTCGGCCGACGTACCCCTGGCTCGACGACCAACTACTCGACCGGAAGGGTGCCATCCGCCATGACGGTGAGTGATGGAGCAGCCCGGGATGTATGTGCTCGGCCTCCCCTTTCAACGCCGACGCAAGTCGAGCTTTCTCGACGGCGTCGGTCCCGACGCCGAAGAACTCTGCTCGCACCTGACCGGCTACCTGGACCGCCTCGCCGAGCGGTTGTCAGGGGCCGTCAGCGGGTCGGCGAGCTGAGGGTCTCCATCCAGGCGACCGACTCGTCGTAGATCTGTTCGATGCTGTGCGAGTCCAGCGGGTTCTCGTCATCCAGCCCGACCTCGCCGCGGAGCTCGCGTCACATCATCGTCAGCCCAATCGTCAATGTCGGCGTGGCCGAGCCCCGTATCGCCGTGAGCCAGCGGCGAGCGTTGTCGGTGTGGCCAAGCCTCCAGGCCAGCGCTGCCGCGGGAAGGAGCAGATCGGGGAGCCCGTTGTCATTGCTGTCGCGACGCATCCCGAGTTCCGCCTCGGAGACGGCCAAGCGAGTGCCATCGATGTCGCCTGACGACCCGATGGTGACCGAACACAGTATGGGGAACCCCCAGCCGGCACCCGAGTCATCGATGATGGGCGCCATCCCGATCATCAGTGCCGTCGTCGCCTCTCGTGCAATCCGGGGCTCGGCTACGACGTACACCGCCATGCGGAATATCTCAAACAGGTTGGCCGCATAGTCAAACGAACGGCCCTCGACCCTTATCCCGAGCTCGTCGAGGATCAGCCGGGACTTGTCCGTCCGACCGGCCACCAAATTGTGCGCGACAAGGTAGCCGGTCGCAACGTCGGCCAGTGCATGCGCATGTGCGCCCTCGGCAATGTCGTAAGCCTCCTCGAGCATCGCGATCGCCTCGTTGGCGTCTTTGAAGACCGTCATCCAAGACGCGATGACAAGCGCGTTCGCCAGCTCCTCTGGCGTGCCGTGCGACCGCAGGCACGTGAGCGCCACCGCGGATCCGCGCCCAATCCAATCGGGGCGCCGAGCCGGGAGGCCGGCCGCGGAAGCGGTCGCGTTGAGATGCCCGCGCTCATAGTCGGAGAGATCGAGTTTGGTGAGATGGCGATCGATCCGTTCGATCACCGCCGCGGACCGGACGCCGCTCTCGTAGTTGTAGTTCAGCGTGAGGGCACGGAACAATGCGGCGAGCTCACCGGTGTGCCCAGCCTGCGAGAGACGATCCTCGACCGCCCGATGATCTTCGTAGTGGCGCCTTGCCCAGGTCAGCAGCTCGAAGGACGAATACCAGTCCTGTGGCTCGTACGAGTTCAGGTGGTCGAGTATCCATGTCGTGTGCCGGTCGAGGTAGGCATCGGGATCGGGGGTGCGCAACCAGGCCTGGCGGGCGAAGAGCTTGACGGTTTCGAGGAGCCGATGACGTTGACCGTCGCCGGCGACCAGGCTTCGATCCACGAGCCCTGCAAGCGTGCGCGTCGGCACGCTGATACCGAGACCAGCACTGATCGCGTCGACGTCGTCGACCGAGAACTCGGAGGGAAACGCCGCGAGCTGAAGCAGCAGAGTCTGCTCCTCGGGGCCGAGCATCTCGCAAGTGCCCGCCGGGACGAGGTCGACGAACCACACACCGTCGGTGTACTGGTTGGCCTGATCGGCGGCCACAGCGGCCGCCAACCTGGTCTTGCCGGTGCCGCCGATTCCCAGCAGCGTCACCAGCCGGTGGTCACGGACGAGCCCACCGACGAGGGCGATATCGGCATCGCGCCCGACCAGTGTTGTTCGCTCGACCGGCAGGTTGTGGCGCACGGCCTCGAGCGTTCGCAGCGGTGGGAACGATTCTGCTCCAATCTGGAAGATCCGCTCGCTGGCGGCGAGATCTTTCAGCCGGTGTTCGCCGAGGTGGGCCATCCTGGTCGCCGATGACCGCCAGATAGCGTTCGGCGTTGTGGGCGAGAAGTTCATGCCATCCCGACTGACCATCGAATGACTCAGCAGGCGTCGCATGCATGCGTCGGATCGAGCGTCCCAGGTACCGCAACAGTTCGGGCGTGGACCCCGCGACATCGCTCCATGGCACCCCGTCGACGCCTTTCATCAAGAGGTAGATCGTGTCGTCGTGCTCGGCCGTGCCAAGAAGCCGCCACGAAGGACAGCACCGCAGAACTGAACGACTCGCTGATCGGCAACCGCGTCCGAACTTCCAGCCCAAACACCGTCTTCGCCACATGAGCCAGATCATCCACCCCGGCGACGGTAGCCACGATCGGGGAGCCGTCCGTTGCTCGGTCGGCACCTGTGACTCGAGCCTCACCCTTATCCAGCCGACCCACTCTCAAACAGGTGCCGGCTCCTCGCCGCCCATCCATCCCGCCACGCGGCGTCCTCAATTCCGCCATTTCAACTACGGTGTAGTGTCAGAATCTGCGTCCTGGTGTGACGGGCGCCTGGACGCCGATGCACTCACCGGCATGTAACACCAGCCACCAGGAAAGCGCTCAATACGGCCATGCTCGCTCGCTTCGTTCAACTTTTTTCTTCGCGACCCCGCGTCTCGCTGGTGCTCTGGTTCCTGATCGTGGCGTTCGGTGTGCTGTCGTATTCGACGCTGTTGCCGCGTGAGGGTTTTCCGTCGGTGGATGTGCCGATCGCCATCGGCGCTGGTGGTTACTTCGTTGACGATGCCGATCAGGTCGATGAGGAGGTGACCCGACTGCTGGCCGCTGCGGTACTCGAACGCGATGAGGTCGAGAGCGTGCAGAGCTTCTCCCGCTCGTCCTCGTTTGCTGTGACAGCAAATCTGCAGAGCGACGTGACCAGTGTTGAAGGTGCCGCGGTGATCGACGAGGTGCTCCAAACTCTCGAGCTTCCGCCGGACGCTCAGGTCTTCAGTCAGTCGCTCGATGCGGCGAAGTTCCTCGCGGAGGGGTACGACCTCCTCATCGGTGTCTACGGCGACGTGGACGCCACGGGTCAGGAGCTCGAAGCGGCCGCCAACGCTGTCGTCGACGACATCGCCCATCCGGACATTGCCTCGGCCGCGGTCGAGGAATTGTTCGATGCCGGTGTGAATCCGTCGACAGGCGAAGAGGTGGTGCTCGAGGTCGGCTTCAACCAGTTGACCGGCGACGACAACATCTTCCGGCCATCGATTGCCATCGGGGTGAAGGCGAACCCTGATGTCGATTCGTTGGAGATCCGGGCGGCGACCGACGCGGCTCTCGAAAAGGCTCGGCCGAATCTGCCCGAAGGATTCGAAGCGGTTGTCGCGATCGATTTCGCCACGACCGTGCGCCAGCAGATCGCGTCGCTGCAGAGCAGCGTCCTGCTGGGTCTGTTGGTCGTAGCCGCGGTGGCATTGGCGTTGATCTCATGGCGGGCTTCGATCATCACCGGATTGTTCATCTTGACGGTGCTCGCGGCTTCGGCGGGTGCGATGTATCTCGTCGGGATCTCCCTCAACACGATCTCGCTTTTTGCGCTGATCCTGGCCATCGGCTTGTTCGTCGATGATGCGATCGTCATCACCGAGTCGATCGACGCCTTCCGCCAGGACGGTGACGACGATCTGTCGGTGATCCGTCGTGCCATCAACCGAGTCGGATCTGCGAGTGTCTCGGGAACCCTCACGACGATCCTGGTCTTCGCTCCGATGCTGCTCATCAGTGGCATCCTCGGAGGCTTCATCCGAATACTTCCGATCACCGTCATCCTGTCGCTGACGGTCTCGCTCGTCCTGTCGTTGGTCTTCATCCCGGTCGCCGCCCGGTTCCTCACGCTTCCGGTGCCCAAGGCCGGCGGCCCGTTGGTGCGAGCTGAAGAAAAGATGGCTCGGGCCATTGCTTCGCTGCCGGGAACCAGGGGTCGGACCGGGGTCCTGATCGGCCTGGGTGGGTTTGTGTTGAGCCTGGTGTTGTTCTTCGCGGGGGTGGGTGTCTTCGCGCCACGCGTCGGATTCAACATCTTCCCGCCGTCGAAGGACTCCATCGCCATCGCGCTCGAGATCACCTACGAGGCGGGAACCGACATCGTCGAGGCCAAACAGATAGCGCTCGAGGTCAACCAGGCGGCATCGGACGCACTGGGTGAAGAACTGGAGCTGGGCTATCTCTACATCGGTAGACCTGACTCGGCGTTGGCCCAGTACAACCTGACCCCAATCGGCGGCCGACCGACAGTGCATGAGTTGGTCGACGAGCTTCAACTGGCAGCTGACGCTCGTGACGACGCCCGGATCGTGTTCTCCGTTGTCTCCAACGGCCCCCCTGAACTGTTATTTCCGTTCACGATGCAGGTGTTCGGCGAGGACATCGACACGATGCTCGCGGCCGGCGAGGCCCTGCGTGCGGATCTGGATGGGCGAGAACTCGAGCTTGGCAACGGGGACGTCTTCAACGTGGCCGAAACCGACCTGGCCCTCGACGACGTCGTCGCCCGTAGCGATGGCCGTCGATTTGTCGAGGTCCGCGCCCGTTTCGACAACGATTCGGTCACCAGCGTCACAGCCGGCGCGCAGCAGTACTTCGAGGACAACTACGGACCCGAGGAGCTTCGAGCGCTCGGACTCGAGGAGAATGCGCTCGGTTTCGACTTCGGCCTGGAATCAGACAACCAGGAATCGTTCAGCTCATTGCCGCTCGCCTTCGGTGTGGCGCTACTGCTGATGCTCGTGCTCCTCGTGGTCCAATTTCGGAGCTCGGTGCAGTGGATTTTGGTCTTCCTGGCCATCCCGTTCAGCTTCTTCGGAGTGTTCGGGGGCCTGTTAATCACCAACAATCCGCTCAGCTTCTTCGTCATGCTCGGCCTGATCGGCCTCATCGGTATTGCCGTCAACAACACGATTCTGCTGGTCGACTTCGCCAATCAGGAACGGGATCTCGGCAGGGACCGCAAAGAAGCGATCGAGAGCGCCCTACGACAACGGTTCCGGCCACTGGTCGCGACGTCGCTCACCACCGTTGGCGGGCTGTTGCCCCTCGCCTTGTCGGACCCGTTCTGGGAAGGCCTTGCGTTCACGATCATCTTTGGCCTGCTCTCCAGCACCTTCATGGTCATCGTGTCCTTCCCGTACTACTACCTAGCCATTGAAACCCTCCGAGACCGGATCCAGACCCCATGGCGTCGCGGCCGCAACCGACAAGCCACCGCACGCGAAGGTGTCACAGCAGGGGAATAGCAGGAACTCAGCTCATGTACCGATAACGGCCAACCCTATGGACCGGGCGGCCTGCGCCTGGCGCACGTCGAAGGTCAACATCGTCGTCGTCGCTCCCCGACCGCAGCGCGGCAGCGATGTGCAACGCGTCGAGCGAACGGCACAGCGTTTGTTCCGACACCCTGGCCGCCCCGTTGCAGGTGGCAGCATCGACCGCGATCAGAGCGAACGCGTCGAGGTCGTCGAGGAGCTGCCGCTTCGCCCACCCAGCCTGATCCGCATCGAGCAGACGGGCGAGATTGCGCCGCACCTCGACGCCACCGTCAGCTCGTCTTGCGCGAGAGCAAACGCGCTTGGATAGTTGCCGGTCCAGTCGAACCGGACCTTGCCGGCGAGGTTCGGGAGTGATTCGCGCGCGGGCTCACACACGGCAGCCTGTGCGGCCGGGTCCGACAGCGAGACCCACGAATCCCGATACCTCGCCGGGCCCGGCGGTCCGGGCTTCGCCAGCGAGTTGACGGAGTCCGCGCTGGACGACAGGACCCGCTAGCCCGACTGGCGATCACCTGCTCGAGGGAAGCACCGTCCTCGAGCGCCAGTGACCGGCTCACGTCAACAGCCCTACGGCCCCACACGTCGCCATCGCCGGTTGTTCCCAGGTTGGGTGCCGCTCCTCCCCCGGCGAGAAGAGATGCCGGCTAGCGGATGGGCTCCAGGCCTTCCAGTGGCTCGTTCTAGGGGTCATACTCTCCGACACGGTCGCGACTTCCTACAGCGCGACCCAGCGCGCCCTCGGCACTGCGTCGTCGGCGACAGCTGCCGAACAGGCACTGATCGCCGCCCTGCCGGCGCGGTACCCATCAGCGCAGCCTGATGCTGACTGCTCGATCTGGAACGATGCCTACGCCGACGCGATGCGATCCGTCTACCGCGATCATGTTGACGACTTGGACGTCGCTGCCCTCTTCGCCGAAGCCCTGATGAACCGTACGCCGTGGGCGCTCTGGGATCTCGCGACCGGGGAACCTGCCAGCGCGGCTGACACCGTCGAAGCCCGCGAAGTGATCGAGCGAGCCCTCGCCACCACAGAGGGCCGATCACACCCTGGCGTCTTGCATATGTACCTCCACCTGATGGAGATGTCGCCCCACCCAGAGCTGGCGCTTCGGGCCGCCGACTGGCTTCGCGGGCTTGTCCCCGACGCCGGACATCTGGAGCACATGCCGACCCACATCGACGTGTTGTGCGGTCACTATCAGAACGTCGTGGATTCCAATACCGCAGCGATCACGGCCGATGGCAAGTATCTCGAGCGAGAGGGGCCTCTGAACTTCTACTCGCTCTACCGGTC
>Ga0316190_10000530_pt1 | contig 26529 bp, 22 predicted proteins | sample Eddworburrow2_MG_FD_204929 | JGI IMG/M metagenome (GOLD analysis project Ga0316190, IMG submission 204929) | Coastal sediment microbial communities from Maine, United States - Eddy worm burrow 2 | ecosystem: Environmental > Aquatic > Marine > Coastal > Sediment | place: USA: Maine | collected... | reverse complement strand
CTCACCGACTTCACCCAAACCAACGGGGCCACCCGGATCATCCCCGGCAGCCACTGTCGCCCAGACCTGCAGCGCCAGTCTGGATCGCTCAAGGACCACCCCAATCAGATCTTGCTGACTGGCCCGACCGGTACGGCCTCGTTTTCTCAGGCCATGTCATGCATTCCGGCACCAAGAACAACTCCAACCAGCCGCGCCCAGCACCGTATCTGGTCTGGAGAGTCCGCGAGGATGGCATCGCCCGACGCTGATGGCTTCACTCGCTACTGCTGACCCCGCTCTCTATCGGCACGTCCGGGACCGCTTCAGGACCGAGACTCCACCGCTCTGGCCTTCGCGAGATCGAGCGTTTGTGTGCAGTTGTTGGATGGGTGGAGCCCAGCAAGGCGTGTGGTGCGATCGATGTGGCTCTATGCGATGGCGAGCGGTTCGATCTGATCGAGCGTTTCGGCGAGCCGGTCCCGTTCGACCTCGAGCTCGTAGCGGCTCTGGAGGTTCAACCAGAACCGCTCGCTGGTGCCGAAGTACCGGGCGAGGCGCAGCGCAGTGTCGGCGGTGATGCCGCGCTTGCCGTGCACGATCTCATTGATCCGTCGCGGTGGCACACCAATCGCCACCGCGACACGGTGTTGGGTGACGCCGAGCGGCTCGAGGTACTCGAGCATCAGGACTTCGCCGGGGTGGATCGGCTCCATGGTGGGTGCGGCCATGTCATCTCCTCTCAGTGGTAGTCCACGATCTCGATGTCTTCGGGTCCAGCGGTCGTCCACCGGAAACAGATCCGCCCCTGGCCGTTGATGCGGATGCTGTAGGTGTCGGCCCGATCACCTCTGAGCTTCTCGAGGCGGTTGCCGGGTGGAACCCGCAGATCACCGATCTGATCTGCGGCGTCCAGGATGAGCAGCTTGCGTAGTGCGGCCCGCTGGGTGGGTTGATCGAGACGTTTCGATCGTTGTCGTTGCCACACCCGTTCGGTGTCCTTGTCGCGGAACGACTGCAGCACGAGCCCAATGATAACGCCCCACGTTATGAACGGCAAGCGTTATGGGGTCGAGGCGCATCGTGGATCGGTGGATGCCAGCCACGTTGCAGGCTCGTCGTTGTGACACCCCGAACCGGGCGAGCAGCATCGTGACTGCTGCTCGCTTGCGGTTCGGGGTCAGAAGTCTCCCGACGCGATCTCCCGCAACATGTCCTTGTCGAGTTCGGCATCGGCGAGGAGTTTCTTCAGTCGGGCGTTCTCGCCCTCGAGTTCCTTCAGCCGTTTCGCGTCGTTGGCTTTCATGCCGCCGTATTGGGCGAGCCACCGGTGCCAGGTTGATTCGGCGATCTCAAGGTGCCGGTACATCTCGTCGAGTTCTTGGCCGCCCGCAAGAAGCTTGTTACCCTCGGCGAGCTTACGGATGATCAGATCCGGCGTGTGCCGCCGGCGCTTGTTTGTACTCATGTCGTTGTTGATTCTTCCTGGCCGAGGATCGGGCAGGAAGAATCGCACAACAACTGGACCACTACACGGGGCTCATCTCACTCATCGCCGTCGGCCACCGTCAACCCAGCCAGACCGCGAGCCCGGCTTCGGGAAAGTCGTCCACATGATGGAAATCGAAGCCGGCCAGCCGGGCGAAGTGCTCGTCGATCTCGGTGTCGCCGATGTGCAGCGCCCGACCGGGTGCATACCGCTCCCACACCTCGCCCAGCCGGTGCTTGTTGGCCACGAAGTCCACCACCAGCTCGTGGGCATCCCAGAGACGCTGTTGATCCGACCTACCGCGGTCCGACGCACTACCGATGATCCAACCTTGCACCTGGGCGGCGCGGGCGGCCTCGACCGCAATAGGGCCAGGAGGGTCGCCAAAGACCATCGTCCCATCGATGTCGAGGCTAAGAATCCTGGTCATAGGGAATCCTGGTCATAGGGAATCCTGGTCATAGGGAATCCTGGTCATAGGGAATCCTGGTCATAGGGAATCCTGGTCACCGGCCCTGGAAATCCGGGGTGCGCTTCTCCATGAAGGCGGTGCGGCCCTCCTGGTAGTCGCGGCTCAAGAAGCATTCTTCGACCATGCCGGCGACACGCTCCAGATCCCGGCGACCGGGGTCCTTGAACGTCTCTTTCACCCCGGCTTTTGCCGCTCGGACTGTCAGCGGGGCGTTGGCGGCGATCGTCGCCGCGAGCTCAGTGACGATCGACTCCAGCTCCTCGACGGTGACGACACGATTGACGAGGCCCATGTGAAAGGCCTCGGCGGCGCTGAACCGTCGGGCGGTGAGGAAGATCTCGGCCGCCATGGCCGGTCCGACGATATGGGTCAGCTTGTTGATGCCCTCGAATCCGTAGCCCAGTCCGAGTCGGGCTGCCGGGACACCGAACTGGCCGTCATCAGCGCTGATCCTGATGTCGGCCTGGAGGGCGGTGGCCAGCCCCCCGCCCATGCAGAAACCTCGGATCATGGCCACGAGCGGCTTCTGCAGCTTGGCGAACGCCCGACCGGCCGATGCCGCCACGGCGTCAAAGCGTTCCCGACCCTCCGGGGTCGACCGGTGGGTCTCGAACTCGGAAATGTCTGCCCCGGACACGAAGGCCTTGTCGCCGGCCCCGGCCATGACCACGACGCGGACATCATCAGAGGCTTCGAAGGCCTCCAGAATGGTGACGATCGCGGCGTTCATCTCCATCTTCATGGCGTTGCGCCGCTCGGGGTTATTGAACGTCATCCAGCCAATGCCGTTCTCGACGCGGGCGAGCATGTACGGCGTTTCGAGCTCGAGCTCCATGCCGGTTCCTCTCCAGGATTCGATGACCTCTGTGGTCGCCCGACAGTACTTGCGGGCCAATACCGCCCGAAACTTGACGCCCGGACGAGGGCCCACGGGCCCGTGCCCCGAGGGCGCTGATCTACACTTTGGGGAGATCTGACGAGGAGAGCGCGCGCATGGCAACGACCGATCCGGTGGACGATTGGGCCGCCGACTACGACATCTTCGACCCCGCTTTTGTGCGTGATCCGTATCCGGTGTGGGAACAGCTCCGACCCACCTGCCCGGTAGCCCACACCGACCGGTGGGGTGGTTCGTACATGCCCAGCACGTTCGAGACCGTCAGCGGGGTGGCCCACGACGTGGAAAACTTCACCTCCTTTGAGATCACCGTCGCGCCGTTCCCGGTCGTCCACGACGAACACGGCAATCGGCTGAGGTCGATCATCGCCAGCGATCCCCCCGAGCACACCCCCGAACGGCGACTGATGTTGCCGTTCTTCTCGCCCAAGGCCGTGGATCGCTACCGGGAATCGACCCGGGCGCTCTGTCGTCAACTCATCGGCGGGTTCATCGAAAATGGTCGGGTGGATGCCGCCGCGGACTACGCCCGCCAGATTCCACCCCGGGTCATAGCCGAGATCCTCGGCATCGACGCCGACATGTCCGACGACTTCACCGAATGGGTCCAGGGCGTGCTCGAGCTCGGCCTCCAGGACCCAGCGGTCCGCGAGAAGTACCGCATCATCATCCAGGACTTCTTCCTCAACGAGATCGAGCGCCGCAAGACCGAACCGGGCGACGACCTGATCTCGTTCCTGTTGAGCGCCGAGATAGACGGCGAACCGGTCCCGATGCATGTCACGCGAGCCAACATCAGCCTCATGTTGATCGCCGGTATCGACACGACCTGGAGCTCGATCGGTTCGGCCCTATGGCATCTCGCCACGCACCCTGATGACCGTCGCCGCCTCGTCGCCGAACCCGAACTGTTGCCGGTCGCGATCGAAGAGTTTCTGCGGGCGTACTCACCGGTCACGATGGCGCGCCTGGCCCGCAACGACACCGAGATCGCCGGCTGCCCGGTCAAGAAAGGGGAACGTGTCCTGTTGTCGTTCCCCGCCGCCAACCGCGATCCCGAGATGTTCGAGAACCCCGAAGAAGTGATCATCGACCGTGAAGTCAACCGCCACATCGCGTTCGGAGCGGGCATCCATCGTTGTCTCGGCTCGAACCTGGCCCGCATGGAAATGAACGTGGCGATCACCGAGTTCCTCGCTGCGGTCCCCGAGTTCGAGGTCGAGGACGCCGATGCGGTCACCTGGTCAGGCGGCCAGGTGCGAGGGCCTCGCCATCTCCCGGTACGGTTTCCTCAGCGGCCCACTCTCTGAGCCTTAAGCCGGGCGACGGCCCTCCATTCGCGCCCGGCGCTAGGATTGCGCTTCCCCTCTTTCTGTCACACCAGCGGAGTACCGTCGCACCATGACAAACGGCGAACCAGAGGAACAGCGGTGGATTCACATAGAACAACGAGTGAGCGCGCTGGAGACGGGAATGGTCGGCCATAGCGCAGTACTCGACCAGGTTGGCGAAGACATCAAGTCACTGTTGGCCAATCAGGCGCGCATGCTTCACGGTATGGCCCAACTCGACGGCCGGCTCGGCGACGTCGAGGTCGGGATCGACGGTCTGGCGATCAAGGTCCACGAACTCGACACCAAAGTCGACCAACTCGACACCAAAGTCGACCAACTCGACACCAAAGTCGACCAACTCGACACCAAAGTCGACCAACTCGACACCAAAGTCGACCAACTCGACACCAAAGTCGACCAACTCGACACCAAGGTCGACGCCAATCACGGCGAAGTGATGGGTGCCATCCTGGCCCTCACCAAACGACTCGCACCCTGAAGGCACTCGATCCCAGCCAGGGCGGATCGAGGTCGTGATCAACGGCGATCCACGAAGACCTGTTCTTTGCCCAGCCACATCGATGAGCGCGCAAAGTCGATGAAGTTCGCCTCGTCCTCATAGGCGCGGCGGGCGGCCACTCGTCGCTCGGGCGTCGACCGGCCCATAGCGGCGCGATCCATCCAGACCTCGGCATGGCCCGTATAGACCTCGGCGGTCGAACGCCGCGAGGTCCGCATCGATTCGGTCAGCTCAGGCTCGGCCCGGTGCACCTGCACGTATCGCAAGATCCCCGACCCGGCGGCCTGACGCCGGATGATCGGACCGTGGTGGGTACGCCAGTAGAGCTGGGCCGAGTCCAGGGTCAGGTCGGGGCGGTGCCGCAACGGAAAATACAACTTGACCAATGATGACCGGTCCGTCGCCACGATGTTCTCCGGGGTCGGGTTGACCTGCGGATACTCGTAGTTGAACCACATCGGGGAATTCTCGACGTCGATGAACGAGCGCTCGTCGGCTATCAGCTCATGGTCGGCGACCTGTCCCGACTCCGAGCGGGTCGCGGCCGCCAACGCCTCCCTCGATTCCCACCACATCTCCGACACTCCGTCATAGGGCGGCTCCATCTCGCCGCGGCGGCCGGTCAAGCGACCGTGATCCTCATCGGGGATGGTGTGGACCTGCACATAGGCCAGCAGGTCAAGGCGGCCGGCGTGACCGGCCACGAGTGGCCCATGTTCGAGCCGCCAGTAGTCCTGGAAGCTCTCGAGCGACATGCCCGGCTTGCGGCGCAACAGATACGTGAGACGGATCATCGAACTATCTTCTCCCATTCGCTCAGGGCGAGACCTGGACCTTGATGGAATTGGTGGATTTGTCGGCCGCGGTGCGAAAGGCCTCGTCTACCTGGTCCAACCGGAACCGATGGGTGATGACCCGAGCGAGATCGGTGGCCCGCTCGGCCAGAAGATCGACCGCCGCGCCGAAGTCTCCCTTCTCGCCCCGGGCCAGGCGCCGCGAGTCATCGGCATAACAGAGCGAGGCCACCAGAGTCAGTTCCTTGTCGAGGAAGACCAGGCTGGGGATCGGCGTGTTACCGACGAACACGCCCAACTTGACGATCACCCCACCCGGCGCGGCGATTTCCGCGGCATCGACGAGGGTGTCGGCCTCGCCCCCGACCGTCTCGATGACCACATCGGCCCCCTCGTCGCCGATCACCGGCCCGAGCTCAGCGACCGACGGGTAGACGTTGGTTGCGCCGAGATGGCGGGCCAGCTCGGCCTGGTGGCCATGGCGGGCCGTGATGTGCACCGCTGCCGCTCCGTTCGCCCGCGCCGCGACCACACTCATCAGACCGATCGATCCCGCCCCGATGATGACCACGCTCTTGCCGCGCACATCGCCCAATCGGGCGGCGCGTACCGCGACGGCGAGCGGCTCGGCCAGGGCCGCCATGTGGGGATCGAACCCCTCGGCCAGCAGATGCAGTCGTTCGGCCGGTATCAATACCTGCTCGGCCAGCCCGCCCGGCTGCGCCACACCGATCAGCTGGCGAGAGCGGCAGCGATTGTGGAAGCCACCTCGGCACGGAGCGCACCGGCCACACGACACGATCGGTTCGACCGCGTACAGGCGACCCTCCTCGAGTTGGACGCCCTCTCCCGCCATCTCTGCGTAGCCCGCCAGCTCGTGACCGGGCTGGCCACCGGCTGGAAACCTCCCCGGGTGCCGAAAGCCATGCAGATCCGAACCACAGATCCCACATGACGCCACCGCCAAGCGGGCCCACCCCGCGCCGGGCTCGCCGATAGCCACATCGACCAGGTCGAGCGACCCGGACTCATTCCAGTGCGCGGCTCGCATTCGGTTCCCCCATCGTTGGCCGGACTTGTTCGTGGACCGCCCGCCAGATCTTTTCGGGGGTGAGAGGCAGATCGAGGTGTTCGACCCCGAGGTCGGCCAGCGCGTCGAGCACCGCGTTGTGACCCGACGCGATCGCCCCGTTGCAACCGTTCTCCCCGATACCTCTGGTCCCCAAGGGGTTGCGTTCAGTGCGGGTGGCCACATTGGCCACGTCGATCCCACACAACTCGCTCGCGGCGGGCAGCAGATACCCGAGGAACGATGACCCGGTCGGGTTGCCGTCCTCGTCATGACCGGCATGTTCCCAGAACACCTGGGAGAGTCCGGCGACGGTTCCTCCGTGCTGTTGCCCGGCGACCAGGGCGGGCGCCAACGCCACACCGCAGTCATCCACCGAGGTGTGAGCGAGCAGCTGGGCAGCTCCGGTTTCGGTGTCGACCTCGACCACGGTGACGTACGCACCGTAAGGGTGTGACGCCCCGGCGACGGATTCAGCCCGGGCCGCTTCGAGACAACCGGGAGCAGCGTCCTCCTGGCCCACCAGTTCGGTTTCGGCCAGCCGCGCCAGCTCGGGCCAACCGACCCGGCGGGTGGGTACGCCCGCCACCGCGAGACCAGCGCTCCGGCCGTACCCGGCTGGCGCGGCCACCAGGTCGCGCTCGTCGGCCTCGAGCACCCGTGCCGCCAAGCGGCGGGCGAGGTCGAGAACGTCGTCGCACGTTCCGGCCACCACCGAAGCCAACACCTGCGACGCACGCGACCCGCCGGTGCTCAACCCGTCGGGGACGGCGTCGGTGTCCGCGTCGGTCACCCGAACGTCTTCAGCCGCCACCCCGAGGCGGTCGCTGACGATACCGGCCAACACCGTCCGGTGGGCTTGGCCGTGGGAAGCCGAGCCGCAGTACACATCGACTGAGCCGTCGCCGGCGACACGAACCATCGCGTTGTCGGCCGGCTCGCCCCGGCCGGACGTCTGGGCGTAACACGCCACTCCGATCCCAATTCGCCGCGGGTCACCCGACGCGACCCGTTGGCCCTGCACCTCCCGCCAGCGGTCGACAGCGGCGCGTTCCACGGCCATCTCGAGGGCCAGGCGAGGACGGCCCGAGTCATAGGAGACCCCACCCGGCTGGTCGGCGGGCAACTCGTCGTCGGCCAATAAATGCTCGAGGCGATACTCGATGGGGTCTCGGCCCAGGCCCTGGGCAACGATGTCGATGAGGCGCTCGCGAGCGTGATTGGCTTCTGGTTGGCCGGCACCCCGATAGGCGCCGACCGGTGTGGTGTTGGTGAGCACCGCCCTTCCGCGCCAGTGCAAGGCCGGTATCCGATACAGCCCCACCGCCTGACGGGCGGCGCTGATCATGAGCAGAGCGTTCATATGGGCAACAGATCCGGCGTCGACCACCGCATCGCAGTCGAGTCCGGTCGGTCGGCCATCTCGATCGACCCCAAGGCGGATGACGGTCGTATGGCCACGTCCCTGGGACATGCCCGTCAGGTTCTCGAACCGGCTGCCCACCCACAACACCGGGCGGGCGAGGCGGCGCGCCGCGGCCGCTACCGCGAGGTACTCGACGAGCAGCGAGCCCCGCCCGCCGAACCCGCCGCCTACCGCGGCACAGCGCAGCCGGATGTTCTCGGGGTCGATGTCGAGCCCCCGGGCGAGCTCCCTACGCATGGGGTGGACGCCTTGAGCCGTACACCAGACATCGAGTCGATCCTGTTCGGGGATGACGAGGATCCCGTCGCACTCGAGTGGTGACGAGGCGACACGCTGGTTGATCACGGTCAGCTCGAACACCCGGTCCGCATCCTCGAGCGGGTGGGGAGGGCCCCATTCGAGGTCCAGTTCGGCGACGAGATTGGTGCCGACCGAGGCGTGGATTGGTGGGGCCCCGAGGGCGAGCCGCGGGTCGACGACCGGACGATCGGGTTCGATCTCGAGTCCGACATGATCCGCGGCGTCGACCCCGGCCTCCCTGGTCTCGGCGACGATGAGCGCTACGGCCTCGCCGACATGGCGGACACGATCCCCGATCAACGGTTCCTGGGTCATCGCCGGGAGCGTCGGGAAGTGGTGGTACGGCGCGACGCCCAACCCCTGAGCGTCGTAGGCGGCCACCACGCCGGGCGCAGCCCGGACCCCAGCGAGGTCGAGTGAGAGGATCTGGCCGGAGGCCACGTCGGACCGCACGAACTGGGCGTGCAGTGTCCCTGACGGCAGGTCCAGATCGGCGAGGAAGCGGGCACGGCCGCGCAACAGTTCCCGGTCTTCGAGCCGGCCGCGGTACACCCCCGGCTCAGCCACGTGTGGGAGAAACCATCGGGACCATCAGATCACCTTCTTGTCGCGCAGTCCGGCAATGTCGTCCGCGTCGAAACCGAGTTCGGCGAGCACCTCGTCGGTGTGTTGACCGCGGTCCGGCGCAGCACGGCGCATCCGGTGCGGGGTGCGGCTCATGTTCACCGCATGGCGGACGATATCGATCTCGCCGAGCGCCGGGTGTTGGACCGGGGTCGCCATGCCGAGGTGTTGAACCTGGGGGTCGGCGAAGGTCTGGTCGATCGAGTAGATCGGCCCGGAAGGGATGCTGGCTTCGTTGAGCAGTGAGATCCAGTGGTCGGTGGTTTGTTTGACCGTGTAGCGGCCGATCTCCTCGTTCAGGGCGTCGCGGTTCGCTGATCTCCGCTCCGAGGTCGTGTAGTCCGGGTCTTCGGCAAGGTGTGGTGCCCCGATGATCTCGGCGAGCTGGCGAAAGCGGCCGGTGCTCGGTGCCGCCAGGTTCATATGGCCGTCTTCGGTGGGAAACGCTCCCATCGGGATACCGGTTGGATGGTGGTTGCCCGCCTGGGGGGCCACCTCACCGGACATGGTCCAGCGGCTGGCCTGAAAGTCGAGCATGGCGATCTGGGCTTCGAGCAATGAGGTCGTGACCCATTGGCCCTCGCCGGAGCGTTCGCGCTCGATGAGCGCCATGAAACACCCCATCGCCAGGTACATCCCGGCGGTGAGATCGGAGATCGGCACCCCGACCCGAACGGGTCCCTGGCCCGGGAGCCCGGTGACCGACATGAGACCCCCCATGCCCTGAGCAATCTGGTCCACCCCCGGGCGGGATCCGTACGGACCGTCCTGACCGAATCCCGAGATGGAGCCATACACGATCCGAGGGTTCACCGCGGCGACCGACTCATAGTCCACGCCGAGCCGGTACTTCACGTCGGATCGCATGTTCTCGATCACCACGTCCGCATCGCGGATGAGGTCCATGAACACCGCTCGACCCTCGTCGGTTTTAAGGTCGAGGGTGAGGGCGCGCTTGTTGCGATGCAGATTCTGGAAGTCGGGGCCGTGTCGATTGCCTCCCGCGGGATCGTCCAACTGGGAGGGTGGCTCGACCCTGATCACCTCCGCCCCCCAGTCGGCGAATTGGCGCACGGCGGTGGGCCCCGCCCGGGCCAGCGTCAGATCGATCACCTTGATGTGTGACAACGGCATGTCGTTCACGATGTCCCCCTTCGAGCCGGCACGATCTTCCCCTCGGGGCGCGACGCCACAGTGGAACAATAGTCCCCGCGCCGCGTCCAAGACCCGCGACGGCGACCCCCGCTACTGTTGTCCCATGACCGACACCGAGGACGCCGCGGCGGTCAATCAACCCCCGGTGATCGACGGTCTCGCCCCTGACCAGTCCACCGGGCCGGCCAGTGGGCCACCGAGTGATCGGGCCGGTGAGCCAGGGATCGACCCCCGGCTCGACTCCTCCCGGGCATGGATGGTGGCGCTGGCCGCCTTCACCGCCAACACCGTTGGATTCTCGACGGTGTACGGGTTCGGAACGTTCTTCCAGGAGATGGCCGACGAGTTCGATTCGGGCCTCGGCGCAACGGCTGCAGTGTTCTCAGTGACGACGTTCGTCTACCTCTCCCTGGGACTCGTGACCGGACCGTTGGCCGACCGGTTCGGCCCCCGGCCACTCGTCGCGGTGGGCGGGGCCATCATGAGCGTGTCGTTGCTGGCCACGTCTCGGGTCGACAGTGTCGTCGCCGGCTATGTCACCTACGGGCTGGGGGTCGGGGTCGGGATCGGATGTTTCCTCGTGCCGCTCCTCGCGAGTGTCGGCGGATGGTTTGTGCGCCGACGAGCCTTCGCGACCGGGCTGGCTTTGTCCGGTATCGGGTTGGGTACGTTGGTGTTCGTTCCCCTCATCGATCGGCTGATTCGCGAGGTCGGCTGGCGCCAGGCCTACGTCGTGTTGGCGGTGATTACCGCCATCAGCTTGGCCTTCGTGACCGCAGCCACCGCTCGACCACCGACCAGTGCACCGCGGGTGCGGGCCACGGTCCGGGAGCTGATGGGTAGCGCCGACTTCGTGCGCCTCTACATCGGAGAAACGCTGATGTCGACGGCGCTGTTCGTCCCGTTCGTCTTTCTCGTCAAGTATGCGGAGGACCGCGGGGTCGGGCCGACCGCCGCCTCATTGCTCATCGGCGTGCTCGGGGCTTCGAGCGTCATCGGCAGGATCGGTCTCGGCGCGCTCACCCACCGCTTCGGAGCCGTTCGGGTACTGCTCTGGAGCTTCGCGCTTCAACCAATCGGCTATCTACTCTGGCTCGTCGCCGGTGGGTCCTACCCGCTGCTGGTCGTGTTTGCCGCCCTGGTCGGGATCGGTTACGGAGGCTTCATCGCCCTGTCGCCGGAAATCGCGGCCCAACGGTATGGCGCCGAACGGCTCGGCAGCGTCCTCGGCCTGTTGTACACCGGTGGTGGGATCGGGGGCCTGATAGGTCCGATCGCGGCCGGCGTGTTGATCGATGCCGCCGATGGCGGGTTCTCGGTCCCGATCATCGCGGCGGTCGTATTGACCAGCCTGTCGCTGGTCGCGATGTGGCCGCTCGATCGGGCCGCCGTCACGGCTCCGATCCTGGAGCCGGTCGAGACCGGCCGGATACGGTCATGACCATCGACGCTCCACCGACTCTCGATCAGTCGTTCAGTCCCGAAGCCAAACGTACGCTGGTCATCTGCGCCATGGCCTCGGTCGTGGCCCTGACCTTCGCCCGGTTGAGCTACTCCCTGCTCCAGACGGCCATCAACTCGGACCTGCTCGGGTCGAACACCCTCTCCGGTACAGCGGGCACGATCGGACTGAGCGGGTACATCCTCGGTGTCACGGTGGTCAGCCTGGTGGCCCGCCGTTTCGATCCAATCCAACTCATGCGCGCCGGTGTCGCCGTGGCGTTGGCCGCTCTCGTCCTGTTGTCGGTGGCCCCGACGCCGACCGTGTTCATCGCCGGCCTGTTCACCCTCGGTGCGGGAAGTGCCTCCATCTGGATCCCGCTACCCACCATCGCGACCGCGCCTGCGCCCCCCACACGACGGGGGTTGGTCATGGGGATCATGTCCTCGTCCATGGGTCTGGGCTTGCTGATCATGAGCCAGATCACCAACGCGGTCCGATCTGCGGTCGACGACCCCGACGCATGGCGGCAAATCTGGGGGATCGAAGCGGGATTCACCGGGCTCACCCTGATCGCCGTGACGGTCTTCCTTCGACCCGCACCGACCCAGGCCTCGGTCGGTTCCGTCAAGGGATTCGCGGCATTGCGCATGCTGCCCGGCTGGGCGCTGGCCACCGGGGCCTATGTGGGGTATGGATTCGTCGTCATGGCCGTCAACCAGTTCTTTGGTGAAGCGCTCGAAGCCGATGCGGGATTTTCTCGTAACCACACGTCAAACCTGTACGCGTTGATCGGCCTGGCTGCCATCCCCGGGGCCACCCTGCTGGGCAGACTGTCCGACCGCTTCGGGCGCGGCGAGATGATGAGCGTGGGAGCGACGCTGTGCTCGCTGGCGGCCCTGCTCGTTCTGGTGGGATCCGAACCATGGGCGGCCCTTTCCGCCATCGTGTTCGGCATCGGCAGCTTCGGTTTTCCGATCATCGTGGCCGCCTATGTGGCCGACCATGTCGAAGCTCGGGAGTTCAGCGCCGTGTTCGGGGTGATGACCATCATCTTCGGGGTCGGCCAGATGGCGGGTCCCCAGTTCGCTGGCCTGCTCGCCGACCGGACGGGATTCACCACGGTATTCGTGATCTGCGCCGGAGTGGCCATGGTCAGCGCCGCTCTCGCCCTGGCCCTCACCCGGTCCAACAACCGTGCCGCTCAGGTGCCCGCCCTCACCTGACCCCGCCCGACGAGGACCTTCAGCCGACAGGTCCCCTTTCGCACGGATTTCGCACTGAACCACTCAGGCGCCGGTGAACTTTGGGGCTCGCTTCTCCTTGAACGCGGCCAGACCTTCTTGAAAATCGGCTGAAGCGAGAGCCTGGTCCTGGGACCAGGATTCGATCATGGCGGCATCCCAGGGGCTCTTCATCAGACCGTTCAGCACCGCCTGTTTTGTCAGGGCCAGGTGTTTGGGTGGACCGGCAGCGAACCCTGACGCCATCGCCATGACCGTCGCCATCAGCTCATCCGGAGCGACCACCGCGGACACCAGACCGCTGAGCTCCGCCTGAGCGAGCGGGATGTCCTCGGCGGCGTACAGCCACTGGAGAGCCCGACTATGTCCCACCAGCCGGGGAAGGGTCCAGGTGATGAGATCGTCGGGATGGATGGCCCGCTTCATCCACACGGGAAGCAATCGAGCCTCGGTCGACGCGAATCGGATGTCACAGAGCAACGCCAGGCCGAGCCCACCACCTGCAGCGACACCGTTGATCGCGGCAATGGTCGGCTTGGGCATCTCCAGCAGGTCCACACACCACGCGAAACGGGGTTCGGCCGGCCCGGTGGGCCATGGCCGCCGATCCTCGGCGGTCAGATCTGCCCCCGAACAAAATCCCCGCCCCTCCCCGGTCAGCACCATCACCCGCGCCTCGGGGTCGTTCCCTACCTCGTCGATCATCCGACGAATGCTGTAGCGCATAGCGCCATCAAAGGCGTTCAGCCGCTCGGGTCGATCGAGAGTGACCAGCGCTACGCCGTGGTCATCGATCTCGACCCGCACGCCCGAATAGCCTTCATATCGGTCCATGGTCCGGATCGTAGGAGGTCAGGGGACCGGTCGCTTCTCCACAAGATCTTCACAGCTTCAATCGGTCCGTCCGTGTCAGAGTTATCTGACGGGCATCAGCGGTGGAGGCACGAGCGGTGGAGGCACGAGCGGTGGAGGCACGAGCGGTGGAGGCACGAGCGGTGGAGGCACGAGCGGTGGAGGCACGATGACGGGTGATAACGCAGAAACCGGGGCGCTACCCCCACCCCCGCGGGTGGAGGCCCGGACCGGACCGCCGGCCGATGCGGGGTCGACGTCACCGCCCGGTCCTCTCCCCCACTACCCGCTCCCTCGCCATCCGCTGCCTCAGTACCCGCCAGCAGGCGGGACCACGGGGTCGTCCGGAGCGAGGGACCGGCCTGAGCCACGGGCCATCGACGCCCGGTTGGCCGGCATTGTCATCGTCGCGGCGATCGTGATCGACCTGGCCCTTCGGCGGCCTCCCTGGAACAACATCGCCGGTTCGGTGGGCGTCATCGTGCTCGCCGTCGCTCTCGTCGGGTCCGGTCGCCTGGAGGCCCGGGGATCGAAGGTCAGCGCCGGCCTCGCCGGCATCCTCGGCGGGTTCCTCTGGCTACGAACCGACCCTGTGCTCGTGAGCTTCGACATCATCGCGGCGCTGGCTCTTAGCTGGATCGCCGTCGTACACGGCCGGGGCCCGTCGGTGTGGGACAGCGGTCCGCTTCGGCTCGGCGCCAGGGCCATCGACACGATCATCATGAGCTTCGAGACCCTCGCCGACGGGGCGAGCGAGCTGGTGGCCCGCAAGCACCGGTTCGAGAAGTCGCGGAGCGCTACCGGGGAGCTGACCGGAGCCCTGGTCCGCGGCGCCATCATCGCCCTGCCCATTCTGCTGGTGCTCGGGCTCTTGTTGACATCGGCCGATGCGGTCTTCGCCTCCTTCTTCGACATCGGTTGGGGACTCGATGTGGGCACGGTCGTGGGCCACGCCGTCCTACTCACGCTCGGTGGCTTCACCATGATCGTCCTGCTGCGCACGGCCGGCCAGGACCGAGCCGGGACCGGTGGGGAGCTGAGATACCCGAGGCTGGGGCGGGTCGAGGCCCTGGTCGTGCTCATCGCGCTCGACCTGCTGTTCGCCGGGTTCGCTGCCGCTCAGATCCTGGCCCTCACCGGTGGAGCCGACAGTGTGCTCCGCGACGCCGGGCTCACCTTCAAACAGTACGCCCGGCAAGGCTTCTTTCAGCTGCTCTGGGTCGCCGGGCTCACCTTGGTCGTGCTCATATCGGCCAACACGATGACCCGCCACCTCGAACGCGGACGACGGGCGGTCATCTGGGCTTCGGTCGCGGCGGTAGCGCTCACCATCATGATCGTCGTCGTCGCCGTCGGCCGGCTCTGGTTGTACGTGGCCGACGACGGGCTGACCCCGCTGAGGTTCTACTCGTCGGTATTCTCGGCCTGGATCGGTGTCGTGTTCGTCCTGGTCGCCCTCAGAATCCTCGGCGTCCGACCCGATCGAGCATGGTTGACCACCTCGATCGGGCTGTCCGGGGTCCTCGTGCTGATCGGGCTGAACATCGCTAGCCCCCAAGCCGTCATCATGTCCGACAACCTGAACCGTGATCAACCTTCAATCCTATTTCACATGGAAAAGATGACCGCGGACGGAAACCTGACGTTGGTCGATGGCTGGGACCGCCTCTCGCCGGACCTCCGCGAGCAGGTCCAGACAAAATTCTGCCGACGTCAGGCCGGCCGGCAAGACTCTCCAACCGGCCTGTCATACAACCGATCCGAGCGGCGTCTCGATGACCGTGTCAGCGAGGTTTGCGGCTGACCGGTCATCGGTCGACCGGTACCGCTGATCGCCGGAGTGTGTACATCGTGTCCGAGATGGCCAGGATGGACCGGTACGCCGACACGCCGAGTTCCCCACCACGATCCCGGTTCATGCACCGCGGAGGCCCACCCTGACCACGACCGAACCCCGTCCCGTTCGCCAGTCTCCACCGCCGCCGGTTCTCGGCTCCGCCAAGTCCCGTAAGGCCGGATGGCCGCTGGTCCGTCGGGTGATCCGGGCCGAGCGCCGCGGGCTGATCCTCGGTGTCACCATCGCGCTGGGCTGGACCCTCGTGAAGGTGACGATCCCCTGGTTGGTACGGGTGGGTATCGACCGCGGTATCGATGGCGACGGATCCCTGCTGCTCGCCACCCTTGCCATCATCGGTGCGGGCGTGATCTCCGGCAGCCTCACCGGGCTCCGCCGGTACTGGGGTTTCCGGAACGCGCGACGGGTCGAGCGCCGGCTCCGAGACGAGCTGTTCACCCACCTGCTCGGGCTGGACTTCGGCTTCCACGACGAGAACAAGACCGGCGATCTCATGAGCCGGGCCAGCACCGACATCCAGCAGATCCAGAACTTCGTCATGATGTTGCCCGTCACGTTCGGCAACTTCATCACGATCATCGCCGCGTCGGTGCTGCTCCTGGTCACCGAGCCCACGCTGGCGCTGCTGGCGCTGATCGGTCTCCCCCTCGTCAACGTCCTCGGCATGCGGTACAGCCAGCGGGTACATCCCGCCATGGTCGGGGTCCAGAACGAGTCGGCTGAGCTCGCGACCGTCGTGGAGGAAACCGTCGCCGGCATCCGGGTGGTCAAAGGCTTCGGATCCGAGGACCTCTTTGCGCGGCGCCTGGCGGTCGAGGCAGCGGACGTCCGCCACTGGGCTTACACCGCGTCGACCATCCGCTCGAAGTTCCTGCCCGCCATCGAGCTGCTTCCCAATCTGGGGTTGGTGCTCGTGTTGGCCCGCGGCGGTCATCTCGTCCTGGACGGGCGGATGACGATCGGCGAACTGATCAGCTTCAACATCTATCTGCTGTTGCTCATCCAGCCTTTGCGCATGATCGGGATGGTGGTCTCGTTCGGCCAGCGGGCGACGGCAGCCGGTGCCCGGGTCAGCTCGGTACTCGAAACCAAACCCGCGATTGCCGGACCCGCCGATCCCACCATTCTCGCCGAGCCCGGCGTGCTCGCGGATGAGACGGGCGTGGGCCGGGTTCAGTTCCGAGGCGTCTTCTTCAGGTACGGCTCGGGGGCACCCGTGCTCACCAACCTCGATCTCGAGGTCGAGGCGGGTGAGACGATCGCTATCGTCGGCGCCACCGGTTCGGGCAAGTCGACGATCGCCCGCCTCCTGCCCCGGTTCTATGACCCGTTCGAGGGGCAGATCCTGCTCGACGGGGTGGACATCCGAGAGCTCGCCCTGCCGGCGCTACGTCGCGCCGTGGGGATCGTGTTCGAGGAGACGTTCCTGTTCAGTGCGTCAGTGCGCGACAACATCGCGTTCGCCCATCCCGACGCGCCGCGGGAGGACATCCGACGGGTTGCCGTGCTCGCCGGCGCCGACGAGTTCATCTCCGAGCTCAGCGATGGGTACGACACCTTGTTGGGGGAACGGGGCTATTCGCTCTCGGGCGGACAGAGACAGCGCCTGGCCATCGCCCGAGCCTTGCTCGGCGAACCCCGGGTCGTAATCCTCGATGATGCGACCTCCGCGGTGGATCCGACCAAGGAGCACGAGATCCGCGATGCGCTCAGCGCCTTGACGGGCCAGCGCACGACCATCGTCATCGCCCACCGGCCGGCCACGATCGCACTGGCGGACCGGGTGGCGTTCCTCGACGGGGGAAGAGTCGCCGCCGAGGGCCGCCATGACGAACTCCTGGCGACCAACCAACGGTACCGTCAGGTCCTGGCCGCAGCCGCCACCGAACCAGAGGAGGGCTGATGGCCGGATGGATGCAGGCAGGGGTCGACGCCGATGAGCGGCTCGACCTCGCCCAGACCGGACAGGTGCTGCGCCGCTCGGCCCGCATGCTCCGCCCATACCGCCGCAGAGCGATGCTCGCGGTCGGCCTGCTGGTGATTTGGACCGCGTCGATTCTCGCCGGACCCGTGCTCGTGCGCGTCGCCATCGATCACGGGATCCGCGCCGGCGAACCGACGGTACTCAACCGGGCGGTGATCGGCTACCTGTTCGCGGCGATCTCGGCATACCTCTCCTACCGGGTCGGCATTCGGAGCTTGGCCTGGGTGGGCGAAGAGTTCCTTCGCGACCTCCGCAACCGCGTTTTTCGCGCGATGCTCGATCAGTCCCCGAGCTACTACGACCGCACCAAAGCCGGGGTGCTCGTGTCGCGCATGACCGCCGACATCGACTCGCTCGGCGAGCTGATGCAGTACGGGTTATTGATGTTCATCAGCGCGCTGCTGATACTCACCGGCTCACTGATAACGCTCGCCCTGCTCAACTGGCAGCTCCTGTTGGTGTGCCTTCTCGTGATACCGATCCTCGTGCCGGCGAGCGTGGCCTTCAAACGAGAAGCAAACAATGCCTACCTCCAGGTGCGGGACGGAATCGCCGGCACCCTGTCGAGCCTCCAGGAGGGGATCAGCGGCGTTCGTGTCATCCAATCGTTTGCCCGCGAGCCCATCGAGGGCGAGCGATTCGGCGAGGTCAACGGCCAGCTCTACCGGGCTCACATGCGCTCGGTTCGGGCCGCGTCATGGTACTTGCCCGTCGTCGACTTCTCCGGAGTGCTGACCACCGGGTTGGCGATCGGCGTAGGCGGCGTCATGGTGCGCAGCGGCCGGATGTCACTCGGCACGGTGGCCGCGTTCGTCCTCTTGCTCGCGAACATGTTCGATCCCGTCCAACAACTCAGCCAGCTGTTCAACATGATCCAATCGGCCACCGCCTCGCTGGCCAAGCTCTTCGAGGTCATCGACTCGGAGATCGAGGTGGTCGAGCGGGTCGGGGCGGTCGAGCTTCCCGAACATGGTGATCTCGTGATCGAAGACCTGGCCTTCCGGTACGGCTCAGGGCCCCCGGTGTTGTCCGGTATCGACCTGACGATCCGAGCGGGCGAACGGCTGGCGCTGGTCGGTCCGACCGGAGCAGGCAAGTCGAGCCTGGCCAAGGTGCTCGCCCGGCTCTACGACCCTGAATCCGGCTCGGTACGCTTCGGAGGGGTCGATCTGAGGCAGGCCTCGCTGGCCAGCCTTCGGCAGCGGATCGTGGTCGTGCCCCAGGAGGGCTTCCTGTTCAACGGCACGATCGCAGACAATATTCGCGTCGCCAACTCGGACGCCTCGGATACCGAGGTGGAGCTGGCCCTTGAGCGCATCGGAGCACTGGAGCGCGTCCTCGCCCTGCCCGACGGCCTGTCGACCGAGGTGAGGGAGCGAGGCGGCCGGCTGTCCGCCGGGGAGCGACAGCTCGTATCGCTCGCTCGAGCCGCGATCGTGAACCCTGCGGTCTTGGTTCTGGACGAGGCTACGTCGAGCCTCGATCCGGGCACCGAGTCGATCGTCGAGCACGCCATGGAGGTCCTGATGGCGGGGCGTACGGTCATCGTCATCGCCCACCGGCTGTCGACGGCGCAACGCTGCGATCGGATCGGGGTGGTCGACCACGGCCGGATCGTCGAGATCGGTCCCCACGATGAGCTCGTCTCCGCTCGGGGCGCCTATGCCGAACTGTTCGCGGCATGGGAACGGGGGTTGGTCAGCCCATGAGCCGCTCCCTCGCCCGAAGGGGTCTGCTGGCGGTGCTGCTGGTCGTGCTCGTCGGATGCACGGACTCGTCACCCTCCGACGACGATGCGGCGGAGCCGGCATCGCCGACGACCCCACTCCCAGCGTCACCGACCGTGTCCGGCCCCACGTCCTCTGTGCTGCCCGACACAGCCCCGCTGCCCGACACAGCCCCGCTGCCCGACACAGCCCCGCTGCCCGACTTCCGGGTGGACCTCGACGCGGTGCTCGCCGACTCCTCTGACCCCTTCCTCAATGTTCGAGTCGACCCAGACCCCAGCGCACCGATCGTGGCCAAGCTGCCGCCGATCTATGCCGGGATCCAGAGCCTGGGACCATCCGAGGTACGCGGCGACGGGCAACGCTGGATCTCCGTGGCCCTGCTCGACCCCGTTCCGCTGATCGACAGGGAGACCGCCGAGACCGGCCACGCTCCCGATGGCCCGATCGCCAAAGGGTGGCTGAACGATCGGTTCATCGAACCGATTTCGCAGGGGTTGGCGGTGGGGCTCGACGAGGTCCCCGCGTGCGCGGCAGACGGCGATCGAGCTCCGGCGGGCGGCCCCGGTCTCCAACCGCTGCCGACCGATCTTGTGGTGCACTCTCATCGGAGCGCGCTGGTTGCACCCGGCTGTATACGCACGGTCCTCGGTTTCGGTCGAAGTCGACAGGCACCGTTCGAGCCGTTCGCCAACGACCTGACGCCGGTGGCGGAAGTTCCCACCTATTCACCTGACGCGTTCCGGAGCACGTTCGGGCTTGGTGACACGAACGAGGTCTGGCCGGGCGCGACGGAGACCGCCGACGGCTATGTGGCTCGGCAATACTCGGGAGCTCTGGCTCTCGTGTTGGGTTTCAGGGTGGAGTCGTGGACCGTCACGCGCCTGCCGGAGAGAGGGTTGCTGGTGATCGACAGCCGACCGGAGCCCGGTGGCCGGTTCCGGGTCGACGGCGACATCGTGCTGACCTCCGTCGTCGGAGCCGATGCCGACTCCGGCGCCGGCGGAACGGTGATGGTCGCAGGGCTGGCCCGTCCCTTCGAAGCCGTGATCAATGCTCGCATCGTCGATGCGGACGGAGAGCCGGTCCAGGCCATCTGGTCCGGCGGTTTCGCCGGAACGGTCAAGGCCGCGATGTACGGGGTGGACGCCACCGACTGGGCAACGGCATGGGGTCGATTCACCCTCGAAGCCGTCGTCGATGCTCCGGGCGACTACACCCTCGTCCTGACCGATGACGGCGCCGGCGCGGACGAATCGACCCATGAGCTGGAGCTGGCCTTCACCGTGGACGTCGAGGGCGATGACGTCCCGACCCTGGCCTCGCCCGGCCACTTGGCGACGGCGTTGGCCGTACGGGCCTTTGGGATCTCGGGCGAGGGGTTCGCGCTACTACCTCTAGCCGACGAGGTGGACCTCGGCCTCGGCCGCGAGGTCATCGCTGTAGCCCCGCGCGACGATCTCGGCCCGCTCGACGCGTGGGTGCTCGGCGTCGAGGATTTTGCCGGCTACGTCGGCCCGTTCGATCTGCTGGCCGCGACCCGAGGGCCGGTGCGGATCACCGCCGGTGAGATCGACCATTGCGCCGGCCCACCGCTCCGCCTGCCCTCAAGGCTCGCGGGTTTTCGCCAGGTGAACATCGAACCGATCGGCATCGACTCCTGTCTCCAGTGGTCGGCCCTGTCGCTGTTCATCGACGCGCAGGACCGTATCGTGGCCGCATACCTCGACCGCTGGGAGCCATGACCGACGATGACGGCCACGTCGTGACCCCAACCCTGTGGTATCACCCGTCACCGGTCGGAGAGCTCCTGATCGAGGTGACCGAGGATGGCGTGCGGTCGCTGCGTTTTCCGAACGAGGCCGAGACCCGACCGGCTCACCTCGATGTCACCACGCACGGGGTCCCGGATCCCGTCACCGCCTCGGCGCTCGACCAGTACTTTGCCGGTGACCCCGAGGCGCTGAACGCGCTTCCCGTCGATCTCGGACTGGTTCGCGGCCTACGCCATCGACAGGTACTGGAGGTGCTGCGGGCGCGCACCCGATTCGGCGAGACCGTCACCTACGGCACCCTGGCCGAGTGGAGCGGGGTCCCCGGCGCCGCTCAGCTCATCGGCCAGATCATGGGGGCAAACCCGTTGCCGATCATCATCCCGTGCCATCGCGTGGTCGCCGCCGACGGCTCGCTCGGGGGCTTCAGCGGCGGGCTGGACACCAAGCGAGCCCTGTTTCGGATCGAGGGGATCATGCCCCGCGCCGGCGGGTGGGGTCACCCGGGCTATGACCAGCCCGAGCTGTTCTGAGACGGCCCAGCTCTTCTGAGCGCGGTACAGGATCGTTCGGTCGTCGCCCTGGTCTGGCAGGCTCAGGGGCACGCCACGACAAGGGGTAACCATGGGCTGGGATTTCGAGACCGACGAGGACTTCCAGATCGAGCTCGACTGGATCGACGAGTTCGTGAGGACCGACATCGAGCCGCTCGATTTCATCGTCAAGAACCCGTACGACCTCGCCGATCCGATACGCCGCGAGATCATTCCTCCGCTTCAGGAGAAGGTCCAGGCGCGAGGCCTCTGGGCCTGCCATCTCGGCCCGGAGCTGGGTGGGGCGGGGTACGGCCAGGTGCGCCTGGCGCTCATGAACGAGATCCTCGGTCGGGCCCGCAGTGCACCCACCGTGTTCGGCACTCAGGCCCCCGATACCGGCAACAGCGAGATCTTGGCCCATTTCGGCACCCCGGAACAGAAGGCTCAGTTTCTGGAACCGTTGCTGCGAAACGAGATCGTGTCGTGCTATTCGATGACCGAACCCCAGGGCGGCGCGGACCCCAAGGTGTTCACGACCCGTGCCGAACGCGACGGCGACATGTGGGTGCTGACCGGCGAGAAGTGGTTCTCGTCCAACGCCCGGTATGCGTCATTCCTGATCGTGATGGCGATCACCGATCCGGATAACCCGCCCTACCAACAGCAGTCGATGTTCCTCGTGCCCACCGATACACCGGGCGTTGAGATCATCCGCAACGTCGGTCTGGGCTATGAATCCGAAGCTGAGGACGAAGGCTCCCACGCCTACATCCGCTACGACGAGGTCCGGGTGCCCGCCGAGAACCTGCTCGGCCAGCGGGGCGGCGGGTTCGTCGTGGCGCAGACCCGGCTGGGAGGAGGGCGTATCCATCACGCCATGCGCACCTCGGGGCGGGTGCAGCGAATTTTCGACATGATGTGTGAGCGGGCCATTTCCCGCACCACCCAGGGCGAGCTGCTGTCCCGGAAGCAGATGGTCCAGGAGATGATCGCCGACTCGTGGATCGAGATGGAGATGTTCCGCCTGCTCGTGCTGCGTACCGCCTGGCGCATCGACAAGTTTCAGGACTACAAGAAGGTGCGCAGGGACATCTCGGCGGTGAAGGCGGCCATGCCGGGTGTGTACCGCAGCATCGCCACCCGGGCCCTCCAGGTGCACGGATCGCTGGGCGCCTCGTGGGAGATGCCGCTGGTCCGAGAGGTCATCGAGTCTTTCCACATGGGCTTGGCCGACGGCCCGACCGAGGTCCACAAGGTGCAGGTGGCCCGCCGCGTACTCGATGACTATGTGCCCTGCGACGACCTGTTTCCGTCCGCCCATCTCCCCAAACGCCGCGCCGAGGCCGAGGCCCGCTACGCGGACGTGCTCGAGCGTCACCTGGAGACGATCTGATGGCCACGTCTCGCTCTGGGGAGGGACCTGGCCCCTATGGGGAAGGACCTGGCCCCTATGGGGAAGGACCTGGCCCCTATGGGGAAGGAATGGTGGTGGCCGCCCAGCCCGAGGCGGTTGAAGCAGGGGTGGATGCCCTGCGGGCCGGAGGAAACGCGGTCGATGCGGCGGTGGCGTGTGCCCTGGTCGCGGGGGTGGTCGATCCTCAGATGTGTGGGATCGCCGGCTTCGGGAATGCCCAGCTCTTCCTGCCGACCGAGGGGGTCCACACCTCCGTCGACTTCCATGGGACCTCACCTGGGGCCACTCGGCCCGACATGTGGGAACACCTGCTCGTGGGCGAAACCCGGGACGGATTCGGGTTTCTGGTCGAAGGAAACGTGAACGACGTGGGCTACCAGTCGATCACTACGCCCGGGTCGCTGCTCGCCTATTACGAGGCCCAGACTCGATACGGACGGCTCGAATGGGCCGACGTGGTCCAACCGGCGATCGACTGGGCGGAGAGCGGCTTCGCCATTCGTCCCGGCGTCTACCACTGGTGGATGGAGGGGGCAATCATGGGTCGGGTCGACAACCTCGACCGTCTGCGTCACACCCCGGCCGGACAGCGAATCTACTTCCACGAGGACGGCACCCCTCGAGGCATCGGCGAGACCCTGGCCAACCCGGATCTCGCCCACACCTTGCGAGCTATCGCCCAGGGTGGGGCCGACGTGTTCTACCGGGGCGAGATAGCAGAACAGATCGACTCAGATATGAGCGCCCATGGAGGACTGCTCCGCGCTGCGGACCTGGAGGGGTACCGGACGGTGTGGGGCGAACCTCTGTCGATCGATTACCGGGGCCGGAACGTCACGACCAACCGGCCGCCTGGCGGCGGAATCATGGTGGCCGAGATGCTCAACGTGTTGGCCAACTTCGACCTCGCCGCCCTGGGCCACAACTCCGTCGACTATGTCCGTACGGTGTCCGAGGCCATGAAGTGGGCCACCGCCGACAAGGACGCCCATGTCGGCGATCCCCAGTTCGTCGATGTACCGCTCGATCTGCTGCTCTCTCCCGCCTACGGGGCCGAATTGGCCGATCGGATCGGCCAGGGCCAGCGGGCAGCAGTCGACCGGATCGGGGGCGAGCCGCCCGATACCACCCATGTCTGCGCGGTCGACCGCGACGGAAACGCGATGACCATGACCCACTCGCTGGGCATGCCCTCCGGGGTGATCACCGAGGGGCTGGGGTTCATGTACAACGGCTGTATGGGTGTGTTCGATCCCCGCCCCGGTCGGGCCGGGTCGCTGGTGCCCGGCAAGCGTCGGTTCAGCTCCCTGTGCCCGACGATGGTGTTCCGCGACGACCGCCTTGAGCTCATCATCGGTGCGCCGGGCGGCACCCAGATCGCCATGGGGGTCACCCAGGCACTGTTGAACCACATCGACTTCGGGATGCCGATTCTCGACGCCGTCGTGGCGCCACGGTTCTCCGCGACCAGCAATGCCATCGACGTGTCCAACCGCATTCCTCGGTCGACAACCGACGCACTCGCCGACGACGGCTACGACATTGTGCGCTGGCCCCAGAGTTACGCCTTTGCCCTGGTGCACGCCATAGCGGTCACCGGCGATGGGCTGGCCGGTGCCGCCGATCCGGGAGGTGATGGCATGGCGCTGGCGCCCTGACCCGAACTGGGGTTGGGGACAGTGCTTCTGAAAGACTTGATCGATTAGAGGAGTTACCAACGATGGCGATCAGAGGAGCTATTGACGATGGCTGATGCAGAGCGGTTCGAACAAGGCCGAGCTCGGTTCGGTGAGCTGATGGGCCGCGACATCAAGAGTGAGTCCGGCGCCGACGAGTTCATGGACGTGACGTTCGAGAATCTGTTCGGCGACATCTGGAACCGTGAAGGTCTGTCGCTACGCGATCGTTCGATGATCACCTGTGCCGCCCTGATCGCGCTCGGAAAGGAAGAGGAGCTCAAGATCCACTTCCGCGGCCTGCTCAACCAGGGCGTGACAGCCGACGAGATCGACGAAATGATCATCCATCTCGCTCACTATGGGGGTTGGCCCAACGCCGTGGCCGCCCGTCGCGCCGCCACGTCGGTGTTCGAGAAGACCGGAGCCCGCTAGGCCCATTACCCAGCGGTAGTATCCGGTGATGCGACCGGAGCCCACCGCTGAAGCCAACGCCTATCGGGAAGAGGTGAAGGCTTTTCTGGCCGCACAGCTTCCCCCCAGCTGGGAGGGAATCGGCTCACTCGACGCGCCAGAGGCCGACCGCTTCACCGACGAATGGCGCCAGACCCTCTACACCAGCGGCATGCTCGCGCCCTCGTGGCCCACCGAATACGGGGGCGGAGGCCTGACCCAGGTCGAACAGGTAGTGGTCGCTGAGGAATTCGCAAAGGCGGGGGTTCCAACCGGGGGCCCCAACGATGCGTTCGGCATCACCATGCTCGGCAACACGCTTATCAAGCTGGGCACCGAGAGCCAGAAACGTGACTACCTACCCCGCATCCTGTCGGGTGAACAGGTCTGGTGTCAGGGCTACAGCGAACCGAACGCCGGGTCCGATCTCGGGAATCTCGGGACCCGGGCGGTACTCGATGGTGATGAATGGGTGGTCAACGGCCAGAAGATCTGGACGTCGGCCGGTCATCTCGCGAACTGGATCTTCGTGTTGACCCGGACCGACCCGGACACCACCAAACACAAGGGCATCACCTTCATGCTGTGCCCGATGGACCAGCCCGGCGTCGAGGTCCGCCCCATTCGCATGATCTCCGGTGGTTCCGATTTCAACGAGGTGTTCTTCACCGACGCCCGGGTGCCCAAAGAGAACATCGTCGGGGAGGTCAACGGGGGCTGGATGGTGGCGATGAGCCTGCTCGGCTTCGAGCGCGGGGCTTCGGCGGCCACGAACCATATCGCCTACGAGACCGAGGTCGCTCGGCTGATCGAGGTCGCCCAGGCCAATGGCAAGGCGAACGATCCGGTGATTCGTCAGCGTCTCGCCGCCGCCCATACCAAGGTGACGATCATGAAGCTCAACGGCATGAGAGTGCTCACCCGCTTCCTCACCGGCGACCTACCCGGACCTGATGCCGCCATCTCGAAGCTCTACTGGAGCGAGTACCACCGCGAGGTCACCGAGCTGGCGCTCGACGTGCTCGGCGCCGAGGCCATGGCCCCGAGGGGCAAACCGGCGTGGTCGGTGTTCCGGCCCGATCCGATCGGCAGCGATGCCTTCAACACCCAGGCCTGGGTGGAGTCGTTCTTCAACGCCAGGGCCGGCACGATCTACGCCGGCACCTCCGAAGTCCAGCGCAACATCATGGGCGAGATGGTGCTGGGACTGCCCAAAGAGCCCCGATCCGATGCCGGCACGTGGGCGGAGACAAAGAGCTGACACCGCCGACATAGGGGCAATAGCCCACCGACACCGATAGGTCCCGGCACATACCATGGCAGAGCAGCCACTTTCGGTATAATTGAGGACATCCATATGATTTCGACCCTGGCCCGTGACCGAGCACATCGACTGGCGGTGATGACGATGGTTGTCGCTCTCATCTCTGCCTTGCTGGGTGCGGTGGCGGGGCCGGCGGGGGCGGAGATCACCGAGCAGCGCCGCGGTTGGTGGGGTGTCGATGGGCTGGGTCC
>Ga0316190_10000529_pt1 | contig 26530 bp, 32 predicted proteins | sample Eddworburrow2_MG_FD_204929 | JGI IMG/M metagenome (GOLD analysis project Ga0316190, IMG submission 204929) | Coastal sediment microbial communities from Maine, United States - Eddy worm burrow 2 | ecosystem: Environmental > Aquatic > Marine > Coastal > Sediment | place: USA: Maine | collected... | reverse complement strand
CTTCAGCCAGGAACGCACGGCACTTATGGTCTCTATTCATTTGGTGCCGATAATGCACCGGGTGGCCAAGGTGTAAATGCAGATATTGGGAATTGGGATCCGGAGTAGCGAGTGGCAGGAACCTTTTCAGCGGGCTTGCTGAACCACTCAAGATCTTCATCGAAATATCAGCAGCCCGGCTTTACCCTTCTGGAACTGCTGATCGTTATTTTTATAATCTCGCTAATCTCTGCGGGGTTTATAAAACTATCAGTTGGTTTCAGCAGTGCGACACAGTCACTGGAAAATGAGACAAGGCGGTTTCACCGATTGCTAGGCCTAACTGCGCAGGAGGCGATTCTTCTGGGCGGTGAAATTGGTATTTTGATTGAAGCGGATGCCTATCGGTTTGTTGTGCCACGTAAAATTGATAGAGGGGGCGTTGTCGATTATCTTTGGGAGACCTTTGATGGTGATGACATGTTGCAGCGCCATCAGTTGCCCCAAGATTGGCGTTTGGAACTACAGCAGGATGGCCAAGCGATTCCGCCTGTTGCTGCTAATGTAGAAAAAGAAGAAGAAACGGAAGAGACAGAAGAGCCATCATTGCAGCCGCCACCTGCTATTATCTTTTACGCCAGTGGCGAGATGAATCCTTTTCAACTACGCATCTATGCTGCTGACATTCCAGATCCATCACTGGTTGAAATCAATGAGGATGGAATGATTAAGATGCGTGTTCAGGAAGAGCAGTGATCCTCCGCACAAAACAAACTGGTTTTAGCCTCATGGAAGTATTGATTGCACTGGCAGTATTGGCCATTGCTATGGCTGCACTGGTTGAATCAGCAGGCAGTTTTACCTCTAACCAAGCCTATATTGAAAACAAAACCTTTGCACATTGGGTGGCACTAAACCAAATGGCTGAACAGCGCATTGCAGACAGCAGGTTAGTGGTGGGAGGACAAGAGGGCCAAGAAGAGATGGCAGGGCGAATCTGGCGCTGGAAAAATCAGATCTCTGCGACTCCAGATCCTGATGTCATGAAGGTGGAAGTATCTGTCAAGCAAGAGAACGATGAAACTGTATATGCCTTGCTTACTGGGTATGTCGAGGTGAATAACTAGTGCGCTGGGGATTGAAGCCCCATGGGTTCACGCTTATCGAGGTTCTGATAGCCCTGGCTATTTTTTCTGTGATGTCGATTATGGCCTACGGTGGATTAAAGACAGTGCTAAATGCACGGAATGGCACGGAGCGAGCGGCAGAGCGGCTGAATGAGATACAGATGGCTTTTAACTTGATACAGCAGGATATGCAGCATATAGCGTCGCGCAGTATTCGTGATGAGTATGCTCAGGAGAAGAGAGCTGTGGAGCTTGGCATTGGTGGTGTGAATGCAATCGAATTTACCCGAGGTGGAAATAACAACCCCCGCCGAGCCGGTCGCAGTACATTATATCGAGTTGCTTACTTATGGGATGAGAGTGAGGGTGAGCTTAAACGCCTAATTTGGACTACGCTTGATCGCGCCAGCGGCAATGTTCCTCAAGAGAAAGTTCTATTGCGCGGTGTAAGTGGTATTACTTTTGATGAGGTTGGAGGGGTGTCGTCTCAACAGGGAAGGGGGCAAACAAATCTGGATGATTTGCCGAGAGGAATAGAAATGAAGCTGGAGTTAGAGCAGTGGGGTACTATTGAACGTACTTTTGCCATGCCTTATTAGTCCGTGTCTGTAATGAAAAAGCCATTAAAACAATCAGCGGGTGTTGCTTTGGTTACGGTGTTGTTGGTGGTGGCTGCTGCCACTATTGCCGCAGTATCGATCAGCGTTCGGCAGCAAGTGGATATTCGACGCACTGAAAGTCTGTTACGCTCAGATCAAGCTTGGTTGCATGCGCTTGGGGTTGAGAGTTGGGCCAAGGGCAGGCTTGATGAGCTGGCCAAAGATATAGCAAAAGATCCAACTCTCGCTCCCGTAAGAAGGAATGGGGAGGAATGGGAAATCATCATGAGAGATGATGGAAGTGTGGAGGGCGGTGATGTTGTTGGCAAACTTATTGAGCAACAAGGGCGGTTTAATCTAAATAATTTGGTAAAAGACCCAAACCCAAACCCAAACCCAAACCCAAATCAAAAGCAAAATCTAATATCAAATCCAACAGGGAAACAGCGCTTTGAGAAATTGTTACTTATTTTGGGCATTAATGATGCGGATATTCTGGCGGATGCCCTGACAGACTGGTTGGATACGGATCAGGTAATGACAGGCATTGGGGGAGCTGAAGATGATCACTATCAATCACTTGAAAAACCCTATCGCGCGGCAAACCGCCTCATGGCACACCCTAGTGAGCTATTATTAGTTGAAGGGTTTACCTTGGCGATCTACAGAAAACTTATAGGACATGTCACTGCGTTGCCTGCCTCAAATATTAAAATCAATATTAATACAGCGTCGAAAGAGGTATTGGAGAGTGTGCTTACCGGTATGGATTCTCGGGGAATAGACGACATAATTACCACCAGGGATGCTGTACCTTATGCCGCTCTGCCGACTGTAGCAGGGGTGGACTATACTGGTGCGGGTGTTGAGAGTCGTTATTTCAGCGTGGTGGCTGGTGCTACAGTAGGCAAGGCAAAGGTGGCACTGATATCGCTGTTGGGGCAAACAAATGTCTTGCAGGGCGTACCAGGCGCACCCCAAGTGCAAGGCCTACCTGGTAATGTCATCGTACTTCATCGAATGCGTGAGGATGTACTAGAGCTAGAGGATATGTATTAGTGGCTGACCATATTTTAATTCGTTTTTCTGATGACCAGTTTGAATGGCTGGCAGTCAATGCTAAAGGCAGGCCCCTGTCGGGAGTAGGGCGCGGTGGTGGAGATGAGCTGGTAACGGCGTGTCAAAACAAAGAGGTTGTTTTGCTAGTGCCTGGCACAGATGTGCTGCTAACTAATGTAACCATCCCCACACGGAACACCACAGGCATTGCCCGAGCATTGCCCTATGCGGTGGAAGAACAGCTGGCAGAAGATGTTGATCTGCTTCACTTCGCTAGAGGTGAGCAGGATGCAGAGGGCGCTATGCCGGTTGCCGTTATTCGTCGCCAATGTCTGGATCAAGATCTTGAAGTATTAACTCAGCTGGGTGTTCAGCTCATGGCTGCCTATGCTGCACCACTGCTGCTACCCTGGAAAGAGGGTGTTTGGAGTGTTTTGGTTGAGGATGAAAAAGCACTGCTGCGTTACGGCAGTGATGAAGGATTAGAACTGAAGTCCGATAGCTTATTACCTATTGTTGAACGACTACTAAAAGAATATACAGGTGAGGACAGGCCAAAAATAAAAGTGTGGTATAGCGGGGATGATGCCCCTGATATGGCTGGTTTGGAAATGACAGGTTGCACGGTTGATATTTCACCGGTGCCAGAGACAGGCATGGCTATGCTGGCCTCTACCTTGGCGATTGCTGATGGACTTGATCTACTGCAAGGAGAGTATCGGCAGCAGAATAGTGCATCGTTAATGACGTTGAAGCCTTGGCGTGTTGCACTCACATTGTTGGTGCTGGCCTGTCTTGTACAGTTGGGTGGCATGGGATATGGCCACTGGAATCTGATAGCAGAGGATGAGAGATTAGCGCAAGAGATTGAGTCGCTCTATCGTGAAGCCTTTCCAGAAGCAGGAAAAATTATTCGCGGCAGTGAGCGCCAACAAGCTGATCGAAAGCTAGCAGCATTGCGACAGCAACATGGCCGAGTCTCAGACACATTTCTTGCACTGCTGCACATCAGTGGTGCTGAACTGTATAAAGAGAAAGCCATACAGCTGGAAGGCTTAAGTTATAAAGGTGGCTCGCTGAGCCTGCGCCTGCGCGGATCGGACTTGAGTCAGTTTGAAGTTTTTAAACAAAAATTACTGAAAGGCCGTGAACGGGATATTGAGGTTGAGGTGTTATCGGCGGTATCACGTAGAGACGGTGTAGATGGTCGTATTATGATAAAGGAGCGTAAATAATCATGACTAAATGGTGGTCAACGCTCCAAGCGCGTGAAAAAAGAGTTTTGGGTTTGGGTTCCATCGCTTTCGTGGTAATGATGGGGTATCTCTTTTTGGTTGAACCATTAATGGAACAAAAAGAACAACTCACTACAAGGGTGGCAGCGCAAAAAAATCTTAAAACACATTTGGAAAGAGTTGCTTTAGAGGCTAAATCGTTACGTTCTAAAGGTGGTGGTGCAAAAAAGCTGAGTGGCACTGGTAACAATACATTGCTTGCGGTGGTCAGTAAAACCAGTCGTCAAAATGGTATCAAAGAGTCCATGAAACGTATCACACCTGAAGGCAGTAAAAAGGCCAGTATTTGGTTTGAAGACGCTTCCTTTGATCAAATAATCTCCTGGATTACATCAGTCAGCCGCTCTTATGCAATCACTGTGGACAATATAAATATTACCGCAGAAGACTCGCCAGGGCTGGTGCGGGCAAAGCTGACGCTTGTGACGGCAAAATAGCTGCCTTTGTCTCTTGAAGGAAAAAAATAATGAGTGAGCAAGAATATGCGGGGTTTTGGATAAGAGTTGGAGCATCAATTATTGATACAATTTTACTGCTATTAGTAATTGCGCCAGTTCTTACAGCTATTTATGGGACAAGTTACTGGATAAATGGCTCACTTGTTCAGGGCGCATGGGATGTTCTGTTCAATTACCTGTTTCCTGCAATTGCTGTTGTTATTTTTTGGATTTGCAAATCGGCCACCCCAGGAAAAATAGCAACAAAATTAACCATCGTTGATGCGAAGACAGGAGGGAAACCTTCGACTGGGCAATTCATCGGTAGGTACCTTGGTTATTATGTTTCAATGATACCGCTGTTTATCGGTATTATCTGGGTGGCGTTCGATAAAAGAAAACAGGGGTGGCATGACAAATTGGCTGGCACAGTAGTCATAAAAAATAATCGACCTGAGCCGGTTAGGTTTGAGCAATAGGTATAACAGGCGGTAGCTATTGTGAATCAATCTTTAACAGGTTTTTCCTCATGAGTTATTCTCTGATTACCCAGGTTATTTAACCCCCGTTTTTGTCAAATATGCACGTTTCATTGCCGATTCAAAATCGTCATTAGATGGGTATGCGTAACCAAACACGGGTTGCCATAGTTTATTGTTTTCCATGCAGAGATAGAAAAATACATCATCATGCCATTGCGCAAAGCTTTGGTAGGCGTGCTTGAATATCTCCAGTTTAGTCTCGTCTGAGTAGCTTAGCTTTCCGTCGCTCTCAATCAGCGGCAGTTGCAGTATTTTGCTCTTTAATCCCCGTTGGCGAATCTGCTTAACGACAGATTTTGTGTACGTCAGGGTGCCAAATGATATGAGCGCCACTTCTTTTGGAGTAAATAAATTCTGCAAGGTATTAAAGATATGAGTGTAATCCTCTTTCCATTGATCGTAATGAATCATGGGGTGAAAATGAAACCCAACTGTAATGCCTTTGTTGGCTACTTGTCTGGCGGCATCGATTCGATCATTTAATGTTGCTGCACGGTGCTCTTCATTTGTGATGATGGTAGGCGTGTTAAGCGACCAGGTGCAGATGATGTTGGATGGTATCTCATGCTCCAGTAGATAGTTGATGTTTTTTGATTTTGTTTTTAGTTCCAAAATAACGTTTGGATTATTTTTAGCAAAAGCTATTAATGTATCCAGTATGCCGTGTTTGTTACCCCATAATAATGAATCAGAAGATTGGCCTGTTCCAATGTGATATGTCTCATTCGAGTCTAATTTAAGCGCTTGCAGTTTCTCTGTAAAACCTTGGTCAAAGAAGATTTTATCTTCGTGATAGAAAGCTTGAATACTGCAGTAGCTACAGTCAAAACCGCAATTATCTATTGCATCAAGTGTCATTAGATTGCAGCAGCGTGTGCGCTTAGAGGCTACGGGGCAGTAGCCTAATCCCAGCTGTTCTTTTTCTATTGTCTCCAGTTTTAGTTTTTGCTCTGGAAGAGGGGTTTTTGCTTCTTGAGGATAATGAGTTGCGCTGTTTTTTAGTGTTAGCCAATGTGTTTTAAGCTGGTTGATTATAGCCTTTTTTTCTGCTTTTCCAGTTGCCTTTCCTGCTGAAAATGCTGCCCAAATTTGCTGAATGGGTTTTTCTCCCCACATATTCAGGTCGCGAGTTATTTCACAGATTTGACGCAGCTCTTGCAGGGTAAAGCGATGGCTGTGTGCTTTTTCGCTAATGAAGGTTTGCTCTTCCTTTGGCAGAATCGAGAATAGAGTTTGTTTGCAAATATTTGCGAATTTCTCTGTGTAGCTTTCTTGGGCTGACATGACTTACTGCTGATGAGTGGGTAGTTTAAAAATACGGGAAGGACAGGTTATTTGCGCAAGTAACAAATCCAGTAGACCAGTGCGACGAATATGCTGCCGCCTAGAATATTGCCAAAAGTAACAGGAATCAGGTTTTGCATAAAATCAGCAACGGTAATGGTTGCGCCTTCTTGAAGCATGCCGATTGTGATGAGGTACATGTTGGCAACTGAGTGTTCAAAGCCTAAAGCCACGAAGGCCGAGATAGGAAATAGAATGGCCAGTATCTTTCCCGATACGGTATGTGCGGCAAAGCATAACCAAACAGCCAGGCAGACCAATGTGTTGCAGAGTATGCCGCGCATAAAGGCTTGGCCGCTGCTGAGTGCTACTTTCCCTTGAGCAATATTAAGAGCGGTTTTTGCGACTGCGCCATTGGCAATATCAAGAGTGCCTGAATAGTGGACAAACCAGGCGCAGACCACCGCACCTATAAAATTGCCAATGTAGACAATACTCCAGTTTCGAAGCAATTGAGCTGTTGTTATCTTATTTTCAGACCAGGCAATAACGATCAGATTATTGCCGGTAAAAAGTTCAGCGCCCGCAACAATCACCAGTACCAATCCCAGGCTAAATGCCAATCCACCCAAAAGGCGTGTTGGGCCAAGGCCTAATGCGCTATCGGTAATGACCATCGTATAAAACATGCCGCCAAATGCAATAAAGGCACCGGCAAGAATGCTGAGCGTGATGGTTTGCAGAAGTGGCAGGTTGGCTTTTTTAATGCCGACATTGTTAACCAATTCTGCAATCTGTTTTGGTGTGTAGGCATCCATGTCTGTCATGACTGATTGATGGCTGCTTGATCGGTTGTTTTAATTATCACACACATGGTATTGAGCAAAATTCTCGGCCTTGTACTGATCAAGTATAGGCATCATGGGGGCTGTGCCTATAGCTATTTCGCTGCATCTCCTCAACTCTTTGAGCGCGGGGCTCTTCGCTAGCTTTTTGCTGAAGGTGATGGCATGCTCTTGGGCTTGGTCACGCTTCCCGTCGGCGCACAGTGCTTTAGCTTCGGAGGCAATCTTCATCGCGCGCTGCTCTGCGTTAGTGATGTCGGAGCGGTCGATTTTTTGCATGCAGTCCTGCATTTCCTGCATCTGTTTCATCATGATCTGCATCTCTTTTTCGTCCATCTTGTATGTTTCAGCTGCAAACAAGGTGACGGGCAGGAGGAGTATATAGGAAGCTGTTTTCATGGTTTTGGATTCTGACTGTTGTTTGGAACGCTAAGGCTGTTGGATGGTAAGTATATGAACAATAGACAGATTATGCTATTGAGTGTGTAGGTTATTCTTCACTCTTGGCTGTTATGCGGCGGTGTATGCTTGCTGCGATGTACCAAAAGAGTGAGATAAGCCCCCCCAGCATGGCTATCCCCACGGCCCCCCAGCCGACAAAACCAGTCATATCAGATTCAATCCAGAGGCCAAAATAGGCCACTGCGGAGCCAATTAGGCCCAGTAGCATTGATTTTGCGCCAAGCTCGGCAGATTTGTGCGCCCGCTTGGGCTGTTGTGCTTCATTCATGTGTAGAAAATTACCAATGGTTACTTGCGGGGAGTGGATCGAGAATCGTATCCTATCTGGCTTATTGATGAAATAGAGAGATGGTTCTAGATGAAAGATGCGGTAAAAGAGTACTACGGGAAGACTTTACAGGGCTCGGATGACCTGAAAACGGATGCTTGCTGCACCGATACGGCAATGCCTGATTTTGTAAAACAGGGGTTGAGCAAGATTCATGCTGAGGTTTCAGGGCGTTATTACGGCTGTGGTCTGGTGATGCCTGAATTACTACAGGGAATGCGTATTCTTGATCTGGGCAGTGGCTCTGGCCGTGACTGCTTTTTGCTCTCTCAGCTGGTGGGTGAGGATGGGTATGTGCTGGGCGTGGATATGACGGATGAGCAGCTTGCTGTGGCTAATCAATATATCGACTACCACATGGAGCAGTTTGGTTTCAACACGCCCAATGTTGAGTTTAAAAAAGGCTATATTGAGCACCTGGATGAGCTGGGGCTTGCGGATAACAGCTTTGACATCATCATCTCAAACTGTGTCATCAACCTCTCACCAGATAAAGAAGCTGTACTGCGTGAGGCCTACCGTATTCTCAAGCCTGGTGGTGAGGTCTATTTCTCCGATGTTTACTCAGATCGGCGCATTTCGAAGGAGTTGACGACAGATCCCGTGCTTTACGGCGAATGTTTAAGCGGTGCGCTTTATTGGAATGACTTTCATAACCTGGCTAAACAGGCTGGATTTTTAGATCCGCGGCTGGTGGAAGACCGCCCTCTGGCCATTGATAATGATGAAGTGAAGCAGCGTATCGGCCATATCAATTTCTTCTCTGCTACCTATCGACTGTTTAAGCTGCCAAAATTAGAGACTCACTGTGAAGACTACGGCCAGTCGGTCATCTATAAAGGCACTATTCCTCATTATGAGTGCCAGGTTGAATTTGATAAGCAGAATGTAATTAAGGCAGGCACTATTTTCCCAGTGAGTAGAAATACCTACCGCATGCTGAGTGAGACTCGCTTTGCAAAGCATTTTGAGTTTATGGGCAGTGATGATACCCATCATGGCATCTTTGAGGGCAGAGGCGTTGCGCACCCATTTGATGTGGATTCAACCAACAATGAAAATGGTGGTTCATGCTGCTGTTGACCTGCAATGACACAAGTTCAAAATAGAGTAAAAGTCCTGTTTTTATGCACGGGCAATTCATGTCGCTCACAAATGGCAGAGGGCTGGGCTAACTGGTTTCATAAAGAGCGCATTGAGGCATTTTCGGCTGGCACTGTAGCTCAGGGGCTAAACCCCAATGCCGTTGCTGTGATGGCAGAAGAGGGTGTTGATATATCTCATCACCAGTCAAAGAGGCTTGCAGATTTGGACATGGATTTCGATTATGTCGTGACGGTCTGTGGGAATGCTCAGAGTAGCTGCCCAATATTTCCTGGAAAGGCCAAGGTAATTCATTGTGGATTTGATGATCCACCTGCCCTGGCTAAGGAAGCTGCATCTGAGCAGGAGGCATTGGAGCATTATCGGCGTGTCTGTAGAGAGGTGCGTGATTGGGTGAAACAACTGCCGGAAATCATAGATGCGTAGTGCGCCTTTTAATATGGAATGGTTCATTAAAGGCTAATGCGGTAGCATTGCTGTGCTGAAATACTAAGTAGTCGCTATAAAGCGACCCCGATTTTTAATCCAAAGTGGAGATGATAATGCCAAGCGCAACAGCAAGACACATCCTGGTAGATACAGAAGAGAAATGTAACGCACTGAAAGAGCAGATTGCAGAAGGGGCAGATTTTGCCGATCTGGCCAAGCAGCACTCAGGCTGCCCTTCTGGTAACAGTGGTGGTGATCTGGGTTCATTTGGACCAGGCATGATGGTGCCAGAGTTTGATAAGGTGGTTTTTAGTGCAGAGGTTGGCACTGTGCAGGGGCCAGTCAAAACACAGTTTGGTTATCATCTGCTGGAAGTAACCTCACGCGAAGACTAAGCATTTCCTTCTTGAAATGTTTTTGATTAGGCCGGGATTATCCCGGCCTAATTTGTATGATCACAGTTTTATGATTATCGAACCGAGTAAAGCATGTTTAAAACCAATGAGTATTTCGATGGCAAAGTAAAATCCATCGCCTTTCAAACCGAAACTCTGCCCGCCACTATTGGCGTAATGGCTCCCGGTGACTATGAGTTTGGCACAGCTGCCAAAGAGAAGATGAGCGTGGTGAGTGGTGCGCTGAGTGTAAAATTGCCTGACACTAATGAGTTTCAGTCATTTGCAGCAGGCGACTCTTTCGACGTGCCAGCCGATAGCAAATTTAGTGTAAAGGTTGAGTGTGAGACAGCTTATCTTTGTCTTTATGGTTAATAAGCAGCTGTAATAATTAAAGGGAATCAGCAGAGCATGATGAAACTAAAACTTCACTGGCAGATTGTTATCGCGCTTGTACTGGCGGTAGCCGCAGGTTTGATAACAGGTAAAGAGGGCGCGCTGTTTGGCATCTATTTTTATGATGTCTACGCCTTTGTCGGTCAGTTGTTTCTTAATGCATTGAAGATGCTGATTGTACCGCTGATACTTTCATCCATTATTGTGGGCATCAGTGGCATTGGCTCGGGTAGTGCGCTCAGTAAGTTGGGTAGTAAAACCTTACTCTACTATGCAACCACCAGCCTGATTGCGATTATGATTGGCCTGTTGGTAGTTAATGCTATTTCGCCGGGCGTGATTGATGGGCAACCAGCGAAGGATATTATTGGACTATCAGAAGAGTCGGTGAGTACTGTTGTTGCCAAAGTAGAAGGCAAGAGCGCGGGTGATGTAGTTGATATCTTCCTGCGTATGGTACCAACCAATGTTGTTGCTGCCGCAGCTGAAGGGCAGATGCTGGGGTTGATCTTTTTTGGTCTGTTGTTTGGTTTCTTCATGACCAAGATTGAAGAGGCCTATGCCGAGACCATGTACAACTTCTGGCAGGGTGTCTTCAGTGTCATGATGAAGATCACCGATTGGGTTATGAGTTTTGCCCCAATTGGCGTCTTTGGTTTGGTGGCAAAAGTAGTAGCGGGTACAGGCCTGGCTGCTTTTGTACCACTGCTGTGGTTCTTCCTCTGTGTTTTAATTGCGTTAGCATTGCATATGTTTGTTGTTATGCCACTGCTGCTCTCTTTTGTTGGGCGTGTTCATCCGTTCAGACACTTCAAGGCAATGGCACCTGCTTTACTGACAGCCTTCTCAACCAGTTCATCTTCTGCAACCCTACCGCTGACAATGGAGTGCGTGGAGAAGAATGCAGGCGTCTCCAATCGCACCACCAGTTTTGTGTTGCCACTGGGGGCAACGGTAAACATGGATGGCACAGCCTTGTATGAGTGTGTCGCCGCCATGTTTATTGCACAGGCTTACGGCATCGAACTTGGACTGACCACGCAATTTACCATTGTACTGGTTGCGTTGCTGACCTCTATCGGTGTAGCGGGAATACCTGCGGCAAGCCTGGTGGCTATCTCCATCATATTGGCAGCGATTGGCTTGCCTGCTGAGGCTATTGGCCTGATTTTGGCAGTCGATCGGGTGCTGGATATGTGTCGCACATCTGTAAATGTATTCAGTGACTCCTGCGGCGCCGTGATTATTGCACGAGTTAATGGCGAAGAGGATATTCTCAAAAGCTAGTTATATTTTATGCTATAAAATAAGTTCTTTTAGCTCCTTCATTTCCTGTTGTAACTCCTGCACCTGCTGCTCAAGCTGATTGATCCGTTCATGATCAGATTGAGATAGTCCGGGAGTAGGCTGTACGGTTTCAGAGGCTGCTGGTACTTCCACCTCACCACTTAATAGATGAGCGTAACGAGATTCGCGTTTTCCTGGCTCGCGTGGCAGCTTGACCACAAAAGGGCCATCCTTTCTATCTGTTAATTGTTGCAGTACTGCCTCAACCTCATGCACATCGTTGAACTTGCAGAGACGATTGGTTTGGGTGCGCAGTTCACCTGGTGTTCGCGGGCCGCGCAGTAACATCACGCAGATGATGCCAAGCTCCTGATCTGTCAGTTCCAATGAGCCAAAATCAACATTGCAGAAGCGGTGTTTATATTTAAGCACTCGACCGCCATAGCCCGTTCGGTCAGTGGCCAAATGTTTTTTGATTAACTCATCTAATGTCTCCTGCACGATGGGTTCATCCAGATTAAACACAGGCTCGCGATTGCTCTTCTGATTGCAGGCATTAACCAGTGCGTTGAGTGATAAGGGGTATTGATCAGGAGTAGTGATCTCCTTTTCGATCAGGCATCCGATAATGCGTGCCTCATAAGAGGTGAAGTTGATGTCCACAGTAAATGTTACCTTTTGCTGTTGCTGTTGCTGTTGCTGTTGCTGTTGCTGTTGCTGTTCAGTATAACTTGATCTCACATGTCGCTCCATGCATGACTGAATTTGTATTGTTTGCAATGTCCTGTGGGACTTGCGGTAATTGTGATTGAGTAAATTGCAGCTGATGCTCTTCAGAAGGATACTTAAGGGTTAAAAAATACATGTCTGAGTAGCATGTTATTAAATTAAGAGGTGATTTGATTGGGTTTTAAAGGAGGAGTGGCTAGTTGAGTGGTGTGATTTAAACTCCCAAGCCTTTTTCTATCAAGGCATAGAGCTGAAAATAAATGGTGCGCTTTGATCGTACTTTCATACTATAGAGTGTTTAATACATCTGCGTAATCATCACTGCAATAATAAAAAAAGCCAATCCAGCGATTATACGAATGATTTTGTTCTTTTCTGATTTTGTCATTGGTTTTATCCTCTGAATTATTCAAAACAACTTCAAAGTAAGGGCAATAATCCGCCAAAACACTTAACCTAAAATTATTGGCTCTTGCCTTTTAATTCGTCCGATTTGCGGGTAGCTTGCGGAAAAAGTGTGAACAAGATCATGTTTTAGAAAAACATTTTTATGAGTGTTGTTTGCACTATCAAAAATATTTCAAAGCTAGGGCTGTGATGTGTTTTTGCTATAAAATATTTTAGTGTTTAATCAATAAAACCAAAGGCTAAATTTAAAATGATTTCTATTTTTAAGGCGTTATGAAAATAAAAATTCTTCCAGTTATCCAGATGCTCATAGCAATGATTGCTATGCTAATAATTGAGGCGATGATATCTATTGGTTATTTTGATTGGGGCTGGAACATTCTATTATCAGTTGCGATGGTGGTTATGGGGGTGATGCTTGTGCTGATGGGAGGGGTAGCTTTTAAAAAAGCTAATACTACTGTGAATCCTATGTGTCCTGAAAATTCATCTGCATTGGTGACAAACGGTATTTATAGGTTTTCTCGAAATCCAATGTATTTAGGTGGCTTATTGATGCTATTGGCATGGGGGTTGTTTTTAGGAAGCATGCCTTCCTTCATAATGCTGCCAATATTTTGTTGGTATATTACGAGAAGCCAAATCCATGCTGAAGAGCAGGCGCTGGAAAATAAATTTGGTGAACGTTATCGCATGTATAAACTGAAGGTAAGACGTTGGATATAATAGATGGGCTTTGCTGGTTGGATAATGAAGGGAAACTGATTGTGAAATTGAGCTATTTGACTCTATTCAAGAACCATTGAAACACTGGTTGCTGTCCAGCTAGAGTCGCCAATGGGTGGTCGCTCAAGGTCAGACCAAAGCTGTGCTATCTGAGGGGTGGAGATTGCATTGGACTGGAATTCCTTGGCTTCACGTCGTAAGGCTACGAGATAAATATTGTTTCCAACCAGATTAACCAGTTGTGCCAAGTTTAGGGTTACGCCGTGTTCTGTTTGTAAGATGTCTAATACATCGTCAAAGCTGTGGATGGCAAGTAATTCTTGAGCAGTTTCGATCAGTTTTTGATCGCCTTTATTGTCGTCGTCTTTCTCTTCAGTAAAATCTTGTTTGTTGGTGCTGATCTGGTGTGTTTCGTTGCTGTGGGTTTGTTGCAGAATGATGGGTAGACGACGAAACTCTTCAACTGCATCGCGGGTATCATCACTAGCTAGATTTGGATGGGTTTGATTTAACTTATCCAGTTGGTCAGCACCTTCTTCCAGTGCTGTAAAAAAATCTGCTGTGTTTTTCTTGGCCATTGTTATATCCACGTACCATATATATTTCGCTATACTTACCCTGTTTAATTCGGCAGTTTTGCCCTTTTCTTTAGGTTGTGGTCTGCGCGTGTAGCTGAGTTAGTTGTTGCCAGTTATAGACTGGCCCATCTGTACAGACATAACTGCTACCCAGATAACAGTGGCCGCACTCTCCGATGCCGCAGTGCATGCGCCTCTCTAATGCAAGCCAGATGCTTTCTGGAGAGAGCCCATTTTCCACGAAGTGGTGTGCTACTGCATTCATCATCACTTCAGGGCCGCAGGTAAGAATAACTTCGGGTTTCCCGCCTAGTTTTGCTTCTACCTCTGCTACATGATCCAGTGGAGTGCCGGAAAGTTGTTCCTGGTTTGAAGGGTAGTCGAATGTTTCAAGAATAGGCATATACATATGCCAGGCAGAGCGCTCATATTTTAAAACCTGATCAGCGGGCGACCGACTGCCATAGATGAGTGCAATGGGCGTACTTTTATCAGCCGCTAGCTGATCTGCAATAGTTGCTAATGGCGGTAGCCCTATGCCACCAGCAATAATTAATACGCGCTTTCCCAGTAGTTGATTTATTGGCCAGCTGTTGCCAAAAGGCCCGCGAAAGCCGACAAGATCCCCTACATCACACTTAAAAAGCGCTGAGGTCAGTGAGCCTGCTTGCCGGATCAATGCCTTAAATCGCCCTTCTGCGTCTGGCAGGGAGAGGTAGGTGAAGGCGGCTTCGCCATAGCCGGGCAGGGCAAGAGTAAAAAATTGCCCTGGTTTGGCTGAGTGCTTCACTCCATCGGCAGGCTCAAAGGTAAAGTGACGGGAGGCTTCGCCATCGTCATAGATTTCAGCGATATGGATGGCTTGTGGGGTCATGAATCCGTTCATAGTGCGGCCGAAATTCTTTTCATAACGGAGTGGACTCCAATAACGCCAGGGCAGGTTTTTTCGCAACGACCGCAGCCGGTGCAGCCATATCGGCCAAAGCTTTTTACATACTCATCAGAAAACTTATGGAACCAGAAACGCTCCACACGTTGACCTGCGTCAGCACTGGGATTGTGGCTGCTGGCCTCGCGCTGAAAGGCATCATAGAGACAGGAGTCCCAGCAGCGTTCGCGCTCAATGCCTTCAGCAACGGGACGATCATAGCTGGTAAAGCAGGAGCAGGTTGGGCATAGATTGGTGCAGCCAGAGCAGGCAAGGCATTGCAGCCCCATGTTCTGCCAGGTTTCTGCGGGAACCTGAGCTTGGTTGATGCGTTGGATACCTGTCTCAATGTGCTCGGCAGATGGGAATTCTGCAGCAACCTGCGTCTCTTGTTCGTTTCGTTGGGCAATTAGGTTGGGGTCTGCGGCTTGCAGGTTTAACCTCTCGATTAACGCTTCCCCTTCAGAAGTATGTGCAAGAATCAGCCAGCTTTTATCTTCTCGTTGATGACAGGCCAGATCAGCCAAGCCGTCCCGAATAAAAGGTCCTGCATTGACGCTTGGGCAAAAACCGCCTTCGCAGGGTTGGTTGCAGTCGATCCCAACCAGTAGTGTGGCTTTGCGGCGTGCCTGGTAGTAGGGATCCTGTTCAAAAAACTGATCCTGATAGGCGATGGCGCACAGGTCGCAGCTTCGCACCCCAAACAGCACTTGTGGCTCTACTTCGGGCAGGGTTTCTTTAAATGCGCTGCCATCAAACTGGAAGAGTATCTCTCGATCTGGAAAGAAGAACTGTTTGGCTGGGTAGGTCGGCAATACCGGGCGTTCAGCAGTTACTGATGCAGTTTTGTCAGTTAGAGGCAGCCAGTCCAGTTCAGTGGAATCTTCAGCATACTGTGGGGTGAAAACCTGTCGCTGTGAGGCCAGATGGTCACGCAGGTGCTCAATATCTTCCAGAATGAAGGCCTTCATTTTGTTTTATCTTCCAGATTGATGACCCGGACTGCGCAGGCTTTGAGTTCCGGCATTTTGGTAACAGGATCCTGGGCGTTATTGGTCAGTCTGTTGGATGGGGCCTCTTTAAAATGGTAGGGCATAGCCACAGTTCCGGGTGGAACCTCATCCGTCACAATGGCCCGTGTCTCCAGCTCGCCACGGCGTGAAATAACGCGCACCCTTGTCTGGGGTTTGATTGCCAGCGCCTCTGCATCTTCAGCGTTAATAAAGAGTACGCCATTGGGTGTTTCTCTTTCCAGCAGCGGTGATTTGCGGGTCATTGAACCACAGCCGTAGTGAAAATGAAGGCGGGTTGTGGTGAAAAAGAGGGGGTACTCTTCATTCGGCATCTCCGCCGGGTCGGCATGATTAACGGGAATGAGTTTCCCTTTGCCGCGGCTGAACTCTTTGCTGTGCAGCAGAGCTGTGCCATCAGGTGCTTGATCATTACAGGGCCACTGTAACCCGTAGTTGGCGGCTAGTTTGGGGTAACTCATGCCCTGATAGATGGGAGATAAGCTGGCTATTTCATTGAAGATGGCCTCTTCATTTTCCCAATCCATGCCGCTATAGCCGAGATGCTCGGCTAGCTCACCCAGTATCTTCCAATCGGGTTTTGCCTTGCCCAGTGAAGGTATGGCAGGCTGAATAAGCTGTACACGCCGCTCGCAATTGGTGAAGGTGCCTGCTTTTTCAGAGAAGGCGGCTGCCGGAAGGATGATATCAGCCATTGAGGCAGTTTCAGTCATAACTAGTTCTACAACAACTAGCAGATCGAGCGCCTCCAGGGCACGTCGAACATGATTTTGGTCGGGATCAGTAACGACGGGATCTTCTCCCATGATCATCATGCAACGCACATCGCCAGCAAGCGCCCCTTTTGTCATGCCGAGAGAGGTTAGCCCTTTATGTTCAGGGAGGCTTTGTTGCCACGTAGCGGCAAATTTATCCCTGTTTGCTGCTTCCTTAACCTCTTGATAGCCGGGAAAGACGTTGGGCAGCGCGCCCATGTCGCATGCGCCCTGGACATTGTTTTGTCCGCGCAACGGGTTAATGCCGGTACCTTCGCGGCCGATCTGCCCAGCTACCAGGGCAAGATTGGAGATGGATATGACGTTGTTGGTGCCCGTTGTGTACTGGGTGATGCCCATGCCATATGAGAGCATGGCGCGGTCTGCCTCCGTGTACATTCTGGCTGCGGCAACCAGCTTTTCTTCAGGTATGCCTGTAATTTCGGCAACTTTTTCAGGTGGATATTCAGCTACCTTGGCTCGCAGAACCTTTTCATTTTCACAGCGGCTGTTCAGGAACTCTTTCGCCTCCCAGCCATTGGTGAAGATGATGTGCAACAGGCCGTTGATGAGCGCGATGTTGGTGCCGAGCCTCAGCTGCAGATGGAGATCCGCCATTCTGGCGAGACGTGTTAGGCGAGGATCGACGACCAGTAGTTTGGCGCCGGCCAGCTTGGCTCGTATGATGCGGCCGCCTAAAACGGTATGGTTCTCAGTAGGATCACAGCCAAAGATGACGATGAGGTCTGCCTTCTCGATGTCATCGATGGAGTTGGTCATTGCGCCAGAGCCAAGTGTCTGTCGCAGACCGGCTACAGATGGGCTATGGCAGATGCGTGCGCAGTGATCGACGTTATTGGTGCGCAACGCAGCGCGGGCAAATTTCTGTGCTGCATAGCAATCTTCGTTGGTGGCGCGAGCGCAGGCGATAATGCCGATGGCATCTGGCCCTTTTTCACTGATGGCAGTTGAGAATGCCTCGCTAATAACGCGATAGGCTTCATCCCATGTGGCGGGGCGAAATTCCCCGTTCTCTTTTATGAGCGGTGTTTTTATCCGATCGATAGGATCTACTGCGTAGGCTGTACTCCAGCCTTTGGCGCAGAGACTGCCCTGGCTGACGGGGTGATTGGCAAGAGGTTCTACCCCAGTGATTTTACCTTGCTCAACCCGTAGCCCGATGCCGCAACCGACTCCACAGAAGGGGCAGATGCTGTGGGTGATTTTTGATATGTTGTGCGAGGTAGCATCCATGGCGATTGATTATGGGTCTCTGGGTTAGCTTAACTTCTACCACCGCTTATATAGCGCAAATAACAATGTTTTGCGCAGTTTTATTAACTATTTAATAACCTGCACTTCACCTACAAACAGAATCTCTGCAAATGTACGGTTTAGTGTTTTGCTGGAGAAATTTTTCATAACGGCACCATCGTTAGCATAACGAATGGCATCACCTTTTTTGAGTGCTGTTTTTGGGGCAGCCAACCAGACGACTGTTTTGTCGCTCTGTTCGGCTTCAACATAGGTGTAACCACCACTATCCGTTGTGCTAAGTACGCGTCCTTCGATGACACTGGCTTGTTGTCCAGAGCTGGCTTCGACCACATTTGCTGCGGCTGCTGCCTTTTCAATTTGAATAGCACTGGTAAAGAGTATCTCGGGAAAGGTTCTATTGAGGGCTTTGCTGAAGAAATCACGCATGACACTACCTTTGCTGTAGCGAACGGTATCCCCTTTTTTAATCTCATTTGCATTGCCGGCAATCCACTCTTTTCTATCTTTATCCTCAATGTGCAGGTAGGTGTAACCGGCTACATTTATAACCTCAATCACTTTGCCGCTGTTTGGCAGAGATGTGGTGTTGTCTCCGTGAATCCCCATGTTTCCTGCGTTAGCGGCAGTGGTTATTAAGGCGATGCATAACGTCAGTATGGGGATCAATCTAGTCATATTTGGACTCCGTGGATAATAGTAAAAAAGTAGCACTATAACTTAGGTTATGGCAATGGTTATTAGTCTGATAGTTTGACTAGGAGTTCCCGCAGTGCACGGCCGCGGTGGCTGATTTTGTTTTTCACCTCGGGTCTCAGCTCGGCAGAGCTGCAGTAGTGATCGGGCACAAAAAACAGTGGATCGTAGCCAAAGCCGTTTTCGCCTTGAGGCTGGAATAGGATTTGTCCTTCCCAAGTGCCTTGGCAGATGAGCGGGGTTGGGTCAGCAGGGTGGCGAAGATAGACAAGCAGGCACTGAAAGCGGGCGCTACGCTCAGCTTCTGGTATATCTTTCAATAGCTTGAGTAGCTTGTCATTATTAGTTTGATCTGTCGCCCCTGGACCTGAGAAACGTGCTGAGTGAATGCCGGGTGCGCCGTTGAGTGCATCCACCTCCAGCCCTGAATCATCTGCAATAGCCGGTAGACCGCTGTGTTGAGCAGCATTGCGAGCCTTGAGTATGGCATTTTCCACAAAGGTTAAACCTGTCTCTTCAATATCAGGCACGCTGAAATCACTCTGCGGTATAACCTGCAGTCGCTGGTTGCTGAGCAGTTGATTGATCTCTTTAACCTTGCCAGCATTGCTGCTGGCTAACACGATACGCTTGTGGCTCTGGTTCAAGTGCTGACTCTCAATTTTGTGTGGTTAGTTTGCGAGCGCTATGCGTTGATGCTCAAGGATTTCATTGATGCCGCTTTTTGCCAGCTCCAGCATGGCGTTTAATTCTTCACTGCGAAAGGCGTGCCCCTCTGCTGTGCCTTGTAACTCAATAAAAGCACCTGCCTCATTCATGACAACATTCATGTCGGTTTCGGCATTGGAGTCTTCAGCGTAATCCAGATCGAGTACGGGTTCACCCTTGAAGATGCCGACAGAGACAGAGGCAATCATGCCGTAGATTGGGTTGGTCTTGATTTTACCTGCCTTGAGCAGCGTACCAATAGCATCATGCAGGGCAACGAAAGCGCCACTGATGGAGGAGGTGCGGGTGCCCCCATCGGCCTGAATGACATCGCAATCGAGGGTGATGGTATGTTCGCCCAGGGCACTGAGATTTACAGCCGCGCGTAGTGAACGACCTATCAGTCGCTGTATTTCAAGCGTGCGCCCTCCTTGTTTGCCACGGGATGCTTCTCGTCCCATGCGTGTGTTGGTGGAGCGAGGCAGCATGCCGTATTCGGCTGTGATCCAGCCTTGCCCTGTTCCTTTGAGAAAGCGGGGCACTTTTGCCTCGATAGTGGCTGTGCAGAGCACTTTGGTATCGCCAAATTCGACTAATACCGATCCTTCGGCATGCTTGGTGTAGTTTCGGGTGATAGTAATAGGGCGAAGTTGGTCTGGGCTGCGGCCACTAGGTCTCATAAGATTTCCTGATTATGGTTTAAAGGATTTAATGGTATTTCTAAGATCATTAACAGCTTGATTGAGCTCTGATTTATGATCGCTGGTATCTTGAGTTGGGCTTTTGGTTAATTTGTTCATAGGGATAGATGTCACTCCCTCTATCCACTGTAGTGCAATGGCAGTGATGTTGTCACTCTCCGGAGCAGCCGTTGTTTCTGCCCGTTTGACTAGGTTTTCTATGCGCTCGGCAAGGGGTCTGTCTGTGCAGATGCCTCGAACCAGGCTACTGTTGTCCACTGCGCCCCATAAACCATCTGAGCATAGTAACAGGATATCTCCAGGCAATAATGGCGTAGGTTTACCATGCGTAAAATCCACTGGGAGCAGGTTGCCTCCCAGGCAGCGTGTTACATAGTTGCGCTGTGGGTGAGTGGCGCAATCTGAAGAGCTGATGGCCCCTTGTTTGCGCAGTAGCTCTACATAGGAGTGATCTGTGGTGCGCGATAGAATTTTTTTGTCACGAAATAGATAGAGACGGCTGTCGCCGGCATGCGCCCAGTAGACGGTGTTGTCTTGGATGAGCGCAGCTACTGCAGTTGTGCGGGGTTTGATTGCAGGCGTATGTGATTTTCCAAAGGCGATGATCTGCTCATGCGCCTGGTTCATGGTGTCCAACAGAAAGGTAGAGGGGTTTGGGATTGGCTTGCGCGCCTCGGTGAATGCTTGGGTGCAGGTATCCATTAGCATCTGAGCAGCAATCTCCCCCTTTGGGTGTCCGCCCATTCCATCAGCCAGACAGATTAATACACTATTGATTGATTCAATCAGAGTGCATCTATCCTGATTTGTGGATCGGTTTCCAATGCTGGTTATCTTTGCAGTTTGGTAACGTATTTCTCTCATTTTGAGTCTTTTTTTGTCGGTTTATTTGTGGTGCTTCCTGTGGGGTGACCACTTTTATTTGTTATTGCGCTTAATAAATCGCCGGCATTTTGTGGGCGTTCGTCTGGTTCCATCTCCATGGCCCAATCCATTGCTTCCAGCAAATATACAGGATATCGCTGTTTATGTTTTTTTACAGCCGGAATCAGTGTCTCTTTGGCGTGACGTTTGATGGCAGATGGGGGTGGTTTGCCTTCAATGCAGGAGCGCATAGTGGCACCAATGGCGTAGACATCGCTCCAGGGGCCAATATTGCCTGATGCATAGTATTGCTCAATGGGTGAGAAGCCTGCGGTGATGACCTGGCTGGTTTTTGTGTTGTTGATTTTGGTGAAGTAATGCACTGCGCCAAAGTCCAGCAGTAGTGGGTTGCCTCCGGGGCGCAGATGGATGTTCCCTGGCTTAATATCGAGGTGAAGCTGGTTGCGGGAGTGGATCAAACTTAATGCATCCAGGATGGGAGGAAAGACGGTCATCATGAATGTGGTGCTGAGACTGCCCCCACGCTGCTTTATATAACCCCCCAGGTTTTTACCTGGTTCGTAGTCCATCACCAGATAAGCTGTTTCATTGGCAAGAAAAAAGTTGCGTACTTTGACGACGTTGGGGTGCTGTAGATTGGCCAGCGCTTTGGCTTCCTGATAAAAAAGCTTGCGCCCGTGATGGAAGGCGTTCTGTTGCTTGCTGCTGCTGATTATCCTGATTTGACCGCTTTTTCCCCTTGAAGCGCTTTTTTTAGGTAAATATTCTTTGATGATGACGCGTTCTTGCGTATCCTCATCTTCAGCAAGGTAAATAAGACTAAAGCCCCCGCTTGCAATCATTTTTATGATGGAATAGCAGTCTATAATGGTTCCAGCTGGTAGACTGTCTCGTGGATGCGTCATAAAAAAGTAGTTAACAATTACGGATGCAAGAGGGCGACAAGCGCACTATGATACATGTCTTCATAGTTTAGCCTGAATAATAAAATGCATTGTTTGGTGGTATTTATTTTTTATCTTTTTGGTATGTATAAGGGAGTGTAGATGATTCACAGTATGACCGCTTTTGCGCGAAAGGAAAATAGAGATGAACAGGCAGAATTAACTTGGGAAATTCGGTCGGTGAATCATCGTTATCTTGAGGTGTTTGTGCGCTTGCCAGAGGAGCTGCGTGCGATAGAACCTCTGCTTCGAGAGAAAATCAATAAACGCTTGGGGCGTGGCAAGGTTGACTGTAGCCTACGCTTTAAGCCAGTACAGACGACAGTGGCAGGGATTGAAGTCAATGAACGGCTGGCGACTCAGGTGATGGAAGCGGCAGACAAAGTTGGGCATCTGTTACATGAGGCTGTCCCACCCTCTATTATGGATATACTGCGTTGGCCAGGGGTTATGACAGTGGCTCCTCAGGATCTGTCCCCCGTTCAAGAGCAGGCGACTCAATTGCTTGATCAGGCGCTTGATGTTCTTATTGAAACCCGTCAGCGCGAAGGGGAAGCGTTGGCTGAAATGATCCAGCAACGTTGTGTTGCTATGCGTAAGCAAGTTGGTAAAGCAAAGCAACGGATCCCCATTGTGCTGGACGGTATCCGAGAGCGTTTGCGCACCCGTTTAGGTGAATTGAGTGAAGAGCTGGATTCTGGCCGGCTTGAGCAGGAGATGGTGCTGCTGACACAGAGACTGGATGTGGATGAAGAGATGGATCGGCTTTATACCCATCTGGATGAGGTTGAGCGTGTGCTTCAGCAGGAGGAGCCTGTTGGTCGCCGCCTGGATTTTTTGATGCAGGAACTCAATCGTGAAGTGAACACTCTGACCTCCAAATCAAATGACGCAGAGATGACCAGGTTTGCGGTAGATATGAAAGTGTTGATTGAGCAGATGCGAGAGCAGGTCCAGAACATCGAATAAGGGGTGTGATCCCCAGAATTGAACTAAAATACTAGCTCCATATTTCTAAGATTAGAGGTTAAATGAAAGGCACCCTTTTTATCGTTTCTGCCCCTTCGGGAGCAGGTAAGACCAGTCTATTAAAAGCGTTGGTTTCTGCTGATCCGCTGCTTGATGTCTCTGTCTCTCATACCACTCGAGCAAAACGGTCAGAAGAGGAAAATGGGCGGGATTACTATTTTACTAGCGCAAATGATTTCGTGCGCATGATTGGTGAAGGGGCTTTTCTGGAACATGCTCAGGTGTTTGATTACTACTATGGCACTGCTGAGACTGCTGTGAGAGAGTTGTTGGATGCCGGGCAGGATGTGGTGCTGGAGATTGATTGGCAGGGGGCGCGGCAAGTGCGTAAATGTGTGCCGAATGCGGTCTCTATTTTTATTTTACCTCCCAGCCCGCAAGCACTGCATGAGCGTCTGAGCGCACGAGGGCAGGACAGTGAAGAGGTGATCGCCCGTCGTATGCGTGATGCTAAAAATGAGATGTCACATTATGCCGAATATGATTATTTGGTTGTTAATGATGATTTTTCATCGGCATTAAAGGAATTGGATGCCATCGTCCGCGGGTTGCGCTTGCGCCAATCAATCCAGTCTGAAAGATTGCAATCCCAGCTAAGCGCTCTACTAGCTTGAATGGTTTGGATGCGTTACACTTAAAGCTATATAGATGGGGCTGATGTGGCCCCTATTTTTTTGTTGCCCCGCCAAGGGCTAATGTTTTCCCGGAGTTAAGTTATGGCGCGTATTACAGTAGAAGATTGTTTGAAAAATGTAGATAACCGATTTCATTTGGTTCTGCTGGCAAGCAAGCGTGCACGTCAATTGGTAAATGGTGTTGAGCCACTCCTGCCATGGGAAAATGATAAGCCAACAGTAGTTGCGCTACGGGAAATAGCTGAAGGTTTGGTAGATGATGCCAGCATCAATGCACCTGAAGAAGTGGTTGATCCTGAGGAAGCACTGAGTGCAGAGATGTCTGAAATGACAGAACCAACACCGATTGCCGGTGGCGGAGAAGGCAACAGATAGGCTGTTCGTCGAATATATCCCAATAGAGAGGGGTTGATCATCCTTAAAAGCCAATTGAATATTCAATGATGTCAATTGGCGGATGGAATTACTCATTTTATTTTTCTAAAGCGGCATGGTTACGCGCTACATGGCTCCCACCAAATCTTTTCTAGATACTGAGCCAGGTGATTCGCATCTTTCAATAGATGGGTTTTGTAAGTGTCTAGAGTCCTATCTTGCACCGGATCAAATCCATGAGGTGCGTCGCGCCTTTTTATTTGGTAGTGAAGCCCATAAAGGGCAAACTCGCCAAACAGGTGAGCCCTATATCTTTCATCCGCTCGCAGTGGCATGCATTCTGGCTGAGATGCACATGGATTATAAATGCCTTATGGCAGCCATTCTGCATGATGTGATTGAAGACACACCAACTGCAAAAGAGAGACTGATAGAGATCTTCGATGAAGAGATCGCTTCTCTGGTAGATGGAGTCAGTAAGCTAACCCAGATTGATTTTGAAACACATGCCGAGGCTCAGGCTGCCAGTCTGCAAAAAATGCTGCTGGCGATGACCAAAGATATTCGTGTCATTCTGATCAAACTCGCAGATCGCCTGCATAATATGCGTACATTGGGTGTCATGCGTCCGGAAAAATGTCGCCGCATCTCACGCGAAACACTGGAAATTTACGCGCCTATTGCCAATAGGCTGGGTATTAATGCGATTCGTTTGGAACTCGAAGAGCTGGGTTTTGTGGCATATTGGCCCATGCGGTATCGTGCCATAAAAAAGGCAGTGGCTGATGCTCGGGGTAATCGCAAAGAGGTTTTGGGCACCATTGAAACAGCGATTAGGGAGCGTTTGCGCCAGGAAGAGCTTCCTGGTGAAGTCATTGGTCGACAAAAGCACCTTTACAGCATTTACAGAAAAATGCGGACAAAGAAGAGTTCTCTCTCTGAGGTGGTCGATGTTTTTGCCTTCCGAATTATTGTCGATAAGGTGGATACCTGCTATCGGGTGCTGGGTTCTGTACACAACCTTTATAAACCCATGCCCGGCCGCTTTAAGGATTTTATTGCTATACCCAAGGCAAATGGCTATCAATCGCTGCACACCGTGTTGTTTGGGCCGCATGGCATGCCAATTGAAATTCAAATCCGCACTGGGGATATGCATCAATTGGCTGAGTCAGGCATAGCGGCACACTGGATGTATAAAATAGGTGATGTCAGCAGTGGATCTGCTCAGGCGAGGGCTTCGGAATGGGTTAAAAACCTGCTTGAAATGCAGAAGGGAGCGGGGGATTCCCTAGAGTTTCTTGAGCATCTCAAAGTTGATCTGTTTCCAGATGAAGTCTACGTGTTTACCCCCCGGGGTAAGATTATGGTTTTGCCCAAGGGAGCAACAGTTATTGATTTTGCCTACGCGGTTCACACAGATGTAGGTAATCAGTGCGTGGCTGCCCGAGTAGATAGGCGGTTGGCGCCACTTCGCAGTCGACTTTACAATGGCCAAACAGTTGAAGTAATTACTGCACCCAGTGGATCCCCCAACCCGACTTGGCTGAATTTTGTAGCCACTGCAAAGGCAAGAGCCAATGTCCGCTCTTATTTAAAAAATCTCCAGCAGCAGGAAGCTATTAATCTGGGGCGTCGTTTATTAGAGACAGAATTACGCGCCTATGATCAGTCACTGGATGGCATTCCAGAGAGCAAAGTTCAGCAGCTTCTATCTGAGTTTAAACTTGATAATTTAGAGAATTTATTGACAGATATAGGGCTGGGCAACCGTATGGCCAGGCTGGTTGCGCGCCGTATGACGGGGCCTGATGCTGAACGTGCGCAAGAAGTCACCGAACAAGAAAAGCCAACTGGACAGTTAGCCATCAAAGGCACAGAGGGCATGGTGGTCAGTTTTGCAAAGTGCTGTAGGCCCATACCGGGTGATGCTGTTATGGCGGTCTTTAACCCAGGGAGTGGTATGAGTGTGCACCGACAGGAATGTCCAAATCTCGGTGACTTCCGCAAGGGTGGCGAAAACTGGTTGGATGTCCGCTGGGAAGAGGATGCTGATGCTGAATTTAGCACAGAGATTCGTATTGAAGTGGGCACAAAACGGGGTGTATTAGCAACCGTTGCAGCCTCTATTGCAGAGATGGGCTGCAATATTGAAAACGTTAGCATTGAGGAGAGAGATGGTCTCTCATCTACCCTGGATTTTGTTATTGCTGTCCGGGGGCGCAAGCACTTGGCAAGAATTATTCGTCACCTGCGCTCATTGCCACCTGTTATGCGCATAATACGAGCTCAGGGATAATCTCATTCATCTTATGATTTTAGAAAAATAGGAAACAGTACATGTTCAGAGAAATAATCCGTACCGACCAGGCTCCTCAGGCGATTGGCACCTATTCTCAGGCAGTTAAAAGTGGATCAACGGTGTACCTGTCTGGGCAGATCCCACTGGTTCCTGAAACCATGGAGATGGTAGAGGGTGATATTGAAGTACAGATTCGACGGGTATTTGATAACCTGCAAGCGGTGGCCAGGGCGGCTGGGGGAGAGCTTTCTGATATT
>Ga0316190_10000527_pt1 | contig 26567 bp, 21 predicted proteins | sample Eddworburrow2_MG_FD_204929 | JGI IMG/M metagenome (GOLD analysis project Ga0316190, IMG submission 204929) | Coastal sediment microbial communities from Maine, United States - Eddy worm burrow 2 | ecosystem: Environmental > Aquatic > Marine > Coastal > Sediment | place: USA: Maine | collected... | reverse complement strand
GAGATACAATGGCCAAATGGTGTGGTTCAGCGCATTGAAAACCCAAAAATAGATCAATATCTAGAAGTTAAATCGCCAACCGACCATTGAAATTAACTATGCGTATTGCTACTGTTTGTTCATTCCCGGGTATATTTTTTAAATGCTTTAGCTGGAATTTACCATCAGTGGCGTTACAGGAGGTAATCCAATGAGAAAATACAGTAACCGATTGATTTCATGTGTAATCCTTGTTTCGGCGCTTACGACTGGCTTAGTCATGGCTGGAAATGAGCTTGCTACCCTCACACCTAGTGCAAATGGCATTAGCGTGACCTCTTCATCGAGTTATGCACTGGATGTCACTGTTGCTGGTCCAGGCAGTTTATTAATCCAGCAGAGACTACCGGCAGGTGAAAGTGCCTACCTTCAGAGAGAAGGTGGACTGCCTGATGGGCAATACCGCTACGAGATCCGCATAATACCGAGCACACCACCATCCTCAACCACTGGAACAGGCATGGAGGAGGCATCAGACGGTAGATCCGTTTCTACAAAACCACCATCAGTGACTGGTTCGACCATCCAGGCAGGCGGATTTAGATTGGCAGGTGGGACTCAGTTAGCACCCACAGTGGAAGCAGAAGAGTAATAATCGGAGCTATGCTAGACCAGCGACCCCCTTCGGGCGAAACAGGTACGGAATACTCCCAGGAGAAGACTCATGAAGATTAAAATGGCATTAGCAGCATCCCTACTGATCATAGGCAATGGCACGACTATCGCCGACCAGGTTATCCTTGATGATCTCATTATTGATGGTAGCACCTGCGTTGGAATGGACTGTGTCAATGGTGAATCTTTCGGATTTGACACTCTCCGACTTAAAGAGAACAATCTGCGTATCAGGGCTGTGGATACCTCTTCAACCGCCTCTTTCCCCAGCAATGATTGGCAAATCACCTTCAACGACAGCTCCAATGGTGGTGCCAATAAGTTTTCCATCGATGACATTGATGGAGGGAGAACCCCGTTTACCATAGAGGCTGGTGCACCATCCAACGCCCTTTACGTGGATGATAGCGGCCGAGTGGGTTTTGGCACCTCAACCCCGGTGGTTGATCTTCATACGTTGAGCGGCAATACACCAACATTGCGTCTGGCTCAGGATGGCTCGTCAGGATTCACTCCACAGACTTGGGATGTCGCTGGAAATGAAGCTAACTTTTTTATCCGGGATGCCACAAATGGTAGCAGGCTTCCTTTTAAAATACTGCCAGGAGCAGCCACCAATAGTTTAGTTATTGATGCAGCAGGAGAGATTGGTATAGGAACTAATGCTCCAGCTAGTGCCCTGCATATCCAAAAAAGCGATGGCACAGCAAAGCTGTTTGTTCAAGAGACGAACTCTACGACTACATACCGGGAAATGGCAAGGCTAGAAAATAATGGGCCAGCTGCAATGGTAATGGTTAATTTAAGCTACGCACACGGATGGGCGCTGAATAGCAACGATACCTTCCGGATTAGTGATGATGATGATGGCATTCAAGAATTTGTCCTTGATAAAGATGGCAATCTAGAGATTGCCGGAACATTAACAGAAAGCTCCAGTGCCAACCTGAAAGAGAATTTTGAAGAGGTGGATGCATCTGAGGTATTAGCTAAGCTCAAAGCACTCCCAATAACACGATGGAATTTTAAGGCTAATCCAGAAGCGAAGCGAGTTGGCCCAATGGCACAGGATTTTGCAAAAGCCTTTGGATTGGGAAAAGATGACACAAAGATTGCCACATTGGATGTAGGCGGTATTGCGTTAGCTGCAATCAAAGGGTTGAGCGAGTCTATCGATAAGAAGGATACTGAGATTGCAAGCCTAAAGTGGCAAATTGCAGAGCTAAGATCCATGATTGAGGGACAGAAAAAAGTGTTAAATAACCTCGTAGATCATCAGACGCATGAACGTTCTTATGGGGTAAGTTTTGATTACCATGAAGCAGCTGAAAAGATGGCCAAACCGATGTAATTTGGGTTTGGTTTGATTGGCCTGTAAAAACTTGCTGCCCTGCCGATTGTGTTTTTTAAAAAATCAACCTCACCTGCTACAAGGCAGAAGGGGTAATTGATACTATGCAAATGCAGTACAGCCATAGCATTCTCGCAATACGTTTCTGCTGGGTAGCTTCTCTCGGAGGGAGCATAACCATGGATGGTTATAAAGATCATCTACAACATGCATATCATTTGCATTGCCCAGGCCATACTTTCCATCAGCATCAATACAACAGAATGCTACATTACCATCTGCTAAAATATGTAGCTTGAACCACTGACTACACCCTACATCAGGGGGCTTAACATAAACTGGCGTAGCAACCCTTCCCATCCAATCAAAGCGCACACCAACGCTTGTAGAAAATAGTGGGAACTCCTTGCTACACCAATCTACAAAGGCGCTATCATCAATAGATCCATCACCAACACGACTTAGATTAACACTCATAGTACAATCGCCATCTTCTTTAAGTTTGTGAAGATGACGTATATTTCGCAGAGTAGCATCGTAATCAATCTGCATCGTTGATTGATACTCATCTTTTCTATAATCATTAAATGATATATTTAATCTATTATTCTTTTTTAGTTGAAGTAATTTATAGAGATTTCGCTCATTTAAAGTACTTGCGTTAGAAAACCAATTAAACCTTGATTGATCAAACTCGCGCTCAATTAGAGCTGCAATATCGAAGATACGTTTGTCTAGAAATGGTTCATTGACGCGAGATAAATTAAAGAAAGCTGGTTGTCTGCTATTCTCCTTTAAATCCTTAATGATTTTCTCTATTAATCCCATACTCATTTTTGCATCCTTTCTGAGCAAAGCATCACTTGGGCAAAAATCGCATTTAGCATTACACACCGCATACGTTTCCAATGAAACAACCTGAGGATAGCTAATCCAGTTATCTTGTAAAGACTGTAATAGTGAAGAATACATGATGCTAGTATACTACTGGATGTGTGGTGTTGCCCGCGATCAATAGGCTCATTCAGGATACGTTATGGCTTCCTTGAGTAGCCGAAGAAGCCAAACTCAAATTCGAACCAATCTAATACTTTTGTGATAGATATTTCATCATAGAAACATTGGTATGAATGCTTTTTTGGGTTGCTGCCTGACTTTAGTTTTAGCAATGATTCCGGCTCCCAGGGTACATCTAATTTTTTACAAACACACATTAAATCTTGTTCTAAATTCTCATAACGTATAAAAAAATCAACACATACATCATTACCTAGCACATATTTGTTACGGTCAAATACCCAGCGTGATACAGAATCATTAATCAAAGAGTCATAATCCAACCAGCATCTAAAGGCTTCAATTTGTCTACTATGCGGATAATGCTTTGCCTCCTTTTCTGACCAAAAAAAGGCAGACACCATCTTATCGAAAGGGTTTCTAATGGTTGTAAACTTGTAATAAGCATCCCATAAATCCCAACCCACATTATCAATAACCTTTTTTGCCGACATATGGTGGTAGAAACTGCTTCCTTCAATAGATCCTGCCCTGCGACCTATGATTCCTGCTTCTGATATGGTTTGCTCTCTCCCCTCAGAAAAAACCCAAGTGCCCTCTGGCATTGCAAATTTCTCAAGATAGCACTCTATTGATGTCCCTGCCGTTTTTACCGTTTTTGTAAAGATGAATTTTTTGCGGTGACTAATTATCATGTTATTAAGTACTTACAGTCATTGGCTTAATGAATACCCCATCCTAAGCAATCAACCATCTGAGGCCTCTTCGATGATTGTAATGTGCTATACAGATAAGTTTGTCCTATATCGACCCCGTGCACCAGACTGAAGGTGATTTTTGTGCAAGAGAGAGCATGGTGTGTTGGGATGAGGCAGGGTGAGTCAAAAAATAGGGAAGCAATGAGAAGGGATAGAAAACAATAGCCGGACAGTTTTCACTGCCCGGCTATTTTTTTACAGCGCTTAGCTACTTACTTTGCAGCATTACGTTCTTCAACTTCTTTGATTACGTCATCCGCCACATTTTTTGGACATGGCAGGTAGTGTGAGAACTCCATTGAGAACTGACCACGACCTGAGGTCATAGTACGCAGATCACCAATGTAACCAAACATCTCACTCAGCGGAACATCGGCTTTGATGCGAACGGATGTTACACCAGCTTCCTGAGATTTGATCATGCCACGACGGCGATTAAGATCACCAATCACATCACCCACGTGATCTTCCGGTGTGAATACGTCAACCTTCATGATCGGCTCAATCAGCTGAGGACCCGCCTTTGGAATGGACTGACGATAAGCGCCTTTAGCTGCAATTTCAAAAGCAATCGCAGAGGAGTCAACCGCATGGAAGGAGCCATCAACCAGAGTAACTTTAACATCAAGACAAGGGAAGCCAGCTAAAACACCCTGCTCTAAACTCAGTCTGAAGCCTTTCTCTACAGCAGGCCAGAACTCTCTTGGCACGTTACCACCGGTTACAACCGATTTGAATTCATACCCACTACCTGGTTCACCTGGCTCAACGGTGTAATCAATCTTACCAAATTGACCGGAACCTCCAGACTGTTTCTTGTGGGTATAGCTATCTTCAACCAGCTTGGTGATGGTTTCGCGGTAGGCTACCTGTGGTTTGCCGACCTCTACTTCAACACCGTGGGTACGCTTGAGGATGTCAACTTTAATATCAAGGTGCAGCTCACCCATGCCCTTAAGGATGGTTTCGCCACTCTCTTCATCAGTTTCAACGCGGAATGAAGGATCTTCCTGCGTCATCTTATTCAGTGCAACACCCATCTTCTCAGAGCCGCCTTTATCCTTTGGCGAGATAGCGACAGAGATCACAGGATCAGGGAAGACCATTGGTTCCAGGGTGGCAGGGAATTTAGGATCACACAGGGTATGGCCGGTGCGGACATTCTTCATGCCCAGCACAGCTACGATGTCACCAGCCTGGGCTGAATCCAGTTCGATACGCTCTTCAGCATGCATTTCAACAATACGACCGATACGCTCTGTCTTACCGGTAAAGGTGTTAAGTACAGTGGTTCCCTTACCCATGGTGCCAGAGTAGATACGGATAAAGGTCAGCGCACCAAAACGGTCATCCATGATTTTGAAGGCCAATGCGCGCAATGGCTTATCAGGATCAATCTCTGCAAATTCACCCGTTGGATTACCCTCTGGATCGACCTCAGGCTGAGGCTTAATCTCTGTTGGACAAGGCAGGTAATCAACTACAGCATTCAACACCAACTGCACACCTTTGTTCTTGAAAGCAGAGCCACAGTAGGTAGGGAAGAAATTTAGCGCAATCGTACCTTTACGAATACAAGCCTTGATGGTATCTATATCAGGCTCTTCACCATCTAGATACTTCTCCATCGCCTCATCGTCTTCCTCAAGGGCTTTTTCAATCAGCTGCTCACGCCAGGTTTCAACATCATCTGCCATATCAGCAGGCACATCTTGAATTTCATAATTCAGCGGATCACCAGAGTCATCCCAAACCCAGGCTTTGCGAGTAAGCAGATCAACAACACCAGCAAAATCATCTTCAGTACCGATTGGCAGGGTCATAACGAGTGGGTTAGCACCCAACACATCTTCAACCTGTTTGGTAACACGGTAGAAGTCAGCACCCAGGCGATCAAGTTTATTCACAAAGATGATGCGGGCAACTTCTGAGTCATTGGCATAGCGCCAGTTGGTCTCAGACTGAGGCTCAACACCACCAGAGCCACAGAAAACACCAACACCGCCATCAAGTACTTTGAGGGAACGGTACACTTCGATGGTGAAGTCAACGTGGCCTGGGGTATCGATGATGTTTAGACGGTGATCATTCCACTCGCATGAGGTTGCGGCAGACTGAATGGTGATACCACGCTCCTGCTCCTGATCCATGAAATCGGTGGTGGCTGCACCATCGTGCACCTCACCAATCTTATGAATCTTACCGGTCAGTTTGAGAATTCGCTCGGTGGTGGTGGTTTTACCTGCATCCACATGAGCGAAGATGCCGATATTTCGGTAGCGTGATAGGTCTTTCATAGTTGTCTCTAAATGTTAGGCAAAAAAATCTGGTAGGCATCCTTGAGCGTATCTTGGGTGGCCTGGTTAACTGGGGCCTATGAGCCCCATTTACACAGATCTCACTCATTTCAACCTAACAGACGCGAAGGCCAATGACCTACGGTTTGGATGATAAAATCAGTCAGATTCTTGTGGCAGCTCAAAGCCAAGTGAAGCAGTACGATATGTAAAGTCGTAACAGCTCAACCGTCTAGCTTAGCAAAACCCGGCATTGTAGCCAAAAACCACCGATAGTGGAAATTATTATTGGTCGAAAAAGTTATCTTTTTCCACCCAAAAGCGATGGGCGCTCGCTCTTTTGTCCAGAAGCGGCACGCCGCTGATAAGCCGCCACCTGCGGCTTCCCTGGTTTTCTACCGGAGCGAGGGGCTGCAGCGCCATCTGCACCATCAGCTGATGCCCCTTTGGCTCCCGATGGTTTCCGGCTGGGCTTTTGTTTTGCATGAGAGGCATTGCCGCTATTTCCCTGAGCTCTCCGCCCTCTATCATGACGTTGATTACCGCCCTGTCGCTTGCCTCCAATCGGCTCGGCCTTGATAGTAGGGTCAGTCTCATAACCAGGCACCACAACCTTTGGTATCTCTCGCTTGATCAGCCGCTCAATATCCCGCAACAACTTAAGCTCATCCACGCAAACCAATGAGACAGCCTCTCCCTCATTGCCAGCACGACCGGTACGACCAATACGATGCACATAATCCTCTGGCACATTAGGCAGTTCAAAATTCACCACATGTGGCAACTGATCAATATCTAACCCACGGGCCGCAATATCTGTGGCCACCAACACTCGGACTTCACCCTGTTTAAAATTTGCCAAAGCTCGCGTACGTGCGCCCTGGCTCTTGTTGCCATGAATGGCTGCTGCACTCAAGCCATCACGATCCAACTGCTGAGCAAGCTTGTTAGCACCATGTTTGGTGCGGGTAAATACCAGAACCTGCTTCCAATTTTGGGAGCCAATTAAAAATGAGAGCAACTCACGTTTGCGCTTACGGTCTACTGTATGAACAATCTGATCAACACCCTCGGCAGTCATATTGCGTCGTGCCACTTCAATAAGCACAGGGCTTTTCAACAGACTATCTGCCAGCTTTTTAATATCACCCGAAAATGTTGCGGAGAAGAGCAGGTTTTGACGATCTTTTGGAAGCAATGCCAAAATCTTTCGGATATCACGAATAAACCCCATATCCAGCATGCGATCTGCTTCATCCAAAACCAGGATCTCAATCTTGGAGAGATCCAGCGTCTTTTGGGAGACATGATCCAGCAGTCGCCCTGGTGTTGCTACCAGAATATCGACTCCATGACGCAGCTTCTCAATCTGCGGATTTATCTTCACTCCACCAAAGATCACTGCCGACTTCAGAGGCAAATGCTGGCCGTAGCAATCGACACTGGCGCCCACCTGCGCAGCAAGTTCACGTGTTGGGGTAAGCACAAGGGCTCGCACCGGGCGACGACCGTTTATCTGTCGCTCACTTAAGCGTTGTAACAACGGCAAAGTAAATCCCGCTGTTTTTCCAGTGCCAGTCTGTGCACCGGCCATAACATCCTTTCCCTCAAGAATGGTGGGAATAGCCTGACGCTGAACCGGCGTTGGTTCGGTATAGCCCTGTTCAGCCACAGCACGGCGTAGTTCGGCTGATAGGCCGAGCAAATCAAATGACATACTAATTAGAACTCCTGAATGGAAAACCCAAAGCAAGCTGCTTGGGCTGATCTCTTAAATTGAAAGATGGAGAGATATCACGACGGGAGATGACGTAAAAAATCACATCAACCAAATACAATGGGAGGCAGTATACCAGAACCCACCGCCTTTAGGGGCCAACCACGCAAGCTCAGTAAGAAAAAGCACACTGGCATTGCTATTCAACCTGCAATTCTTTACTATTTTTGTCGGTCTTTCGCTGTTGATTTCAACACTTTCCAAGTCACGCCAAAAATACAATTACTAGATATCAGCCAGCTCACTACCACCAGCCCAACTCAGATTGGCCAATAAAAACCTTTAAGGGGGATAAAATGACAAAACTTCGAAGCGCAATAACTGGAACAGCAATAGCAGCCTTCATGAGCACACCATCATTTGCCAGTGATCATGGCGCCAAGCACGACCAGCATAAATCTCATTGGGGTTACAGCGGGGAAGCGGGCCCTGCGCATTGGGGCTCACTTAAAAAAGAGTACTCTGCCTGCGGTGCTGGCATTCAGCAGTCCCCTATCAATATGCAAGCGCAGAGAGCATTAGCCAGTAAAATAGGAGAAATCAAATTCTCCTACAAACCCACCCCTGTCAAAGTACTCAACAATGGTCACACCATTCAGGTGAACTACACCCCTGGCAACACAATGACCGTGGGCGACAAGACATATGAACTGCTTCAATTTCACTTTCATAGCCCCAGCGAACACATGATCAACGACAAGCACTCCAAGATGGAAGTACATCTGGTACACAAAGGCGCAGACGGCAAGCTGGCCGTAGTTGGAGTCATGATGAATACTGGTAAGGCACTCAATGCGCTCGTTCCAGTTTGGAGTCGCCTGCCACATGAACTAAATAAGATCGCTCTCAACCCTGGCACTGTCAATGCCGCAGATCTGCTGCCTGCCAACACCCAAAACTACTACCATTACATGGGATCTTTAACCACCCCACCCTGCACAGAGAGCGTCAGTTGGTATGTAATGAAGGATGCTGTGGAAGTTGCAGCCAAACAAGCCGCCCAATTTGCTAACCTTATTGGTGAGAATGCCCGGCCAGTACAGAATGAAAATCGCCGCTTTGTACTCATCAACGAATAATTAATATCATCCAGAGGAAGACCCGCATCCATTGGTGCGGGTTTTTTTGAGCCACACTGCACCAACGCACCATGTAAAAAACACGATGAAAACATGGACACTCACTGCATTAATTGCTAAAAGCTAAAACTGAGGCAAAAAAAAGGGACTCCGGGGGATGGAGTCCCAAAAAAGCTGAAGTAAATTAAGGAGGATTACTTCATGCGGGGGAAACACTTGAATGCTTGGTTCTCAACAGAGAAAAAATCAATCAATTGCGTTCACGGGTATAAATATAATCAAAACCTGATATAAATAAAAGTAAAATATATCAATAATCATCATAAACGATCACTAATACATGAAAAACAGATGAATTAAGCACGTGAAATTCACTCTCCGACAACTGAAAGTCTTCTCATCTGTAGCCAAGCACTCCAGCTACACCCGCGCTGCAGAAGAGCTATTTCTCAGTCAGCCTGCTGTCTCCATCCAGGTCAAACAACTGGAAGAGCATATCGGCATGCCTTTATTTGAGCAGATCGGGAAAAAAATCCATCTGACCCAAGCAGGCAAAGAGGTACAACATTACAGCCACGCCACCTTCCAGCAACTTAAAGAGATGGAAGATGTGCTGGAATCCATGCAGGGGCTTAGCGGCGGCCGCCTCGATATCGCCGTGGCCAGTACAATCAACTATTTTGCACCCCGATTATTAGCTGCCTTCAGCCACCAATACCCCAATATTGACCTCACACTGGAGGTCACCAATAGAGAAACACTTAAAAAACGGCTGGCAGCCAATGAAAGGGACATCGTCCTTATGGGGCAGCCACCGGCCAAGATGGATCTGGAAGCCACACCCTTTATGCAAAACCCTCTCGTTGTTATTGCGCCACCAGACCACCCTTTAACCCACGAGCATCAAATACCACTGCAACAACTGACCAAAGAGACCTTCCTCATACGCGAACCAGGCTCCGGCACACGCCTGGCAATGGAACACTTTTTTAAAGAGAAAAAAATACGCTACAAGACAGGCATGGCAATGAGCCAGAATACCGCCATCAAGCAGGCCGTTCGAGCTGGCATGGGGTTAGCTGTTGTCTCCAAGCACACCATTGAACTTGAAGTTGAGACCGGTCGGCTTAAGATACTGGATGTAGCAGAGTTTCCCATCATGCGAACCTGGCACATTGTCTATCCTCGCGGAAAACGGTTATCTCCCGCTGCTCAGGCGTTCCATGATTTTGTGCTCAGCGATAATTTAGCCGCATTATCAGAATCAGATTAGCCTGCTATCCTCTTCATAAATCAATGGCTTACAAAGTTACCCCACGTTATATAGCGCATAAACAGCTTAAATGAAGTAAACTAGAACGTTCTGCCTGGCTAAGTGTAATTTGATTCTCTGATGTCCTGTTCCAACAAAACTGATACAACCGCCTCTTTAGCGGACTACCCACTACTCGCACAAGTCAATACCCCAGCGGACGTGCAGCGGCTTGATGAAGCAATGCTGTCACAGCTTGCTGATGAGTTGCGCCGATTTCTTGTCGATACAGTGTCCCAAACCGGTGGGCATTTGGCCGCAGGACTAGGAGTTGTAGATCTGACCATCGCCATGCACCACGTCTTCAATACCCCAGAAGACCGATTTATATGGGATGTAGGGCATCAGGCTTATCCACATAAAATTCTAACGGGCCGGCGCGATCAAATGCACACCCTGCGTCAAAAAGACGGGGTATCTGGTTTTCCACGCCGCTGCGAAAGCATTCATGACGCTTTTGGAGCAGGCCACTCAAGCACATCCATTAGCGCTGCATTAGGCATGGCTGCTGCCGCAAAACAAAAAGGTGAACAACGACAGATCATCGCCGTTATTGGCGATGGCGCCATGAGCGGCGGCATGGCCTTCGAAGCAATGAACCATGCGGGCGCTTTGGATCTTGATCTGCTGGTCATTCTCAATGACAACGAAATGTCCATCTCCCAGCCTGTAGGAGCCGTCAGCAACCACTTGGCACGTCTACTTTCAGGAAAATTCTACACCCGGGTACGTGAAGGCGGCATGAATGCCCTCAAACACATGCCCAGCATCAGTGAGCTGATGGAGCGGGCAGAAGAGCACATGAAAGGCATGGTCATGCCCTCCACCCTATTTGAAGAGCTGGGCTTTAACTATATTGGCCCAATTGATGGCCATGACCTGCCCACACTGGTAACCACCCTACGCAATATGAAAGCCATGACAGGCCCCCGCCTGCTGCATGTCGTAACAAAAAAAGGGCAAGGTTATGAACCAGCAGAAGAGAATCCCTGCGCCTACCATGGTGTTACCCCCTTCAATCCCTCTACTGGAGAGATGGCAAAGAAAAAAGGCAAACCAACCTACACCCAAATATTTGGAGACTGGTTGTGCAAAACTGCTGAAAAAGACAACCGGCTGGTTGCGGTCACCCCCGCCATGTGTGAAGGGTCAGGCATGGTCAGCTTCTCAAAACAGTTTCCTGAACGTTTTTTTGATGTTGGCATAGCCGAACAACATGCTATGACCTTTGCTGCAGGCATGGCCTGTGAAGGCTTAAAACCTGTTGTAGCAATCTACTCCACCTTTCTACAACGTGGATATGACCAGTTAGCGCATGATGTCTCTCTACAGAATCTGGATGTTACCCTGGCGGTAGATCGTGCTGGATTAGTAGGCCAAGATGGTGCCACACACGCTGGCAGTTTTGACCTTAGTTATGTTCGAACCCTCCCCAACATGGTCATCATGGCACCTGCTGATGAAAATGAATGCAACCAGATGCTGCAGACAGCCTACGAATATGAAGGCCCAACCATGGTGCGCTATCCACGCGGAAGCGGCCCAGGTGTTGCTATTGAAGAGCCATGCTCAACCATCCCTCTTGGGAAAGCCCAACTACGCCGTCAAGGCAGCCGAGTAGCAATACTCGCTTTTGGCAGCATGCTGACATCTGCATTAAAAGTAGGAGAAGAGCTGAATCTCACAGTTGCCAATATGCGCTTTGTAAAGCCATTGGATAAAGAACTGATCCTACAACTAGCTGAGGAACACGAACTGCTGGTGACTATTGAAGAGAACATGATTCAAGGTGGCGCAGGTTCTGCAGTAAACGAGTTACTGGCCCAGAATCACAAAGTAGCCCCCATTATCAACCTTGGGTTACCTGATTATTACATTGAACATGGGCAATCAGCAGAACAACTACAGCAATGTGGCCTGGATGTTGATGGTATCCGTAAATCCATACTGGAAGTCATCGGCAATAAAACAGAGAAAAACGTCAGATCTGCTTAACCAACCAGAGCAAGTAAACAAAAAAGGCCGCATCAATTGCGGCCTTTTTTGTTTTTACGTCTTAGAAAAAACCCACTAAAACATACTGCCATTAAGCCATAGGTGAACCATAATACTGGCGCCATAGCCCAGCGCAATAACGGGTGCCCATTTCAGGTGTCCAAAGAAGGTATACTGGCCGCGCGCCTGACCCATAAGAGCTACACCAGCAGCTGAGCCAATAGAGAGCAAACTACCACCAACACCCGCCGTCAGTGTTACCAGCAACCACTGCCCCATGCTCATATCAGGTTGCATGGTCAGTACGGCAAACATCACAGGAATGTTATCAACAATCGCGGAAAGCACTCCCACAGTTACGTTAGCCGCAGTAGGTCCCCAATCCAGATACATCACCTCTGATGCCAGGCTCAAGTAACCCAGGAAACCCAAGCCACCCACACAGAGCACAACGCCGTAGAAGAACAACAGAGTATCCCACTCGGCACGGGCCACCTTGGAAAAGACATCAAAACCGATAATGTTACCCATCTGTCCATCATGCTCGGCATTATCAGATTTTGTAGAATGGCACTTATGCACCGTCTTCTTCAGGTAGAAGCCAAAGATCTGTAGATAGGACAACCCTGTCAGCATGCCGATAACAGGTGGCAGATGCAGGAAGTTATGGAAAGAAACTGCGGTAATAATAGTCAGCAGAAAAAAGGCAATGATCCGCTTTGCGCCACGCATCATCTCCACTGTCTCATCAGAGGCTGGTGGGCGCTCATCAGGTACGGCAAAGTGCATGATTGCTGCTGGCACCAACCAATTGACCACTGATGGAATAAATAGATAGAAGAAGGTACCAAATGCCACTGCGCCCTGCGGGGTCTCAATGGCTTTTTGCCAGACCATCAGTGTGGTGATGTCACCAAATGGGCTGAAGGCACCACCTGCATTAGCAGCAATCACGATATTGATGCAGGCAATACCAACAAATTTTGCATTTGAACTGCCAACGGCAAGCACCACTGCACACATCAATAGCGCTGTTGTCAGGTTGTCTGCTACTGGAGAGATGAAAAACGATAGAACACCGGTGATCCAAAACAGCTGCCTAAACCCAAATCCCTTGCGTACTAACCAAGAACGCAGTGCATCAAAGACCTGACGCTCCTCCATGGCGTTGATATAGGTCATCGCCACCAGCAGGAACAGCATAAGCTCTGCGTATTCCAACAGATTGTGCCGTACAGCCACCTCTGCAGCATGCGCTGGCACCTCAGGCATGCCAGAGATCACCATCGCAATCAGCGCCCAAATAATGCCTGCAGCCAGAATAACTGGTTTTGACTTGCGCAGATGAGTAAATTCTTCAGCCATCACAAAGAGGTAGGCCAATGCAAATATGCCAAGGGCAGTAAAACCAGCCCAGTGACTCGTCAGATCAAGAGAGTGCCCTCCCCCCTCTGAAGCCAGAGCTAAACCTGGAAATACCAAGAGGCAAAGTGTAAGTAATTTCATCAATGTCTTATTCCTTTTTAGCATAAGCAAATGGTGTACCTAGACCTGTCTGTCATATTAGAATGGCGACCCAAAGAAATCGGCCATCCGCTGTTCCATAAATGACCGCGGAGAATACAATAATTTGAAGGCAATGTCCCTACTCCCATTAGCCCAAAATTCACAATTAATCACAGATGTAGAGTGCAGCATAGGTTCCAGGGCATCAGACTAAAATGAGAAAAGCAGTTACACAGCCCGTCTGGCAGCGCCTGTTCCCGTTTCTATCCTGGGTGAGGGAACTGAAGCAGACAACCCATCTTCGTGCAGATATCCTTGCTGGCATTACTGTTGCGCTAGTGCTTATTCCCCAGTCCATGGCCTACGCGCAACTCGCAGGGCTGCCACCCTATATTGGGCTTTACGCCGCATTGTGGCCTCCTATCATTGCAGCGCTGTTTGGCTCATCACATCAACTATCCACAGGGCCTGTTGCTGTCGTCTCACTCATGACAGCCACAGCACTGGAACCTTTGGCCAGCATGGGTAGTGAAGGGTTTCTTGCCTATGCAGTTCTGCTTGCCATACTTATCGGGCTATTCCAATTGGGCCTGGGGCTTCTGCGCATGGGCGTGCTGGTTGATCTGCTCTCCCATCCTGTTGTATTGGGTTTTACCAATGCGGCCGCCCTCATTATTGCCAGCTCCCAGCTCGATAAGATATTTGGCGTGAGCATTGCTAATGGCACGCAGCACTACGAAACCATCTGGAACACACTGGTCGCAGCACTGACAGACACCCACATCTTAACGCTGCTCATGGCCTTATCAGCCTTTGCCATCATGCTTGGCCTGATGAAATATCTGCCCAAAGCCCCCTCAGTACTGATTGTGGTTGCAATTACAACCACCGCATCGGCACTCACTGGATTTGCAGCATCTGGGGGAGAGGTTATCGGCACTATCCCTGCAGGGCTTCCTGATTTTTCTTTCCCAACACTGGATTGGACAATCATCAGCCAGCTGCTCTCTTCTGCTGTTGTCATTGCCCTGGTTGGCTTCATGGAAGCCATATCAATCGCCAAGGCGATGGCTACCAGCACCCGGCAGCGACTGGATGCTGATCAAGAACTGATTGGCCAGGGTCTTAGCAACATAGTCTCCGGCCTTTTCTCCGGCTACCCGGTATCCGGCTCTTTTTCACGCTCTGCAGTAAATATCAATGCAGGAGCTGTTACCAGCCTCTCCTCCATTATTACCGGGCTTACCGTAGCCGCCGCCCTATTATGGCTCACACCTTACCTTTATCACCTGCCACAGGCCACCCTGGCAGTCATTATCGTGATGGCGGTAATTCGACTCATCAAAATAAGTCCCTTCTTTCATATATGGAAGGTGCAACGCCATGATGGGATCGTGGCATTGGTTACCTTTATCCTAACTCTACTACTGGCACCGCATCTTGATTACGGCATCCTGGCAGGCGTTGGTCTCTCTCTGATTCTTTTTCTCTCCCGCACCATGCGCCCACGCTTTTCTGAACTATCGCGCTACAGTGATGGCACCCTGCGTGACATAGAGATCTACGACCTACCAACCAGCGACCAGATTTCAATCATTCGCTTTGATGGTGCTCTCTACTTTGCCAATGCTGGCTTTTTTGAAGATCAGGTTCTGGCCGTTGAAGCGGCCAACCCAAAACTACGCTTTATTATTATTGATGGCGGCGGCATCACCCAAGTCGATGCCACTGGAGAGGAAACACTGCACCATCTCATCAAGAGATTGCATGAGGCGGGTATTGAAGTGCTCATGGCCCGCACTAAAAAACAGGTAATCGATACCCTCAAATACAACGATGGTCTAATGGAACACCTGGGGTACCAGCGCATTTTCCCCCGTATCAAATTCGCCTTGGATTACACCTGGGATAAGCTCGGCAACAGCTACGATAATAACAACTGCCCATTACGTCGAAAATAAAGCGTCACGCATCATCATAACTGCCACAATGCTTCCACGGCGATGGATGAACGATTATCGCTGATGTACAACTCGTGATTTGGGGAATAGGCAGGAAAAAGAGCTGCCTGTACCCTCTTGGCTGGTGATATCCAACTTACTGTCATGGCGCTGCAGGATATGTTTCACAATAGCCAGACCCAGCCCGGTTCCGCCAGAGTCACGTGAACGTGCCGCATCAATACGATAAAAGCGTTCCGTGAGCCTTGGAATATGTCGCGTTGGAATGCCCTCCCCTGTATCAGTAACAGAGAATTGTGCTCGCTTACCTTCAGTAGCCCAGTTAATCTGGACATGCGCTTTGCCAGGAGTATGACGCACCGCATTAAAAACAAGGTTAGAGAAGGCACTTTGAAGCTCTTTTTTGTTACCTTTGAGCAATAAAGTTGGATCAACAGTAACCTCTATTTGGTGCTGTAGTTTTCCACTCAATGCCTTTGCTTCATCTGTAATATGAGTAAGCAGCGCAGCCACATCAACACACTCTTCCGCTGGATCTTTATCATCCATTTCCAGACGGGAAAGCACCAACAGATCACTGATGGTGTCATCCATTCGTGCAGCTTGTTGCCGCATCAAGGGTATAAACTCAGCACCTTCTCCAGTAGATGTCTCTTCCATAGTCTCAAGAAAACCTGAGATAACCGTCAGTGGTGTACGCAGCTCATGTGAAACATTGGCAATGAAATCACGCCGAGCATGATCCAGATGATAGAGCCGGGTAATATCCCGCACCACAACCAACTGTTGGCTCTGTCTTTTTCCAAAAGGGGTAATAAACAAGCTCAACACCTTAGTTTTATCCGTCTGCGAAGAGAACTCAAGTGGGTGACTGTGATCACCGTGGGCAAGGTAGTCTGACAACAAAGGATGCTGCAAGAGCTGTGCAAAGTTTTTTCCCGCAACCCCTGGCCATTCCAGCCCAAGTAGTGTGCTGCTTGCAGGATTACACCAGCTAATATTGCCTTGCCGCTCAAGAATAACAGTGGCATCTGGCAGTGCCGTGGCAGCTTCACGAAAACGACTAAAATAACGGTTTAGACGCCGTTTACGTTTTTGGCTTTTGATTTGCAGGATTCTGATATGCTCATCAACATATGTCCAGATTGTATTAGAGCTGCTGGCAGGGAAGCTGCAACTCTCTTTAAATCGACGGTATAGCTTCAGCAGTTGGATGGCATGCCAGCAAAAAAAGCAGCTGATACCCAATAACAGCATTAAGATAAGTTGATCGCTCAAGATGCCAATCACCACGGCAACCGAAAGGGTGACCACTAGACGAATTAATTCAATTTGGATTGGATTAGGCAAACATACACTCTAATTGGTGTTGGGTTTTTTGAATTATATCGGTTACGCAATGATAGACAACCCACCATACCTTGAACTAAGCCACTGTATAGATTTATTGCCATTGTCATATATCTGAAACATAACTAGGGTTAAATAGACACGTTAGTTATTTTGGGAAGAATTATTAATAGTATGAGTACCCCAACTGTCCTTATAGTTGAAGATGAATCTGCCGTAAGAGAGATGCTGCGTTTTGCTCTTCAGCAACAAGATCTAAATGTGCAAGAGGCCGTGGAAACCATCGCAGCCGAGCAGATGATTGCGCAAAACCCACCTGATTTGATCCTGCTGGACTGGATGCTGCCAGGCAAAAACGGCGTTGAATTTGCCCGTCAACTCAAATGCAAACCGGAAACCGCTGATATCCCCATCATCATGCTCACCGCACGCGGCGAAGAGAATGACAAGGTACAGGGATTGGAGAGTGGCGCAGATGACTACATCACCAAACCCTTCTCTACACGTGAGCTGATAGCTCGTATCCGCGCCATCCTGCGCCGTACAGCCCCCATAGAGAGCAATGAGCAAATTGAGATTCAGGGATTAACACTGGATTCCAGTACCCACCGTGTACTAGCTAACAAAAAACCAGTAGAGCTTGGTCCCACAGAGTTTCGCCTGCTTCATTTTTTCATGTCCCATACCGAGCGTGTCTACAACCGCACCCAACTACTGGATAAAGTCTGGGGGACTAATGTCTATGTTGAAGAACGCACCGTTGACGTGCATATCCGACGCCTGCGCAAAGCCTTGGAGCCCAGTGGTCATGATGGTCTATTACAGACTGTACGCGGTGCCGGGTATCGTTTCTCAGCCAAAAACTGATTCAGCCCACAACTTACACCCATCAGCTTGGCTTTGAGGGCAAACACCCCTTTGCCGGTACAGCACCCACTACCACACCTCTACTTTCCACTACTTCCTGTAGCACTTTTTAATTTACCCATACCTGACAATTTGTCATTGCATTTTTGCTTACCATCCAATCTTTGACCGCTGTCTTTTCCTTGCTTAGATTTTTTGGGTTTCTTCGGCTTTTTGGGTTTTTTGGGGCGATTGCTCAGCTTAGTCAACGGAACACTATGCGTTGGGACAAAACCAGTCTCGACCTTACGCACCAGAGTCTGACGGATCAGGTTTTCAACCTCAGAGAGGAGCTTGACCTCATCAGCACTGACCAGGGAGATCGCCTCCCCCTCGGAACCGGCGCGGCCAGTGCGGCCAGTACGATGAACATAATTCTCAGGCACATGAGGCAACTCAAAATTAACCACATGGGGCAACTCATTGATATCAATACCACGTGCTGCAAGATCAGTGGCAACTAGAACACGAATCTTATTTGCCTTGAAATCAGCAAGGGCACGGGTACGTGTTCCCTGGCTCTTATTGCCATGGATCGCTGCAGCCCTGATGCCATCACGCTCCAGCTTCTGAGTCAGACGGTTGGCACCATGCTTGGTACATATAAAGACCAGCACCTGCTGCCAATCATTGCTACGCACCATATGGCTCAGCAGGGCTGCTTTCTTACTTTTATCGACCTCATAGACTGACTGCCGCACACTCTGCGCAGCAGCATTTTGAGGGCTAATCTCAATCCGTATCGGACTATTGAGCAGACCGTCAGTAAGCTTACGAATTTCGCTGGAAAAGGTGGCTGAGAAGAGGAGGTTCTGCCGCGTCTTTGGTAGCAAAGTGAGGATCTTGCGGATATCGCAAATGAAACCCATATCGAGTATCCGGTCTGCCTCATCAAGTACCAGAATCTCCAGCTGTGAGAATTTCACTGCATTCTGGCTGTAAAGATCAAGCAAACGCCCCGGTGTCGCCACCAGCACATCAACCCCACCACGCAACTTCATCATCTGCGGATTAATCTTCACACCACCAAAGACAACGCCCGACTTTAGCGACAGGTGCTTGCCGTAGGTAGTAACACTGTCGGCAATCTGTGCCGCCAGCTCACGGGTCGGTGCCAGCACCAAAGCACGGACATTATTCGCTTTCACCCTGGGGCCATTGGCAAGGCGCTGTAGCAGGGGCAGCGTGAAGCCCGCAGTCTTACCCGTACCCGTCTGCGCCGCAGCCATGACATCCTTACCGGAGAGAACCGCAGGGATCGCCTCAACCTGAATTGGATAAGGCGTGGCATAGCCCTTTTCATCAACGGCACGAAGAAGAGACTCAGAGAGCCCAAGAGAGGAGAATGACATAGGACAATTTTCGATTAGAAGTGGTGGTCAAAACAGCCGATCATCGCGTTGCATATCGAAGCTGTGACAGCGGGATTATACCCACCCTAACATCCGGCACAAAGCACTTCTCACATTGACACCCGATTCACTGACTCTTGCCACAGCACCCAGCTCAAAAGAGTCACGTTGCTCTGCACACAATACGGGACATCCCAATCCTCTTTTGCCCTGCTTATCACGACTCACTGTCAGCAACTAATATCTTAAATATAAAAATAGCAGCTATTTAATAAAACCGTCATCAAACTGAAATCAATTAGTCATCTGCTAGAACCACAATATAGGAATGAACAATAAATCAATAGGAGAAAAAACAGAGTGAGTCTACGCAACAATCCACAACGTACAACAAATATTTTGGTACAAGTAAATTATGGAAGGCGACGCTGCTTTCATGCACAGACAAATCACATATCAGCAGACGGCATGTTCCTGGCAACACGCACACTAAGTTTACCCATCAACAGCAACATTAATCTGCAATTTTCTATCGATAACAACAGCTACGAAATATCTGCAATAGTGACAGGTGATTGCTCCGATGGAATCTATGTTGGCTTTCACAAACTACAACCTGATGCTGATAACTCTTTCCGCAGCCAAATCCACTTACCAAACACATCTCCCACCTCAACACCCAGCAAAGTTCAGTAGAAAAGAGTGTCATCGATAGCTGTTAACTGTAAAAAAACATATGGCAACAATTATATAAGCCTAACAGCAAGCTAGCATCCGTTTCATTTCCAAAAATCTATGGCACCACCTTAATCACAGCAGTTTCATTACAGCTTAGTTAATGGCGCAAACGCCCACCTTACCTGACTAGATTCACAATATAAAAAAGCAACAAAAGAACAAACATCTCTCTGTCAGAAAAGCTTCATTGAACTGTAACTTAAATGTCATATAACGACCTCACAATCTCTCCCTAATTTAATAGCCAACAAGATTGGAGAGAGCAATGGCACTAAGAAGTAAATTGAAGTTATCTACGGGAATGATCCTAATGGGAGTTGCTGGGTTAGCAGTTAATAATGCCTCAGCAGCCGATAAAGAGCTTCTTGATATACTAAAAAGCAATGGCGCAATTACCGAAAAACAGTACACAGAATTACTGCAAAAAGGTAAAGAGCCTGATGAAACCCTGAAAAAAATGGCCTGGGCTGGACGCATTAAGATCAAGGGTGACCTGCGCCTACGTCAGGAGTTTGTAGATGTTAATGGCAAGCGAGATGAAGACCGTCAACGTTACCGTGCACGAATCGGAATTGACGCTAAGGTAACTGAAACTGTAGATGCCGGTATCCGACTAGCCTCAGGTAGTAGTGACGGTTCTACCTCAACCAATGAGACCATGGGCGATGCCTATAAAAAAGATAGTATATGGCTCGACCGAGCCTATCTAAATTGGCACCCACTGGCAGGGCTAAATATTTTCGGTGGGAAAATGAAACAACCATGGGAAAAGGTTGGCGACATCGTATGGGATAACGACATCAATCCAGAAGGACTAGCTGTCAAATACAGTACTAAACTGGGCAATGCCGACCTAACCGCAGCTGGTGGTTATTTGGTGCTGAATGATAATGATGGTTTAAGGTTCGATGAAGATTCAAAGGTTGTCTTTGGACAATTAAGCAGCAAGTTCAATCTTGGATCTGCAAAGGCTTCACTTGGCGCCACGGTTTATGATTATAGCAATGAGAATTTAATATTAGGCACCATCGCTGATGATGGCAATGACACTACTGAATTCAGCCTGTATGAACTGTTTGGATCAGTAGCGCTTAAAACTTCACTACCGGTAAAGATTTATGGGCAGTATGTAAAAAACAGCGATGCCAATGGCATAAATGATGGGGAAGATACCGCTTGGCTGCTTGGCTTTGGCACCAAATACAACAAATGGAAGTTTGATTACAACTATCGTGAAACTGAACTAAACGCAGTAAGCGGAGAGTTTAATGATTCTGATTTCGCTGCTGGTGAAACAGATGCTGAAGGCCATAAATTTAAGCTTGGTTATAAGATCGATAAGAACTTTGGTGTTGGCTTGGCCTATTACATGGCTGAAACCAACGGCTTGGCTGAGACACCAAATAGTGATATCGATACGCTGCACATCGATCTCAAGGCTAAGTTCTAATCGCAACTCATTTTGCCGTCTTGCGTTTCTAAGACTGCAACAAACTTGAATTAAGATATACCAGCAGGTGGGATTCTATCCACCTGCTGGTTTTTGGTTCAATAGATAGCTACTGACTTAAGAAAGTGGCAAACCAATACTCAGGGGTTTTTCCTAGGCGAATGTGACAGTCATCACCACATAAAATGTGCTTTGTAATAAAACTGTAATATTTTTGTCATTTTCACGTCATTTTTCTCCATCACAATCTCCCCTGCTAAAAGCAAAAAACTTAAATCTGCTGATTTAGAAAGAATCAGCCCTCAAAAGGTAAAACAAATAATGAAGTCCAAATTTCTTATCGCTGCTGTCATTACAACCAGCACTCTTATCACCCTAAATGCCGAGGCCCGCACACTGATTCAGAACAAGGGTTCTGATACCTTAGTTAACGTCGCCCAGGCCTGGGCAGAGAAGTACCGTGACGTGAACCCTGAAGTGGCCGTAGCTGTTTCTGGTGGTGGATCTGGCACGGGTATCGCAGCCATGATCAACGGCACCGTAGATATCGCCAATGCCAGTCGCAAGATGAAGAAAAAAGAGCAGAAACTAGCCAAAAAGCGGGGGCAGAACCCTGTAGAACATATAGTTGGATATGATGCACTGGCCATCTTCCTTCACCCCAATAATCCTGCAAATTCTCTTACTATTACCCAAATTGCTGACATCTATGGTCGCAAGGGTAAGGCAAAAAAATGGACTGATCTCGGCCTTGAGGTTCCTGGCTGTAAGGGGCAAAAAATTGTCGTAGTCAGCCGTCAAAACAACTCTGGCACCTACGTCTATTTCAAGAAGGCCGTACTGGGTAAGAAAGGCAAGTACCGCATGGGCACCCTGGATATGCACGGGTCAAAAGATGTGGTGGATCTGGTTGAAAAGACCCCCTGCGCTATCGGTTTCAGCGGTCTGGCATATGCCACTGACCACGTTAAACTGGCTTGTATATCTAGCAACGGCGCAGCCTGCGTCAACCCAAGCGTAGCAACCGCCAGTGATGGTCACTACCCTATCGCTCGCCCACTCTTCATGTACACCAACGGCGAGCCTAAAGGTGCAATCAAGGGCTACCTGGACTGGATTCGTAGCGATATTGGCCAGTGCATTATCCTGAAGAAGGGCTATGCGCCAATTAACAAAGTAAGCTGCAAGTAACGCATTTCACATTAAAGATGGCCTGAGAGGGGAACCCCCTACTCAGGCCGCAACCATTTAATACTGGGAGCCAAAATGAGCCATTACGAACAACGCCTGGAGCAGGATCTAAACCAAATCAGGGAACAGGTGGCAGAAGTGGCCGACCGGGTAGAAGTTGGATTGAAAGATGCCATGCATGCACTGCTCTCTGGCAACCATAAAATGGCTTATGCCACCATTCTTGGTGATCTCCCTATCAATCGACGGGTGCGTCAAATCGACCAGCTGAGCCACAGCTTTATCGCACTACACCTGCCAAGCGCCGGGCACCTACGGCTGATCTCTTCCGTAATTCGCACCAATATCGAGCTGGAGCGTATTGGCGACTATGCGGTCACTATCTGTCGCGAATCTGTGCAGATGTCACAGCCACCACAGGGTGTGCTTGCCAATAAATTAGAGCTCATATCTGAAGAGTCACGCCACATGCTCTCCCAGGCCATAACAGCCTTTAAGGATGGAAATGCTGAAGCTGCCAAGGCTACAAAGGGAATGGCCGCACAGATCGACCACGCCTTTAGCTCCACCTTTTCTGATCTGACATCGGAAGAGAGCGGCATTGATCTCAAAGATCTCATGCGATTGTTCAATATCTTCCATCGGCTGGAACGTGTTGCTGCACAGGCCAAGAATATCTGCGAAGAGACCATCTTTGCTGTAACCGGTGAAACCAAGGCACCCAAGGTTTACCGCATTCTATTTCTTGATGAAGACAATAGCGGCCTAAGCCAAATGGCTGAAGCAATAGCACAACGCAATTTTCCCAATAGCGGTCACTACACCAGTGCAGGGCGCTATGCCAGCGCAGAACTTAACCCCATCATCACTGAATTTATGCAGGCTCACGGTTTTGAATTCAACGAGATGCGCCCTAAGCAACTGGATATGACCACCCATGAGCTGAGCGAACTGCATGTTATCGTTAGCCTGCAAGGTGCTGTGAAAAACCATATCCCAGAGATCCCCTTTCACACCGTTGCAATGGAGTGGGATGTTGGCGCACTGCCCACAGGATTAACCCCAGAACAGACCAATCAACAGCAAGAAGCGATCTATCGCGAGATTGCGGTGCGTGTGCAGGACCTCATGCAGACCCTACGTGGCACAGGGGCCTCATAACATGTCTGCATCTACAGGTTTAGACTCAAACTGTGATCAGGCATTTGATCAGCGCAATCTGGACTGGTACATCGACAAGGCTGTCCAGGTGCTGGTTTTCATGGGTGGTATCTCCGCCATTATATTCATTGTTGGGATCTTCCTCTTTATCACCAAAGAGGGGATTGGCTTTCTATTTGAAACCTTGGACTTCGAGGAATTTTTCACCTCACCCTACTGGGAACCCAGCGACGAAGATGCCCCCGAATATGGCATTCTCGCCCTGATGGCAGGCACCGCCAGTGTCACCGGTCTGGCTATGTTGATCGCCATTCCTTTCTCTTTGGGCACCGCCATCTACATCGCTGAATTTGCCACTGGCAAAACCCGTGAATGGCTGAAGATTCTGGTGGAGCTATTGGCCGCCATCCCTTCTGTGGTCTGGGGGTTTATTGGTCTGACCATCATGAATCCACTCATCATTGAACTGTTCGATGTGCCTGTCGGACTGACCGTGCTCAACGCCGGCATCATCCTGGGATTGATGGCAGCCCCCATCATGACCTCTATTGCAGAAGATGCCCTCAAAGCCGTACCCGACCGCTACCGTGAGGCTGCTGAAGCCATGGGAGCAACCCGCTGGCAGGTCATATTCAAGACTGTACTGCCTGCCGCTAAAAACGGCCTGCTGGGCGCAATACTCTTGGGTGTCGGACGAGGCTTTGGTGAAACCATGGCCGTGCTGATGGCTACCGGCCACGCCATTAATATCCCTGGCAGCGTCTTCGACTCAGTGCGTGCACTGACCGCAACTATTGCCGCCGAACTGGGTGAGACCGCCGTGGGCTCAGACCACTACCAGGCGCTGTTCACCATCGGCATCTTCCTATTCCTAATCACCTTTCTAATCAATCTAACCGCCGATCTCATCGTGCGTGGCATTAGGAAAAGTTAATGGATAACCAAATGTTTGCAGCAACCAAACTTAATCAAAAAAACCAGCGTACCGAAAAACTGGTGCAGATCCTTTTCATCCTGATGGCTAGCCTATTGATTCTCCCAGTACTGGTGATCCTGGCCACACTGATTGTTAAAGGTGGCTCAGTCCTCTCGATTGACTTTCTCTTTACCGATCCCACCAACGGCATGACCGAGGGCGGCATCTTTCCTGCGCTGCTGGGCACCATCTGGCTGGTTGCAGTGGCGTTGATAATCTCAGTACCACTGGGTATCGCTGCCGCTATCTACCTCAGTGAATATGCCCCCGATAACTGGTTTACCCGCCTGATCAATCTCGCCATCATCAATCTGGCAGGCGTACCCTCTATCGTGCATGCCCTGTTTGGTGTGGGAGCCTTTGTGGTCTTTTTTGGCTTTGGCACCAGCATTCTCTCTGCCAGTCTTACGTTGGCGATCATGACGCTACCGGTAGTCATCGTCTCCACCCGTGAAGCACTGCAGGCTGTACCGCACTCATTCCGCGAAGCCTGCTGGAATATGGGAGCCACTCGCTGGCAAACCATTCGCCGTGTGGTGCTACCCAATGCTGTCAGCGGCATTTTGACCGGCGTCATTCTGGAGGTCTCCCGCACCGCAGGTGAAACCGCCCCCATCATGTTCACTGGTGCCGTATTTTTCAGCCCCTTTCTGCCACAGGGCATCATGGATCAAACCATGGCCATGTCGCTGCATCTGTTTGTGGTCTCCACCCAAGTACCCGGGGTTCCAGAGAACCTGCCCTACGGCGTCGCCTTGGTATTGATTGGAATGGTGCTACTGATGAACAGCGTCTCCATCGCCTTTCGCATGCACCTGCGAGGTAAAAAGAAATGGTAACGGAAGCAAGCCCTATCAAACTAGAGATACAGGATCTGGCTGTCAGCTATGGCAGCCAAACCGCCATCAGTGGCGTCAACCTGAGCATTCGAGAACACGAGATCTTCGGCATCATTGGCCCAGCCAACGCAGGTAAAACCTCATTCCTGAAAGCCATCAACCGCATGGATATGTTTGATTCCAATATGCAGGTTGAAGGCAATGTTCTGTTTAACGGCCAGGATGTGCGCAAGTGGCGCAACGTCTATGCCTTACGCTCCCGTATTGGTGTTGTTTTTCCACTGCCTGTCGGACTTCCCATGTCGATCTACGACAATGTGGCACTCTCACCGCAGCTACGCGGCATCAAAGAGAAGGCAGAGCTGGATGTCATCGTCGAACGCTGTCTCACCCGTGCTGCCCTGTGGGATGAGGTGAAGGATCGCCTGCATACACTCGGCAGTCTGCTCTCTGGCGGACAACAGCAGCGTCTTACCATTGCCCGCGCGCTCTCACAGGAACCCGAGCTGCTGGTACTGGATGAGTTCTCCATCGCCGTTGACCCCGTCACCACCATGCGTATTGAGGGTGTACTCAAAGAACTGAAGAGTGAAATGACCATCATCCTGGTCACCAATCTGGTTCAACAAGCTCGACGACTAGCTGACCGCACCGCCTTCTTTTTAGATGGTGAATGTGTAGAAATTGCAGAAACTGAAGAGCTGTTTACCCGTCAGACCAGCGACCCGCGCACCCGTGATTATGTAGAAGGGAGATTTGGGTAAGCGACTGCTCCCATATGTAAATGACTATGAATATAGCTTTTAAAGAAAAACCTGTAGAGCTGGCCATCCGTGCCAACCAACTGAACCTCTGGTATGGCACCTTTCAGGCACTATTTAATGTAGACCTGGATAT
>Ga0316190_10000526_pt1 | contig 26585 bp, 31 predicted proteins | sample Eddworburrow2_MG_FD_204929 | JGI IMG/M metagenome (GOLD analysis project Ga0316190, IMG submission 204929) | Coastal sediment microbial communities from Maine, United States - Eddy worm burrow 2 | ecosystem: Environmental > Aquatic > Marine > Coastal > Sediment | place: USA: Maine | collected... | reverse complement strand
GAAGTCATGACTTTTTCCCCGAGCTTCCTTCGACTGATGATAAATCCCACATAAACAACTCGTTTGAGCTGGGCGCATCTTTGTTAATGGATGGTATTGATAGTGTTGCTTACGCCCTTTCCTCTGATAAACACCAGCTTCTGTTTTCGGGGGTACTGTTTCATTTAACAGCAGGCAGGATGACCCTATTTGCTACTAATGGTATTTGCTTAGCCGAGTACTCGGTTCCTATAACCTATAATGGGAATGATGTTAGGGTAGTAATTCCAGGAGCCTTTGCATCTAAGGTAGCAAAAAGCTTTTTCGATACTGACCACATTTCGGTGGATATAACAAATAGCATGATGTTCATTAAGACAGCTAACCTTACATTAGCCGGCGCTCTAATTAGGGAGGATTACCCCGACTATAAGGATGTTCTTCCAACTCCTAAGAAGTTTGTTTCGGTGGATAAGCATGTTCTTCTAGACAATCTGGTTAATCTGTCGTATGATGCTTCTAAGGTAGATGACAGCCGCGTATCGGCTAAGGTAGCTGGGGGAAAGATGGAACTGAAGTGTGGGTCTTCAAACAACGAAGGTATATTTACGGACTTCAAAGGGTCCCTTAAGTTCGACTGCAACCTGACACTATTTGCTAACTCTATTCGTAATATATATGGGGAGATATTGAAGGTAGGTGTTACGGACGCTCTATCTCCTCTTCAATTTTCGTCAGCTGCAGAAGGGTCTCATAGCGGCGCTAAGCTTACCTGCGTTCTAGTCCCGCTTTCAGCTTAAATGTCTCGTTCTTTGTTAGATGGGAGGTCTCTCTCCCAGCGCCTTAAAGATGCGGAGGACTTTCTACTGCTGCATGGGTACTCTGTCCGCCCCCCTTTAACTAAGAAGACTAAGGTGGAAACCCCCTCTCAATTGGTTAGGTTTTTCTATGACACCATGGCGGCGTACAACCCTCAGTTTAAAATGGTCTACGCCGGCAGCGCTGCTCGCGATAGAGCGACCGCTAAGAGATTAATTGAGTCTAGGATAGCTGTCGGTTCCAGCAGAGAACGCGCTTTAATCGAATGCTGCGAGCTAATAACAATTCTATTTGCTCGGGAAGAGTGGCTTAGATTAGACTTTACTGTTACCTCTATGGCCATCCTTGGTCAGGATAAGATGGGTTGGGTTACTGAGAAGCTGTGGCAGATGCACGAAGGACTTCACCGCCAGTTAAACATGGATGAGGAAGCTGAGTGGTGGGATAGTTTATACAAAAATCAAGAAGAAACCGTTAACGAGGATGAGTTGAATGAGGCTCGCTCCCGCTTGGATAGGATACTAGATCGTCATGCCAAAGAAAAAGAAGATAGCTGAGCCAAAGCCAACTCCTGTTGTAGAAAAAGACCCTGGTAAAGGAAGTAAGGCCATTGATGTGGCTATTAAGGCCTTAAAGAAGAAGTTTGGTCCTGAGGTTGTAGAGTGGTTAGGCAAGCGCCCTGAGAAAGAGCGCGGCATTATTTCTACAGGGTCTATCGGTCTGGACAGTGCTTTAGGTGTAGGAGGCCTCGTTAAGGGAAGAATCTACGAGCTTTACGGCCCACCTTCGGGCGGAAAGACCACGCTAGCGTTTGCCATCATGAAGGAACTACAGAAGACCGGCGGAAAGACGCTGTTTGTAGACGCCGAGCACGCGATGGATGAGAAGCTTATGGTAAAGATGGGCTTAGACATGAGCTTGATTGTAGATGTTCGTGGTTACACAGGAGAGGACAACCTGGACTTAGCGAAGACCTTGATTGCTACAGGAGAGTTCGACCTGTGCGTTATTGACTCGGTTAGTGCGCTTCAGCCCGCGGCCGAAGCCAATCTAGAGAGTTTTGGAGACCAGACGATGGGCCTTCATCCTCGACTGATGTCTCGAATGTCACGAGATTTAACACCTCGCTGCGCAAGGACAGATACTGCTCTTGTTTTAATTAACCAGATTAGAGCTAACCTTTCCGGCTACGGTAAGAAAGAGATGACGTCAGGAGGAAACGCTCTTCGCCACCACATAACAGGTAAGATTAGAGTTTCAGGTGGGGGGACTAAAGCATCAAACATTCTTGATGGCAAGGGGGAGGTTGTTGGGCACAAGGTTTCATTTGAAATCACCAAGAACAAGCTAGCTTCTCCGTTCAGGAAGGCCGAAGTGGACCTTAAGTATGGTGTGGGGTTTGATGTAACCGGTGAGCTAGTTGACCTTGGAGTCGACATGGGGTTTGTAGACAGGGCAGGGGCATGGTACTCCTACAACGGAGACCAAATAGGCCAGGGCCGAGCTAAAGCTGTTCAGTTCCTGGCAGAGAATCCCGATACACTTAAGGCTCTTCGGAGCGATGTGGTAGGTATGTTAGGGTTTTCTCCGGATGGGAAGTAACCTCTGCTCTCAGGTGGTGGATACGGTTCGTTCTGTTTTTCCAGAGATGCTTATTAAACTTGAGCACTTTGTTAACTACAACAACCAAAAGTTATTTCTTGATATATTTCTTCCTCAGTTGGGTTTAATAATTGAAGTTCATGGGAGGCAGCACGACGAGTTTGTTGCTCACTTTCATGGGGATGAGGCGGGCTTCCGGCTTTCCCGCAAAAGAGACAGACTGAAGGAGGAGTGGGCAGATTTAAATGGGTACACCTGGCTCGCTCTCAGAGAGCACCAGCTTCCTATTACAGGCGACAAGCTGCTGGAGATGATAGATGACGCAAGCGATTCTTGATATAGTTAACGGATTTGCAGAAGACATGCAATTGCATTATACATCACCAAATAGAGATACGATCAGGGAAATATTGCAGCTAGATGCTACAGAGCTGTCGTCCTTGGGACAAGAACAGGTATCTTGTTATGTGTTTGCTCTGGGGCAGTACCTTGTTACCCTTCAGTACAACGAGAATATGGCTATTATTGAACATAAGTTGGCTCAGAAGACATTTGAGTACGAACTGAACAAATGTAAGCTTAGTAAGGAGGGCATTGTTGGGAAGACGGCTAAGGAGCGTGACGCCTGGGTGCTTATTAATGTTCCCGAAGTAGAAAAGCTTTATACGGAGGCGCAGACGCTTGACGCAAAGAAGTTAATTATAGATGGTATGGTACGAGCGGTGGAGGGTCTCCTCAATGCGCTTAAGAAAGAAATGTCTGGACGATACTCTGACTAATGAGTGCTACTTCTAAAGATATCTTCGCCGATAAAGGCAGCGAGAGAATGATACTGTCTCTCGCGCTAAGAGAACCGGATACGTTAATTGATGTCGCGTCCAAACTACAGGACTTGGACTTTTTAACTGAGCACCACCGCGCCCTCTATTCGGTAATGAAGTCCCTGTACGAGGAGGGAATAAAGACATTCGACCTTATGGGTTTGGCTAACGAAGCCGATGCGCGCGGAGTACTTGAGCGAATAGGAGGTGTCGATTATATTGACGCCCTTCTGGTAACCCCCGTTAACAGACATAATCTTCCCATCTACCTCTCCAGGGTACTTGACTGCAGTACGAAGTACCGCTTGTTCCAAGAGGCGGATTATATTAAAGAAGATATTCTAGCTAACTTGGGAGCTTCTGACGATACGATTGCTGCGGAAGATTTGGTTGCTCGTTCTGAGGCTAGGCTTTTAACTGTTTCTATGGAGGCTCTTCAGGTAGAAGATGCTGAGAATATTGGAACAGACCTCCGCACATTCTTGGAAGAGAGAGCACGCGCCCCGGTCTCGGTTCTAGGTCTGTCTACCGGTGTAGATTTACTAGATAAAGCAATCAACGGACTTACTCCCGGGTCCCTCACAGTGATAGCCGCTCGCGCTAAAGCCGGTAAGAGCACCCTACTTATGAACATGGCGGCTCACGCCTCCTTCTCTTTGGGCGTTCCCGTTCTATACATCGATACAGAGCTGAGCAAGCAGGAAGTGCAGATGCGTACGGTCGCTCACCTATCTGGGGTACCAGAGCGCCTTGTTACTAATGGTAGGTTCATTACAAACGACATGTACACCGAGAATGTGTGGCGAGCCTGCGCCGTTGTTGAGGGCGGCGAGCTTTTTCATAAGTACATGCCAGGCTTTACGATGGATGCAGTAAAGAGTATGGCCCGCAAGTTTCACGCCAGGGAAGGAATAGGCGCGGTGTTTTTTGACTACATCAAGATGCCTGAATCCTCCGGCTCTGGTAATATGAAGGAGCACCAGCTTCTAGGTAATATTGCTACAGGTCTAAAAGACTTAGCAGGACAGCTTAATATTCCTGTCGTTGCTGCAGCGCAGATAAAACGAGGGGACGCTACGTCCCCTCGCACACGCTTCCGGGACCACGACGTCGCAGACTCCGACCGCATCGGACGTTACTGTAACAACCTGTTAGCTATTGGGCAGAAGTCTAAGAAGGAGATCGAGGAGGATGGTATCTCTTGTGGTACTCACCGGCTTCAGGTTCTTCTAGCTCGTGCCGGGACACCAAACTACCACGGTATAGACCTCTACTGCGATATGCCTACTCTAACTATGCGTCAAGCAGAGCACCAGTCTTACTTAGTTTCTGCTATGCAGGGAGGGGGAGTTTAACATGTCTACTTCTCTATTAGTATTACTTGTGTCCGCTGTCCTTGGCCTGTCATTTGTTTTGGGAAGGAGGTACCCCAAACTAAAGCCTTACATCGGCCTCATCCCTTGGGTGTTCGAGATAGTAATAATCTCATTGGAACACTGGGGCTATAAGAAGAGGTACACCCACGCTAAGGTAATTAAAAAGATGAGCATTCTGTACCTGCTCTCGTGGGAAGAGGGAACTGACCTCAGAGACTTGAAGGAACAAGCAGCGGAAGTAGTTGCCGACGTACACCGTAATTTCTACCCCAACGACAACTGGACTAAAGAGGATGTACAGTCGACTAAGGCGGCCTTCGTAGTGTTCATAAATTCTCAGGAGATTTGGGAGACATTTAAAACGATTTCCCTCCACTCGGAGAACCTTGAGGTAATAAAGGCTACCCTGGTAGCAATTGACATAGCAGGAGAGTATGTAGACCGCTCTGATGACCTGGGGCAAGAGTACTTTAAACACCTTATCTTCGGAATAAATAAAGCGCTGCTGCTTCTCCGAGACGAGGGAACAGACAAGAAGACACTTAAAAAAGTAGTGTCTACTATTTACCGAACCTACAAGCTTACTAAAGCTTACAGGCGGTTAAGAGATTTAGGTGATTTGACGGAGGCGGAGCTTAATGCGAAAATTAGTGGTACTGTTAACCTTATGCTGCGTATTCTTTTTAGCGGGTAGCTCGGCATTAGCTGAAGATAAGTGTAAGGATGACCCTCGCGCGTGCTTCAATGGATTCGATGATAAGGGAGAGATAATCCCTGATGGTGGCAAGGCAAAACGAACGTACTCCTTTCCTCCAATTAAAGCAGGTTTTCTGATAGACGTTTATAACAGAGACCTGTTGCCCCACATAGGAATAGAATTAAAACAGTTTTCTCTTCCCTACGTAGGAGATTTGGCGTGGGACGCCGGGGTGGCTACTAGCCGTGCTTACACCTCAATAACTTGGGAATTTATTCCAATCATTAAGGCGGGCCCTTCTATTTGGGTAGGATACAATGTGCGTGAAAACTCTCCAGCGCTTGGAGTTGGGTTCTCTATTCTGGATTTCTAATGGCTAAGCTAAGTGAAGACGCAAAGCAGCTTATTAAGGAGGCAGTGGACACAGAGTCTCTCCTCCGGGTACTGGGCTTCAAGGTGAGCCGCGCTACAGCGAGTGAGGTTCGCGCGCCCTGCATCATTCATGGGGGAGATAACCCAACTGCTTTTAGTGTTCATCTAGAAACAAAGAAGTGGAAATGCTTTACCCAGAGATGTGAGCTAAGCGACGCCGGTCGGTCTGACAACGACTTTATTGCCCTTGTCCGCAAAGTCACCGGTAGGAATTTTATGGATGCTGTTCGTTTTCTGGCAGACTTTTCGGGACTGTCCCTGGACGAATCGACTTTATTTGTTCAGGACACCGAGGAGCACAGAAGACGGCGAGATGTTTCTCAGTATATTAAATCGGTGTCTCGTGTAAATAAGAGGGCCGTAGCTCTCCCAGAGTTATCGGAAGAAGACATCGGACGTTACGTTCAGTCCAGGGATGACTACTTCTTAGCGAGGGGATTCAGTCAGAACACCCTCAACATCTTTGAGATTGGTTCTATGGTGGACCGTCATGGAGTTCCCAGAGCAACCGTTCCTATTAGAGATGCTGAGGGGTGTCTTGTAGGACTTAGCGCCCGCCGTACGGACTCCGACGCAGAACCGCGTTATTTACTAGAGTTCGATTTTCAGAAAGGGCGTATCCTCTATAACCTCCACCGTGCCTCCAGGGAGGCGAGCACTACTGAGGGTACCGTTATTGTTGTTGAAGGGTTCAAGGCTCTCTGGGCCGTATATGAGGCAGGTTACCAGAACGTTGTAGCTTGTATGGGAGCCAACATAACACAAGAACAGCTGCTGGCCTTGTGCATCGCGGGATTCACACGGTGCCTCCTCATGTTTGATGGGGACCGCGCAGGGATTGCCGGAGCTGAGTCAGCCAGAGTTAAGTTAGAAGCTGCGTTTAATACGATGGTTCTAACTCTTCCCGAGGGAAAGTCACCAGATGATTTTAGCAGGGAAGACCTAAACGATTTGTTAAGTTTGTATGTACAATCACTTTAGATACGGAGAAAGATATGCAAGGAAATAATTTTGTGGAGTTGGCTGGGTTTCTTAAGTACCCGGAGCTTTCTGAGACAAGGAACGGCAATTACCGCTTCCAGGGAAAGGTAGCAATTCCTTTTTCCTATGTCGAAAAGGCTACAGGAGAGACTAAGGAAGGAACTCGTTATGTTAAGATTTCGGCGTGGGGAGATACCGCGCAGGACCTTGGGGCTTTGAAGGACGGAACGTCTGTTCGTGTCCAGGGAGTTTTTAACGAGAGGTCGTACGATGGTAACTGTAAATCGTGTGGTGCCCAGGAGAAGAAGTACTGGACAGATGTTCTTGTGAGCAACTTCCTTGAGGAGAGCGCGTAATATGCTTGCGGTAGGCACGCCACCTCCGGTGTTTCTACCTGCGCGTTCCTATAAGTACGAGTACGTCACCTCGATGGAGTCACTATCAGTGCCCCTTCGAGGTGAGTACCCGGAGGCTTCGGGCCGCTCAGGTGTGTATGACATCTCTCCTCAAGAGGGTGTTATTTTGTTCGGGACGTTGATGGAAGTAATATTTGCCCATCACGCGTATCCTAAGATGGCGGATAACCAGAGATTTACCATTCTTGGTTTAGAAATAGAGGAGGATGGTAATCAGATAAGCGTTATGGGCCGCGTCCTTCAATTTTCTGAGGAGTAACAATGTTGAAATCGTCTTTTAGGTCGCTTGATAAGCCTGTAAAGGTAAATGTTCTTGTAAGCCACGAGGTAACTTGTCCTGTTTGTGAGTCTTACGAGATAGAGGAAGACCGTTCCTGTGAATACGCTTGTCTCACTTGCGGCGTGTCTTGGAAGATTATGAGGCAGGCAAGGTAAGATGGACTACTACAAGGTACTGGGCGTTTCTAAAGATATAGCAGCTTCTGATCTTAAGAAGAAGTATCGAGAGCTTGCGCTTAAGTACCACCCCGACCGTAACGACGGCGACAAAGAGTCAGAGGATAAGCTTAAGGAAATTAACGAAGCTTACTCTGTTTTATCTGACCCCCAAAGACGCCAGAGTTATGATCGGTTTGGGATAAGGGACCGGAGCACTGGCTCCGGTCCCCCTCCTGACATGAGCGCTTGGTTCAACCAGGTACATCAACAGCAGCGCGATGCCCCGCGGAGAGGCGCCGACATTCAAACTGGATTCAAAATAAGCCTGTCCGTAGCTATTCTAGGAGGTAAGAGAGAAATTCAAATGAGATTTGTTGACCCTTGCGAGGCGTGCGGCGGGTCCGGAGGCGCTTCTTTCGATACATGCGGTACTTGTAGTGGGTCCGGTATGATAAGCCAGAACCGCGGGGGCATGTTTGTCGGCTCAACGTGTCGTGATTGCGGTGGTGTCGGTCAATTCGTTTTAAAGGCATGCGACGCCTGCTCGGGCAGAAAGACTGTTCCTAGAACGAGTAAGCTAGCCGTTACTATTCCAGCGGGGATAAAAAACGGGCAACGAATGGCCTTGAGGGGTCAGGGTCAGCGCGGCGTAAAGGGCGGCCCCCCAGGAGACGTAGTGCTTTTTATTGATGTGCAGTACCCTACGAATCTAACAGATGAGCAGAAGGAATTCATCAGGGGGCTGGATAATGAGTAGGTTAGTTATTTTAGCTTTAGATGTCTCTAGTAGAAGTACAGGGTATGCTGTTTTACGTAATGGCCGCTGGAATAAGTCTAAAGCCTCGTACGGTCACATCAAGTTTAAGAGTAAGAAGGACTCTGTGGCCCGCCGTTTGGTGATGTTAAGGGACGCTTTACACGAGTTAGTAGAAAAAGTAAAGCCGACCGATATAGTTATCGAGGATGTATTCAGTGGCCGCAATGTAAATACTATGAAAGTCCTAGCTAGGTTTAACGGGGTAGCCATTGAGGTGGCCCGTAGACTACTAGGAAAGGATCCACTGCTTGCGATGGCTGCAGAAGTCAGAGCAGGTCTTGAGTGTGGCCGCAAAAAGGAAGAAGCCTTTGGTTACATTTGCTCTCGTTACAAACTAGACTGGTCCTTTAATGCAATGAATGATGTTACTGATGCGCTGGCTTTAGCTCTTTATGCGCACAAGACTCTTAAAAAGGAATAGAAATGAGAGAACGACCGTTATCGGCTTCTAGTATTAAGACTTATCTGCAGTGTGCTTTGCAGTATTACTTCCGCTATGAGGACAAAAAACCTCGGCAAGGAAAGACAGACCCTCTAGCCTTTGGTATAGCCATGCACGAGGCTTTAGAGTTCATGCACCAGAAGGTATCTGATTCGCAGCAGGCTCCTACACCAGACCTGTACAAGGAAGTAATCCAAGTATTCATGACCTCTGCTACATCGCATGGGCTTAGTAGCTTGGACACGTACCAAGAGGGAAGAGACCTTCTCATGACTCGCCTTGACAGGGTTAGCCCTGAAGAAAAGGTCGTAGGGCTGGAACTTAGGTTCGAGCTTAAAACCCCTAAGGGCACCCCTTTCCTAGGAAGCATCGATAAGTTGGTGGAGCTGGACCCAGAGACTGCCCTAATTGTCGACTACAAGACATCTAGAATGGCCCTGTCTCAGCCGGAGGCGGACACCGACATTCAGCTGTCAATGTATGACTTGGCTGTCAGCCTGATGTACCCTCAGTACAAAACTATTATCAGTGCGTTTGACTACCTACGTCTTTCTGAGGTGGTTACCCATCGAACTGCAGAGCAGCGGGTGTCTTTCATTGACTTCCTTGACACCATCTACGCTCAAATTTGTGCGGCATCGAAGGAAACCATAGATGCTAACCTTAATACTTTGTGTCCTTGGTGCGACTTTAAGGTTTTTTGTGAGGACTATCGTAAGGTGGTGGAAGACCCTGATCTATTGCTTCCTCCCCCGGGAGAGCTGGACACTGACACCTTTGTTCAGTCCTGGGCTACGCTATCTGCCGCAAAGAAGATTATTGACAAGAGGCAGCGCGAGCTGAAGGACGACGCTTATCAGCGTATGCGCAACGCTCCTGTTATTAGTGGGGAGTCTAAGGAGATTTATAAAGTTCAAACCTCTAGAATTAACTACGATACCAGGACGGTGTTTAAAATCGTAGGGCAAGAGGATTACATGAGGATGAGTTCTGTTAGTAAGGGCGCTGTAGATAAATTCCTAAAGAACAACCCGGAGCACTTGAAAGCAGTAACGGAGTCGTCGTCATTTTCTTTTAACTCGCCCTCCTTTAGAATAAGGAAACGAAAAGACGTTGAAGGGAAGTAAGACTCTTAAACGAGTTTACATATAGGGGCAGTTAGATTATTATGATTACAGTACTACCAAGTAAGGAGATTTAGATGTCTAGTAAAATTAAGATCTTGTTTTATGGCGACGCGCCCACAGTCAGCACTGGGTTCGGAACAGTAAGTAGGAATATCCTTACTGGACTACATAAAACAGGGAAGTACGACATTGCCGTTTTAGGTGTTAACTACTGGGGGGACCCTCACCCTTACCCCTTCCCTATTTGGCCGGTAGGTGTTGGAGGACGCGACCCTTACGGGAGGCAGAAGTGCTTTGACATGATGGCGAAGGACTTCGACTATGATGTTCTATTTCTGTTTCAGGATTCGTTCATCCTTGAATCCCTTCTGACGCAAGGCCTCCCCAAGCTGCGCCAGCTGAAGAACTTCCTTGCTTTGGGGTATTATCCCATCGACGGTGTCCCGAAGAAGAAGTGGGTGGACTGTATGAACATGCTTGATGTTCCTGTTGCTTACACGGAGTATGGTAAGAAGGAATCTATCTTGGCTTGCCCTTCAATCGCTAATAAGCTTCAGGTAATTCCTCATGGTGCGAATACGGATGATTTCTTTCCGATGGTAGAGACGCAGACAGAGAAATTTCGCAAGGAGTACTTTGGCAAGCACGCCTCTAAGTATATCGTAACAAACATTAATCGTAATCAGCAGCGCAAAGACATCCCCCGTTGTATCCTAGCTTTCAAGGAGTTTAAGAAGCTCCGCCCCAACTCGGTGTTGTACCTACACATGGCCGCTAATGACCAGGGATGGAATCTACCTGAGGTAATCAAAGCCACTGGTCTCACTTTGGGAGAAGATGTTCTCCTGCCCGGCAACGGATTCGAGCCCAACCAAGGGTTTCCCATTGATGTAGTCAACCGTATTTACAACGCATCTGATGTTGTTGTGTCTACTACGTTGGGAGAGGGCTGGGGTCTTTCTACTGTTGAAGCTATGGCGTGTAAGACACCTATCATCTTCCCTAGCAATACGGTCCTCACTGAAATTATCGGAGAGGAGAGGGGGTGGCTTGTGAAATCAGGTGATACTCCCAACGACCACATCGTTCTTCCTAATGACAACGAGGTTGTTCGCCCACTTACAGATATTCTCGACATGGCTGAGACCATGGTTCATGTCTATGATAATCCCGAGGAAGCCAAGACTCGCGCCGAAACAGCATATAAGTGGGTAACGTCTAGCCTTGTGTGGAGTAAGCACATTGTTCCTATGTGGGACAAGTTAATTACGAATGCCGTAATGGAGAAAGTAAAGGGCAATGTAGCTGCCCAGCGTTCGGCCGTTATCTCAGCAGAGGAGCTATAAGATGAAGGGGGTTAAGTATATTGCTCCGTTTAGGGACCACTCCGGGTACGGCGAGGCCTCTAGAAATTATATCCTGGCGCTTCACCGCCTGGGGGTACCGTTGACGATTGAAGCTCGGCGCTTTGAGCCCGACCCTCCGCCGATAGGTACTCCCGATGAGCGCGCAATCTTTGCCAGTTTAGAGGGCAAAGACATAGAGTTTGATATAGTAGTAGTACATTTAACCCCCGACCTCGCCCCCAGTTACGCTAGTAAATACCACGACAAACACGTTATTAGTTATACTGTGTGGGAGACCTCTAAACTTCACCCGTTGTGGGCCGACTGTTGTAACAAGATGAGTGAGGTTTGGGTTCCTTGTGATTGGAATGTGAAGGCATTCAAAGAGTCTGGAGTTACTGTTCCTATCCACAAGATTCCACATGGAATAGGGCCGGACACTTATCTGGGAGCCGACCCTACTCTGTTTTCTATCCCTGGATTAAGCGATGAGACCTTTGTTTTCTACTCTATCCTGCAGTGGAATTACCGTAAGAACCCAGACGGTCTTCTACGTGCTTACTTCAATGCGTTCCAAAACGGGGAAGATGTTCGCTTAATTCTTAAGGCGTACGTTGGCCGCGGTCTCCCTCCCGCCGAAGACATGCGGCAGATAAAGGAAATGATTAAGCGAATTAAGGCTGACATGCAGTTACCTTCGTACCCGAAGATTAATTTAATCACCGATAGTCTGTCGTCGGAGCAGATGAAAGCCTTCCATATGAGAGGGGATGCTTATGTCACTCTTCCGCACGGGGAGGGGTTTGGCCTGACTTCGTTAGAGGCGGGGCTAGCAGGCAAGCCCGTGATTATGACGGGTCAGGGTGGCCAGATGGAGTACCTGACTGAAGACAACAGTTACCTTGTTCCCTTTATGTGGGATTACGTTGCAGGGATGGGAAGTTTTAACGCCTGGTACTGGGGAAACCAGCAGTGGGCTCGCCCCTGTTTACCAGAAGCAGCTGACAAAATGAGACATGTTTACCATAATAGAGACGAGGCCGCGGAGCGGGGCGTTGCCCTCCAGGCCCGCATAAAATCAGAATTTAGCTGGGATTCCGTTGGAAAACAAATGTTACTTCGTCTTGAGGAGCTGTAATGGAAAAGCTTCCAATTTCATTATGCATCTTCGTTAAAAACGAAGAGGACAACCTCCGCGACTGCATCGAGAGTGTTCTTCCTGTCGTATCAGAGGTAATAATAGTAGATACCGGGTCTACGGACAAGACAGTGGAGATAGCGAAGAAGTACACGGAGCGCGTGTACGAGGTAGGGTTCACAGACTTCGGTAACATCCGCACCGTGACTGCGCACCTCGCTAACCACGCCTGGGTGCTGATGATTGACGCGGATGAAAGGCTTGACTCTGCTGAGTGGCCAAAGCTGGCAGTTTTGATTGACCAGCCCCTCGGAGTTGCTGGGGACGACATGGAATTAGATGACGAAGGTAACGTAATTATAGACTCGTGGGCGCTCCCTCGTAAACGGTGGGAAGACAAGTGGCGTACTAAGCAGGTAGATGTTGAATCTTACCCTGACTGGCAGGTGCGGTTATTCCGCAATCACCACAATCGTAAAAAGATTAGGTACCGCCGCCGCATTCATGAGACTGTCGTAGGCTGTGTGCGTACGGAGCTGGCTGCGGGCGGGCCTACTATTCATCATTTTCAAAATGTTCATAAGGATGACGCTTCCCTAAAAAAGCGCGCATCTTTGTACAAGCGGCTACACGCAGCCGACGTAGGGGAGGGTGTTGAGCATACGGAGCCCCCTGTTATCGATAAGGATAATAAGTAATGATTTCCACAGTACGAGAAGTTTGTAAAGCAATAGCTACCTACCTGCCACGCTATCCTGTGTGCGTGGAGACAGGCTGTGTTTTTCAATGTCCTCCTGGCAATGAGGTACACACTACTACGAATAACATTGCGGAGTTTATTTGTAAGCCCCATGACGGCTACCTATACACTTATGACATCGACAAAGACCACTTGGATTTTGCTCAAAGACTGTTGGAGCCCTTAGGGCTGACGAACCAACAGGTAACTTTTGTTTGGGGGGATAGTGTTACGGAATTAACCAGCAGGTGGAGTCCTTTCTCTAGTGTTGGTCCTAATAGCATAGATGTTCTGTGGTTAGACGCAGGGGAAAGCCCCGACCAAATGTTTAATGAGTATCTAGCCACCGCCCGCTCCTTGAGCGACAACCACTTCATTTTGATTGATGATATCCACAACCCTAACTCTATAAAGCATGAAAAACTGGTCCTTTACCTCAAGGGCGAGGGATACAAGTGGGAGGAAATACCTACCCCGACAGGGCTGTTTGTAGCAACCAAGGGGTACTCTCTTAAAGGGCACATATTACTATGAAGATAGCAGGAACACTAATTCTCAGAGACGGCACAGGACTAGACTATCCTTTTGATAGGGTGATATCAAACATGGCTGGCCTGTGTGACGAGGTCATTGTTGGTTTAGACCCCGGATTCCCGGAAGACTTGAAAACTATAAACGCTCTAGGTCTCCCTAACGTTAGGATTTTTGACACTCCCTGGGATATGAGTAACATTCAGGGCGGTACAGAGATAGCCATGCAAATAGAGGCCCTCTCGGACGAGGCCAAAGCTTCTGGCGCTGACTGGGTTGTTGCTCTGCAGGCGGATGAGTTCCTCCTCAACGATGACTTTGACATGCTCAAGGCTTTCATGGAACGCAACCAGGATACGGATGTTATTGGGTTCTCTTTGGAGAGGGTTTATTTCTGGAAGGACCTGGAGACTGTTCGTAAGGACTGGAATGCTAACTTGGTTCGTATCTTTAAGGCAGGCGCGTACTCGTTCCTCGCTGAAGCTACAGACAAGTCGGGGATGTTTTCTGCGGCAGTTGTTCCTGGTAGGTGTGTAGACCTGCCCTACAAAATTTACCACTACAGCCGGGTAGCCAAAGACCCTGCCAAGATTAGTAAAAGGGTAAGGAATGCCGATGGGTTTTTCCACCCAGCAGACACCTTAATTCCATTTGACGAGCTACCAGAGTATGACTTTGTTGCTCGGACACATGACCACTTCTCTCTTGACGGTTTTCCGACGGAGGTAGATGCCAAGTATTATAAGTACTTAGGGAAGCACCCTGACGGCATCGAAGAGTGGTACAGCGAGCTTACATAGAAAGTAGGAGACTCCAATGGCAAGAAAGAATGTTCTAATAACCGGTATTAATGGTTTTGTAGGCTCCAACCTGGCGCTCAGTCAGCTCGCTGCAGGTAACCATGTTATTGGTATCATACGAGACAAGAACCACAAGACCCGGCCCGATGTACTAAGTAAGTGTTCTATTGTGGAGGGAACTATTACAGACCCCAAGCTAGTTGACCATGCGGTCTCTAACTACGAAGCGGATGTAGTATTCCACTTGGCAGCAAACGCCATTGTTAGGATTGGGGTGAAGGACCCTGCATCTAACTATATGACTAATGTAATGGGGACAGTGAACGTACTGGATGCCGTCCGCCGTACTCGCCCAACGGCCAAAGTAGTTGTGGCTTCGTCGTACAAGTCTTACGGCGAGCAAGCACAGCTTCCCTACACCGAGGACATGAAGTTGGTTCCTGAAGACCCCTACTCTACCTCAAAAGCATGCACGGATATGATAGCTCAGTCTTACGCCAAGACGTACGACATGAATGTCAATGTTGTGCGATGTTCTAATATTTATGGGCCAGGGGACATGAACACCTCTCGTTTGATTCCTAACTCTATCTTGAGAATCTTACGCGGGGAGAAGCCAGAGATATACTCGGGAGTGCGTAATTTTAGGCGGGAGTTTATTTACATCGATGATGTATGTGACGCCTATAACTTGATGGTAACTAGCGGAAAACCTGGTCACATTTATAACATTGGAATCAATAAGTTCCACACAATTGAGGAGACGGTCGCTCTAATTTCTGAAGCTGCTGGCTCTAGCGGGTACGACATTATCGACCGCGATTTTCCCGAGATTCCCTTTCAGTGGATGGATGGTTCTAAGCTTAAGGCGCTGGGGTGGGACGCTAAGGTTTCTTTCCGCGACGGAATTGAGCGGTGTTTCTCCTGGTATAAGCAGGAGCACCTCAGGCAACTGGCGGTTCAGGAAGACGCTAAGGCGTCCTCGTAATTACTGTCCCCGGAAGGCGTCATAAATGCTCTCTATTGGTAAGTATCTAAGTAAGGGGGGAGTTAGAGCCTCTTTGGTTGAGGCCCTCTCCGGGCACCTTAAGGTGCCTAGCGAAAGCAAGTTATTTCTGACGTCCTCTGGGAGAGAGTCTCTGGTTACTGCTTGCCTTGCTTTAGGTTCAAAGAGCATTGTCGTGTCTGCGATTGCTCGGCCGGAAATTAAAGCGCTTAATGCTCTTGAGGGGGTTCGCACCCTTGCTCTGGACGTAAACTCTCAGGGAGTGATGGACATTCCTCACTTAGAACAGGTAAGGCCGGACGATTACGACACAGTAATTGCCTCCTGTCCTATGGGCGTTGTTCCGAATCTTACGGAGTTGGGGGACTTTTGTTATAGTAGAGATAAGACTCTTATTATAGAGGGGTTTAGCTCTTTCTGCACTCCAGGAATTGCCTCGGTGGGAGATGCCTTTTGCACAGCATTTGAGGAGGGAAGCCCCTTACCAGTAGGTTCTTTAGGGGCTGTTATTTTTGACTGCCCAGCTGCTGTTAGGAAAGAGACCAAAAATCTAACCAATACGGGGTACTTCTCTGTCAATAGGTATAGTTGTGCCGCAGCTTTGGCAGAGCTAGAAGGATTAACAGAAGAAGTGAGATCGCGGCGAGAAATAACATCTTTCTACGAGGACTTACTTCCTCGATTCTTCCCGACCAATTGGGATTCCCTTGCTGCCTATTCTTTTTTCCCAGTGTTCTTGCCCTCTTCCTCTTTTGCTTACCAGGTGACGCAAGCATTACTCAAGCGAGGAATTAAGGTAGAGCGCCTCCCGGTATTAATGGACCAACCCGGAGCTAAGAATTTGGCAGAGCGAACAATATGTCTCCCGGCCCACTCTGGTGTTTCTGATCAACAGCTTGATACCATTGGAAGTATTTTTTCTAAGATTTAAACTGGCTATTGCTGAGGTACCAGGCTTTACAAATCGACGTTTATGGCCTATTATTATAGGTATAATTACGAGTCAAAAAGGACTTCTCTATGGGAATCAATCTTAAAATATTAGCGGAGCGTCAGGTAGACCAGACACTCTACTATAACCACGAGAGTCACCTAGAACTGCGGGAGTGTATCCACGACCACACCGAAGATTTTCGTATGGTGTACGACAAAGAGGACTTCCTCAAACTATCAGACCACTGGATTGCGGCACGGAAGAAGTACGATGAGTTAGGCCAGCCCGAGCCTGTGGAGCAAAATATTGACCTCAGCAGCACTACCTTATTAGGAACTAGACTGCACCATGAACGGGCCGCTGTTGAGTTCACTCAAGGAGGGGCGGATAAAGATGGAGGAGGGGATACAATCCATGTTCACTATCGAAACTGCCGTATTCACCTGACTAAGAGAGACTTCTACAGGCTAGCGCAGCTGTTCACTGAGAGCCTCAAGTGCTACAGTGCCCACTACCACGAAGAAATTGACCTGGAAAGTCCTTCCACTAAGATAAGGGACGTGGCGAAAGATAAATACATTCCCTGGTTAGAGGAGTACAAGGCTGGTAAGTACCCTAGTGAAGACCCTGATAGTTACTGGGACCTCTTCTTACAGATGAAAGATAATATCCGACCAGAAGAGATACAGAGACCAGACGGTGGGTGGTTGAAAGACTCCCCTCGGAATCGCCCGGCCCCCGACGAGCTGGACCGCAGGTATTTATGTTCAATGTACGAGGTAATGAAGAAGTATGGATACGCCAGCGGACCCCTGCTTCACGATTACGTACGAGTACACAAGGTTCCGGGAGGCCAGCTAGAACTCTCCGGCAGCCACCGCGCTGCTTGTCTAGTATCCTTGGGGTACCAAAAAATAAAAGTGGTGGTGACTAACTAATGGCCTCTCCTTGGTTAGATGTAGGAGAAGTAAGTTCTCCCGCTTGCATAGCTGAGCTTCCTCGTGCTACCCCTGACCCCATTGACGTTTATCCGTCTCGGTATATAACTACTGTCCCCGCCGGTAACCCTCAGGCTACTAGCATTAGAACCGAAGAAGAGGTGTTTAGTTTTTTTGAGCCCGCTTCTTCGGTTTTGTTGTTTGGTTCAGGGCACAGTTACTGGGCGAACACCTTCCTAGGGTTCCCAAACGTCGATAAAGTTTCCGTACTTGACTATGTACAGGAGGCGGGAACGGGGCTCTCCTCCGGTATTGATTTTTATTGTGATGACATTAGGAACGGGATTAAAGGTACCTACGACTATATTTACTCATCGCACACCGTGGAGCATTTTACTCGGGACGAGGTGTTAAACTGTGTTCTACCAGAGTGCTTAAAAGCAGCTACAAAGGGTGTTATTTTTGTAGTTCCGTTTCAACTGGCCTGGTCGGATGAGCCGTCTCATAGGTGCCTCTTTTATTTAGGAGATGAGCTTTTTGCTCTGGCTAGTAGATACAAAGTAATAAGGGACGACCTAGAATTGGCACTGTGGTTTGATGTCATATAGAAGGTTTTAAGAAAGAGGCGAGTATGAGTGACCGAAAAATTCATTTAGGGATGATGTGCCAGAACAACTTGTGGGAAGTGATCGCTAACCTAGAAAAGGTTCTTCCTTATGTAGACTCTGCTACAATAATAGACGGTGGAAGCACGGACGACACCATCATTTATATGCGTAATTGGTCTCAAGTAGAGCCTAAGTTGAGGTTCTACGTTTGCCCCTGGCAGGATGATTTCCCCGCTCAGCGCAATAATTATGTTAAACGAATTAACGAGATTGCCAAGCCGGGAGACTGGGTCCTAACGTGTGACCCCGATGAGTTCTTTGCTACACTGGCCCTTGAGAAGCTGCACGCCGCCGCGGACAGGGCTGAGAAGGACGGAAACAATATGGTAGGGTTCCAATCTAGGAGCGTATCTTTGAAGGGAAGTACGCGCGTCTATGACAACCTGGATGAGTACTGGAAGCAGCTGTTCTTCAAGTGGGACCCTGCTTTCCACTATACCGGTTTTAAATGTCATGAGGGTAAGGGTGGTATTCCTCATAACATTATGAATACTTCACTAGAGTACGAACACGTTAAGCAAGAGAATGTTATTTGGGTACGGGGCTGCCGTAATTCTTTTGTTGCCGGCGGCGGCCCTAATTTGGGAGACCGTAATCCTATCTGGAAGAAAGCACGTACGCTTATCCGCAAGAAGGTAGGTATTGATTCCTGGCACGAGTTTTACAAGTACATGGTGGCGGGGAACATCGATGCTGAGATCAAGCAATTGATGATTGACCATATGTACGAAGGCACACCCAAGGCGGGACCTAATGCTTTGAGTAACAAGACCTGGGACGGAAGCTCTGAGTGGCGCGAGTGGTATCGTACTTATTTTCGAGTGCTTCACCCGGAAGAAGAACCAGAGGAGTTCAGAGACATCAAAAATCTTGATGATTGGAGCTAGACAGTGGCCGCCAATAAAGTAGCTATTAAGGCAGAGGCAGGGGGGTACGAGTTGTCGTACCGCTTTAGCTTCCGGTTGCAGAAGAATAGCCTGCAGCTCCGCAGCCAAGTAGGTGGCGGGCATTTTGCTGAACACACACGTTATAACCTCCTCCGCGAGGACGGAAGCATCATTAAGAGCGATGAGATAACGGAAGAGGTGGCTCGCTTTATTATGGCCAACTTTGAAGTCAGGGGCAGTACGGCCTCCTTTGATATCTATGAGAAGGACCTAGCAGCTGGTAAACTAAATGAGAGGTCGGTCGCTAAAGTATCTCCATCGGACGTAAGGCACCAGTTAACTAGAGCAGAGACATCTTTTACCTCCACGGGGGCTAAACTTAGACACCACTGGCCTATATTTAACAAGCTAAAAGAGACGGGCTTTGGAAGCATCATCAGGGCTACCCTTACCTTACACCAAGTTTGTTCTTCTCGGTGCAATTTTTGTTCCACCATCTCTAGGAATAAAAAGGACTCTATTAGCTTGCAGGAGGCTAAGGACTTTGTTAATGCCCTGTACGTAGACCAGGCAGAGTATAACAGGGCGAACTTTCCCGAGCACAATAATAATTACATTAGAGAAGCAGGGACTGATATCAGGCTCAGAGGTCTTATTCTTTCGGGCGGCGGCCAACCTAACTTGTGGCCCCCATTCACTGAATTTGTTGAGTGGGTCTCTAAACTAGACATTGACCTTGGTCTTATTACCAACGGGTTCCCTAAGAACATCCCCGACGAAACATACAACAAGTTTAAGTGGGTTAGGATATCAGTTACCCCGGAGGATGCCTCTCCCCACTATATAGACGGTAAGTTTAACAACCAGCGGCTTCCTGATACGTTAATAGATAACCCTTCTACTACGGTAGGGTACTCGTATGTGTATGGTCCCTGGACAGATGACGATATTCTTCATAGAATACACCAGTCTATGGAGGATAACGGGTTCATCTACTGCCGCATGCTGACCGACTGTAACCTCACTCGCGGCGCTCAGTTACGTGCTCACCAGGACTTATCAGAGAGGATGTACCGTTTAGGTTACATTGACTCAGAGGGGAAGCCCCTGGGTAAGTTTTTTCATCAACTGAAGTACCACGGTACATCGGAGGAAGCTAACTCCTTGTTTGATGCGGGTCAGTGCTTCCTTCAAGCATACAATGTGTTTTGGGATACAACTGGCCACGAAGAAAACGGAAAGTCATACTGTTACGCATGTGACTCTATTACGGTTCTCGCCGAAGAGGCAACAGATAACTCTGTGTTGGCATCTGAACGTAAGTTTGACCACGAAAAGTGGGGGACTGTTCCCAACACCGAAGTGTCTCGCTTGTTTGCGGAACCGCTGCAGCCCTTCTTTGACCCACGTGAGATGTGCTCTGCCTGCCTTTTCATGAACAACAATAACGAAGTAAAAAGCCTTGTTGCTAATCCTGCTGGTGCTCCAGAGGGGTCCCCGAGTATTAGCCATGTTAACTTTCCCTAGGGAACAATGTATTTAAGGAGCATTTAATGGCTGATGGTAGAGATGTTAATGTTTGGGATGTTCATGCGGACCAGTGCAGGGAAGCAGAGAGGTCTTTCTTTGAATTTAGTGACACAGAAAGTACCTCATTAGGAGGGTGGTTACGCAATAAGGTACTTACTGTTATCATACCGGCCGGAGGCACGCGTGCTTTAGATGTAGGATGTGGTCCTGGTTACTGGCAGTTACTGTTCCGAGGAATGACGTACGAAGGGTTTGACCAAAGCTCTAGAATGTTAAAGTTGGCTGAGGATTTGGAGCCGGGCAACGTTTGGAAACAGGGAAATGCCCGTACATTAGGGGAATCGTACGAACCGCAAACGTTTGATGTTGTTTTTACGGCTTCGGTTCTTCAGCACAACAGGCATGCTCCCGATAAGACCGAGATTGTAAAAGGAATCCATGGTATCCTTAAGGACGGTGGTTATCTCCTTTGTTCGGAGAACACCTTTAGAGAGGACAACCGTCCCGAGTCTGTTGGGAACCCCGAAGACACGGATGGTTACTCTTTTACCCCCATAGGGTGGGAAAAGTTTATGAAGAATCTAGGCTTTGAGCTGTTAGATTTTAACGGCCGCTCAGAATACCTTTACCAGAAAGTATAGGCGTTAGTAATGCCAGGGAATAAGTTTGATTACGACTACTTTGAGAGAGGGCCTCAAACAGGTAAGTCTTGTTACGAGAACTACCGTTGGTTGCCGGATAAAACTATCCCTGCTGTTATGTCTTACATTGACTACCTGGGAATAGAGAGAGATTCCTCTGTTTTAGACTTTGGCTGTGCTAAGGGGCACTACGTTAAAGCCTTCCGTCTCTTAGGGCGGAAGGCTTGGGGATGCGATATCTCTGAGTATGCGATACTTTCGTGCAACGAGGATGTAAAGCCCTACCTCAAGTTGTGCACGGTAGAGGAGTGTGTTCCCTTTGACCGCAATTTTGACCACATAATTGCCAAAGATGTATTTGAGCACGTGGAACTTGATGTGGCCGGATCCATCTTGGCTAAGTTTAAGGAAATGACAGAGTCTTTATTTGTTATTGTTCCGCTGGCTAAAGATGGTAGGTATATTGTCCCTGAAGATGAGTTGGACGTCACTCATATTGTGCGCCAGGACCGCGACGCCTGGGCTTGTTTTTTTAGGGATGAGGGGTGGAAGGTAGCGGGTGTGAGTCACCAAGTACCAGGACTTAAGGAGCATCAGACTAGGTATTCTAATGGCGTTGGCTTTTTTACACTTACCCCGAGGAAATAAATGAGTGAATTCTTACGGACATTCCCGGGAAGAGCAAGTATCCATAATGAGGATTTTTGTTCCATTGCAATAGTCTCATTTAATCGCCACGACAGACTAAAGCGGTTAATAGATTCCATTCACAAGCACGCAGACATGCCGTTTGAACTAGTAGTTAGTGACGATGGGGGGTTGTTGTACGACAACTACGACTTTATCTCGGAGATAAAGGACAAGGTTAGCCACGTCGCCGTCAACTTGGGGAGAAACAAGGGCCTCCACGTAAACGCAAACACAGCGGTTTCTCTAACGCGTTCCAAGAATGTTATCTTACTATATGATGACGTAGAAGTCCTAGCTCCTTTCATGCGGAGGACTACTGACTTACTCAACTCGGCTCCTTACGTGGGTACCGTTTATTTAGGCCACTCGTACAACGAAAACGGGCTCAAGAGCGACGTAGATTCTGCGGGTATAATCTCCTGCACCAACCCGCAAGCAGGCCACTACTCTCTCCTGTGTAAACATGGAGGAGGGTGGGCCATTGGGTTTAGAAAATCATACTGGTATGAGGTCGGGGGTTACTCGGAGTACTCTATTTATGGAGACATGCCTTTTATTAATAAAGGGTGGAAACTTGGGTACTTTTCGTGTATACTTTCTGGTTCGAGACTAGCCAATGATATGGACAAGGATGCAAAAGGACGTACCCACGATTCTTCTGGTAGGTTTATTAAGGTAGGGTATACCAACTATCCTAAGATATTTGGTGTCCCAGACTCAAAGCTTATTAAGTGGGACAGGCAACGCGCTTCGGTCTGTGCGGGAGCCAACCACCACGGAAGGACCACTAAGTTCAACGACTATGACTGCGATTCGTGGAGTGACTACATGGAAACAGTCACTAAAACTGGAAAAATAGATTGGGACATCCTTAAAAACGGCCACCACGGACGATTTATTGACGACCTTAAAAAGCACATTCATTCGCATTATCCTGAGGAATAGAAATGTACACAACGTCTCCTGAAGAAATAGAAAAACAAAAGAAAGAGTTTTACGATAAGCACCGTAACTCTAACCTCCATGCCACTTACGAGTACACAGCGGAGGAAATGGAATCGTTAAGAAAGAAGATGTACTTCTTAATTAATGTTCAAAACGGACAGGATATTGATGACAGTTTAACGAATGAAGGTGTAACGTTAAATAGGTTTGCGGGAGACAAGATTAAAGACAAAGACCTTTTAATCCTGGGAACAGGTACGGGAAGAGAGGTAAAGTTGGCCCGGTCTCTTGGGGCACGCAGAGTTGAAGGTACGACCCTTGGCTTACGTAATATGAAGTTTGCAGAAGAAGTAGTGGGAGAAAACCTTACTCTGTGCGACATCCATATGTTGCCGTTTAGCGCTGGAGAATTTGATATTGTGGCAGGGTACCAAGTGTTTGAGCACTCTTGTATGCCGATTGTAGCTTTTTTGGAGTGTAACAGGGTTCTTCGTATTGGAGGAACAATTATTGTAGAGACCCCTCCAAGTAAAGGGTACACGTACGATACGTGGCTTCATCACATAATCTGTTATACCCCTCGCCAACTTTACTGTTTACTGCAGAAGGCAGGGTTCACACCTACCGTATTTAATGGTGTTGATATTTCGGGAGTTGACCCTAAGAGCCCCGAGTTCGACGACATAGATTCAGCTGAAGTAATGGTATACATGGAAGCAGTCAAGCAAAATCCTGCGACTTACGACCGCGGAGATATTGCTCGGTACTACGAAGTACTCAACGGCCACTCTTTTCGCTTCTAATAGGAGACTGCATGCTTAACTGTGAATTTACGTTTACCGGTGTCGCGCCAGGCGACAAGATTACCATCTCTGATGCAGCTACGGGGAGGACACTGGGCTCTCATACTGCTGCTGCTTCAGGCACTCTCGTTATTACTGCCCCACGAACTGATGTTTGCCGCATTAAGGCGGTAAACGACGACATTGAGGCTTTTATCATACAGGTATTCGGTGACTGTGGTGAGGTTCGTGTTCCAATTATAAGGACTAAGAGAAAAAGAGGGGTGTAGCTTGCGTGTTTTACTAGTCGGAGGTGCGGGGCTACTTGGCAGCTATTTAGCTCCTGCATTAGAGCAGGCGGGCCATGATGTGGCCTTGTGTGACGATTTTTCTGGAAGCTTAAAGTACAGAACTTCGTCAGCCTTTCGCATATTTACTACAAATTTTACTGATTTAAACGCGGTACAGCACCCAGTAAAGGCGTTTAACCCTGAGATTATTATCTTGGCAGTGGCCCACTACTTTTCTCGTGATGTCATCTACAAGTTCTATGAGGACACAAAATTAACGCTGGGATGCGCCAACTCTCTTTGTTCGATACTGGGACCCGAGGTTAAACATGTTTATTTCTGTTCAGGGCATGAGGTGTACGGGGGACCGCAGACCCATAAGCCTCTTAAAGAATCAAGAAAGATTTTACGCAGCGCTACACACCACGGTACAGCGGAGCGTGCTGCCGAGTCTATCTTAGAGTACCACTGTAACACCTTGGGCATTCCATTTACTGCTCTTAGAATTTTTGACATGTACGGCCCCCGGGTAATGTTTTCCCCGCGTACAGGGGTCGTTAGTTTTCTCATGGACTCATTCTTAAAACAAGACCCCGTGGGGCTAGTCAGTCCTTTGGACAGACGTGACTTCATACACGCCGAAGATGTCAAAGATGCGTTTTTAGCGGTAATTAAGTCAGGCTTCTCTGGGACTGTTAACATAGGTACAGGTAAGCCAACAACCCTGCGGGGACTAGTTGGCGCTATGATTAAATGTATTGGTGCTAACCACGAGATATACGAAGTGAAGAAGGGGGGAACTTTTTCCTCCGTAGCAGACGTAGAGTTATTGAATTCCCTGGTTAAAGGCGGGTGGAAGCCTAGGCACTCAATACTAGGGGACCTGGAAGACCTAGCAGAGTTTAGAAAAGAGGAAGTGACCTCTTCTTTAAGGACGGACCCTGCCCTCGTGCTCAATGCTATGAGGGGAATAAGCAATGTCTAGTGTTTTTACCAATACATCCGCCCAGGTTAACTTTGCCGACTCAGTTGACTACGAGATCATAAATACAACAGAAGGTGTCGCGCGGGCAGCCGAGGAACTATCCAGTGAGCTGCTACTAGCAGTTGACACGGAAAACAGCACTATCGACCCCCACAACGGCTGGCCTATTCTTCTCCAGGTAGGGACGAGTGATAAGTGCTTTGTTTTTGAAGGGTGGCACTCTAAAGAAGCCACGGGGAGAGACGTAGACTTTTCTCCTTTGAAGGAACTACTGGAGTCTCCCGATATCCTGAAGGTTTTTTTCCAGGCTAAGTATGACTGGAAGTGGATTTACAGGCATTACGGGATAAAGGTACGTAACTTATTTTGCTGCCAGGTTGCAGAGCGTCTTCTGACGGTTGGGCTCCCCAATGCTCGCCGCAGGCCTTCTCTTCGGGAAGTAGTCCTCAAGTACTTAGGAATAGAGCTTAAGAAAGAAGCCCGCTCCGGATTTATTGACCGTGATCCTATTGAAGATCCCATAACAGACAGCGAGAACGCGTATTCCGGCGCTGACGTTGTTCTTCTTCCCGACATTTACTATCAGCAGATGGAGCTGCTCAGAGAGCACGACATTCACCTAGCAATGGCTATGGAGAACAGGGCCTTGCCTGCTCTTGCTAAAGCCGAGGTTGCGGGTGTTATTGTAGACCAGGAGCGGTGGAAGGATCTAGTAGGAGAGGCTGTGGTAAAGCACCGAGAAATTTCGGCTCGGGTGTACAAGCACTTTGAAAGTGTGATGCCTCAAAAGACCTTGTTTGGTTTGCCTACGTTTAACATCGGCAGCCAGCCGCAGCTACTAAAGAACCTAAAGCGCCTCGGGTTTAAACTAGATGACACGGACGAGGGTACACTCAAGCGCTACAAAAATAAACACGCGGTATTCCCTCAGCTTATTAAGTGGCGTGGCTTCCAAAAGGTTGTTAGTTCTTACGGCTCCAAGTTCTTAGCCAAGATAAATAAGAACACCGGGAGGCTGCACGGGCAGTTTAATCAGGTTATGGCCGACACAGGGAGGATGAGTTCATCCAACCCTAACCTTCAGCAGGTACCAGGATTTGATCCTGACGATGATGACTCTCTTGATTTCCGTAGCTGTTTTATAGCAAAGCCTGGGTATAAACTGGTCACTGCAGATTTTAGTCAGCAAGAGCTTAGAATCCTTGCTGATATGTCAGGGGACCCTACTTTCCGCAAAGCATATCTAGAGCGTGATGAAGACGGAAACACCCTTGATGTTCATAAGTACACGGCCTCTGTTATCTTTGAAGTACCTTACAAAGAGGTTACTCCTAATCAACGTAAAAAAGCTAAGACTCTGAACTTTTTCCTCGTTTTTGGTGGAGGAGCTTACTCTCTTGCGGACACTCTAAAGTGTACAGAGGAAGAAGCACAGGATATTATTGATGATTACTTCAAGCGTTACAGTCACATCAAGCGGTTCCTAGATAACTGTGCAAGCTCTGCGGTGTACAATGGGTACGCTACTACTATTTCGGGAAGGAAAAGGTTCCTTACCCTCCCCTCTCCTGACGACCCCATGTTCAGGAGAGCCAAGTCGAGCATTAAACGCCGCGGAAAGAACACCCCCATTCAGGGGAGCGGAGCAGACGTAACTAAAATGGCACTTGCTTTTTTGTTTGAGCGGCTAGAACGGGAGAACTATGACGCCACGGTGCTTATGGTAGTTCACGATGAGTTCGTTGTTGAGGTGAGAGAAGATCAGGCGGAAGAGGTAGCTAGAGTTGT
>Ga0316190_10000525_pt1 | contig 26590 bp, 24 predicted proteins | sample Eddworburrow2_MG_FD_204929 | JGI IMG/M metagenome (GOLD analysis project Ga0316190, IMG submission 204929) | Coastal sediment microbial communities from Maine, United States - Eddy worm burrow 2 | ecosystem: Environmental > Aquatic > Marine > Coastal > Sediment | place: USA: Maine | collected... | reverse complement strand
AACACCGATCGCCTACCAGGAAAGCGCCAATCGGTCCATGAACCGCCCGGAGATCGAACCGGGCCAAGGATCAGACGGCTTGAGGGTCGGGGTGCCCCTCGGAACGACCTTGAACGGGGTAGCGCCGCTTGAAGGCGAACCAGGCCACCGGACCAGCCAGCACCGGAAGGCCCAGTGACACCACCCGGTAGGCCACCGTGGCCAAGGCGGCCTCCCTGGCCCCGATGCCGGTCACGATCAGGGTCGAGTAGAGGCCGACCTCAACAAATCCGACCCCGCCCGGGGTCAGGGGCACCATGTTGAGCACCGCGGCCGCCGCATAGGCCAACAACACCAACCGCAGCCGCGGTTCGGCCCCTACCGCGTAGAGGGCAGCGATCAGGGCCAGGTAGTCGAAGGCCCAGTTTCCGGCGGCCGCCGCCATGGCCTTGGGCCAACGATTGCCCAGTACCTCGATCAAGCGACTGCGTTCATCCACCAGGCGGGTCGGGTCGAACGTCCATCCCCGGCGAACCAGGTGACCCAGCAGCTCGACGACCCGTTTCACCGCGCCGCCGACCCACAGCAGTGGAGCGGTGAAGACCACGGCGACCACCGCGATCAGCATCAGTACCGAGAAGAACACCCCACCGGCCAGGGCGGCGGGCACCAGCCGCTCGGGCACCGGTGCCCCCAACAACGCCAGTACGCCGGCAACCGCCGGTATGGCGAACAGGAAGGCATTGCTCAACACCCCGGTGGCGGCCATGGCGCTGGCGGCCTGGGGCGCCTGGACACCGCTGGTGGACAACATACGATAGAAGGTGGCCCCGCCCACGGCGGCACCGGCGGGTACGACCCGGCCGACGGAGTTGGCAACCAGCTGGCTGGTGGCAGCCACGAACCAGGGAACCTTGGGCAGTACCTGCTTGATCAGACCCCACATGCAGGCGAAGCTCACGACCTCAGCGAGGCCCATCACCAGGAACCAGGCGAGGTTGATGTGGCGCAGCTCGTCGGCCGAGGAGAAAACCTCGACCACCTGCCGTTGCACAAAGTAGAGCAGACCGATCCCGACGGCCACGGCCGCGATGCGCGAAACAATGGGCCGGATGTGCAGCGTCCCGAGTGGGTCGCTGCGGATCTCGTCGATCTTGTTGCGTTCAGAACTTCGTCGTACCCCCGTCACTGTTCCCCCCACCACGTCGACAATGGCCATCCAACCAACGAGCACAACGCATCAACGGTGTGGACCGGCAGTCCAACGGTGCCGTGATACGAACCCTCGATCCTCTCGACGAACAATCCACCGCGTCCTTGGATGGCGTAGGCCCCCGCCTTGTCCCGCGGCTCGCCGCTGGCGACGTAGCAGTCGATGTCAGCCGCGTCGAGAGGGCGGAAAAACACCCGGGTATCAACCACGGCCACCTCGATCCGCTTGGAGGTCACGACCGCAACCCCCGTCAGCACGTGGTGGCTGCGCCCTGAAAGCCGACTCAGCATCGTCCGGGCCTCGGGGTCGCAACGGGGTTTGCCGAAGATTTCACCATCGAGGGCGATCACGGTGTCGGCGCCGATCACCACCAGGCGATCGCAGCACCCTGAGGCGTCGAGGGCTGCGGTCGCCTTCTGTCGGGCCAGGCGTTTTACCAGTTCAGCGGCCTGTTCACCGCACTGCGATGTCTCATCGATATCGACCGCCAACTGCTCGCAATCGACACCGATTGCGGCCAGAAGTTCACGGCGACGTGGCGATGCCGAGGCCAACACCAGCCGAGGCCGGAAACCCACGCCGTTGGGAGTCATTGCTCCATGTTAGAACCAAGGAGGGCAGTGCGTCACTCCGTTACCTTCGGCTGTGGTTTTGTCCCCCCCGTTTCAGGTGCCAAACTGCTGGCCATGGATCTGGTAAAGGTTGAAACAGCCGACGGCGTCGGCACCATCACACTCAACGACCCCGACCGCCGGAACGCGGTGACGTTGGACATGTGTCAAGAGCTCGACGAGGCCATCAGCGGCCTCGAGGCCGACCAGTCGATCAATGCCCTGGTCATTACCGGAGCCGCTCCGGCCTTCTGCGCCGGTGCCGACCTCAGCCACCTCGGCGACTCGGCCGAGGAAGGGCTGCTTGCCATCTACGAAGGTTTCCTGCGCGTCGGTCGCTCCCCCCTGCCGACCATCGCCGCCGTCAACGGAGCGGCTGTGGGTGCCGGTATGAACCTCGCCCTGATCTGCGATGTTCGCCTGGCCGGGTGTTCCGCCCGATTCGACGACCGCTTCCTGAACCTCGGCATCCACCCCGGTGGGGGCCATACCTGGATGTTCCAGAACATTGCGGGCCCCCAGGCCACGGCGGCGGCGGTGCTGTTCAGCGAGGTACTCGACGGTGAGGAGGCAGCTCGGGTCGGCTTGGCCTGGCGCTGCTACGAAGACGACGCCCTGCTGGCCGGCGCCCAGGAGATGGCGGCCCGGGCCGGAGCCAACCCCCGCGACCTGGTAATCAGGACCAAGCAGACCATCCAGGACATCAAGTGGGTCACCAGCCAGCGGGCCGCCGTCGACCACGAACTCGGCCCCCAGGCGTGGTCAACCCGCCAACCTGCCTTCGCCGCCAAACTGGCCAAGCTCAAGGCCCGCATCACCAGCCGCTGAACCTGGGCCGGACTCAGCACCTGGGGCTCCAACGACACGCCCTCCCGGGTTTCGGAAGCCCTGACGTCACCCCAACGGGCCCAGGTCCCGCTGGGCGCCGATTTCCCGCGGCGAGGTCGAACTACTCTTGTCACAGGAGTTGGAGATCGTCGGCGTCGACAGATTGCCAACGACGCCGGTATCACCCGTCAGAACCGGCAGTTCCAAGAAGATCTCATGCGCCGCAATCAGGGTCGAACTGGCGCTGGGCCTGGTCCTGGGATTGGCCACGGAGGTCCCGGGTACGACCCTTCGCCGGCTGGTGGCCCCTCCCCCGGTTCCTCGGGGTCGACCCTCGGCGGTTGCCTTGTCGGCGTCGCCGCGTTTCTGGTGTTGGGGGTGGATGCCATACTCGCTCTGGGATTCGTGGCCGACTACGAGCCCGAGACCGTGCTGGTCGCTGGTGAACCCACGCAACCGTCGCCCGCACCGCAGATCGACGTTGGCAGCTTGGTGATCCAGGACACCATCTCCTGCTGTCCTACAACCAGCGGCCGGTCAGCTCGCCCCGGCGGGACTCCCACTCGTCGGAGGTCATGGCAAAGCGGATGTGGTCCTCCCACACCCCATTGATCTCCAGGTAACGCTCGGCAATCCCCTCGGCCCGCACCGCCAGCTTCTCCACCACCCGGCGGGAGGCGGCGTTGCGGGGCACGATGGAGATCTGGATGCGGTGCAGTTTCTGGTCGTCGAAGGCGAAGCGGGCGATGAGGGCCACCGCCTCGGGCATGTACCCATGCCCTGCGTGGGCCTCGTCGATCCAGTAACCGACGTAGGCGTTCTGGTAGGCGCCACGCTGTACCGAGTTGAGATTGATCTCCCCGGCAAAACATCCCTCAACAAAAATCCCGAACCCAAAGCCCGTGCCGAGCTGCCACTCGCGCTCCCGGGCGTGACAGCGCAGGGCAAAAGCCGATCGGTCCTCGACCACATCGGGCGAGCTCGGGGGCCGCCTCGGCTCCCACTTGGTCAGCCAATCGACGTTGCGCCGCCGCACGTCCCGCCACTGCTCAAAATCAGATGGTTGGAGTCGGCGAAGCAGGATTCGTCTACCGAGTACCGTCGTTGATGACACAGCTTCCGATCCTAGCTTCCGGCCTGAAGCATCTCGCCGGCCACACCGTCGAGCAGGCCGCGCTGGGAGACAATCAGCGAGTCGATGGCCAGCTGGCGCATGGCCTCGACCAGCAGGGCACAACCGCCGACAACGTCATCCACCCGCGACAGGGGCAGACCGGGGTTGTGGGCGCGGTCGGCCCGGTTCTCGGTGGCGATGGTGCGGAACACGTCCTCGACGGCGTCATGGGTGAGCTCGACGCCGTGCAGCGGTCCGTCGCCCGTGCCATTTTCGGGGTCGAGGACGTTCAGGCCGATCTCGACCGCAGCCAGGGTCGAGATACCGCCGAGGCCGATCACCGTGGCCGTGGTCAGGGCCTGGCGTAGCTGGGGCATCTCGCGGACGGCATCGGTGATGTGGAGCTCGACAATCGACAACGCGGCCGACAACTCCTCGGCCAGGGGAGGGTCCGACTCGAAGTAGGCACCCCCCAACAACGAACCTCCGATGGGCAACGAAACCGAAGCCGCGGGCCCTGACCGACCGGAGCCGGAGGTTCCGATGGCGATCTCGGTCGAGGCGCCACCCAGGTCTATGGTCACCACCCATTCGCCCGGATCGGCAGGAAGGATCGCCGAATCCGACACCGCCCCGTGGAAGGCCAACCTGGCCTCGGTGGCACCGTCGACGATGGTCGGCGCCACCCCCAGGGTGCGACCCACCAGATCCGTCAACACCTCGGTGTTGGTTGCGCTCCTGGCTCCGGCGGTGGCCACCGCCCGGACCTCGGCCCCCGATGGGATGTCTGCGGCAAAGCCCGACAGGGCCTCACCCAGTCGATCGATGGCATTGGACGAGATGGCCTGGGGCGACAAAACACCGTTGGTGCCCAGGGCCGCCCCACCCATGTGGGTGTCGACCGAACGCCGGAGCCTGACGTCACCGTCGACAATCAGCAACCCGGTCGACAGTGAACCAATGTCCACCGCCGCCACCGGGGGGCGAACACGGCCCGTCATTGGGCCGGCTCGGACGGATCGAACGCCTTGCCCTCAGCGTCGAGCCGCTCGTGCACCCAGCGACCGACGGGGTCGTCGGCCCCCATCAGGTGATTGGCGTAGTGGGCGTGAAGGCATTTGACCCCTTTGCGGGTGCCACCGACCCCACCCGAAGGCCGGGGCCCCTCATAGCCGGGGTCGATCAAGGTCTCACGGTCGGCGGCGTAGACGTCGTGGGTCTGCTGAAGGGCCACCGGGTCGACCTCGGCCTCGGCCTCGTTGACCCCGCCGATGGACTCCAACCGTCCAACCGCCCGCACCAGGCGCCGGTCGGCCAACCAGTAGCGGGTGGGCATGGGGCGACCCGAGTCGAGCAGAGGAGCGTTGGACAACACCACCGGTGACCCGTCGAGACGCCGGAGAACCACGTCAAAGGGCCCCTGTGGCTCGCGGCCGAGCAGCCTTCGCACCGTCTCGTAGTCGGGATGGGCCCGGGCGCGTTCGTTACTCATCGGCGCCACCCCAACGGTGGTCGCCTCACCCCTGGCGTCATCCCCGCCCGAGGATCCAGTACAGGATGATGATCACGAGGGCAGTTGCACCACCGGCGGGCAGCAGACGCTTGGCCATCGACGTCCCCGATACGGCGAACAGGTCGACGGGCTCGGCCTCGGGGCCATCGACCTTGCGGACCGTGGTGGCCGGGGGAACCGCCACCTGACCGTTGCCGGAGGAATCGGCACCCGTAACCGCCGAGCCCGCAGCGACGGCGTCAGTGGCGATGGCATCGCGGGCGGCGCTGCTCGGGGCAGCCGACGACGAAGGAGGTGAAGGAGGTGAAGGTGGAGCCGATGACGAGGGCTCCGCTGTGGTCTCAGCGGCCGCATCTGGCCCGTCCGAGCCCGCCCCGGGCCCCTGATCGGTTTCCAGTTTGGCCTGCAGGTTGTCGGCGAACTGGCCGAGAATCTTCTTCGACACGTCCTCGATCGCCCCCCGACCGAAGCTGGCGATCTTGCCGCTGAGCGACAGGTCGGTGTGAATATTGACCGTCGTGCGGTCGTCACCGGCGTCGGCCATGGAAGCGGTGATCAACGCGTTGGCGTTGCCTTGGCGAGGGTCGCGTCCCTCGGCCTTGAGCTTGGCCACCTTGGTCTCGGCGTCCTGGGCAATGAACGACGCCTTGCCCTTGTACTGGGCCGTGATGGGCCCAACCTTGATCTTGACCACCCCGCGGTACTCCTCGCCCTCGATCTCCTGGAGCTGGGCGCCAGGCATGCAGGGGGCGATGAATTCAAGATCGTTCAGGATCTGCCACGTTTCCTCAACCTTGCGGTCGATAACGAACTCATTGGTCAGCTCCATCGTCGGAGGTCCTCCACCGTGTCAATGTCAATAGGATTACCTCTGCACGGTATCTCAAGAACAAGCTCGGATCGCTCTTCCATCAAGGTCCGGGCCCCGGCATCGCCACTCGTTGGCAGCGCAGCCCACACCGAGCGGCCCAGTTTCACGGGTGGACGGCGTTTTCCGTCGAAGGTGGCGGTCACGATCTCACCCCCGGCTTCGGCCACCGCCCGCCACGCCGAAACCGGAACCAGCGGTTGATCACCGAGGCCGACGACAAAGGCGTCGTGCCCGTCGGCCTCGACCGCGCCAACCGCTGCGGTCAGCGATGTTGCCTGGCCCTGGGCCCAGTGAGGGTTGACAACGACCGTCATCGTTGGCGGCACCAGGTCGTCGATCACCTCGGCTCCGCTCACCACGTAGAGCTGATCGAAGCCTGCGGCTTCAATGGTCTCCAGGACCCAGGCCACGACGGGACGGCCTCGCAACTGGGCCCGCAACTTGTGTTCGGCCCCGAGGAACCGGGAACCGGCACCCCCGGCCAGTACCACGCCGGCAACGGTCATGATCGGCCCCGCTCAGTCGTGGATGGCGCCGTCGGTGTCACGCAGTGAACCGGCGATCCGGCCAGAGCGCAGGGCGATGATCTCAGCACAGATCGAGATCGCCGCCTCCTCGGGGGTACGGGCCCCCAGGTCAAGCCCGATGGGGGCCATGACCCGCTCCAGCTGCTCGTCGGTGAGCCCTTTGGACCTCAGGCGGGCATTGCGGTCATCGGTGGTGCGCCGGGAACCCATCGCCCCGATGTAACCCGCCTTGGTGGTGATGGCCGTGATCACCGCAGGCACGTCGAACTTTGGGTCGTGGGTGAGCACGCAGATGGCGTCGCGGGGGGTTAGATCATCGGCCACCTTCTCCAACAGGCGATGGGGCCAGTCGACGACAACCTCGTCGGCGGCGGGGAAACGTTGACGGGTGGCGAACACTGGGCGGGCGTCGCACACGGTGACCCGGTAACCGAGAATCTTGGCCACCCGGCTCAACGCGGCAGTGAAATCGACGGCGCCGAAGATCAACATCTGGGGTGGCGGAGCGTAGGACTCGATGAACAGCATCACGTCGTCCTGGCGGGCCTCGCCGTTTGGGCCATAGTGGCGTATACCGCTGGTACCGGCAGCCAGTTCCCCCAGTGCGTCACGAACGACGACCCGGTCGAGGTCGTCGTTGCCCAGCGTGCCCTCGATGGCGCCATCGGCCTCCACCAGGATCTTGTTGCCAACGCCAAGGCCCTCAACAACGGTGGCCAGCGACACCGGTCGCTCCTCGGCAACAGCCACTCGGAGCCGGTCGAACATCGTTTCGGCCATCAGCTACCAGTCAAGGGGTTCGAGGTACAGGTGGATGGTCCCACCACAGGTGAGACCAACGGCAAAGGCGTCGTCGTCGCTGTAGCCGAAGGTCACGATACGACGCGACCCGCTCGCCAAACACTCCAACGACTCGGTGACCACGGCACCTTCCACACAGCCTCCCGACACCGAGCCCGCAACCTCGCCATCCTCGGTTACGGCCATGGCGGCACCCGGCAAACGGGGACCAGAGCCCTCGACGTCCACCACCCGGGCCAGGGCCACCCGCTTACCCTGGCGTCGCCAGCGCTCGAGATCTCCCAGAATCTCCTTCATTGATCCAGTCTCTCTCGCATTGCCCCAGGATAGCTATCTCACGCCCCGAGCCCGAAGCCCGGGCCGTAGACGGCCTGTTGGGTCCTCAACTGGTCGCCGCTGGACCGCCTACCGGGAGCCGGGGTGGAACAGTCGGCCCATCTCGTCAACCCCGTCAATCAGGCGGGGTCCAGGCCGAACGACGAGCGAATCGGCATCGATGGCGTAGGTTCTGCCGTTCCGCACCGCGGGCAGCCCGGCGACTTCGGGCCGGGCCACCACGGTCGCCAGTTGCTGGGCCGCCTCCTGCTGGTTGTATCCACAGGGGGCCACGAGCAGAACCTCGGCCCCGCTGTTTGCGATGTCGTCCCACGACGCGGCCGTCGAGCGCCCGCCGGCGTTGGCCAGCAGGGGTTCGCCACCGGCGGCGTGGATCTGGTCCGGTATCCAGTGGCCAGGGGTGAAGGGAGGGTCGGTCCACTCCAACAGCAGTACCTTGGGTCGAGGCCGTGTTGCCGCCTCGACCGAGACCCGATCCAGGCGGCGGCGCAGCTCCTGCACCTTGGAGGTATCGGCCGCTCCCCCTCCCGCCACCGATCCCAGGTGCTCCATCTCATCGAGCACGGCGGGCAGGGTCATGGGGTCGTAGCGGTGGACCTGGGCCGTGATCCCCAACTTGGTCAGAGCGGCGTCGACATCACCGGCGGGCAAGGCACACACCCGACACAGGTCCTGGGTGACAATGAGGTCCGGCTCCAGGGATCGCAGCAGCTCCCGATCGAGTCGGTACAACTGCTCGCCCCCGGCAACCGCGGCCGAGATGATCCGGTCGATCTCGGCCGGTGTTGCCCCCGTGGGGATGATCGTGTCGGTCACGTGCGGCAAGCGGGCCGCTTCGGGCGGCACGGCGCACTCGTAGGTAACCCCCACCACCCGGGAACCGAGGCCCAGAAACCACAAAATCTCCGTGGCCGACGGAAGGAGAGAGACGATTCGTTCAGCCACGGAGATTCCTGGGGAGATTCCACTTGTCCTGGATCGGGGCCAGATCGTTGACCAGCCCCGGGGTACTTAGGCGATCCCGGCCTCGGTGAGGCCCCGTCGGGTGAGAACCCGGGCCAGGTGACGACGATAGTCGACCCCGGCGTTGAGATCGCTTGACGGCTCCAGGCCTTCAGCCGCCTGCTCCGCGGCTTCGATCGCCGTGGCGCCTCCACCGAGCGCTGCCTCGACGGCCGCCGCACGGGTCGGGGTGGGGTGCATGTTGACCAGAGCCACCTGGGCTGGACCGTTCGTCTGCTGTACCGAGGCACCAACGATGGCCCAATCCTGGGCCCGACGGTTGAACTTCTGGAAGCTCCAACCCTGACCGGTGGCCTTCGGAACCCGAACCTCGGTGATCATTTCGGTCGGTGCCAGTGACGATTCGAGGAACCCGGAGAACAGATCGGCGCCGGAGATTTCGCGTTCGCCGTCAGGACCGCGGGCGATGACGGAGGCTCCCATGGCCAGGAAGACCGACGGATGGTCGGCGGCGGCGTCGGCGTGGGCCAGCGAGCCGCCGATGGTGCCCCGATGGCGGACCTGGGGGTCGCCGACGTGGCTCGTGGCGTGGGCCAGCAGCGGTGCATGCTCAGCGACCACGGGGCTGATCTCGACGTCACGGTGGCGGGTGAGCGCCCCAATGGCGAGGTAGTCGCCCGCATCGTTGATGTAGGACAGATCGCTGAGGCGGCCGATGTCGACGATGACAGCCGGGTAGGCCAAGCGCAGCTTCATCATTGGCAGCAGCGAGTGCCCACCGGCCATGAGCTTGGCGTCGTCGCCGTGCTCGGCCAACGCGGCGAGGGCCTCGTCGGCCGATTCGGCGCGCACGTAGTCGAAGGCGACGGGGATCATTGGGTACCTCCGGCGGCACTCAGGACGGCCTTGACGATGTTGTGGTAGCCCGTGCAACGACACAGGTTGCCTTCGAGCCCTTCACGCACCTGGGCTTCGGACGGGTTGGGTACCTCGTCGAGCAACGACACCGAGGCCATGACCATGCCCGGTGTGCAATAGCCACACTGCAAGGCATGACAGTTCATGAATGCCTGCTGCATCGGGTGGAGTTCGTCACCGTCGGCCAGCCCCTCGATGGTCGTGAGCTCCTGGCCATCGGCCTGAACCGCCAGCATGGTGCACGACTTGACGGCCTCACCGTTGAGGTGGATGGTGCAAGCACCACATGACGAGGTGTCGCAGCCAATATTGGTTCCTGTCAGCCCGGCGACATCCCGAAGATAGTGGACGAGCAGGGTTCGCGGCTCGACCTCGGATGTATGACTGGTTCCGTTGATCTCAACGGTTATCTCCACTGGATCCCCTTTCGAATGGTTCCTGCAGCAGTAGTTGCGATGATCTCGCGCTCGCTCCATCGCGGCCGCTTCGGATTGTTGCACGGAATCGGCCCCAACTCACCTTCTCGGCCCACAAATCGTCTCGGGATTTGTGGGCCGCCTCTCCCGCGATCGGGTCACTCAGTCGGCGGGAACGATCCGATAGCTCTCCTCGCCGGGAAACACGAGGTCAAAATCGCGGCGAGCCAGGCGCTCGATCTCCTCATCGGTTTGGAGTTGTTCCAACTCGGACCTCAGTGCCCCGACCTCACCCTCGATGCGGACCAGCTCAAGCCGGGCGTCGCTCATGTCCTCCCGCTGGGAAAGCCAGGTCCGGGCCGGGAGCACGGCCAGGCCGGCGAGGACGGCGAAGGCCAGAGCAATGACGCCGACGATGGGCCCAATCTCCCTGAGGTGGGGATTGAGCCCCGAGGGCCGCCGCCGCTTCGGACTCGGTGGCATCAGCCGAGACCTCGCTTGATGGCAGCCAGGCCCGGGTAGCGGGCCGTGTCGCCCAGGTCGTGTTCGATGCGCAGGAGCTGGTTGTATTTGGCCACACGGTCGCTCCGGGCCGGAGCGCCGGTCTTGATCTGGCCACAGTTGGTGGCGACGGCGAGGTCGCTGATCGTGGTGTCCTCGGTCTCGCCGGACCGATGGGACATGACGACGGTGTAGCCGTGGCTGATGGCCAGGGAAACCGCATCGGCGGTCTCGGTCAGCGAACCGATCTGGTTGACCTTGACCAGGATCGAGTTGGCGATGCCTTCGGCCAGGCCACGCCCGAGGCGCTCGGTGTTGGTGACGAACAGGTCGTCGCCGACGAGCTGGCAGCGCTCACCGGTCGAGGCGGTGAGACTGGCCCAGCCCTCCCAGTCCTCCTCGGCCATGCCGTCCTCGATCGAGACGATGGGATAGCGATCGACCAACCCGGCCAGCAGCTCGACCATGCCTTCGGAGGAGAGCTGGCGACCTTCGCCTTCCAGGGCGTACTTCCCATCCTGAAAGAACTCTGTTGAGGCGACATCCATGGCCAGAGCGATGTCGGTCCCAGGGGTGAAACCGGAACGCTCGATGGCCTCCATCAGAAGCTGTAGTGCCTCCTCGTTCGACCCCAGGTTGGGAGCGAAGCCACCCTCATCGCCAATGGCGGTGGCCAGGCCCCGCTCGCCGAGTACGGCCTTCAACTGGTGGTAGGTCTCGACTCCCCAGCGGAGGCCCTCGCTGAACGAGGCCGCCCCCACCGGCATGATCATGAACTCCTGGAAGTCGATGTTGTTGTCCGCGTGCTCGCCGCCGTTGAGAACATTCATCATCGGCACCGGCAGCACGTGGGCATTGGCACCGCCAACGTAGCGGTAGAGAGGGATCTGGAGGTCATTGGCGGCCGCCCGGGCCACGGCCATGCTGGCACCAAGAATGGCGTTGGCCCCGAGATGCGCCTTGTTCGGTGTGCCGTCGAGGTCGATCAGTGCCTGATCGACGTACCGCTGATCGTAGGCATCGACACCGACCAGCGACTCCGCGATCGAGGTGTTGACGTGCCCGACCGCGGTGAGCACGCCCTTGCCGCCGTAGCGATCCCCACCGTCTCGCAGCTCAACTGCCTCAAACTGCCCGGTGGATGCGCCCGAAGGCACCATCGACCGCCCCATCGCTCCCGATTGCAGCACAACTTCGACCTCGACGGTCGGATTTCCTCGCGAATCAAGGATTTCTCGACCAAAAACACTCTCGATGATGCTCACGCGTTGTGCTCCTCTTGACGCTCGTAGTGAGACGGTAGCAGCGGATCAACCCAGCCAGCCTCGACCAAATAGGGGATTTCTCCCAGCTGACTGCGACTCAACCCGCCTGTCTGCTCCCGGAAGAAGATCTCTCATTGAACAACGATCGTTGGCGGGTCGGCGGTCCATGATCGACCTCCGACCAGCATGGCACTCCTCGTCGCTCCGCGCTGGTCGGTTGCCAGTTTCTGTTGCCTGGTCGACAATGGCGAGAGACAGCCATGAGTTGCTCAGCGTCGAGTGCTCGCCACCATCGCGTGTCGGACGGCCGTGGTGCAGGCAGACCGATTCCAGAAGAGATCTCTGACAATCTCCGAGGTCCCGCCTTGTTGTCGGATTCGATAGCTTCGTTCAGATGGGTAATGACGTGGGAGGGGAATAATGCCAGCCAAAATCGAAGGTGTATCAATCGCCGGTTCGGGAGGTGCGGTTGTGCACCGTGGCCGACTGACGGTGGTTATTGGTGAGGCCACGACCCCGTTTGCCGGCGATAGTGAGATTCCGACTGCGACCCTCCGAGTGACCGATGAACTGGCGGCCGGTGGGACTTGGAGTTTTGAGGAGGTGGCAACGACCCTGCAGAATCTGGTTGTCGACTATGCCCCACCCGGTCTCGCCGCCCTCCTTGAGCTGGACGACGAGCCGATGCTGTTCCTGTTCGACCAGGGCCAGGCCATCGAACTCGACACTGCCGGAGCCATCAAGACCGAACATCAGGGCGAGGGGCGAGCGTCGTGGACAACGCGTATCGTCACTGGTCCCTCGGTTCGGATCGGCCTCCGGGGTGCACCGAACTCGAAGGGCTGGTCGGTTCTTCGCGGTGGTGCGGTACTGGGATCAACCGCACTGATCCAGCTGGCAACCGCACCCACCGGCGCCATGCAACCGGGCATCTTTCAACCGGTGAGCGACGACAGGTCGGACAACCACCTCGAACCCGATGCCGGCGACGATCACATGGACAGCAACAACCACCTCGATCCAGTGACGCCGGCCATGGCTGGTGACGAACCGGCCCCGGGCATTCCCAACGAGAACCCCTTCACCTCGCCACCAACCCTCGCCATCGATCCGTCAGAGATCGGGGCCACGAGATTCGACCCCCACCGGCCGGCGACGGCCCCCAGTTTCGATCCACCCCCTGCACATCCCCCCGCACAGACTCCGGACAACACACCGAGCAGCGCCAAACCGGTGTTCGCCTTCGAGACGGGCCAGGTCGACAGCCCCCCTCACCCTCCGGGTCCCACCGGCCCCCCGATCGACGCCCCACCACCGCCCGGCTTCGCCGGCGACCCACCACCACCCCCACCAGGACTCGACGCCCCACCACCGCCCGGCTTCGCCGGCGACCCACCACCACCCCCACCAGGACTCGACAACCCCGCACCGTCCATGGGCTTCGAACCCCCACCAGCGGGACTCAGCGATCTTCCACCGCCACCGTCAAGCTTCGACGACGCCACCACGTCCCCCGGTGGGGACGACACCGCCCTACCACCCGGCCTGTCCGACATGCCCGGACCAGAGCAGGGGCCGGATCAGAACCAGGACCCGCCGGGACCGGACGGCCCTCCCGATGCCACGCCGACGCCTGGGCCGTCGGACTACGATCCAGCCGCTACGGTGGTACCGGTCGGCTACCTGATCGATGAGGCCAACGACTTGCAAGTCCCGCTGACGGCGACCACCATCATCGGATCGAACCCTGGCGAAGACCGGGAGGCGGCTGCCGGATTTGCTGGCATGATCACCGTCGACGATCCCAATCTCCGGGCCGTACATGTTCGACTCCGGATCGATGGCAACAACGTCACCGCCGAAGACACCGTCGGGGGCGGATCATGGATCCAGACCGGCACTGAGTCCCCGGTTGCCCTGACGCTGATGGCCCGGACCCTGAATGACGGAGACGTGCTGCGGGTTGGCGCCTACGCCTATACCTTCCGCGACCCACTCAACCACGCGGGCGCCTGAACCAACGATGGCCGACGTTCCATTCGAGCTCGCCGGCATCGAACCTCTGCAGCCCATTGGCAAGGGTGGCTTTGGTTCGGTGTGGTTGGCCCGACAAACGAACGTCGATCGCAAGGTGGCGGTCAAGGTCGGGCACACCCCGATCGATGACCCAACCGTGCAGCTCCGCTTCGAGCGGGAGTGCATCGCCCTTGGCCGACTCTCGGGCCATCCCAACATCGTCGACGTCTATACCGCCGGACAGCTCGACGACGGACGCCCCTACCTGGTGCTCGAATACGTGAACGGTGGCACCCTGTGGCAGCGACTGCGGGAAGGACCACTGACCGAGGCCGAGTTGACCAGGCTCGGCATCGAACTGGCCGACGCACTGGACGTCGCCCACAACGCCGGTGTGTTGCACCGCGATCTGAAGCCGGACAACGTCCTGCTTCGAGCCAACGGTGAAGCGGTCCTGGGCGACTTCGGCATCGCCCGGTTGCACGACGGCGCCGACACGGTTTCTGAGGGCATCACCGCCAGCGTGGCCTATGCCGCCCCCGAAGTGCTGAGGGGAGACCCGGCATTTACCGCCAGCGACCTCTACGGGATCGGCGTCTGCCTACTGACCTGTGAGCTGGGGACGGTGCCGTTCACCAAGGCCGACGACGAGACCGTCCACCCCATCATCAACCGTGTCCTGTCGCTGCCGCCCCCCGACCTCAGCCAGTACGGCCTATCCCCTCTGCTCAGCACCCTGATCACCCAACTGCTCGACAAGGACCCGGCCAAGCGTCCGGCCTCGGCCGACGTGGTCAAGGCCCAGTTGCAGACCATTCTGCGCGAGCAACGACCACGGGTCGCCGCCACCACCGAACCAGAGCAGGTAGCGGCCCCGGCGCTGGTCGGCAGCGGGTCGCCCAGCGGCCCGCCCATCAGTGCCGCATCACCTCCGGGCCAACACCAGTCCGATGTCAAGCCCGCCCACTCGGCCAGGCCTGGCTCAGAGTCAGGGCCGGGCTCAGGGTCGGGGTCGGGGTCGGGGTCGGGGTCGGGGTCGGGGTCGACCCGACGTCAGCCTTCACCCGGCCGCCCACCGGGAACCAGCCTGTCGCACCGGGTACGATTGTTCGGACTTGGCTTCGGGGTAGCCGCCGCTGCTGCCGTGCTCAGCCTCGTAGCGGTGAAATTCCTGGGCTCCGACCAGCCCAGCGACGCGGGTTCGCCTGTCACATCCGCCGTCGCCGCCTCGCCGGTGTCCATCGTGCCGCCCGGCCGCCTCGTCCTCCCCCTCACCCTCGACGACACCGACCTGGGCCTTGATGCCACCGAAACCGTCGACACGCTCGGCCCTGATTCCTCCCAGTTCTGCCGCAACACCCCGAGTACCAACGGCCTCGTCACCTGGAAAGGAGCGACGATGGCCAACTCGCTCGGCTTCCCCGTGATCGTTCAACAGATGGCTCGATTCTCAACGCCGGAATCAGCCCGGGCCTACGTCAGCTCCTTCCTGGGCACGGTCGACTGCCAGGAGTGGGCCATGCCTGCCAATGAGGGGGTCAACGACATCGTCCTGATTCCCAGCCTCGGCTCGGCGGCGACAACCCGGGGTGATCAACAGGGCACCGTTCTTTTTGAGGTTGAGGGAGGGCTCATGAAGACCTATGGCCAGGTGGCGGTGGTCCGCAACGAACACGAGGTGTACACCTTGTCGGTGACGTCGCTGAACAAGTCCGACGCCAAGTCTCTGCCCGATCTGTTGGAAGTCGCCCTGACCCGCCTGGGCTACTGACCCTCAGCCCAACACCCAGTGGGGCGTGACGGGGCCGACGGCCTCCTCACGACGGAAGCGGGCCATGGCAGCAACGGCCGCACCGCGTAGTGCTCCCTCAACGTCGATGCCTTGAGCGGCGGCGGAGTCGACGAAGGCCAGCAGCGCCAGACCGACGGCCTGCTCATCAACGGTGGAGGTGGCCAGCTGTCCGGCTGCCACCTGGTCGGAACCAAATCCCACCTCGATGCCTGCCCGCGTCGCCCGCTGCAGAACCTTCTGGGCCAGTGCCAGTGCCGGCATCGACATCGGGACCCCGTCCATCATCGATTCCCGCTGCTTCTCGGTCTGCTTGATGGCATCCCAGTTGGAAACGATCTCGGCCGTCGAGTCGACAGTCGTCTGGCCAAAGACGTGGGGATGCCGGGAGACAAGCTTGTCGTGGAGGGTTCGGGCCACATCGACGATGCTGAACTGCCCGGCCTCGGCGGCCAGCTCGGCGTGGAACAGCACCTGGAAGAGGACATCACCCAGCTCTTCCTCCAGATCCTCGTAGCCTGCGGCCGATCCCTCATCGTCCGCCGACGACAGACCGTCGATGGCATCGACCAGCTCGTGGGTCTCCTCCAGGAGGTAACGACGCAGGCTCTGGTGGTCCTGTTCCTGATCCCATGGGCAGTCCCGACGCAGACGGTTGACCAACGCCACCGAGCGAGCCAACTCAAAGCTGACCGGGGCCGTCACCTCGGGTAGGAAAATGGAGGTCAGGTGATCCGCTTCGACCAGGCGATCAAGGTCGGGCCAGGCCACCTCAAAGATTGCCTCGTCATCGGTTCCGAGCCGTTGGAGCACAACCACCCGCTGTTCCGGTCCGGCGTCGATGGCCAGCTTGATATCGGACAACACATGGTCGGCGTAGGCGTGGGCCACCAGCAAGGGGCCACGCTCCCCTGCCGCATGGGTGCCGAACTGGAGACCGTCGATCAATCGCACACCGGCCTCAACCGGATCGAGGCCGAGACGGGCCCAGGCCACGTCGAGAAACGACAGCGCGGGAACGAGACGAACCGTGATCCGCTCGTCGTGACGCAGAAGACGCACCGTCTCCTCCAGCACCAGCGGTGAGCCGGGCACGGCGTAGACAGCCTCGTCGTCGCCGCTTGCGGCCGCGGTGGCCGCCGTCACCAACGCCTCAACGATGCCTCGGTACACCTCGGCGAACGACGGAGCCTCCTCGTAGAAATGATCGAAGCTCTCGGCCCGGCCCGCCTTAGACGCGCTGGGATGGCGGGTGGTGCGCAGATAGCGGGGACCGGGACGTGACAGGAGCTCCTCGGTCTCCACCGTCAGCTGCCCCTCACCGCCGGGCCCCAGCCCACAAACTGTCAGCTGGGGCTTCAACTCCCGGCGGGAATGACCGTCAGAGCCGCCGAATCCCAACTGCCGACACGCTCATCAACGGTTACGGTCGCTGCGGTCAGACCGTTGGTGATCACTTCATTGGCCAGCAGCTCCCCATCAACCTCGAACCGATCAACGACGAGCACGTGCCATCCGAAGCTGGTCTGGAACGGCCCGACAAACTCGCCCAACCCGGCATCGGTCATCGCCGCCGCGAACTCCGGTACGTACTGGTCGGCAGGCCCACATCCGAGTTCGCCACCGTTGGGTCCGGTGGGGCCGGTGGAGAACTCCTGGGCCAGCTCGGCGAAGTCGGCACCGTCGGCCAACTGGGCCTGGAGATCGTCGCCCTCGGCTTCGGTCTCGACCAGGATGTGACTGACACACGGGCTGCCTTCATCGGGATCGGCGGCTGCCGCCAGCCCGTTGGCCAGAGCGATCTGGCGGGCCTGGAAGTCGGCCAGGAACGGGAGGTACGGGACCTCTTCGTAGAAGCGCTCCCCCTCAGCTGCGGGATCAACGACCCCACTCTGGGCCAACGCCCCCTCCAGCTGACCGAGTAGGAAGACCATGGCTTCGTCGCGGTCGGCGTCCGACGGAGAGGCCCCAATCTTGTCCAGCTCCTTGTCCATCATCTGAACAAACACCGAACGGCTGAGAATCTCGACATCAAATCCGGGTGGGAACTGGCCCTGGAAAACCGTGTTGGTGAAGTCCGCGTGATCCTGAGTGGGGATCACAATGTCGTTGACCTGACCGTGCAGCGTCTCGACCACGGTGCCGTCCTCGAACTCGATGGTCACCGCCACCTCGTCGGCCGCTACGGTCGAGGTCGGGGCGGGCGTAGCCGTTGTCGAGGTAGTCGACGTTTCGGATTCGTCATCATCGTCATCACTCCCCTCTTCATCGGAGTTGACGACCAATGAGTCGGTTGCCTCGTCCGCGTCGCGGGAAACGCCACAGGAGGCGACAACGAAGAAGGAGAGAACCAGTACGGCAAGAAGGCGATATCGCACAGGCCGCAGGCTATCCGGGATCCCGAATGGATCCCGGATGCCATGGCGATGTTTCGCTATCGATCAGGATCGGTTCAGGAAACCGTCCAGGTCGCACCTGACTGCAACAGCGCACTCAGATCACCGGGGCCTGCCTTCTCGTTGGCCGCCAGAAGCTGCTTGTCGACGCCTTCGCTGTACTCGGGAGCATCAACGTCGCGGAAGACACCAAATGGGGTCGGCGAGAAATTGTCGCTGGCTAGTTGGGAGATGGAGAAGGCAACGGCCTTGTCGGCCACGGACTCGTGATGGACGGCAATGGCGGACTCACCGACGTCGGCGATATCGGCCACCCTGGCCATTCCCCCGTCGAAGGTCACGCACCGTTGGCTTTCGGCACCGAATACGATCGGCTGGCCGTCTTCCAGTTCGATCATCATCTCGGAGCGGTTGGCCCGCTTGAGGATCGGATCGTAGGCACCATCGTTGAAGACGTTGCAGTTCTGGTAGATCTCGATGAACGACGCCCCACGGTGCTCGTGGGCCCGCCGGAATACGTCGATCATGTGCTTGCGGTCGAGATCATGCGTCCTGGCCACAAACGTCGCGCCGGCCCCCAGGGCCAGACTGAGCGGGTTGAAGGGTGCATCGATCGAGCCCATGGGCGACGACTTGGTGACCTTGCCCGGCTCGCTGGTCGGCGAGTACTGACCCTTGGTCAGACCGTAGATCTGGTTGTTGAACAGCAGCACCGTGATGTTGACGTTGCGCCGCAGGGCGTGGATCAGGTGGTTGCCACCGATCGACAGCATGTCACCGTCGCCGCCGACGGCCCAAACGTCGAGATCGGGGCGGGCAACGGCCAAGCCGGTGGCGATGGCGGGGGCGCGGCCATGGATCGTATGCATGCCGTAAGTCGACATGTAGTACGGGAATCGGGCGGCGCAGCCGATGCCCGACACGAACACTGTGTTCTCCCGTTTGACCTCAAGTTCGGTGTGGAGGAACTGCATGGCGGCAAGGATGCCGTAATCGCCACAACCAGGACACCAACGTACGTCCTGGTCAGAGGTCCAATGGCCACGAGTTGTGGGGTCGAGGGTCACATTGGTTGACATATCAGATTCCTTCCCGAACTGCAGCGACGAGCTCGGCCCCGGTGAACGGCGAACCCTTGACTTTGGTGATCGATTTGGCGTCGACCAGGTATTCGGCCCGCAGCAGCTTCACCAGCTGCCCCATGTTCAACTCTGGAACGAAGACATGGCGGTAGCTGCCAAGCACCTCACCCAGGTTGAGCGGGAAGGGGTTGAGGTGGGTCAGGTGCGCGGTATGCACTGGCGTGCCCGCCGCCCGCAACCGCTCCGAGGCCGTGGTGATGGCACCGGCAGTCGAGCCCCAGCTGATCAGCAGGATGTCGGCCTCGCCCTCACCGTTGACCTTGACGAGGGGGATGTCCTTGGCGATTCCGGCGATCTTGGCCGCCCGGATGTCGGTCATGACGCCGTGGTTCTCGTGGTCGTAACTCACGTTGCCGGTATCGACCTCTTTTTCGAGGCCGCCGACGCGGTGCTCAAGGCCGGTCGTTCCGGGAATGGCCCAAGGCCGGGCCAACGTCTCCTCGTCACGCAGATAGGGGTGGAAGGCGGGCTCACCGTCGGCCCCGACGGCGTTGGGCTCGGTGGTGAACGAAACGCTGATGTCCGGCAACGTGTCGACGTCTGGCAGCTTCCACGGCTCGGAACCGTTGGCCAGGTAGCCGTCGGTGAGCAGGATGACCGGGGTGCGGTACTTGAGGGCGATACGTGAGGCTTCGATGGCCATGTCGAAACAGTGGGCCGGGGTACAGGCGGCAACGATCGGCAGTGGCGCCTCACCGTGACGGCCGTACATGGCCATCATCAGGTCGCTGGCCTCGGTCTTGGTCGGGAGCCCGGTCGAGGGTCCGCCGCGTTGCACGTCAACGATGACGAGAGGCAATTCGATACTCACGGCCAGACCGATCGTCTCCCCCTTCAGAGCGACACCGGGACCAGAGGTAGTGGTGAAGGCAAGGTGGCCACCGAAGGCCGCGCCCAAGGAAGCACCGATGCCGGCGATCTCGTCCTCGGCCTGGAAGGTGCGGACCCCGAAGTTCTTGTGACGGCTGAGTTCATGGAGAATGTCCGACGCCGGGGTGATGGGGTAGCTGCCGAGGAAGACCGGGAGCTTGGCCAGCTGCCCGGCGGCGATCATGCCCCAGGAGGTGGCGATGTTGCCGGTGATGTTGGTGTAGAGGCCGGCCTCGCGGGGGGCGGCCTTGACCGTGTAGCGGTGGCCCACCGTCTCGGTGGTCTCGGCGAAGGCGTGACCGGCCTTGAGCGCCGCCGTGTTCGAGGCGACGACCGATTCCATTTTCGAGAACTTCTGGGCGATCCAGTCGATCGTCGGCTCCAGGGACCGCGAGAACATCCAGCTGATGAAGCCCAGGGCGAAGAAGTTCTTCGAGCGCTCGGCCTCACGCTTCTTGACCGAGAGGTCGGCCGTTGCCTGCAGGGTGAGCTTGGTCATCGGTATCCGATGGACCGTGTACCCGGACAAGGTGTCGTCCTCGCGGGGGTCAGTTGTGTACCCCGCCTTTTCGAGGTTGCGCTCGTCGAAGGCGTCATCGTTGAGGATGACCGTGCCACCGCTCACGAGTAGGCCGAGTTCGCTCTTGAGCGCCGCCGGGTTCATCGCCACGAGGATGTCGGGGGCGTCACCGGGGGTGTGGATGTCGTGATCGGAGATGTGGACCTGGAAGGCCGACACTCCGGCCAGGGTCCCTTGCGGGGCCCTGATCTCGGCCGGAAACTCCGGCAGGGTTGCCAGGTCGTTGCCGGCCATGGCGCTGGCGGAGGTGAACCGATCTCCGGTCAGCTGCATTCCGTCGCCGGAGTCACCGGCAAAACGAATCACAACATGGTCGACCTCGGTTTCGACCCGTTCAGCTATATCAGTCACTTGATCCCCTAGGTTGCGGAACCGACTATGCACATCTCTTGTGCTAGTCCAGCCCCGTTGCTGGAGGTGTCGTAGTGGTAGTAACACCTTGACACCCTTACGTCGTCCGTGAAAATCCGAGACCCCGACACGCTAGCGGGCCGATAGGCCGGAACGAACACCGATCGGCCACCAGCATGAGACCCAACCGGGGCCGGGTCGGACGCGGACGGGCGACGCCGTGATCGGCGTCGCCCGTTCAACAATGAAAGTATTGATTGCCGGTCCGAGACCGACTCAGCGATCAGGCTGCGTTGCGAGCCTCTTCGAGCCAGCCGTCGACCGTGTCACGATTCTCCTCGATCCAACGCTCGGCCAAATCCTCGACGGCGGCGCCGGCGTCCATCTCCACATTGAGAAGAGAGACTTCGACTACGTCCATCTTGAACAGCTCAAGGAACTTCGCTGCCGCCGGGTTGGCTTCGAGCCACTCGGTGTTGGCCGTGACTTGAATATCAGCGGCGACCCAGCCGAGCTGGCACTCATCACCCTCGGAGCCGGGGCACGACTCAGTCCCAATACCTGCGATACCGGGGCGCTGATCGTATTCCTCGCCACCTTCGGCTTCGGTCGGGTTCGAGTCATCAATAACGTCGGCGACCTCAAGCCAGAGCACGTTGTCGCTCGGCCGGAGCTGAGTGATGTAGGCGCTAGGGGTCCAAGTGTAGATGATCATCGGCTCGCCGGCGTCGGCCTTGGTCACGGCCTCGGCCACCATGGCGTCGTAGCCTGCGATTGTCTGCTGGATGTTCTCCCACCCGGAGAAGGCGATCTGGGCGGTGATGATGTCATCACAGGTCCAGCTCTCCTGGCAGCCGTAGATGTCGGCCACCCCGTTGTCGGGCTTTGGATCCTGCGCATCGTAGGCGGCAATGGCGTCGGGGTTGGAGTTGAAGTCGTCGAGCGACGTGATCCCAAACTCCTCGGCAAAGGACTTGGTAATGAGGTAGCCCTGAAGACCGCCAGCCAGCATCATCTCGCCGACGACGGTGAGGTGATCACCCACCAGGGACTCATCGGGTAGCTCGTTCTCAAGCCAGCTCCGGTGACCGGGGTACCAACTGTTGATCCAGAAGTCAGCGTCGCCCTGGGCCATGGCAATGTAGGCATTGGACGGACCGAGCTCAAGGTCGGCCGGGTCGCTGACCTCATAGCCGAGCTCCACCAGCAGGGCCCGAGCCACATAGGCGTTCGGGTCTTCGGTGGCCCAATCGGCCTTGGCCATGGTTACCGAAACACCCTCACCGGGCATCTCTTCAGCCATCGCTTCACCATCGTCGGAGCCTTCATCATCTGGCTCCGAACCCTCATCCTCATCCTCGGCCTCGTCATTGGAGGCCGCGTCGTCGGTCGAGGCCTCAGTGCTATCGTCTGAGTCCCCCTCCGCCGCGGTGGTGTCGGCATCGCCGCCGCATGCTGCGGCCACCATTCCGAACGCGAGTAATAGTGCCACTAGGGCTTTGCGTTTATTGAACATGGGCATCACCTCTCCCTTTAGGGGTGTCGTCTACGCGAGTTTGTCTTGCGGCGGCTCGCTGTTGGGGCTCCCCATGCCACAGACATCTCAGCGTATCGACGAGCAATCATACCGGTTGCGGTACCCCTGACCGACCTGCAGCCTCCGTTGACACCGTGGCGTCATCTTGCTGCACCTCATCGTCATATACCTTCGATCGCTCGAAGGCGGCCACCAGTAGCTTGCCTGCGACAAACAACAGCAACCCGGCCAGAAGAGCTACCAGGACCCCGACACCACTGAAGAAGTCGGTGTCGGTGGCCCGGGCCAACGACCCGGCCCAACCAATGGCGATTCCCAGGACTCCAGCCCCGAACCCCATGGCCACCGTTCCGCCGATCCACTGCCGCCGGTCATCCAGGCCGGCCACCCCGGCCGACACCAACGCTCCCAGCAGGCCCAGACCGCTCAGAACCAGAACCCAGATACCGAGACCTGGTCCTCGGTTCGACTTGCCATCGATAACGATCCGCTCCGCCACCTCGGCCTTGGCCCTGATGATCTGGATCTCCGAGGCGGCGACCCCCGGCTCGACCTCACCGGCCCTCGAGGCCCGGAGGACCTCATCGATCTCAGCCTGGATCTCCGGAGTGATCACGGCGTCGGCCCGCTCATCCAGGGTCCAGGAGGAGAACATCGAGATCAGGGCCAGAACCGCGGCCATGGCGCCCAGTATGATCGGAGCCGGCGCCACCCTGGGCTGCAAGGGGCGCCGGGGGGCATACGGAGCCGCCCCCATCCAACGCCCGGCACCGACGGTGGCGAGCAGCGCGCCGCCCAGGGCGACGTACACCCCAATGCCGTGGTTGTAGCCCACCGTGAACTCCGACGGATTGGTGACCCAGTAGCCAAAAGCAATGAGCAGCCCGCCCAGGGCGCCGAAGAACGCCCCTTCCGGTGAAAGCCAGCGGCCCCCACGACTGGCGCCACTCCAGACATTGATGCCGGCAAGCACCACCAACAGCCCCAGCGCAAACACGCCGTAGGCAAACCAGGAGCCGCCTTCGGCCAACCAGCCGGAGAATGAGGACCCGGCCATTTCCTCGTCGGCCCGACGGGAGTAGCCGGTGAGCAGGGATGCGTCATTACCCCAGATCAGGAAGGGCGAGACCAACATCACGATCCCGCCGACGGCGGCGACGACAATCGACGACCGCTCGCCGGTACCGACCTCGGCAAACCCACCCTCGGACTTGTCGTCTGCTTCGTCATCAGCCGAACTGGCCACGGCAGGGTTGAAATCGGGATTGCTCAGCAGTACCTCGGGTTCGATACGAGCCCTCCAGGCGGCGGTCATACGTTTCAGCAAACCTGACCCGCTGCCATCGGTCTGGGAGATGCGATCGAGGATCACGGCCAAGATGAAGAAGGCCAGGCCGCTGGCGGCGGCCAGGGACACGTCCTGCTGACCGAGTGCCCGGAACAGGAGCTGACCCAAACCACCGGCTCCGAGGATGGCGGCGATACCCAACATCGAGAAGGCCAGAAGCAGGGTCTGGTTGATACCGGTCATGATGGCCGGCCGGGCCAAGGGGAGCTGGACATCGGTCAGGACCCGGAACTCCGGGGCCCCGTAGGCCCGGGAGGCCTCGACGACGTCCTCCGGAACCTGGCGGATCCCAAGATTGGTGAGCCGGATCAGGGGTGGGAGGGCGAACACCATGGTGGCCATCGTCGACGACACCCGACCAACACCCCAGAAGTAGACGAAGGGCAACAGGTAGACGAAGGCGTGGATCACCTGCATGGCATCCAGGGTTGGCCGCACCACCTTCCACACCCCATCGACGCGGCCCGCCATGATCCCGACGGGGATACCGATGATCACGCACACGATCACCGCCACCAGGATCAGGCCAATCGTTCGGGCCGTCTGGACCCAATACAACGGGCCGAGCAGGCCACACACGGTGAGACCAACAGCGGTGGCGGTGGCCACGCTCAGGTTCCGAACCAGCCAGGCGATGGCGAACATGATGCCGACCACGGCCACCCAGGGGATCTCCAGCAGGAAGTTGTCGACGATGTTGCTCAACAGGAACTCGAAAGGCCAGGCGATGCCGTCAAGCAGCCACTTCAGGTTGATGGTGGTCCAGTTGACGGCCTGCTCGATCCAGGTACCGAAGGGGATGGTGAACTGGTCGAGGACTTCGTTGTCGATAATGCCGGTCGAGTCTTCTTGGGCCAAAATCACATGAACACCTCTCGCTCGAAACCGTCTATCAGGGATTCGACCCTGCCCATTTCTTCCATGATGTGGCGGGGATCGAGGTTGCCGATGAGCTTGCCGTCGTCATCGACCACGGCAATGGGCAGACCGCGACCTGCCGCCGCGTAAACCTCGTTGAGGGTGGCCAACGGGTTGGTTCGATCGAAGTCGCTGCGGAGGGCGTCGCCCAGCTTCTCGCTGCCTGCGGCCAGCACCCGAACGACGTCGCTGGTGGCCAGCAGTGATGTGGGATGACCCAGCCCGTCGACAACAAAGGCACCTGCCCGGTCCCCGAGGTGGGACAGAGCCGCCACCAGGCTGCTCCCGGCCTCGATGGGGCTGGGGTCGACCATCACCTCGTGGGTCTGGATCACCCGACCCTGGTCGACGTCCTGAACGAACTCGGCAACGTAGCCGGTGGCAGGCTTGGTCAGGATCTCCTCGGGCGTTCCGATCTGGACCACGGCGCCGTCTTTCATGATGCAGACCCGGTCACCGATGCGCAGGGCCTCATTGAGGTCGTGGGTGATGAACAGAATCGTCTTGTGGAGCTGATTCTGAATGTCCATCATCTCGTCCTGCATCTGACGGCGGATCAGGGGGTCGAGGGCGCTGAAGGCCTCGTCCATCAACAAGATGTCGGGGTCGGTGGCCAGAGCCCGGGCCAGGCCAACCCGCTGCTGCATGCCGCCCGAGAGTTCTTCGGGGTAGCTCTTGGCGTAGGCCTCGAGACCAACCAGACCGAGGGCCTTGATGGCCGCCGACTCCCGCTCGGGCTTGGACACCTTCTGCACCTTGAGCCCGTAGCCGACATTGTCGATGACGTTGCGGTGGGGGAACAGGGCGAAGTGCTGGAAGACCATGCCCATCTTCTCCCGACGGAAGGCCTGGAGTGCCGGCCCCGACAAGGTCTGCACATCGGTGCCATCAACCCAGACTTGCCCGTGGGTTACGTCGTGCAGTTTGTTGACCGTCCGGATGGCGGTGGACTTGCCAGACCCCGACAAACCCATGACCACAAAGATCTCACCCCGATTGACGGTGAAATTGACGTCGTTGAGGCCAACGACGTGTCCGGAGCGTCGCAGGACCTCGTCCTTACCCACCCCGGCCTCGACCAGCTCGAAAGCTCGACCCCTGGGTTGAGGCCCAAAGATCTTGTGGACGTTCTCTAGCTGAATGATCGGCTCACCCTCGGCTGCCATGTGACTCCTAATACGCGAACTCACTGCGGCGTCGACGAACGATGTTGACCGTCAACAATGCGAGCAGCGTGAATTAGCGCACAAACCTAACAGGTCGCCCGAAGTGGTGCCCGACCGAGCGTTGAGAAGTCTCGAGGTTCAGTCTGGAGGTTGGTACGGCTCCCGGCGACGACGGAAAGCGGTCAGCTCCCCGAGGTTGCCGACCAATAGAAGCAAGGCGGCAATGGCCAACGTCGCCCCAGCCGCAAACAAGCTCACGGCAATAACCCCAACAAATCCGAAGAAGATGGCCAGGGCGAAATAGAAGGCGGTGAGACGCACAGCGGCGCTGAAGCGGCGTCGGGCCAACTGCTCCAGCACGCTGAACAGGGCAGCCGCTCCCAGCAGGGGGCCCGCCACCCGCACCTCCGACAGAAGTAGCGGAGCGGCAACGGCCAACATTACCAACGGCACGCTCACGGTGGCCCAGATGGCCAGGATCCAGCCCGTCTCCCGCGGTGGGGCCAACGGGACGGCGGGATCGTGCAGGTGGTCGCGCAGACCTCGGCCCCCAACTTCACCGCGCATCAGCCGTCGCCGCAGGTCGTGCAGTTCGGTGCGCTGGCGCAGCAGCCGGCTCAG
>Ga0316190_10000524_pt1 | contig 26595 bp, 21 predicted proteins | sample Eddworburrow2_MG_FD_204929 | JGI IMG/M metagenome (GOLD analysis project Ga0316190, IMG submission 204929) | Coastal sediment microbial communities from Maine, United States - Eddy worm burrow 2 | ecosystem: Environmental > Aquatic > Marine > Coastal > Sediment | place: USA: Maine | collected... | reverse complement strand
GCATCGGCTTCGACCAGTGCCTCCCACATTTCGATATGTGCCGGTTGCAGTCGATGCGCCAAACGGCGCACGGCGCGCGCCGAGGGTTGTCCATGCAGGTGAACAAGATGTTCGTGAACCAGCGGCAGGATGTGCTGAATCAACTGCTGCGGCACGGCGATGTTGCGCAGAAAGGACAGGCTCGGTTCGATTCCTGCCTCGGCATGGCCGGTGGAGCGGATACGACCACTTTCATGCCTGAATGTGGTTGGCGGTTTGCCCAGATCGTGGCATAGGGCGGAGAGCATAAGTATTTCGCGTGTCTTGCCGGCCCATCCGTAGCGAGTGGCGATGCTGGCGGCAGCATCGAGGGTCAGCTTGGTATGTGTCCAGACATCGCCCTCAGGATGCCATTCTTCTTCTTGTTCGCAGCCGACCAGTGCTTCAATTTGCGGGTAGAGGGATAGCCAGCCGGATGCCTGCAAGACATCCAGGCCGAAGGAGGGGAAATCCGCATGCGCCCATTTTCGCCATTCCTCCCAGATGCGCGCGGCAGGCAGCGAGTCAGCCTCACCAAGCAGTTTGCGGCACAGTTCGGCCGTCGAGGCATCCAGCGTGAGCTTAAAGCGGGCGGCAAACTGCATGGCGCGCAGCGGGCGAAGCGGGTCCTCGGCAAAGGCCGGCGAAACATGACGCAGCACACCAAGTTCGAGATCACGCTGCCCGTTATGAAAATCGAGAAACTGACCTGTGACTGGGTCGAGCATCATGGCATTGATGCTAAAATCCCGTCGCATAGAAGCTGTTTTTTCGTCCAGATGGGGATCGGCATGCACCTCGAAACCGCAATGGCCAGAACCCGCTTTGCGCTCGGTGCGCGGTAGTGCCAGGTCGATTTCCAGATCATCAACCCATAGTTTGATAACGCCGAATTGCTTGCCCACTTCCTGGCAGCGCCCGAGTTGATGCACCGCAGTCATCAGTTGATCGGTATCCAGACCATACACCTCAAGATCGAAATCCTTCGGGATGTTTCCAAGCAGCATATCACGTACCGACCCGCCAACCAGCCAGGCATGCCCACCGCATGCTTCGATGCGCTGACAAACGGCTTGCAGGGGGTGTGGAAGTGCATTGATATCTGGCTGCTGCATGGCCACATTCCACGTTCGACAAGCAGGCTTGGCAAGTCTATGTTTGGCTTCGTTTTTCAACACAGGAGTTCGCCATGCGATGGTCAGGGGTCGAGCGGGGAGACAACCGCTTTTTTCAGCGCAAGAAGGTTACGGTAGTGGGTTCCGGAAATGTTGGTGCAACGGCGGCTTTTTTGGCTGCTCAGAAGGCGCTGGCCGATATCGTTCTGCTCGATGTCATCGAAGGTGTGCCACAGGGGAAGGCGCTGGATATGTTCGAAGCCTCTCCCATTCAGGGCTACAATGCCAACGTGGTTGGCACCAACGATTACGCCGATACCGCAGGTTCTGATTTGGTGATTATAACGGCTGGCATTGCCAGAAAGCCCGGTATGAGCCGTGACGATCTTCTTGCCACAAACGTGAAGATCGTCGCCGAAGTGACAAAAAACATTGTGCAGCATTCGCCCGATTGCATTCTGTTAATCGTGACCAATCCGCTCGATGCCATGGTTTATACCGCAAAAAAGGTTTCCGGATTTCCTCGCTCCCGCGTGATTGGTATGGCCGGCGTGCTCGATTCGGCGCGCATGCGCTCCTTTATCGCCGAGGCGCTGGATGTATCGATTGCCGATGTCACCGCTTTCGTACTCGGTGGGCATGGCGATACGATGGTGCCGTTGGCACGTTATTCCACGGTGGCCGGTATTCCGATTACCGAGATGTTGAGCAAGGCGGAAGTGGATGCGATTGCAGAGCGGACAGCGCAAGGCGGAGCAGAAATCGTCAAGCTACTGAAAACCGGTTCGGCTTTTTATGCGCCGGGCGCGGCGGTTGTTGAAATGGCGGAAGCCATACTCAAAGACCAGAACCGAATTCTTCCCTGTGCAGTTGAGCTTGATGGCGAATATGGAGTAAATGGTTACTTCCTCGGCGTGCCATGCAAATTAGGTGGTGGCGGCATGGAAGGGGTGATTGAGCTTGATTTGAGTGATGAGGAGCAGGCGGCCCTGATGCGCTCACTGGATGCGACCAAAAAACTGGTGGCCGAAGTCGATGCACTGGGACAGTTTTAGTCGGAGAAATGAATGAATATACATGAATATCAGGCCAAGGAAGTACTCAAGGCCGGTGGCGTGGCGGTACCCGATGGGGTGCCTGCACGCAGTATTGAAGAAGCGGTTGAGGCGACAGCGCAACTGGATGGTTCTGTCTGGGTGGTGAAGGCACAGATTCACGCCGGCGGCCGCGGTAAGGCGGGCGGTGTGCGCATCTGCAAGTCCGCGAATGAGGTGCGGCAAGCTGCACAGGACATGCTGGGACTTAAGCTTGTGACCAAGCAGACGGGCGAGCAGGGTAAAATCGTACACCAGCTGTATATCGAGCAAGGTCTGGAGATCGCCCACGAATTTTATCTGAGCCTGCTGGTTGACCGGGAAACCGAGGCTGTTTCGTTTGTGGTCAGTCCTGCCGGCGGTATGGATATCGAAGCAGTGGCATGCGAAAATCCTGAGAAGATCCTTTCTCTTCCTGTATCCCCCACGGGGCCGGATGGGAAGCAGTGTGCAGCCATGGCCGACATGCTCGGGTTTGAGGGCGAAGTGAAAAAGCAGTTTGCTGAGCTGGCTGCTAAGTTGTTCGCGGTTTTTACCGAGCGGGATTGCAGCCTGCTGGAATTGAACCCCCTGATTCTGACAACTGCCGGAGAGCTTGTAGCGCTCGATGCTAAAATCTCTGTGGATGACAATGCGCTGTTCCGCCAGCCGGAAGTTGCTTCTATGCGCGATCTGGATGAGGAAGACCCGCGCGAAATCGAGGCGGCTGCTTCCGGCTTGAATTATATCGCGCTGGACGGCTCTATCGGTTGTATGGTCAATGGTGCGGGCCTGGCTATGGCGACCATGGATATCATTCAACTCAAGGGTTCCAAGCCGGCAAACTTTCTTGATGTCGGTGGCGGTGTGACGGTTGAGGCTGTCACCGAAGCCTTTAAATTGTTGTTTTCCGATAATCATGTGAAAGCGGTTCTAGTGAACATCTTCGGCGGCATTGTGCGCTGCGACATCATCGCCACAGGGCTGCTGGAAGCTATCAAGACGCATCCGATGCGCGTGCCGGTCATCATGCGGCTGGTCGGCACCAATGAAGAAGAGGGCAGGCGTCTGGTCAAGGATGCAGGGCTTGATGTTCGCTGGGCAAATGATCTGGATGAAGCAGCCACATTGGCCGCGGCGGCTGCGGTTTGACCCCTTGGTGAGCATGCTTTTCCCGACGGGGTTGCTGTGCTACGATGCCGCTTCGAGTTTCGGTGCGAATGCGCCAAAAATGGAAGATTATAACTAATTGAGGAGAGGGAAACATGCTTGTACGTGATGTAATGACAAGCGGCGTTAAGGCCGTAAAGAGTGAAGATACGGTGCGTAAGGTCGTTGTTGATATGATCCAGAAGCACTGCGGCTCAGTGCCGGTTGTGGATAATGCTGGTGCTTTGATTGGTATTGTGACACTGCGCGATGTGCTGTTGCCTCTGTATCCGAACTATGGCGAATACATTCACGACAATGTGCATGCCCGCGATTTTGAAGAAATGCAGGATGGCTATCCCAAGGTGCTGGAGATGACGGCGGGTGAGTTGATGACTGCCAATCCGTTCACAGTTGGCCCGGACGAGCCGATTCTCAAGGCAGCTTCCTATATGGGCCTGAAGAATCTGCGTCATATTCCTGTCGCTGAAGATGGCAAGCTGGTTGGCGTGATCACCATCAGCGATATCAATCAGGCGCTGTTCTTTAATTCCGCAGCCTAAGCCTAACAACGTTTGCGTCACCTCAATCTGGTGTTCGCGCATGTTTTTGATTCAAGTTCAATATCCGGGACGGCCTGTTATGGGCCGTCTCATTTTCTTTGAGGTTTCGGCATGAGCGTACTTCTTAATCAGGATACACGGGTTATCTGCCAGGGTTACACCGGTAAACAGGGAACTTTTCATTCCGAACAGATGATTGCCTACGGCACGAATTTTGTCGGGGGCGTCACACCCGGCAAGGGTGGTCAGATACATCTGGATCGCCCGGTGTTCAATTCTGTTGCCGATGCGGTGAGTGGTGAAGGGGCTCAGGCCAGTGTGATTTTCGTGCCACCTCGTTTTGCCGCTGATGCCATCATTGAAGCAGCTGAAGCCGGCATCGGGCTGATTATCTGTATCACTGAAGGTATTCCGGTGCGCGACATGCTGCGCGTGAAACAACGCATTGCATCCATCGACTGCACACTCATCGGGCCGAACTGTCCGGGCATCATCACTCCGGGTAAGGCCAAGATCGGCATTATGCCGGGGCATATCCATTTACCCGGACGGATTGGCGTAATCTCCCGTTCCGGCACACTCACCTACGAAGCTGTTGCGCAACTGACTCAAACAGGTCTTGGCCAAAGCACCTGTATCGGCATGGGCGGTGACCCAATCCACGGCATGGATTTCATCGATGCCCTGAAGCTTTTCGAGGCGGATGATGCAACCGAAGGCGTGGTGATGATCGGGGAAATCGGCGGCTCCGATGAGGAGCATGCAGCTGAATACATTCAAAACCATGTGAGTAAGCCTGTGGTGGCATTTATTGCTGGCGCCACGGCACCTTCTGGCAAGCGCATGGGCCATGCCGGAGCCATCATTTCCGGGGGTAAGGGGACGGCGGAAGCCAAGTTTGTAGCACTCGAGGCGGCAGGCGTATGCGTGGAGCACAACCCGACACTGCTTGGGCAACGTATGCTGGAGTTGCTGGCTTAGGATGTCGTCCGCTGCCGAGTGGATAAACCGGCTTGATCTTCAGGCCCATCCGGAAGGCGGCTATTATCGCGAAACCTATCGTTGTGAGTCTCGCATTCCCGGAATAACGGCGAACAATGCGTTTCCCGCCGGACGGAACCTGTCCACAGCGATTTATTTTCTGCTTGAACGCGGCAACTTTTCAGCCTTTCATCGCATCAAGTCTGATGAACTATGGCACAGCTACGATGGTGATGGTTTGGATGTGTATGTCATCGACGTGCAGGGAAAGTACAGTTGTTTGCAACTGGGAACAGGAGCGGGACGACTCCCGCAGGCGCTTGTGCCTGCCGGTTGCTGGTTTGCCTCAGAAGTAGCGCAGGGCGGTGATTTTTCTCTGGTTGGTTGCACCGTTTCTCCGGGCTTCGATTTTACCGATTTTGTTTTGGCCGATGGTGTTGAATTGTCGAAGATGTATCCGCAGCATGCACAACTTATCCGTCGGCTGACCAGAACATAGACAGATAATAACAAGTAAAAGAAGGAGATTGAGGATGCGTTTTCGTTTTTGGGCAGCAATGATGTTTTGCATGGTGTTGAGCTTGCCGGCCTTGGCTGCCGAGCAGGTTCAGGTGAAAATGACCACGTCGATGGGCGTGATCGAGTTGGCACTGGATGCCGAGAGAGCTCCGGATACGGTTGCCAATTTTGTTCGCTATGCAAAGTTGGGTTTTTATAACGGCACAGTTTTTCACCGTGTGATACCGAATTTCATGATTCAGGGCGGTGGATTTACCGCCAACCTACGCCAGAAACCCACCAAAGGCGGGATTGTTAATGAGGCTGATAATGGTCTAATCAATGTCACCGGGAGCATCGCCATGGCACGCACCTCTGATCCGCACTCAGCTACATCCCAGTTCTTTATCAATACCCGAAACAATTCATCCCTGAATTTCCGTGATAAGTCGAGAGCCGGGTGGGGCTACACCGTGTTCGGCAAGGTTACCAAGGGCATGGATGTGGTGCGTAAAATAGAAGCGGTTGCCACCGGCTATCGCAACCATATGGATGATGTACCCAACGAGCCGGTATTGATCGAGAGTGTTGAGGTGTGGAAATAATCCCAGAGAACGGAAAGTCCGTGATGCAGGAGGCACAAGCTTTTCGCTGGTGGCACCGCGGCGATCTGGATGGTTTTTTTGGCCTGTTCGTCGATAATCTGATTCAGCTCATTCTGATTGTTCAGCTGTGTACCCTGGTGCTCGGCATGCCGGCCTCACTTGTCTACGGGCATATCCTGCCGGGTGTGGCCATCAGCCTGCTGCTCGGCAATCTGTTTTATGCATGGCAGGCCAAACGCCTGCATGAGGCCACCGGAAGGCCGGCCACGGCGCTTCCCTATGGCGTGAATACCGTCTCCCTGTTTGCCTTTGTACTGTTTGTGATGCTGCCGGTGGTCAAACTTACCGGCGACCCTGTACTGGCCTGGCAGATGGGTCTGGCAGCCTGTCTCGGTTCCGGCCTGATAGAGTTGGGTGGGGCATGGGTAGCGGCACGGGTCAAACGTATCACCCCGCGTGCGGCCTTGCTGGCCACGCTGGCCGGTATTGCCTTGACCTTTATTTCCATGGATTTTGCCTTCCGTATCTTTGCCGATCCGTTGATTGGTTTTGCACCCTTGGCGCTGATTCTGATGCGTTATGTCGGCGGTATGCGCTTGCCCTTCGACATGCCGGCGGGGCTCGCCGCCGTGCTGGTCGGCACTTTGCTTGCCTGGGGTCTGGGAAGAATGGATGGCGATGCTTTGACGGCTGCGGCATCTATTTCGCTGAATCCGCCGCAGTTGGCTATCGGTGATCTGTTATCGGCATTCACCTCAACCCAATGGTTGGGTTTCCTTTCGGTGATTCTTCCCATGGGTTTATTTAATCTCGTGGGTTCTCTGCAGAATCTTGAGAGTGCTGAGGCTGCGGGGGATGAGTATCCAGTCAAATCCTCACTGGCGGTGAATGGTGTCGGCACCATAGCTGCCGCCTGCTTCGGCAGCTGTTTTCCGACGACTATCTATATCGGACATCCGGCATGGAAACGCATGGGCGCTGGAAGCGGTTATTCGATTGCCAATGGTGCGGTGATTTCTCTGCTTTGCTGGCTCGGTCTGGTCGGCCTGATCACAGCCCTGATTCCGATTGAAGCGGGTGCAGCGATTTTGCTATGGATCGGCATGGTCATTGCCGCGCAGGCCTTTCATGACACGCCGCGTGCGCATGCACCTGCGGTGGTCATTGGTCTGATTCCAGCCCTTGCCGCATGGGGTCTATTAATGCTGGAAAGCGGCCTGCGCGCTGCACAGCAGACGGTCGGCAGCATTGGCCTTGAGGCACTTTCGGCGGCACTGCCGATCAGCGGCATGATTGCGCTGGAGCGGGGTTTTATCTTCACCTCCATGCTGTTGGCGGCCATGACCGTCTGTCTGATAGACCGGCACTATCGGGCTGCAGCTGGTTGGGCCTTGCTAGCAGCACTTTTCAGCTTCAGCGGCCTGATCCATGGTTATTCCATTACACCGCATGCCGTCGTAAATGCCTACGGTCCCTTGGCGGCTTGGCCGTTTAGCGTCGGTTATCTAACAGCTGCACTCTTGTTCTGGGCCTTGGGTAGACACGCGGCGAATAGGAATGTCGATAGAGCTTCGGGGACTTAAACCGGGGTAGGGTGGAGTTATTCCGCTTGCCGAACTGAAATGACTCCATGAATATCGGCCAAGACGTTTCGAGGAGCTTGCCATGGAACAGTTAAACAACATTACCAGCACACTGGCTTTGACCATGGGTGCAGCCTGGGCCAGTGGCATCAATCTCTATGCTGCCATACTTACCCTTGGCGTGTTGGGGGCGACAGGCAATATCGTTTTGCCACCGGGTCTGGAAATCCTCACTGACCCGACCGTGCTGATGGCTGCGGGCGTGATGTATTTCCTGGAGTTTTTTGCTGACAAGATTCCCGGCGTGGATACGGCCTGGGATGGTCTGCATACCTTTATTCGTATTCCGGCAGGTGCCATGCTGGCCGCAGCCGCAGTGGGTGATGTAAATCCCGTGATCGAACTCTCCGCAGCGCTGATGGGCGGTGGGTTGGCTGCCTCCACGCATGCGACCAAGGCGGGCACGCGTGCTCTGATCAACACCTCGCCGGAACCGTTCAGTAATTGGACGGCATCCATCACCGAGGATATTGCAGTCATTGTCGGCCTGTGGACGGCGCTGAATCATCCGACGCTTTATCTGGTGCTGCTCGGCCTGTTTATTCTGTTAATGATTTTTTTGCTGCCGCGTTTGTGGCGCGGCATCAAACTCGTGTTTGGAAAGATACGCGGTTTCTTTGGCGGAGCTTCCCCGAACGCCGCATTTGAGAGTGAGACCGTACAAACGAACACCGAGCCTGGAGACTCTGAATCGGTGGTTAAAACGGCTGTGACGGAATCCGATAAAGGATCGCCACCGTCTGCATAAGGCTCACGCATTTCATTGAACATTCATTTTCTATGCCGTACTGTGCCGTCCATGTTGTTGCGTAAAACCCATACTCGTCGCCTTTCCCGTTTGATTGCGGGGCTGTTTATCGTGCAGATCGTTGTTACCGGTTTTTGCCTGCTGACCTCCGAGTCGCATGCCATGCCAATGACACAGATGGGCGCTACGCATATGGCTGACACCCAGATGGGTGGCACATCAGGTCATTGCAGTGAGTCGATGCAGGCTAAGGCCCAGCATTCAGAAGTATCCCATTCCGATGGCTGTTTTCATTGCGATGAGCCAGCTCAGTTCGTTAAGGCCGGAAGTGCAGATATTACAACTGTGAATCTTGTGCTTGTGGCTTTGTCCGTATTGCCCGAGATGGCCACCTTGGCCGGATGGGATGAGGCAACGCCTTTTTATAAGCCAACAGGGCCGCCAAGCTCTTCTTCGCTTCTTTTTACAACCACCCAACGCATCCGCGTTTGATTATCACCTTCTGCTGATACCACGGCTTATCTAAGCCGGGGTGTGCGCTGCTTTTTGCGTCGCGCGAATCTCAGACAGGAGGCGTGTTCCCATGCATGTCCCGATAAAAGCCCAGTTCATACTGGCAATCATTCTTATTTCGACCGGAGTTTGTCCGTTGCAGGCGAAGGCGGCGGATGCCGTGTTGAGTCTGGCACAGGCAGAACAGTTGGCAGTGCAGAATAATCCTGCGCTGGCAGCTGCAGGCAAAAAAGCAGAAGCCATGGCAGCCATACCGTCGCAGGTTGGCACGCTTCCTGATCCAAGGCTGTCGCTCAATGCCATGAATCTTCCAGTGGACACCTTTTCAACCAAGCAGGAAGCCATGACCCAGATGCAGCTGGGTATCTCGCAGGCCATTCCATTTCCCGGAAAGTTGGCGCTGGAGGCTGAAACAGCGGGCTATCTGGCCGAAGGGGCTGCGCAGGACAGGCAGGAGTTCCGTTTGCTATTGCTGCGCAACACCCGCATCCACTGGTGGAATCTGGCCTATCTGGATAAGGCGCTGTCCATTATCCGGCAGAATCAGGAATTGCTGCGCAATCTGGTGCGCATCGCCGAAACCAAATACAAGACCGGTAAGGGCCTGCAACAGGATGTGCTGTTGGCTCAACTGGAGCTTTCCAATCTTCTGGAGCGTGAGCTGGATCTGAGTTCTGCCCGTCATCGGGAATCAGCCGCACTCAATGCGTTGCTGGGTAGGCCTGCGGGCAGCCACATCGAACTTCCCCTTCGCGACAAACCGGGCTTGCTGGATGTCATGGCAGATACAGCCACACTCAAACAACAGGCCAGAGAGCGCAGACCGCTGTTGCTGGCCCGAGATTATGATATGCAGGCGGCCGGTTCGCGATTGGCCCGGGCTGAGAGGGACTATTATCCGGATTTTAGCCTAGGCGCGGCCTACGGCTTTCGTCAGGGCTCGAATGCCAACGGGCAGGCACGCCCCGATCTTGCCTCGGTTACCCTAAGCATGAGTCTTCCCCTGTATGGCGGTAGCAAGCAGGGCAGGGCTGTGGATCAGCGTACGGCGGAGAAGGCTTCGGCTGAGTTCTCTAGGCGCGATGCGGCCAATCAGGTGGATGCCGAGATTGATGCAGCAGCCTCGGATTTGCGAATTGCGCGGGATCGGGTGCAGCTGTTCGAGCAGGGAATTTTACCACAGGCGCGGCAGACCACGGCCTCGATGCAGGCTGGTTACCAGGTCAACAAGGTGGATTTCCTCAACCTGGTGCGTGCCCAACTCAACGAATTCAACAACGATATCCATTACTGGCAACAGGTTTCCCATGCCCATCAGGCCGAAGCGCGGCTAGCTGCCGCTGCCGGTCTGGACGATATACACAAGGAAGTGATGCATCATGAATAAGAAAACATTTGTATTGATTGCCTTGGCCCTTGGCCTCGGTTTATCCGGCGGTTATTTCCTCAAGCCTGATGCGGAGAGCAATGGCAAGGCTGCAAAAGTCGTGGCCGATGGCCCCTGTTCAGACGGGACTCAACCCATCACGTGGCGCAATCCGATGAATCCGGCGGTGACCAGTCCGGCTCCGGCCAAGGATGCCATGGGCATGGACTACATCCCCATCTGTGCAACAGAAAATACCGGAAACGGGAGCTCGCCGGCAGGGACAGTGCGCATTGATCCGACGACCACCCAGGATATCGGCGTGCGCCTGACGACGGCAGTACAGAAAACACTGTCTCGTCATATCACCACGGTCGGGCGCATCACCTTCGATGAAACCAGGCTCGTCACCCTACATCCCAAGGTGGATGGCTGGGTGGACAAGCTGTTTGTCGATAAAACCGGCGAATCGGTGAAGCAGAACACCATGCTGCTGGCCTTTTATTCACCGGAACTGGTGGCTACGCAGGAGGAATATCTGCTGGCCCTTGCCAATTGGGAGCAGTTAAAAAACAGTCCTTATAACGACATCCGCGATGGTGCCAAGCGCCTGCTGGAGTCATCGCTGGATCGCCTGCGTTTTTTCGATGTGGCCGAGCACCAGATTCTTGAACTGCAACGCACCCATAAGGTGCGCAAGAATATGCATATCCATGCGCCGGCAGCCGGTGTGGTGACCAAAATCGGTGTGCGCGAGGGGGCAAGGGTGACCCCGGCCTCTGAGCTGTACCAGATTGCCGATCTTTCCCGCGTATGGGTGTTGGCGGATATGTATGAACATGAGATTTCCTGGGTGAATGTGGGGGATCAGGCGCGCCTTTCTATCGGCTCGCTACCCGGCCGCGATTTCACTGGCCGCATCACCTATATCTACCCCTATCTGGATGCCAAGACGCGCACCAATAAGGTGCGCATCGAGTTTGATAATTCGGACGGCCTGCTCAAGCCGGATATGTTTGGTGATGTCGAGATTGCAGCCAGCGCCATCAAGACGGGGGTGTTTGTGCCAAGGGAATCGGTCCTGATGAGCGGAAAAAAGACGCATTTGTTTGTACAAAGTCAACCGGGTCGTTTTGAACCACGCATCGTTCGTACCGGTATCACCGCAGATGGGCTTATTGAAATCATCGATGGTGTGCGGGCAGGGGAAACGGTAGTGAGCAGCGGGCAGTTTCTGATCGATTCCGAATCCTCCATTCGTGAGGCGGCAGCCAAGATGGTGGAGCCGGGGATGGCTCGTGATGTGCCCGGTTCAATGGGTGTATCGCAGGTTCCCGCTCAAGCTATGCCGAAGATGCAGGAAGGGATGCCGATGGAGCGCATGGACATGGGAGGGATGAAGTAATGCCAGTATTCTCTTTCTATGTATTGATAGGTTTTAAATCATGATTGCGAAAATCATTGGTGCCAGTCTGCGCAACAGGCTGATTGTATTGCTCGCTACCGCCCTGATCGTGGCAGTGGGTGTTTTTTCGCTCAAGCATATCCCGTTGGATGCGATTCCCGATCTGTCGGATGTGCAGGTGATTGTGTTCACCAAGTACGATGGTCAGGCACCGCAGGTGGTGGAGGATCAGGTAACCTATCCGCTGACCACTGCCATGTTGGCCGTTCCGCATGCCAAGGTGGTACGTGGTTATTCTTTCTTTGGTTTTTCTTTCGTGTATATCGTGTTCGACGATGGTACGGATATGTACTGGGCACGTTCGCGGGTACTGGAATATCTGAATTATGTAGCTGGTCGATTGCCTGCCGGTGTGACGCCAACACTCGGTCCTGATGCCACCGGTGTGGGCTGGGTGTATGAGTATGCGCTGGTCGATAAATCAGGCAAACATGACTTGGCCGAGCTACGCTCAATTCAGGACTGGTATCTGCGCTATGCCCTGCAAACGGTGAACGGCGTAGCCGAGGTCGCCTCCATCGGCGGCTTTGTGAAGCAGTATCAGGTTGAGATTGATCCCAATGCGCTGGCCGAGTTCGGTATTCCGTTGACCAAGGTGATGCATGCCATCAAGCGTAGCAATAACGATGTCGGCGGCAGCCTGATCGAAATGGGCGAAACCGAATTCATGGTGCGCGGCAAGGGCTATCTGAAGGGTATTCCCGATCTGGAAAGTATTCCGCTGGGTGTGGATGCGCACGGCACGCCGATCCTGATACGCGATGTGGCGCATGTGCATCTCGGGCCGGAACTCAGGCGCGGCATTGCCGAGCTCAATGGCGAGGGTGAAGTGGCAGGCGGCGTGATTATCATGCGCTATGGGCAGAATGCCCTGACCACCATCAAGGCGGTGCGCCAGAAGCTGGAGCAACTCAAGCCGGGACTTCCCGAGGGTGTGGAGATTGTGACCACCTATGATCGCGGACAGTTGATTGAACGTGCGGTAAGCAATCTCAAACAAACACTGTTTGAGGAATCAATCATTGTCGCTTTGATCTGCCTGCTTTTCCTGATGCATGCGCGCAGCGCACTGGTGGCCATTATCAGCCTGCCGGTCGGCATCCTGATGGCCTTTGCAATCATGCAATGGCAGGGGCTTTCCGCCAATATCATGAGTCTGGGTGGTATTGCCATCGCCATCGGTGCGATGATCGATGGCGCTATTGTGATGATCGAAAATGCGCATAAGCATCTGGAACGATTGGGTAGCGACACTCAAGGAGAAGTCTCGACTGCAGCGCGCCTTGATGCCATCGCCACAGCCTGCCGTGAGGTAGGCCCGGCGCTATTTTTCAGTCTGCTGATTATCACGGTTTCATTCCTGCCTGTGTTCACCCTGCAAGCACAGGAGGGGCGTTTGTTTACCCCGCTGGCCTTTACCAAAACATGGGCCATGGCCGCAGCCGCCCTGCTTGCCGTGACCCTGATTCCGGTATTGATGGGCATATTCATTCGCGGACGTATCCCCTCGGAAGGCAGCAATCCGCTGAATCGTCTGTTGCAGGGTCTGCATACACCCTTGCTGAATCTTGCCCTGCGTGGGCGCACGGTGACCATTGCGCTGGCGCTCGCATTACTGGCGGTAAGTATTTACCCCGTCATGAAAACCGGTTCCGAATTCATGCCGCCACTGGATGAAGGGGATATTCTGTACATGCCGACGACCTTCCCCGGCATCTCCATCACCAAAGCCAGAGAACTGGTGCAGCAGACCGATACCATCCTGAAGACCTTCCCGGAGGTGGAATCGGTATTCGGCAAGGTTGGACGTGCCGATACGGCAACCGATCCTGCACCGTTGTCGATGCTGGAAACCATTATTCGCTTGAAACCCAAAGCCGAGTGGCCCGATTCCGCTAAAACCACGCAGGCTTTGATGCAGGAGATGGATAATGCCATCCGTTTTCCCGGTCTGGCCAATGCCTGGACTTATCCCATTAAGACCCGCATCGACATGCTTTCCACCGGTATCAAGACGCCGGTCGGCATCAAGGTTTCCGGCCCGGATCTGAATGTGTTGCAGGAGGTCGGTTTGCAGATCGAGCGAGCCATTAAGACCTTGCCGGAGACCACCTCGGCCTTCAGTGACCGCACAGCTGGCGGCTACTATCTGGATATCGATATCCAGCGTGACAAGGCGGCCAGATATGGGCTTACGGTGGGTGATATCGAGGATGTGATCCAGTCAGCCATCGGTGGCATGAATGTGACCCAGACGGTGGAAGGGCTGGAGCGTTATCCGGTCAATCTGCGGTACCCCCGCGACTACCGATCGGATCCCGAGGCGCTTAAACGGGTGTTGATTCCCACCCCTACCGGTGCACAGATTCCACTGGCGGCGGTTGCCGAAATCAGCATGCTGCGCGGAGCTCCCTCGATTAAAAGCGAGAATGCGCGGCCGAATGCCTGGGTGTATGTCGATATCAGTTCCGGCAACGTCGGCGGCTATGTGGAAAAGGCGAAAGAAGTGATTCGAGATCAGGTGAAGATACCGACCGGCTACACGCTGGAGTGGTCGGGGCAGTTTGAATACATGAAGCGGGCGGCAGCGCGTATGCAAATCGTTATTCCAGCCACGCTGCTGCTGATATTCCTCTTGCTGTATTTCAACTTCGGCAATCTGATGGCGCCGCTGGTGGTCATGCTCTCGGTGCCGTTTGCCCTGATCGGCGGCTTTTGGCTCGTCTGGTTGCTGGGTTTCAATCTTAGCGTGGCTGTAGCGGTCGGTTTTATTGCTCTGGCCGGTGTGGCGACCGAAATCGGCGTGCTGGTCCTGACCTTCATCGATCAGGAGGTGGCCTGCAGGCGGAAACATGCCGGTGGCAGATTGACAGTAGACGCGTTGCGCGAAGCTGTGCAGGCCGGTGTTGCCCAGCGCGTGCGCCCGATTGCCATGACGGCCACGGCGATTATCGCAGGTCTGGTGCCGATCATGCTGGGTAGCGGCACGGGTTCGGATGTTATGCAGCGTATTGCCGCTCCGATGATCGGCGGTATGCTGACTACAACGGTGTTATGCTTGCTGGTATTGCCGGTCATCTATGGCGCTATACTTCAGCACAAAGAACAAAGACTGACTTAAAGGAGAAATGAGAATGAACAAAGGAACACCACGTTTCGCATGGATGTTTGCTGGTCTGCTGGCTATCGCAGCCTTTGCCTTACCGGCGACACAGGCTACTGCAGCAGAAATCACCATGTATAAAGCACCCAACTGCGGTTGCTGCTCCAGTTGGGGCGACACACTGAAAACTGCCGGATTCACGGTGGTCGAGATCAAACATGACGATATGGATGTCATCAAACAGAAGTACGGCGTGTCTGATAAGCTGGCTTCCTGCCATACGGCACTTATCGGTGGCTATATCATCGAAGGCCATGTACCCGCTGCCGATATACAGCGTCTGCTTAAGGAAAAGCCGAAAGATGTGGTTGGTCTGACCGCCCCCGGCATGCCGCAGCAATCGCCCGGCATGCAGCCTGATATGCTACTGCCGAAGAACTACGATGTGTTGGCTTTTGATAAAGAGGGCAACACGACGGTCTACAGCCATTACTGATGTCTGATCCGGTGCAGCTCCGGCTTTCTATCGACGGCATGCGCTGCGCTGCTTGCGTCAGCAAGGTTGAAACGGCACTTACTTCTGCGCCCGGTGTGCAGCAGGCCAGTGTCAATATGGTGGATCGCACTGCCACGGTACGGGGAGAGCTTGATGTCAGTGAGCTGATCTCGGCCGTGCAGGCAGTCGGCTACGATGCCAGCCCGATCCTTGGAAACGAGAGTCTTGCCGAGAAGCAGAGTGAGGAAGCGGCGCATTTCCGGAGTCTGATGTGGCGCTTTGTCATTGCAGGTCTTGTCGGTCTGCCGCTGATTCTCGATATGTTCTGGCATGTGCTTCCCGGACTTGCCGAGGGCCGAATCGTCTGGCTGCTAATCGGCAGCATCACACTTGCCTGCATGATTTATGCCGGACGGCATTTCTATATCGGGGCATGGCGCGCCTTTACCCATCACTCAGCGACCATGGATACCCTGATTGCCTCCGGTACAGGTACGGCCTGGCTCTATTCGATGCTTATCTGCATTGCTCCGGAGATAGTCCCCGAGATGGCGCGGCATGCCTATTTTGACGCAGCGCTGATTATCATCGCCCTGATTAATCTGGGCCAGGCTCTGGAAGTGCGCGCCCGTGGCAAGACCTCCGAGGCCATCCGCCGTCTTATTGGTTTGCAACCCGGCACGGCGCGGGTGGTGCGTGAGGGCAAAGAGATTGATGTGCCATTGGCTGAGGTGATCGCAGGAGATGTGCTGCGTGTGCGGCCGGGCGAAAAGATTCCTGCAGACGGTGAGGTGCTGGAGGGTACGTCGAGCGTCGATGAATCCATGCTGACGGGTGAGCCCTTACCTGTGCTGAAGACAGCAGGCGATAAGCTTGTGGGTGGAACCATTAACACCTCGGGCAGCTTTCTGTGCAGCGCCACGCATGTCGGAGCCGACACCGTGCTGGCACATATCATCGAGATGGTGAAGAACGCCCAGGCCTCGAAACCGCGTATCGGACGTCTTGTGGATAAGGTAGCCGGAGTATTTGTGCCGACCGTGCTGATTCTGGCTGTGATGACGGCCTTGATCTGGCTCAATTTCGGGCCGGAGCCGACCATCAGTTTTGCACTGGTTGCTGCGATGAGTGTGCTGATTATCGCCTGCCCGTGTGCACTCGGGCTGGCCACACCTATTTCGCTGGTGGTCGGGGTCGGCAAGGCGGCGGAATTCGGCATCCTGATCCGCAAGGGAGAGGCGCTGGAGCGGGCCTCCAAGCTGACTACGATTGTACTCGATAAGACCGGCACCGTGACTGAGGGAAAGCCAGCAGTGACCGACATCATCGGCAAGGATAAAAATGCGATCCTGCGCCTTGCGGCGGCTGTCGAGGCTGGCAGCGAACACCCACTGGCGGCGGCTATAGTCGCCCGTGCAACGAAGGAAGAGCAGAGCCTTTCAAATTGTGAGGAATTTAAAGCGATATCGGGGCAGGGAGTCATAGGACAGGTGGATGGGCAGCATATTCTGCTGGGTAATATGGCCTTGCTGGTGGCGCATCATGTCACGATTGCTGCGGCCAGCATCGAGCAGATGCATGCCCTCGCGGGGCAGGGGAAAACGCCGATGCTGCTGGCCTGCGATGGAAAGGTTCTCGGCATCATCGCCGTAGCCGATCCGATCAAGGCCGGCTCCAAAGCAGCGATTGCCCAGATGCAGGCCATGGGCCTGAATGTGGTGATGCTGACCGGGGATAACCGGCAAACTGCCGAGGCAGTGGCCGCACAGGTCGGTATTTCGGAGGTGTTCGCCGAGGTGATGCCGCAGGACAAGGATGCAAAGGTGGCCGAATTGCAGGCACAAGGTGAGGTGGTCGGTATGGTCGGCGACGGCATCAATGATGCCCCGGCTTTGTCGCGTGCCGATGTTGGTTTTGCTATTGGTGCAGGAACAGATGTAGCCATCGAATCGGCCGACATCACCCTGATGCGCTCCTCACTTGATGGGGTGGTAACCGCCATCGAGATTTCCAGGGCCACACTGCGCAATATCAAACAGAATCTGTTCGGAGCGTTCGTGTACAACAGTCTTGGCATACCCGTGGCCGCCGGCCTGCTCTATCCGCTGTTCGGCATGATGCTCAATCCGATGCTGGCCGGTGCGGCCATGGCCATGTCTTCGGTGACGGTTGTTTCCAATGCCAATCGCCTGCGCTTGTTTGTTCCCTCTGGGCTTCCATCGGCTCGGACCGGAGGCAAGGCATGATGTTGGTGAATATTGCCGGCCTGGCACTGATTGGCTTCATCATCTGGTGGTTCTGGCTTTACCGGCCATCAAACGCCGTGTTGGCCGCTCCCGGCCAGATTGTTGAGGTGAGCGTGCGCGACGGGGTGTACGATCCCTCACTGATTGATGCGACGGTGGGTAAAGGGATATCGCTGAAGTTTATCAGGGAAGACGAAACAGCCTGTGCCTCTCAGGTGCTGTTTCCCGAGTTGGGCATTCAGAAGGAATTGCCGCTCGGCAAGCCGGTGGTGATTCGCATCGTCCCCGAACAGGCCGGCGAATACGGTTTCCAGTGCCAGATGGGTATGTATCGCGGTATTTTACGGGTGAAATAGCGGATTGGGCTTTGCTTGCGTCTGTGCAGCTAGCGTAGGTTTGCCTTTCAATGGAAGTCGATAACTTTTCAGCAAGTATTACGCGAGATTTTCAACCGGACGGAGCTTTGGCCTCTGCCATGCCGGGTTATGTCTGCCGTCATGGACAGGTGGAACTCAGTGGGGAAATCGCCACAACCATGCATAAGGGCGGCGTGTTGCTGGCCGAGGCGGAAACGGGCACCGGCAAAACGCTGGCCTATCTGGTTCCGGCGTTGCGTTGTAACGACAAGGTGTTGATCTCCACGCATACCCGTGCGTTGCAGGATCAGTTGATGTTCCGGGATATTCCCACAGTGCAGAAGGCGCTCGGCGTACGACGGCGCATCGCGCTGCTTAAGGGGCGGAGCAATTACCTGTGTCCGCAACGGCTTGAAAAGAGCCTACAGGACGCAAAGCTCGAGCCATGGGCCAAGAAGAGCCTGCTTAAGGTGAATAAGTGGAAGCAGGATAGCCGCGACGGCGATCTGGCCAGCCTTCCCTTCGATCCCTTTTCGGTTGGTATCGGCAGCCGTATCACAGCCACTGCCGAGCAGTGTCTGGGCTCCAAATGTTCATTCTGGAATGAATGTCCGTTGGTCAGTGCGCGGCAGGCAGCGCAGGAAGCGGATATTGTAGTCAGCAATCACAGTCTGCTATTGGCTGATGCGCAACTCAAATCGGGTGATTTCGGTGAGGTGCTTCCCGATTTCGATGTCACCATTCTTGATGAGGCGCACGCCTTGCCAGATCTGGCTTGTCGCCATTTCGGACGTCATGTGGGGCTGAACCGGCTAAGCACCTGGCATAACGATATGCAGGGAGTGCTTGCCGAGTTCGGTGACGAGGCCGAGCTCAAGCGTGATATGAGCATGCTGTTTATTCAGGTGGTTGAGGCCTTTGATAAGGATGAACTGAATCAGGTGCTGGATGTATGGCAGGAGTTATGTGCTTTTGCCGATGCGCGACGTGAGCGAAGCAGCGAAACAGCCCGTCTGGCTGACCGTGCTGAAATAATCGCTGCAGACATCGAGGCGATTCGTACACCACCGCCGGGTTATGTGTCGTGGCGGGAGGGCAGCGGACGCGTGGCCAGCCATCTGCTGGCCCCTGTTGAAACAGGCCCGGTTCTCGGCGAGAAACTGTGGTCGCGGCCATCTTCTTTTATTCTGCTTTCGGCGACGTTGCGTATCTCAGAATCTTTCGCTTACGCCTCCGACCGGTTCGGTCTGGCAACTGGGGATGCAGAGGGTGGGGATATTGAGGCGCAAGCCGTAGCCCATCCTTCACCCTTTGATTATGCCGTGCAGGCAATGATTTATGCACCGCGTCATATCCCGGAACCGCGTGCTGCCGATTATGAGGATGTGCTGTTCGAAGAGATGCGAAGCCTCTTGGTGGCTTCAAGTGGTCGTGCCTTTGTGCTGTTTACTTCGCATCATATGTTGCGCCGGATTTCACCGCGTTTGGCCGAAGCTCTGGACTGGCCGGTTCTGGTGCAGAATGAAAGTGGAAGCAGGGATGCGATTCTGCAGCAGTTTCGTGATGATAAGCACTCGGTGTTGTGCGGTACGCGCAGCTTCTGGGAAGGGGTGGATGTGCCCGGTGAGTCGCTGAGTCTGGTGATTATCGATAAAATCCCATTTGCTCCGCCCGATGACCGATTGCTTGCCGCACGTTGCGAGGCCTGTGTGAAAAAGGGTGGTAATGCCTTTTATGATATTCAGTTGCCGGAGGCCGTGGCGGCCCTGCGTCAGGGGGCTGGCCGCTTGATTCGCACCCAGGAGGATCGAGGCGTGATCGCCATACTTGATTCCCGCTTGTACACGCGCTCTTATGGGCGGGTGGTGGCGAAGAACCTACCGCGTGCACCGAAGACCGAAGAAATAAGCGATGTGCGACGCTTTTTCGCTGTCGCTTGAGGAGGGGATATGAATCTGTATCTGGTACAACACGGCGAAGCTCTTTCCAGCGATGAGGATCCCTCCCGGCCGCTGAGTGAAACAGGTGTCATGAATACCCGCCGCGTTGGAGACTATCTAGATCGCGAAAACAAACTGGTCATTCCCGAGATTTTACACAGTGGCAAAGAACGCGCCGCGCAAACTGCAGAGCTGCTTGCCAGCAGTCTTCATGTTTTTTCTGTTGCCGCAGTATCCGATCTTAATCCCAATGATGATCCCGGGCTTTGGCTTGAACGGGTAAAGACACGTGCCGAGGATTTGATGCTGGTCGGCCATCTGCCGCATGTGCAGCGTCTGGCCGGACTGCTGTTGAGCGCAGATGCTTCAGCAGCACCTGTCACATTCACCAATTCCTGTGTGCTATGTCTGTCTCGCGATGAACAAACGGCTTGGCAAGTGCAGTGGACGGTTACGCCTGATTCGGTGATTGATCCGACTTAGATTTTGACACCCGGAGGGCGATAAAAATACCGCCCAGAATAAGTGCAGAGGCTACAATCAGGCGTTCAGTGATGGGTTCCTGTAGCAGCAGGACTCCCGCGAATGCTGTTATCACCGGTACGCTGAGTTGAACAACCGCGGCCTGACTGGTGCGCAGGATTTGCAGTGCTGAATACCACAGGGCATAACCCAGCCCCGAAGCCAGCGCTCCCGAACAAATAGCCAGCAGCAGGCCCTGTGTATTCATATGAAACCCGGTAAAGGGCAGTTCGCCCCATGAATCGGAAGGCAGCAAAAAAACCAGCAGCAGGGGAAGCGAGAGGATGAACGCTCGCCCGAAATTTCCGCTGGTGTGCTCTAAGGGATTAGCGCCGCCACCGCGCAATGAATAGGCACCCCAGGCAATGCCGGAAATGAGCATCAATATCGCTCCCGTGAGCGGCGGCGCATCCAGTCCCGGCAATAGCAGATAGCCAAGTCCGGCCATGGCTAATAGAACCCCCAGCCATTCAGCGAGTGAGGGCTTCTTGCCCTGATGCAGCGCTCCCCCAAGCATGGTGAATTGAACGGCGGCGAACAGGAGAAGTGCTCCAGTCGCTGCACTCAGGCTTAGATAGGCCAGTGAAAAGGCTTCCACGTAGAGCATCAACATTAATGCGGATAGCCAGTTGCCATAGCACTTTTTTTGTTTCTTCTGTGTCGTGGGCTTGTGCGTGTTGTGATTCACCAGATAGACCAATAGCGGTAGAAAGAGCGCCCCCGAGGCAAGGCGTAGCAGCGAGAAGCTGAAAGCATCCATATCACCGTCGGCCAGCGCCATACGGCAGAGAATGGAATTGGCTGCGAAGGCGATGAGTGCGGCAAAGGTTGTTAATGTGGCGCGAGTCATGTTCAGTGGTGGTGATTCATCGGACAATCTTACAAACAGAGCACAGACAAGACGATGCTCAGGGTATCAGCCGGGCTAAACACTCTCCGGCTGGTCATGACCGCCTTCTGCCAGACCGTTCATGCGGCGGATGATCTCTGGCAGAACATTCATGCGTCCGCGATCAAGCTTCATACGCAGGCGGGGCAGGTGCTCAAGACCTAACTCATCACTTTTCGGCCACTCAAACACCTGTTCGATAGCGCCCTGATTCAGAACATCGGAGAATTCGGCATTCAGACGTTTCAGGTCGTCCTCCGAAAGCGGGGAATTGATACGCAATAACACCCATTCACCGACATAACGGAAGCTGTGATAATTGCTGTAGAAGCTGGTGATATGATGCACTGCCGATTCGGCGCTGTCGGTGAGGTAAAGGAAATTATGATCGTTCGGACCGATCAGCTTGTCGTCCACCAGCCTTCGCATCCATGAATGCATGAATGGTCCCCAGTAATCATCTCCCGGTGCCTCAAGGAGGACCACAGGAATAGGCGGTGTCCGCCCGGTCTGCAACAGGGTGAGGGCTTCGAAGCCTTCATCCAGCGTGCCGAAACCACCGGGAGCCAGAATGACCGCATCGGCTTCCTTGAGGAAAAATAACTTACGGGTGAAAAAGTATTTGCAGTCGAAGTGACGCGGTGAACCTTTAATCGTCGGGTTGGGAAGCTGCTCCATCGGCAGATTGATGTTGATTCCGAAGGAATGGGGCTCACCGGCTCCTTCATTGGCGGCCTGCATGATGCCGCCACCACCACCGGTTATCACCATAAGCCCATTGTCACGCAGTAGCCCGGCACACTTTTTTACCTGCTGATAACGCAAATCATTTTCGGGCGTGCGCGCCGAGCCGAAGATGCTGACCTTGCGCACAGCCTGGTAGGGCTCGAACACTTCCAGACCTTTACGGATCTCCTGAATCGCACTGCTCATCATTTTCATGTCAGCAGTTCTTTTGGAAGTTGTAATAAGACGGATGGTTTCCAGTAGTACGGCTCGTTTGTGCGGTGTTTCATGCTTGAGTAAGTCGAGTAAGGCGTGAACATGCGGTTGCATGGCCTCGGGCACGCCGCGAAGCAGATCGGATTCGGTCACTTGGCAGCCTGAATAATGATGTCGATACGCCGATTCATGGCCATGCCCCGCTCATAGTCATTGCTGGCCACGGGACGTACTTCGCCATAGCCGAGCGACTTTAAGCGGCTGCCGTCCATACCGGCGGCAATCAGGAAATCACGCACAGTTTCGGCACGCTTAAGCGACAGACGCTGATTGACGTCAGGTTCACCACGATTATCCGTATGTCCCTCGATCACGGTTTTTCTGTCCGGATACAGATCAAGACCGGTGCGCACGCGGCTCAGTAGGTCGGAATATTTTTTGTTGACCTTTCTGCTTCCGGAGCCGAATTGCAGGGCGGAGAGGCGCAGTAGCAGGGAGCCATCCACATTGGCCAGAATTTCGACTTCACCCTTTTTGAATAACTCCCCGAGCTTTTTCTGTCGCCGTGTCTCGAAGGTCTCTCGTTCCAGCTTGGCACGGAAGGCTTCTTTCATGTCGCTTAACTGTGCGCTTTGTTGTTCGGTCAGATTATTACGCAAAGCCTCGCTCTGTTCGGCCAGTTTCAGTTGGTACTGCGTTTCAAGCACGGTGATCTTCTGATTGTATTTTTGCTGTTGTTTTTGCACGTCGGCTTGCAGTTTGCGGATGGCCTCGACGATTTTCCCGGCTTCAATGTCAGCAGTTGGATCGCCGGCCTTCATTTCCATGCCCAGGGCATCGGCGGCAGCCATGCGATCGTCGCGGGCCTTGAGTGCCAGCATTTCATAACTATCCGGCTTTTTACGCCATTGCTTGATATTTTCGGAGAATTCTTGCGCTCTGGCCGCCAGTGTCATGCCAAGGCGCGGGTGTTCCGGCCATTTCGGGTTGAGGCCATCGTTGAAGGCAAGGGCATCGGCCAGCCATTGTTGAGCATATGCGTAGGTAACCGGCGCATAACGTTTGGCGCCGCTGCGTGAAGCTGCCAAAAGGGCGGCATCTGTTCTGTTTAAGATCGCGGGAAGTTTGTCTTTCAGCACGGCAAGAAACTGCTCTTTGGCACTCTCCGCGTATGCGACACTTTCGTTAAGTTGGCCTTGTTCGAAGGCGCGAATCAAATCGCTCAAGGCGGCTTGTGCGGTGGCAAGGCCACTGTCGGGGATGCCACCGGTAGCTTCGATAGCGGCAGTCTCCAGTTTCAGTTGCTCGGAATATTTATCCTTGAAATCTCGGGCAAGGCGGCGTGCGCTGTTCAATGCCTCAACGGTTTCCAAAGCACCTTGATCGCGGCTTTCAGTATCCTGTCGGCGTTCGGCCATGGTTGATGCAGCCAGCATGGCGCGGGCACGGGCTGTCGAGTCCGGGGCGAAGCGGTAGTCGGGACCGTTGACGAAATCGCTGATTTGTTGTTCTAGTGAAGACAGCGATGGCACGGACTGTTCAGCCCTTACCGTTGCCGGTGCAAACAGCAGAACGGCCAGCAGGCAAGCCAGTAGACAGACAGTCGATAGATTTTTGAAAGCATGGAAACGGGATACAGGTGCGTTCATAGAAGTGGTTCTCCGTTTATTATCAGGCAAGATCAAGCATTCTTTGCAGGGAGAGATTAGCCCAGCGCTGATCGGCTTCAGGCACACGAATTGGATGAGCCGCATGATCGGCCTCCACCTCGCGCAAGGATGCCAGCAGATGCTGCGGGTCGGTGCGGAACATCGTCGAACACATGCAGATGGTAGGGGAAAGGAAATAAATCGGCTTGTCCGGATGCTGCAGGCGCAGGCGGTTCACCAGATTCAGTTCGGTAGCTATGGCAAAGGCTTGTCCGGCCGGGGCCTTGGCAACGTATTGGATAATGGCCTCGGTGGAGCCGACGAAATCGGATGTTTGGCACACCGCCCGTGAGCATTCCGGATGGGCAAGGATTTCGATGCCGGGGTGTTTGGCGCGCATGGCATCTGCATGCTCAGCCCTGAACAGTTGGTGCACCGAACAAAAGCCCTTCCATAAAATCAGGCGGGCTTTTTCGATGGCTTCCACCGTGTTGCCACCCAGTGGCTTGGCCGGGTCCCAGATAATCATGTCGGCTTCTGGGATACCCATGGCCAGTGCGGTGTTTTCACCCAGATGCTGATCGGGGAAGAAGAGAATCTTTTCGCGCCGGTCCCAGGCCCAGTTGAGCACCTTGGAACAGTTCGACGAGGTGCACACAATGCCACCATGTTCGCCGCAGAAGGATTTGAGGGTTGCAGCCGAATTGATGTAGGTCACCGGAGTGACCGTTTCTTCCGGCTTGATGACCTCGGCCAGTTCCTGCCAGCAGCGCCGCACCTGCACATCGTCGGCCATATCGGCCATCGAACAGCCGGCAGCCAGATCAGGCAGGATCACGCTCTGGCTGTCCGAGGTGAGGATGTCGGCCATTTCAGCCATGAAATGCACACCGCAGAAGATGATGTAGGGGGCCTTGGTGGTCGCCGCCTGTTGCGCCAGTTTGAGTGAATCGCCGGTTACATCGGCAAACTCGATCACTTCCTCGCGCTGATAGTGGTGGCCGAGAATCAGCACCTTATCGCCCAGTCTGGCGCGCAGGGTTCTGATTTCTTCCAACAGTTCGTCTTCGGGGGTGTCGTAATAGGCCTGCATCAATGCATTGCTGCTCTGGTTTGCGCTCATATATGTGAAGTGTCGAAGCGTGCCTGCATGATGTCAACGCTAGAGAATGCATGGTTTTGTTATGCAGCGCTTCTCGTGTCGCATGCGCCGCTGTTTGTTCCTGTATCGCATGCATCTGCAGTTTGTTCCTGTGTCGCATGCATTCGCATGACCATGTAAGCTGCGCACATTGAAGTTTTGGAGGAAGACCATGCCTGTTTATCGTTCCCGCACATCCACCCATGGCCGCAATATGGCCGGTGCGCGCTCCCTGTGGCGCGCCACTGGTATGAAAGACGGTGATTTTGACAAGCCCATCATCGCCGTGGTCAATTCCTTCACCCAGTTCGTGCCCGGGCATGTGCATCTGAAAGATATGGGGCAGCTGGTAGCGCGCGAGATCGAGGCAGCCGGCGGTGTGGCCAAGGAATTCAATACCATCGCCATCGATGACGGTATCGCCATGGGTCATGGCGGCATGCTCTACTCTCTACCCAGCCGCGATCTGATTGCTGATTCGGTCGAGTATATGGTCAATGCGCATACCGCCGATGCCATGGTGTGCATCTCCAACTGCGACAAGATCACCCCGGGCATGCTGATGGCAGCCCTGCGCTTGAACATCCCGGCCGTGTTTGTTTCCGGTGGTCCGATGGAAGCCGGTAAGGTGACCATCAACAATCGTGAAAAGCATCTGGATCTGGTGGATGCCATGGTCATGGCTGCTGATGATTCGGTGAGCGATGAGGAAGTCGCTGCGGTTGAGCGTTCAGCCTGCCCGACCTGTGGTTCGTGCTCGGGTATGTTCACGGCCAATTCGATGAATTGTCTGGCCGAGGCGCTGGGCTTAGCCCTGCCGGGTAATGGTTCGCTTTTGGCCACGCATGCCGATAGAAAAGAATTGTTCCTTGAAGCCGGGCGTACCGCCGTTGCTTTGTGTAAACGCTATTACGAAGGCGAAGATGCCTCGGTGTTGCCACGTTCGATTGCCACCTTCGATGCCTTTGAAAATGCCATCGCGCTGGATATCGCCATGGGCGGTTCCACCAATACCGTGCTGCATCTGCTGGCTTGCGCGCAGGAGGCAGGTGTTGATTTCACCATGGCCGACATCGATCGCATGAGCCGTTCGGTGCCGAATCTGTGCAAGGTTGCACCATCGGTGCAGCACTATCACATGGAGGATGTGCATCGCGCCGGTGGTGTGGTCGGCATTCTGGCGGAGCTGGATCGCGGCGGCCTGATTCATCGCGATACGCCCACCGTACATGCCACAACGCTAGGTGAAGGGCTGGATGCCAACGACATCATGAACGAGGCCAATGCTGGGCCTAGAGAAATGTTCCGCGCTGCCCCCGGTGGTGTGCCCACCCAAGTGGCCTTTTCGCAAGATCAGCGCTGGAAGTCGCTGGATACCGACCGCAAGGAAGGCTGTATCCGCAGTGTGCAGCACGCCTATTCCAAAGAGGGCGGGCTGGCTGTGTTGTACGGGAATATTGCAGAAAGAGGCTGCATCGTGAAAACCGCCGGTGTGGATGAGTCCATCTGGAAGTTTAGTGGCACTGCCAATGTGTTCGAATCGCAGGACGATGCTGTAAGCAGCATTCTCAATG